>Ga0181516_10002602_pt1 | contig 12658 bp, 11 predicted proteins | sample PEATcosm2014_Bin_25_FD_121104 | JGI IMG/M metagenome (GOLD analysis project Ga0181516, IMG submission 121104) | Peatland microbial communities from MTU Mesocosm Facility, Houghton, MI, USA - PEATcosm2014_Bin01_10_metaG | ecosystem: Environmental > Terrestrial > Soil > Wetlands > Peat | place...
CAATTCGGGCGGGCGCGGGCGCGGGATTACGAGTTCGACGGGCCGGTGGACGTGCCGGAATTGAGACGGCCCCGGGTGCCGGAGTTGCGCTGGGTGGAGCGCCGGGCGGTGAAACCGGGCGCGGCGGAACTGGCGGACAATCCGCGGAGCCGGAGCGCGCAGTTGCGGGTGATGGAAAAAATTTAGACAACATGTCGCGGCAACGAAAAAACCAATCAACGGCCATCCGGTTCCGGCCGGCGCTGCAGGCGGCCCTGATTTGTGCGTTCATCGTGGCCTGCTGCGTCGGTTATGTGTGGGAGAAGCAGCAGATCAATGTGCTGGCCGAACAGTACGGCAAACGCGAGGCGCGCCTGCGGGATTTGCGCAACCAGAATGACAAGCTCAGGCGCCAGTTGGCCATGCTCCTCTCCCCCGCCCAACTGGATCAGCGCGTGAAAGATTTGAAGCTCGGGCTCGGGCCGCCGCAGCCCACGCAGATTTGGTGGCTGCCGGAACCGGCCGGCCGGCCGGCGTCGCCCGGAACGGAACTGAGTTACGCGGCGGTGCCGTCGCGGCCCGGAGCGGACACGATGATGAAATAATTTTTTACCGCCGCCCGTGGAGCCGTCGGAAGAGGAACCGACCGGCACACGGGCGGTTGGTAAAAATATTCGAGCACATGGCAAAACAACTGCAATACCGACGGCTGCTCGCGCTGGGAACGCTCCTGGCGCTGGTCTTCGCCGGCCTCGGCTACCGGCTGGTGGACTTGCAGGTGCTGCGCCATGCGGAACTCCAGGCCCGCGCGGAAAATCTCACCAAACACATCGACCGCCTCGAGCCGCGCCGCGGCAACATTCTCGACATCAAGGGCAATCTGCTCGCGACGAGCGTTTTCGTGAAGACCGTTTGCGCCAATCCCACCCTCATCGGCAACCGTTACGCGGACGTCGCGCACCTGCTCGCGCCGCTGCTGCAACTCGACGAGGCCGAACTCGCCCAGCGCCTGATGCCACGCGCCCGGCAGGAAGAGGGCCGGGTCGTGCCCGTGCAATATGTGATGCTCAAACAGAAGGTGCCGGCCGAGGTTTGGGACAGAATCCAGGCGGCGATGGTGACACTTCCGTCCAACACTGGTGACAGGAAGCCGACGGCGGCGGAACGGACATTCCTCGAGAACCTGCGCAAGAGCGCCGTCTATACGGAACCGTTGGATGACCAACTGCGGACGTATCCGAACCAGCGGCTCGCCGCGCACGTGCTCGGCTACCTGGGCAGCGTGGAGCGCACGAACGACGGCGTGCGTTCCGTGGAAGTCGAAGGTGTGGCGGGGATCGAGTCCGAGTTGAACGACAAGCTGAGCGGCGTGGGCGGTTTTCGCGTCACCGAACGGAACGGCCGGCAGCAGGAGCTGGTGGCGTTGCGCGAAGAAGACGTGGAACCGCGCGACGGCTTGAACGCGGTGCTCACGATTGATTCGGTCATCCAGCACATTGTGGAGACCGCGCTCGCCGAGGGCATGGCCAAGCATTCGCCCGAGAGCATCTCCGCCATCGTCATCCGGCCGCGCACGGGCGAAATCCTGGCGATGGCGACGCTGCCCGATTTTGACCCGAACGACCCCGGCCATACCGGCGGCAGCCCGGACGCGTGGTGCAACCGGCTCATTTCAAATCCCGCCGAGCCGGGCTCGACCTTCAAGATTGTGGTGGTGTCCGGCGGATTGAACGAGGGCGTCGTGACGCTCGACCAGGAGTTTAACTGCGAGAACGGAGACTTTCTATATGCGGGCAAGCATCTGCACGACCATGAGCGTTACGGGATTCTTTCCGTGAAAAGCATCATCACCAAATCCTCGAACATCGGCGCGGCGAAAATCGGCATCGCGATGGGTGAAGACCGCTTGTACGACTACATCCGGGCGTTTGGTTTCGGCGATCGCACGGGCATCCCGCTGCCGGGCGAATCGCGGGGCATCCTGCATCCGGTCAAGAAGTGGACGAAGGTTTCCATCGCGCAACTGCCGATGGGCCAGGGCATCGCCGTCACTCCCCTGCAGATGGTGCTGGCAATGAGCGCGATCGCGAATGACGGCGTCTTGATGCGGCCGATGCTGGTGGACCGGTTGCAGGACGAGGACGGCGCGACGGTGGTGAAGTACCAACCACAGCAGGTGCGGCGGGTCATCACCGAGGAAACCGACCGCAAGATGATCGAGGCGTTGAAGACGGTCGTCACGCCGGACGGGACGGCGGCAAACGCGGCGCTGGAGCATTACACGGTGGCGGGCAAGACCGGCACGGCGCAGAAGTCCGACGGCACCCAGTACCTCGACAAGTTTTATTCGTCATTCACCGGATTCTTCCCCGCGGACAACCCGGAGATTTGCATTTATGTGGCGCTGGATGACCCGAAGGGGGTTCATTACGGCGGGCAGGTGGCGGCCCCGATCTTCAAGGAGATTGCCGAGCAGGCGGCGACCTACCTGAACATCCGACCGGACCGCGACGCGGCGCCGGACGCGACCGGGAAAATTGCGTCGGCCGGTCCGGAAATGGTGTCGAAGGCAGCCATCGCGCGGACGCAATGACGCGGCCGCGATACAAGCGCGGACGCACCGGGCGCGCGTTGATGCGATATGGATTCTCGCTCTTTGAAATTTGTCGCCGAGGCCTGCGCCGGTGAGTTACGGAGTGGTTCTCCGGGGTTGCTGGTTCGACGCATCTGTTCAGACTCACGGCGGGCGCAGGCCGGCGACTTGATTTTTGCCATCGCCGGCGACCGTTTCGACGGGCATGATTTTCTGGCTGATGCCGCCGGAAAAGGCGTGGCCGCGGTGGTCGCCGCGCGGGAGCGGATTCCGCCGGGGTTGCCGTGCGCGGTGATTGCGGTGGACAACCCGCGGCCGGCGCTGGGCCGGCTGGCGGAGCGGTACCGGGCGGATTTCAAACTGCCGGTGATTGCGGTGGGCGGGTCGAACGGAAAGACGACGACGAAAGAGTTGGTGGCGTCGGTCTTGCGCCAGAAGCTGCGGACGCTCTGGAGCGAAGCGAGCTTCAACAACGACATCGGCGTGCCGTTGACGTTGCTGGGGCTTGAGCCCGACCACGAAGCCGCGGTGGTGGAAATCGGGACAAACCACCCCGGCGAACTCGCGCCGCTGGTGCGGATGGCGAGGCCCGGCCTGGGAATCATCACCAGCATCGGGCGCGAGCATCTGGAATTTTTTGGCGACGTGGCGGGCGTGGCTGCGGAGGAAGGCTGGCTGGCGGAATTGCTGCCGGCGGACGGCCGACTGGTGGTGAACGGCGACAGCGAGTGGACGGATGAAATTGCGCGGCGGACCCGCGCCACGGTGATTCGGGCGGGACTCGGCGCCGGCAATGACTGGCGGGCCACGCGGATCCGGATGGACGCGCAGGGCATGCGGTTTTGGGTGGAGACGCGCCGGTCGGAATATGCGGGCGAATACCGGATCAGTTTGATCGGCCGGCACCAGGTGGTGAACGCGTTGTTTGCGCTGGCGATTGGGGCGGAATTGAAAGTGCCGCGCGCGGACGCTGAAAAAGGCCTGGTCGAATGCCGGCCGGCAAAGATGCGGATGCAACTTTGGGATTGGAACGGCGCGCGCGTATTGGATGATGCCTACAACGCGAACGCGGATTCGATGCTGGCGGCGCTGGAGACGTTGCGGGAGATGCCCTGTCCGGGACGGCGGGCGGCGGTGCTGGGCGACATGGCCGAACTCGGCGCACAGACGCGCCCGGCGCACGAGGAAGCCGGCCGGCGCGCGGCGCAACTGGGCGTGGACCGGCTGTTCGCGGTGGGAAAAATGGCCGCGGTGACGGCAGGCGCGGCGCGGGCCGCGGGACTGGCAGCGGCGGACGAATTTGAAGACGCGGCCGCGGCGGCCGATGCGGTGAAGGCTTATCTGCGGGCGGGCGATCTGCTGCTGTTGAAGGCGTCCCGCGCGACGAAACTGGAACGGCTGGCCGAGGCGTTGCGGGCGGCGGACGCGGGCGGAAAAACGTGAATGCTTTACAACTTAACATTGCTTGAATCGAAATTCTCCGCGTTCCGGTTGTTTCATTACATCACGTTTCGCAGCGCGGGCGCGGCGGTGACGGCGCTGCTGTTCAGCCTGTTGCTCGGGCCGAAGTTGATCGCGTGGCTGAAGGAACTGAGTTTCGGGCAAAATTACCGCGACCGGGCGGAAGTGGCGGGAAATTTGACCGGCCGGGAGCCGCGCAAGATGGGAACGCCGACCATGGGCGGGCTGATGATAGTATTGACGCTGATCGTGACGACGCTGCTCTGGGCGCAATGGAATTCTTTGGTGCTGCTGACGGTGCTGTCGGTCGCCGTGCTGGCGATCCTGGGTTTTTACGATGATTACACCAAGATCATCCAGGCGAGCAGCGGCGGGGCGAAGTCGCGGGTGAAGCTGTGGGTGCAGACGGCGCTGGCGCTGTTCATCGGGATATATTTGTGGCAATCGCCGGCGACGCGGCCGTTGCATTTGATTTCGGACATTATGGTGCCTTTCTACAAAATGCCAGTAGCCAGGGAAGTGGGTCTGTTGGGCCTGGGGTTGACCGCGTTGACGATCGTGGGGAGTTCCAACGCGGTCAACCTCACCGACGGACTGGACGGGCTGGCCATCGGCTGCACGGTGATCGTGTCCTTTGTCTTCCTGATCCTGACCTATGCGGCGGGCAATGCGAAGGCGGCCGCCTACCTGCAAATCCCGCACGTTCCCGGCGCGGGCGAATTGACGGTGTTCTGCGCTGGAATGATCGGGGCGGGCCTGGGTTTCCTGTGGTTCAACTGCCATCCGGCGCAGGTGTTCATGGGGGACACGGGTTCGCTGGCGCTGGGCGGCGCGCTGGGAATCATCGCGGTGCTGATTCACCAGCCGCTGGTGCTGATGATCGCGGGCGGGGTGTTCGTGATGGAGGCGGTGTCGGTCATTCTGCAGACAAGTTATTTCCGGTACACGCGGCAGAAATACGGGACGGGGCAGCGGATATTTTTGATGGCCCCGCTGCACCATCATTTTGAAAAAAAGAACTGGCATGAATCGCAGGTGGTGATTCGCTTTTACATTTTGTGCGTGCTGTTCGCCGTCGTGGCGTTGAGCAGCCTGAAAATCCGCTGAAATACGGCCCAAAACATGAACCAATTTGAGAATCAACCGGTCGCGACGGCAAGGCGCGCAACCGGAAATGGCTTCCGCGAGGTGAAGCACTGCGGCAGGATTTTCGCGGGCCTGAAGCGACGGAAAAAATATGCGGATTTCCGCATTTTTACTCCTTGCGTGGACAGGTTGCGGTTGTTAGAAACAATGAACTTGACCGCGCGAAACGCGGCGTTCGGCGACGTGATTTTGATTTCATCAGCTTGTTCGGTCTTTGATCAGTTTCGAAACCAGACCCAAAGGGGTGAAGTGTTTCGACATATGAACGGCGCGCTGGCGGACGCCACAGGTAGTATGTCGACGGCCGATGACCCCAATACACAGGCAGCCGGAAAAAACGGACCAGACGGAACCGACGGATTTGAAAAAAAAGTTTTAGACTTGCATCGGGGTTTTTTGAGGCAAAACCCCGGCGCAAAAACCCAACCCAACCCAACCTCAATTGAAAGGACGCCAACGCGCGCCAACCAGCCATGAACAATCCGAATCCATTCATACCCCAGGGCTCCCTCGTGGAGCAGATGAACAAAAAACGCGCCCGCGTGAAAATGGCCGTGCTGGCCATTTTTTCGGGCACCATCGTCCTGATCGCGCCCGTGCTGCTGATCCAGGGCTGCAAGCGTGACCAGTCCGCTCAGGACACCACTCCTGCGGCGGACACCACCACCGTGGACACGAACACAGCGCCGACGCCGAACGTGGCGACGACGCCCAACACCATTGACACGAACGCTTCGAACAACATGGCCGTGAACCCGCCGGTCGCTCCGCCGGTTGCCCCACCCGCGCCGCCGGTCGCCCCGCCCGCTCCCCCTGCGGCGACAACTTATGTCATCGTTCCGCACGACACGCTGGCCACCATTGCCAAGAAATTCAACGTGAAGTTGAAGGACCTGGAAGCGGCGAATCCGGACGTCGTTCCCACCAAGCTTGCGGTCGGAAAATCATTGAACATCCCGTCGGGCGCTTCGACCACGGCAATGACCAGCACGACCCCGGACACCGGCAGCGAAGATGTTTACACCGTCAAGCCCGGCGACAACCTGACCAAGATTGCGCATAGCTGCGGCACGACCTACAAGGCGCTGATGGCCTTGAACAACCTGACCAGCACCCGGATCAACGTCGGACAAAAATTGAAACTGCCGGCCAAGACCACGGCGGCAACCGCCCCCGACACCGCGGCGCCTGCGACCATGACGACGGCGAGCAACCCGACGCCAGGCGCACCGGTAACGCGCTGACCGGGCGGCCGGAACACCGGGTCGCCTCAACCCGGTGTTCGGGCCAACGGCGATGAGAGCAGCCACCACCATCCTGGTGTTTTGCGTGACGGCGCTCCTGGCGCTGGGGATGGTGATGCTGTACAGCTCGAGCATGGCGGACGCGAGCGGCGCGCACGATTTTGTGATGCAGCTGGCGTGGTGCGGGCTCGGGGCCGTGACCGGCTTGGTGGCGGCAACGATGGATTACCGGCTGTTGAAGAAGTTCGCCTGGCCGCTGTACGGGTTGGCGGTCGTTCTCCTGGTGCTGGTGCTGGTGCCGCACATTGGTTCCAAGATGAACGGGGCACGGCGCTGGTTCCGGCTGCCGGTGGGCGGGGTCCGGTTCCAGCCCTCGGAATTGGGCAAGATGGCATTGATTGTGGCGCTGGCTTGGTATGGCGACCGTTGCCAGCGTCGCATGTCGGACTGGAAAAAGGGGATAGTAATTCCGGGCTTGTTCGTCGGCCTCATCCTGGGTCTCATTTTTGTCGAGCCCGACCGGGGCACCACGATTCTAATGGGCGGGGTGGCGGGTGCGATGTTATTGATTGCCGGCGTGCGCTGGCGGCATCTGGTGCCGCCGTTGCTGGTGGGGGTGTTGTTGATCAGCGCTTCCATTTTGCACGACCCGGTGCGGCGGGAGCGCGTGCTGGCCTGGATGCATCCCGAGGAACAGAAGATGGGAACCGGCTTGCAGGCGGACCGCGCGAAAATGGCGCTGGGCTCGGGAGGCTGGACGGGCGTGGGACTGGGCAACAGCCGGCAAAAGCTCGGGTTCCTGCCGTTTCATAACACGGATTTCATTCTGCCCATCATTGGCGAGGAATTGGGGCTGGTGGCCACGCTGCTGGTGGTGACGGCGTTCGGCCTGGTTGTCATTTGCGGATTGCATATTGCGTCGCGGTCGGGCGACGCCTTCGGTCTGCTGCTGGGTTCGGGCATCGCGCTGATGATTGGTTTGCAGGCGGCGATAAACATCGGCGTGGTGACGGACGTGCTGCCAAACAAGGGCATCCCGCTGCCTTTTATCAGTTACGGTGGCTCCAACCTGCTGATCATGCTGACCAGCATCGGGCTGTTGGTGAGCATCGCGCGCCGGGCGCGCGTGGCGCCCGCGGCACGGCTGGAGCCGGGGGAAATTCCATCCCCGCAACTCCCGTGATGGCCGACGAGCAAACAGCGCCGCGGGTAGCCATCGCATGCGGTGGCACGGGCGGACACCTCTTTCCCGGGCTGGCGGTGGCGGAGGAATTGAAACATCACGGCTGCGCGGTCACGCTGCTGATATCCCCGAAGGAAGTGGACCAGCAGGCCGTGAAGTCCGCGTCAGGCGTTAAAGTCGTGACGCTGCCGGCGGTGGGACTCAGCCGGGGAAGCCGGCTGGCGTTCGTGCGCGGTTTTTGGGAGTCCTATTGCGCGGCGCGGGTTCTTTTCAAGGGCGAACGGCCCGAGGCGGTGCTGGCCATGGGCGGATTTACCAGCGCGCCGCCGGTCCTGGCGGGAAAACTTTTGGGCGCGCGGGTATTTCTCCACGAGTCGAACACCATTCCCGGCCGGGCGAACCGCTGGCTGTCGTGGGTGGTTCACCAGGCGTTCCTCGGCTTTGGCGAGGCCGCGCCGCGTCTCCATGCGCGCAGCGCGAAAATCACGGGGACGCCGGTGCGCGCGGAATTCAAGGCGGCCGATGCCGCGGCCTGCCGCGCGGCGCTGGGGTTGGACCCGCGGCGGCCGGTGCTGCTGGTGACGGGCGGAAGCCAGGGCGCCAGCGGATTGAACCAACTGGTAATCGATTCGATGCCGCTGCTCGCGCGGCGGCTGCCGGAATTGCAATTGTTCCACCTGGCCGGCCCGAGTGACGCGGGCTTGATCCAGGAAGCGGCGCGGGCCGCGGGAATCAAGGCGGTCGTGCATCCATTTTTCGCGCAAATGCACCTGGCGCTGGGCGCGGCGAGCGTGGCCATCAGCCGCGCCGGCGCGTCATCGCTGGCCGAGCTCGCGGCGATGCGGGTGCCGGCGGTACTGGTCCCCTACCCGGCGGCAACGGACGATCATCAGCGGCAAAATGCGCTGGCGTTCGAGAAAACCGGCGCGGCGTGTTTGATCGAGCAGGAGCGCGCAACGCCGGAATCGCTGGCCACGAAAATCATGGAGCTGGTCCGGAACGCCGGCAGCGCGGCGAGCATGCGGACGGCGCTCGAGAAGTGGCACGCGCCGCGCGCGGCGGAACAGATTGCGGAGAGCATGATGCGCGTCATCATCGCCCGGCGGCGCGACGGCGGCCGGGCGGCGGCGGCGGCGGCGGCGGCGGCGAAAATCCAGCATCAATCCGCGCGACCATGAATCCGGGCATTGCCGCTCCAGAATTCAGCGCGACGGGCGAAAGCCGGGTGAAGATTACGGTGCCAAACGAATCATTATTGTCGGAATTGAAGGCCGCGATTTCGCCGGAAGCGGTGTTGCGTTCGGACGAACGGCTGGCCTCGCGCACGACGTTGCGCGTTGGCGGCAACGCGGATTTTTACGCCGAACCGGCGTCCGAGGCGGATTTGACCCGCCTGCTGCAGCTTTGCGAAAGGACCGCCCTGCCCTTTTTCATTTTGGGGCGCGGTTCCAATCTGCTGATCAAGGACGGCGGGATTCGCGGGCTGGTGATCTGCCTGATGCACCCGCAATTCAGCCGGATTGAAATCACGGGTTACCACCTGCATTGCGGGGCGGGCGCAAAGCTGAAGCAGGTGTCCGTGCTGGCCAAGCAATCGCAACTGACCGGGCTGGAATTTCTCGAGGGCATTCCCGGAACCGTGGGCGGGGCGCTGCGCATGAACGCCGGCGCCATGGGCGGGTGGACTTTCGACGTGGTGGAATCCGTCCGTTACATGGACCACAGCGGCCAGGCGCACGAAGAGCCGGGCTCCAAGTTGAAGGTGGAATACCGCAGTTGCCCGCTGTTCAAGGACAACATCGCGCTCGGCGCGGTGTTGAAGGGCCATCCGGCCAGCCGTGAAGTGGTCGAGAAGCGGATGAAAACATTCAGCCAGAAACGCTGGGATTCCCAGCCGGCGGCGCCGAGCGCGGGCTGCATTTTCAAGAATCCCGGGACGATTCCGGCGGGCAAGTTGATTGACGAACTGGGCTTGAAAGGAACACGCATCGGCGGCGCGGCGGTTTCCGAGGAGCACGGCAATTTCATCATCAACGAAGGCGCGGCGACCGCGCGCGACGTGCTGGATTTGATTGAAGTCATCCGCCAAAAAGCCAAGAGTGAGCGCGGCATAGATTTGGAAACGGAAGTTGAGATTGTGGGAGAAGCGTAGGGATTTCGGATTGGCGATTGCGGATTGCGGATTTGGGGAACGATGGCGGCAATCCGCAATCCGCACTCCACAATCCGAAATAGTTGAAATGTCTAAGAGTTTGCACATCACGGTGATGCTGGGCGGTCCCTCGGCGGAACGGGAGGTGTCGCTGCGCACGGGGACGGCCGTGGCACGGGCGTTGCGCTCGCTGCGGCATTGCGTGCATGAACTCGACCCGAAGGATCCGTCCTGGAAACTGCCGGAGGACACGCAGGTGGTTTTCCTGGCGTTGCACGGGACGTATGGCGAGGACGGAACCGTCCAGCAGCAACTGGACGCGCTGGGCATGCCCTACACGGGTTGCGACGCCGAGGCGAGCCGGGTGGCGTTTGACAAGCATTTGACGAAGCAAAAGTGCATCGCCGCGGGCATCCCGACCCCGCGGTACGTGGTGATAGATTCACCGGAGGCGAGCTGGCCGATGGGCTGGCAGCCGCCGGTGGTGTTGAAGCCGGTGCGGCAGGGATCGAGCGTGGGCCTGCAATTTGTGGAACGCGTGTCGGACTGGAGCGGAGCGCTGGGCGAGGCGTTCCGGCACGATTCGCAGGTGTTGATGGAGGAGAAAATCGCCGGGCGCGAGACGACGGTGGGCATTTTGGCGGGCAAGGCGCTGCCGGTGGTGGAAGTGCGGCCGAAGACGGGGGCTTACGACTACCATTCCAAATACACGGCCGGCGCGTCGGAATATTTTTGCCCGGCGACCTTTGACGAACCGACGACGCGGCGGATACAGGAAGCCGCGCTGGGGGCGTTTGCGGCGATTGGCGGGCGGGATTATTCGCGCGTGGACGTCATGGTGCGGCCGGACGGCGAACCGGTGGTGCTGGAGGTGAACACGCTGCCGGGCATGACAGAGCTGAGCCTGCTGCCCAAGGCGGCGAAGGCCGCGGGAATGGATTACGCGGAATTATGCCAGCGCATGATCGACCTGGCGCTGCGGCACAGCGCGGAAAGGACGGTCTCGTGAGCTGGTTCGCGCGCAAATCGAGAAACCGCCGGCCCGGGCGCGAGCAGCACGTGCTGGACGTGAAATTGCGGTCGGACCAGGTGCGCGCGACGCGGCTGCGGCTGGGAGCCGTCGGGCTGGGCATGACCATCGCAACGCTGGCGGGATTTTTTTTAATCTGGCGCGCCGGGGCATGGACGCTCGACCGGTTGATTTACGAGAACCCGGCCTTTGCCGTGGAACGGATTGACGTGAAAACGGACGGCGTGGTCTCGGCGGAGCAGGTGCGGCGCTGGTCGGGGGTGAAGCCGGGGCAGAATCTCCTTGCGCTGGACCTGGCACGGGTGAAGCGCGACCTGGAAATGGCGCCCGCCATCCGCGCGGCCGCCGTGGAGCGCGTGATGCCGCACACGCTGAAGCTGCGAGTGTCCGAGCGCGTGCCGGTCGCCCAAATATCCGTGCTGCGGCTGAAACAGGGCGGCGGCGCGGAGCCCGCCACGGTGTACCTGGATCGCGACGGGTTTGTTATGACGCCGCTCGCGCCGGGTCAACGGGCGCTGGCGGCGGCGCGGACGAACGACGTCCTGCCGGCGATTTGCGGTTTGAACCTGGCGGAAGTGATGCCCGGCAGGAAAATCGATTCGGCGCAGGTGCGCGGCGCGCTGCTGTTGATTTGCGCGGTGCCGCATTCGCCCATGGCCGGCGTGGCGGATTTGCGGGTGATTGACGTGTCATCGCCGGACCTGCTGCAGGCAACGACGGGCGACCAGGGCAAGATCGTTTTCTCGCCGAACAATCCCGACCAGCAACTGCGCCGCTGGCGGGACATCCGCGACCGCGCGCAGCAGCAGGGCCTGGCCATCGCCTCCCTGGATTTGTCCGTGCCGGGCAACATCCCCGCCGTCCTGGTGGCGGCCGGCCCGGCGCCCCTGAACGTTCCCAAAAATATCAACCCGCAACCCATCCGGAAAAAAAATGTTTGACCCCGCTTCCCTGATTGTCGGACTTGAGATCGGCACCTCGAAAATCTGCGCGGCCGTGGGCGAAGTGAACGCCGCCGGCACGTTGAACATCATCGGCCTGGGCCAGTGCCGGTCGCGCGGCGTGCGCAAGGGGGAGATTGCCGACCCGCCGCTCGCCGAGGAGGACATCCGCAACGCCATCGTGGAGGCGGAGCAGATGGCGGATGTGGAAATTCGCAGCGTGTATCTGGGCGTGACCGGCGGGCACATTCGCGGCTTCAACAACCGCGGCGTCCACCCGGTGGTGTCGTCCGACCGCGAGATTTCGGAGGACGACGTGCAGGACGTGATCAAGAACGCCAAGGCCATCAATCTGCCGGCGGAAAACCACGTGTTGCACGCGGTGCGGCAGCATTTTCACGTGGACGGACACTCGGGCATCGTGAACCCGGTCGGCATGCTGGGCGCGCGGGTGGAGGTGGACGTGCACGTGGTGCACGGGAATTTCAACCGGCTGCAAAATCCCATCCGCGTGGTGAAAGGGCTGCAACTGGAAGTCGAGGCAATTGTGTTCAACGGGCTGGCGGCGTCGCTCGCGCTGCTGACGAACGAGCAGAAGGAAATGGGCGCGCTGGTGATAGACGTCGGCGGCGGGACGACGAATTACGCGGTGTACGCGGACGGCATCATCAAGCACACGGGTGTCATTGCGGTGGGCGGCGACCATGTTTCCAACGACCTGGCCTATGGCTTGAAAGTGCCGCTGGGGCGCGCGGAGCAGTTGAAGATCGAGCACGGCTCGGCGTTGGCGGGCGACGACGTCAAGGGCCAGACAGTGACGATTGCGAACGAGCTGGGGCTGCCGGTGAAGACCATCAACCTGGAGCATCTGCGGCGGGTGATGTCGCTGCGGCTGGAGGAGATTTTTCAACTGGTGGAGCAGGACATCG
>Ga0181516_10002604_pt1 | contig 12652 bp, 6 predicted proteins | sample PEATcosm2014_Bin_25_FD_121104 | JGI IMG/M metagenome (GOLD analysis project Ga0181516, IMG submission 121104) | Peatland microbial communities from MTU Mesocosm Facility, Houghton, MI, USA - PEATcosm2014_Bin01_10_metaG | ecosystem: Environmental > Terrestrial > Soil > Wetlands > Peat | place...
CGCCAACCCATTCTTCAATAAGTACAACGGCGCCACCAATCCGCGGCCGGCAACGCATTACAACATCTACGGCTTCAATGTGGGCGGCCCGATCTACATTCCGAACGTCTACAACACCAGCAAGAACCACGGCTTCTTCTTCTTCAACCAGGAGTGGCGCAAGACGTCCGCCGTGGCGTCCAGCAACAACCAAACGATCGACCCCAAGGACATTCCCAACTCCTCCAACATTACGACTGTCGGCGGGGTGACCGGCCTCCCATATGTGCTCCCCACGTACGCAGCGGCACAGGGGATTACCGGGCTGGTGGTTCCAAACGTCCCGCTCACGTCGGATTACTACAAGAATGTCCTGCATGTAAAGCATCCGACTTTCGTCCCTGGTCAGCCGTTTCCGAATAACGTGATCCCGCAAGATCTGTTCGATCCCAACGCGGTTATCTACCTCACTGCGGGCATTCTTCCTCCGGCGAACGTTGGAACCACGGACTATAACGTGGCCAGCGTACCGCTTCCACAAAGTGTGGAAGACACCGTCGTCCGCGGCGATTACAACTTCAACGATAAGTGGGCGCTCCTGGTTCACTACATCGGCGACCATCAGAATCAGAACTACGGTCAGCCTGAGCTTGGATGGTGCGGATGCAACTACAACACCCTCACCAGCATTCTCGCCTCGCCGGCCCATAGCGCTACCGCCAAGTTGACCGGCGCCATCCGCCCCAACCTGCTGATGGAAGTCAGCATGAACTATGACGGCAACGGAGCCGACATCAAGCCCAGCGCAAACACCTTCCTGCCGTCATCCTGGACCGTTGCTCCGGTTGTGACGGCTTATACCATCGGCCGGAAGACTTGGCCTGGCATGAACTTCGGCAGCACCTTGGGAAAATCGGAAGACACAGCCACCGAGCCCTATCACAATGCGGCCCAGGACTACTCTCCCAAGGTCGACGTCTCCTACACCGTGGGCAAGCACCAATACAAGTTCGGCTTCAGCTACAACCGCTACACCAAGAACCAGATGCTTTACGGCGATGCCCAGGGCATCTATACCTGGGGCCAATTGTCGGGTGACACCCTCATGGATGTGCTTCTGGGCTTGCCCAGCAGCTACTTCCAGGAGCAGTCCGCCCCGATTCGCCACTACGTCAACCAGACTCCTTCGGTCTATGCCATGGACAACTGGCACATCACCTCTCGCTTGAGCGTGCAATTGGGTCTCCGCTATGACGCCCTGCCGCACGCCTGGGAGCGCCAGAACCTCCTTGGCAACTTCAATCCGAGCACTTACGTGACAGGCGCGAGCGATGCTCCGATCTGGAACGCAGACGGCACCATCAACTCAGCCAGCCCGACTCTGTACACCTTCCAGGGGATACCCGCCTACATCAACGGCACCAACCTTGCCGGCGTAAACGGCTACCCGAGGGGCGTCGTCAACAACGACTACAAGACACTTCAACCTCGCGTCGGGTTCTCAGACGACCTCACCGGAAACGGCAAGACCGTTCTCCGCGGCGGCTTCGGAACCTTCTTCGAGCGCTTGCAGGGCAATGACATCTTCGGCGTGGCCACCAGCGCGCCCTACGATCCGTCGCTCAGCATTAGCAACCCCTACTTCAGCCAGCCTGGGAAGAACTGGAGCACAGGCAATGTGATCGCGCCTACGTCTCTGATCTTTGCGGGCAGCGGCGATAGCCTTGCCCAGACCTACAGAGCTCCCGCGGTGGCCATGTTCAGTCTCGGCGTGCAGCGCGAAATCACGCCCGCGATGATCTGGGTTGTCCAGTACGTTGGCAACATCCAGTGGCATCAGAACATTGTCAACAACGCGCTCAACAGCCTCCCAACTAACATAGGCCTGGTGAATATTGGCGCCGGCGCACAGCCGGGCCCGTGCTCAATTCCTTCGGCGACCTGCGTTGACGCCCGTCAGGTATCCGGTGACGGAAACGGTAAATACGGTTCGGACGCCGCGACAGCTTTCAACAACCTCGGCAGCCAGAACGCCTACCGTTCCTATCCGGGCTACGCAGGCATCTCACAGGATGAAAACGTCGCAACGGGCACCTACAACGGCCTCCAGTCCGCTCTTCGCATCCAGAACCGTTGGGGCCTGAGCGGCGAGCTGGATTACACCTACTCGCATCAAATCGACATCCAGTCTCAGGATCGTAACAACGTCGACAACCCTTGGTATATCAAGTATGACAAGGGTTCGGGATCCTACGATCGCCGTCAGATGTTCAACGCCAACTACGTCTACAACCTGCCCATCTTCAACAAGAGCCAGGGACTGGTTAAGTCCATCGCCGGCGGATGGCAGATTGCGGGAACCCTTACCAAGGTGACCGGCATACCTCAGCAGGTCAACTTGAACTCTAGCGTTGATCCAGTCGGTTTGGGCGGCGGCTACACCAACCATCCGGATATGACCCCGGGCGGCAAGCTGCACTACCCCAAGACGGTGTCTCAATGGTTCGACACAAGCCGGATCAATAACAACATCACGCCAGTCTGGGCCGGCGGAACTAACCTGGGCTTCGGCAACTGGGGTAAGGACGCGCTGATATTGCCCGGCCGCTTCAACCTCACCACCTCTCTCTACAAGACCTTCCAGATCTACGAGAGAGCCAGCTTCCAGCTTAAGTTCGAGTCGTTCAACACGCTGAACCACACTGAGTTCAACAGCGTTAACACGACGTCGGGCGCGCTCAACGGCACGCAGGATCCCCGCAACCTGCAACTGGCGGGCAAGTTCACCTTCTAATTTGAACGTTTCAACTGGGCGCGGCAGGCTTAGCCTGCCGCGCCTTTTTCTTTGCGGCGCGCTGCAAGGCCAAGGACCGGAGAGAGACAATGGAAAGTGGAGAGGACGCGAGCGGGTGAGGCGGGCCATTCAACTGGGGACGATCTTTGCGTTGGCGGCGGCGCTGTACGGGCAAACGGCTGTCCCGCCGAATGGGCTGCGGGAGAAGGCGCTGCTGCTGGAGCGGCAGGGCAAGGATGCGGAAGCTGGGGAGGCTTGGCGCGCGGACCTGAAGGCGCATCCCTCCGATCCGGAGCCGTACGCACATCTTGGACTCCTCGAAGCGCGGCAAGCGCACTACAAAGAAGCCGCGGCCGACTATCGGAAGGCCTTGGCGATCGGCCCCAGCATTCCAGCTCTGCATCTGAATCTGGGGCTTGCGCTTTTCAAGGGCGGCGACCTGAAGGGCGCGATTCAAGAGTTCGAGCCCCTGCTGAAACAGACGCCTGAATCCTCGCCGGACAATCTGCGCCTGACGATCCTGGTCGGCATGGCGCACTACGGACTGGCCGAATATTCCCAGGCGGCGCCGTACTTGGAGAGCGCCTCAGAGCGCGACCCGGATAACCTGTCGCTCCTGCTGGCCTTGGCACACAGCTATCTCTGGTCGAAGCAGTTCAACAACGTGATGGACGTATACCACCGAATTCTCGCGTTGAACGCCGAATCCGCCGAAGCGGACATGCTTGCCGGCGAAGCTCTCGATGAGATGAAGGACAGCGATGGCGCCATCAAGATGTTCCGGGCTGCAGCCGCCGTGAACCCAAAGGAACCGGAAGTCCATTTCGGACTCGGATACCTGTTCTGGGTGCGCAAACAGTATCCGGAAGCGCTCGTTGAGTTCCAGGCCGAACTGGACTTGAACCCTAATCACGCCCAGGCCCTGACCTATCTGGGCGATTGCGATTTGGTGTTAACCCACCCGGCGCTCGCGCAGCCGCTGCTGGAGAAGGCCATTCAAGTGGACCCAGGGATTGCGTTGGCGCATCTTGACCTGGGATCGATCGATGCCGATGCCGGGCGTCAGAACGATGCTCTGCGGGAGCTGGTCGCTGCTGAAAAGCTCGCGCCCAACGACGTGAATGTGCACTGGCGCCTGGGGCGGCTCTACCGCGCTATGGGTAAGAAAGAGGAGGCCGAAGCTGAGTTTGGGAAGGCCAAGAGCATCAACCAGGCTGCCGATGCGGCTGTCGTCAACAAGATAAGCCCTCACTCCGAGCAGGGGCAGACGCCTGCGGAAATCCCGGCCGGCAAATAGCCGGCTTTTCATGCGGTATTGCAAAGAATCATTCGACCTCTCCAAACGGATTCCGCAGTCATTTCTGATTCACTTCCTGTTTCGCATCCTGCTCTGAGATCAGCCGTAATGGTCCCAGAATTCCTGAGGGAAGCGGCTCCAGATGATTCATGTCCTGCGGTGCGAACTTTTCTCCGTAGCGCAGGTTAAGCAGCCGGTAATCCGGTGCGGCGCGTCCTGCTAGCTCGTTGATGGCTGTGTTGGCCACAACAATCTTCACTTCGTTCGTGCCCGCGCGCAGCAGGGGCGCAACATCCAGGTTGAACGGTGGATGCCAAACCGATCCCGCCAATTCTCCGTTCACGAAAACCCGGGCCGCTTCGCGCAGCGGCGGGTCGTACCAGGTGCGCATTCCCGCCTGATGAAGCGTCGTGCGCTCTACCGGCGTTCCCTCGCCGAAATCGAGAAGCACGCTGCCTGCGCGAGCCACAGAATCGGGAATCTCGACCGTACGCTCATAGGTCGTCGTGCCGGAGTAGTATTCCTCCGCTTCGTCGTCGGCCCACGAATGCAGCGTCTTCATTGTCTCCGTTGTGCCCGTTTTGTCGAACGTCACCTTCCAGTCATGGGACAAGTCGATGGGCGAAAAGGTTGCGACTTTCATTGGCTCCGGCGCCTGCAACCTGCCGTGGACGTCCACAAGGACTCGCGACTCGTATGGCGCCAGGTTGAAGTGGATCGTGCTGCCGGTTCCTGCCCTCGTGATTCTTCCCGTGAACGGATCCCACCACTCCGCGCTGTCCAACGAACTGCGAAACGTCGCATCGAATGCGTGCGGCCGGTTATCCGTGTTGGCCACAAAATAAATGTCCGCATCCGGCAGCTTGCGATGGATGAAGCCGATCGTGGGCGTTGCGGGAGAAATCGCCACATCCGGTTTGAGAACCATGCCAACGGCAGCGCCCAGTTCAGCAGGGCTTGCAACAACCGCGGCATTCTTCGCCCCTGTCACAAACAACTCCCGCGAGATTTGCTCCACTGTGGCTGAGTCCCGCGGTGCTTCGTTAAAGCCCGGCGCGCGCGAGGGAATGCCCTTCACTGCGATCACCAGGCCGCCACGCCGCGCGAAGTCCTCGATGTGCCGGTATGTCGCGATAGGCAATCGTTCAACGTTGGGAAGGATCAGCACCGGATAACGAATGCCTTCGCGATCGATCGCAGCCGTGTCAATGAAGTCGAAGTTGTAGCCCGCGTCGAGAATAGCGGGCACCAGATCGGGCCCTAGGAGCGAGGCCATCTCGTCGGTTACCGAGACGTGGCCGGGACGGAACCGGGCCTGTGCGTCTTCTTCCGGGAGCAGGATGGCGATGTCGTTGGCAGGCTTGCCCTGTCGCAGCATGTAACTCACGCGCGATAAATACGCCGTCACATCCGGCATCACCATCCACCAGGGATTGTGGTCGTTGAAGACAGCCGCGGCATAAAACGCCCAGCCGGGGTCGCCCGCTGAAGGCGGCGAATAGGGCCAGCCATGGCCCACGAGCTGATTGATTCCCTGCAGGAAGAACGTGTCTGCCTCGGCCTTCATATCCAACGGAGTCGCGCGAAACGACGGTGAATGTAGCCACGTCCACGTCTCCGACGATGTGATCGGGCGCCCATACACGTGGCTTGCCGATGTCGCCCACCGCGTAAATGAGAACGGTCCGTGCCATTGCGAGCCTTCGCCCTCAGGCAGATCGACGAGCGCGTTGCTCGAGAGCGTCACCGCGGGCGAGCCGTAGCTCTGCGAGCGGAACCGCGTGTGATGCTCGCGCGCCCAAGTATTCAACGGCGTCAGATAGTGCTCGTCGATCAGCTCGGCCAGCGTCCGTCCCCAGTCGTAGCGCAGGTCGGCGGCCTCAGGCGTGGTCCCCGCCACGAGCTCCGGCAGGTGTGGCGTCAGGTCGTAACCGCGGCGCGCTCGGAATTCGTCGAGGAAGCCGGGCGTCCAGTCGGACTCGTACACCTCCAGGCTGTCGCTGAAGACCGAGTAGGGGACGTTTTTCCCGCAGGCCTGGATGAGTGGATCGGCGACGGTTTTCAAGTGATTCTGAATCGCCTCCATGCTGAAGTGGTCAAGGACAAACCCTTCCGCACCGACGGCTGCCCGTTTCACCTGTTGACCGGTTCGGCTGGATAGGAAGAAGAGCACGACATGAGGGCCGGAAAGGCCGGTGGGGAGGGTCAGCCTGTAGGCGCCGGTTGTGTCCAATTGCTGTGTGTGTTCCGCATCGTACTGGCTCGGAGTTCCTGTAGTGAGGAGCGTGGCCAATAGTTTTTCTCCATTGCCCACGGAGGGCATCGGAAGGGAGGTGGCATCGGCCGGTACAGCGCTCACCACGATGCGCAGTCGCCCTGCCGCATCCGTCACCGGAACATACGATCCGCCATACGGCCAGCCGCTGCCCAGCGTCAGATTGAGGCGCATGCCGAGATCGTGCGCCGTTTGCGCAGCGAAGCTGACCATGTCGAGAAAATCCTTCGAGAGGTAAGGCAGATTGCGGAGCCCTTTGGCTGGATCGTCAAGCTCCAACGCATACACGGGTTGAATTTCGGCGCCTCCGATGCCGCCCGCTTTCATGGTGCGTAATTCACGGGCCAGTTCGGACTTTTCCACGGCGGGCCCGAACCACCACCAGCGCATCATGGGTCGCGCGTCGGCAGGCGGTGTGGCAAATCCTGCGCGAACTGCCGCCAGGGAATTCCCCTGATCCGATGCTTGAGCTGCTGTAGGCGGCGGTGCAAGCAAAGCCAGCAAGATTGCGGCGGAAAGAAGCCGCGGCCGGAGACGAAATGAGCGCGCTGTCCGTGAAATTCGCACGTTGAGAACCTCTTGGGAGACACTGCCGAGCTCTGAGCAAGATTCCCGCGGAAAGCTCGGTGCTGCAACGGAGCCGCTTTGCGGTCCATCGTAATTCGCTGGCATTCAAATTGGGAAATAAAATGCGAAGCGAAAATTCGGGCGTTTTCAGCAAGGAATGGGGCCGAAAACCAGCCCAGCATCCTTTTTCGCGGCCTTCAAAAAAAAGATGATCGCCCGCCGGATCGGCATCCCGCCGGTCAGCATGGCCTCGGCTAACGCCGCTGGCGGTCATGGGCAGAATAATTACCCCGCCCAGCATATTGGTTCCCGGCACCGCCACTCAGACTAACTGCCATGAAGTCTTGGTCATACGTCTTGTCTTTCTCCATAGCCTCGACCTCGATTCCCGCGCCGGGCTCTCCGTCCCCATCCACACAGTATCCCGTCTCCGCCAGGCTCTTTTCAGCGGCCATTCTCCCCTGCTCTGTCCGGCGTTTTTCTACCACTTTATTATCTTGACTACAGGTGTTACGATTTCTGCGCGGAGATCTTGAAATTGTTTCACAGGTGAAAAGGAACGAAATGCGTGCCTGCTTTCTGCTTAAGGTCCGCCCGGAAAAGATCGAAGAATACAAGGCCCGCCATGCCCAGGTTTGGCCGGAGATGCTCGCCGCGCTTCGCCAAACTGGCTGGCAAAATTACTCGCTCTTTTTGCGCCCTGATGGTCTCGTGATCGGCTATTGTGAGGCCGACAATTTTGACGAGTGCCGAGCGGCCATGAAGCTTCATCCGGTGAACGAGCGCTGGCAGGCTGAGATGGCCCCGCTCTTCGACTCTCCCAATGGAGCCCCGGCGGATGATACCCTTTTCCCGCTTGAGGAAGTCTTTCACTTGGATTAGCTCTGTTTCAATCGCCGATGGCAATGCGGCACGATTCCATTCCCACCGCAACGGCTCGTAGTTCAAGATTCGACCAGCCCACAATCAACCAACTGGAGGCAAGCAGCTAGAAGCTTCGTTCTCGGAGGATGCACCATGAAATCATTCAATTCCAGGCGCCGCGATCTTCTTCGCGTCGGGAGCCTGGGCGTAGCCGGCGCAGCAATCCCCGCCATCTCCTTCGCTGCGAGCGGCCAGAACCCCGCATCGAGCGCCGCCCCGCCGTCCGCTATCTTTAGCGTCCGCCAATTCGGCGCATCCGGCGATGGCAAGACCCTCGACACCGATGCGATTAATCGCACGATTGATGCTGCTGCGTCCGCCGGCGGTGGCATTGTCTTATTTCCTCCGGGCACGTATCTTTGTTTTTCCATCCACCTCAAGAGCAGCGTGCACCTCCACCTGGAGGAAGGCTCGACAATACTTGCCGCCGACTCGCCGCTTCCCGGCGAAACCACCGGCTACAACGGCGGCACATACGATGCGGCTGAGCCCAATACTGCCTGGGACGCTTACCAGGACTACGGACATAATCACTGGCACAACTCCCTCATCTGGGCCGAAGACATGCACGACTTCTCCATCACCGGCAGTGGCCTGATCTGGGGTAAGGGCCTCAGTTTCGGCGCCGGACCCGGCCGGGGACAACAATCCGGACTTCGTGGCTTCGGCCCCGAGCGGCCCACCGGTGCGCCCGCGCCGTCGTCGGGCTCCGCGCAACCCCCCGCGCCGCCAAATCCCGCGCGCATGGCCCGCGGCAACTACCCCATGTATCAGGCCGAGCAGCCCGGCGTGGGCAACAAGGCTATTGCCCTGAAGAACTGCCGCAACGTTCTTCTGCGCGATTTCTCCATCCTCAAGGGCGGCCACTTCGCACTTCTGCTGACGGGTGTCGACAATCTCACCATCGACAACCTGCGCATCGACACAGATCGCGACGGCATGGACATCGATTGCTGCCAGAACGTTCGCGTCTCCAACTGCACCGTCAACTCGCCCTGGGACGACGGAATCTGTCCCAAGTCCAGCTACGCCCTCGGCTACGCACGCCCCACGCGCAACGTCACCATCACCAACTGCTTTGTCACCGGCTGCTATCAGCTCGGCGCCGTCCTCGACGGCTCCTGGAAAAAATTTCCACCCACCCCGCGCCCTTACGGCACGGGCCGCATCAAGTGCGGCACCGAGTCCAACGGCGGCTTCATCAACATCACCATCTCCAACTGCGTATTCGAGGGCTGCCAGGGCTACGCTTTGGAAACCGTCGACGGCGCTCTGCTCGAAGACATCACCATCACGAACACCACCATGCGCGATCTCGCCTCCGGCCCGATCTTCCTGCGTCTCGGCGCGCGTCTGCGTGGCCCCAAAGAATCCACGCAGGTTGGCACTCTCAAGCGCATTCTCATCTCGAACATCGATTGCCACAATGCGCCCATGCGCGTCAGCTCCATCCTCAGCGGAATCCCCGGCTACCCCATTGAAGACGTCAAGCTCTCCAACATCTATGTCGAAACCGCCGGCGGCGCCACAGCCGACATGGCGCAGATCGTTCCGCCCGAACACGAAGACTCCTACCCTGAGCCCTCGATGTTCGGTCCCATCCCCGCCTCCGGCTTCTTTCTCCGCCACATTCACAATCTGGAGATGAGCCACGTCGAAATCGCCAACGCCACGCCCGACGCGCGCCCCGCGTTTTATCTCTCAGACGTGGACCGCGCCGACTTCTTCGCAGTCACTGCCCCGCGCGCTGCCGGGGGCGCCTTTGCCCTTCACGATGTCAAGGACCTGCGTATTGGCTGGAGCCGCGCAGCCGCCGATGCCGCCTACGACAATATCGATACAAAGCAGCTCTGACGGACATATTCCGTCCAATGCGGCCGTAATTCTGGCTGAGCCCGTGGGCTTCACGTCGCACGGGCCTTGCGCTCGCTGGGGCGTGCGACGTCAGTTGACTTCGGGGAGGACACATGATCGAAACGGCGGGAATGATTGAACCGATGAGCTTCGCTGTTTGGCGGGACGGCTTTTCTGCAATCCGGCGGCCCGGATTGCCGTTACTGTCGGCAGGCGGAGCGCATCTCAGGGCGTGCCGGATTTTTGCCTCTCGCCGCGCCGGTGTTACTGGTTTCAGCGGCAAATCAAAGAATTCACAAAATCTGGCATTCCGAAATGACCGGTAACGTCCAGTCCTGACCGGGCTTTTTAACCAGATCGAAAAAAAAGTTTCTATTGACAATCATAGTGGATAGTAGGTTTAATTCTGGGCTGAGGTCGGACCACCGCCATTCCGGCCATGAAAGCTCCCAGGCTCGCTCACAGTTTGGGTCTGGCGGGAGATTCGGCAAGCGTTTCAAAGACAAAGTCCGCTCGTGACATTTTCAATTCAAGGAGGCTTTCAGGCAGTCCCTATGACAACGATTAAATCAAGAAATTCATCTCACAGGGTTTCCAGGGAGTGGTTCACCGGTGCATCAACACGATTGACCGGCGCCAAGGTCCGTTCGCTCAGCAGGCTGGCCGGGATCGCGATGGTCATTTTCCTGTGCCTCGTCATCTCCGCGGCCAGACTCCATGCTCAGGGCTACGGAACCATCAGTGGCACGGTCACTGATCCCAGCGGCGCAGTCATTCCGGGCGCTAGCGTGATTGCCACGGAAGTGCAAACTGGTAACGCGACGACCACAAACTCGGCTAGGGATGGCCGCTTTGTCTTTCCCACTCTTCTGCCTTCCGGTTATTCACTTTCGGTCACCGCGGCGGGATTCGAACTCTACTCACAAAAGGGCATCGTGCTCGAGGCCGACCAGGCGCTCACCATCAATATCGTGCTGAAAATCGGTTCACAAACACAGGTTGTGAGCGTTTCAGCCGACGCGCCGCAGGTTGACACCACCACCGGCACCTTGTCGCAGGTCATCAACCAGGACAGCCTCAACGATATGCCGCTGAACGGCAGGGCCGCGGCCACGCTCGTTACGCTGGTGGCCGGCGTCGTTGATGCCACGAATGAGGGCAACGGCGTCAACCAGGGCAGCGGAAAAACATTCTCTGGCAGCTTGCTCAGTCCCGTTCAGGTAGCCACCGTAAATGGAACATTGCCCAATCAGGACAATTTCCTGCTCGACGGCGGCAACAACCTGGACGAAATGACCAACGTGAACGATCCGTACCCGATGCCGGATGCCACTCAGGAATTCAGCGTCCAGACCAGCAACTACAACGCCGAATTCGGCCAGAGCGCCGGCGCAGTGGTCAACATCGTTACCAAGTCCGGCGGCGAGCGCTTCCACGGCGATCTCTTTGAATATCTGCGCAACGGCTTTTTCAATGCCGAGAACCACTTCTCGCCCGCGGGTTCTCAGGACACGCTGCACCGGCATCAGTTTGGCGGCACCATCGGCGGTCCCGTGATCATTCCGCATCTTTCCAGCGGCAAGAGCACGCAGTTCTTCTATGGCTATCAGTACACTCTTATCCACCAGGGCTCCGCTGCTAGCACATTTACGGCGCCCACCGCCGCCGAGGAGGGCCTTGCCTCCAGTTCTACGGGCGGAGCCTACGCCGATTTCAGCAACCTCTGCACCAGTGGCTTCAATGGGGCAGGCCTCTGCAATACGGCCAGCCAGCAGATTTCTAACCCGTTCACCGGTGCGGCATGGCCCAACAATCACATCCCCAGCAGCAACTTCGATCCGGCTGCGGTCGCCTTCGAAAAGTATTTCCCCACAGCGAGCGCGGATTCGGCCGCGGGAAAGATCGGCAACACGGTCAACTATTTCTCCGCCACGCAGAACTACTTCAACGAGGACACGGCGCGCGTAGACCACCAATTTGGCGCCAACGACCACCTCTTTGGCCGCTACTTCTACGATTGGTACCAGCAGCCGGCCATCTACAACACGGCCGACCTCTATAGCTACACGTCGTACTTCCAAACCCGCTACCAGAATGCGCTGCTCGCTGAAACCCACACCTTCACTCCCAACATGTTGAACAACATCGTGCTCAACTATCAGCGGGAAGTCTCCCAGCGCGGCGGGCCTCCAGGCAGCTTTGACATTACGGCCCTCGCCCCGAGTTCCCCCCTCGGCAGCATCTGGCAGCCGCCTCTTGGCCCTTACCTGTCGCTCACCGTCAGCGGCTATATGAAGTCCTCGTCGTCGGCCAGCGCCCTGTTTGAGCGCAATAACTACACCTTCAACGACGATCTGCACTGGGTGAAAGGCGCCCACGACTTTGCCTTTGGCGGACACTACGAGCTGAGCAAGTTCGACGTGGTCAACGTATACAACTCCTATGGCGGCTTCACTTCTGGCCTTGCCGGAACGTCCCTCGCGGCCGCGAACGTCAACGCCATGGCCAATTTTCAGCAGGGATTCCTATCCGCACTTGTCCAGGGCGAATTCGAAGAGACCAACGACCGCGGTCACTTTCCGGCCATCTATGCCCAGGACAGTTGGAAGATCAATCGCCGCCTGACCCTGGATTATGGCCTGCGCTGGGAGTACTTTGCTCCATGGCACAACAAAGTCGGCGTCCAGACCGCTTTCAGCCCCACCGAGTATGCGGCCAACACCGGAACGTCTCAATTCGCTATTGCAACGAAGTCGGGAACTCCAGGCCTGCCTGCTGGCATGGTGCTCTCGGGTGACCCCGGCTTCCCCAAGGATGGCGTGAGTAATCAGTACAAGCAGTTCATGCCCCGCGTCGGTTTTGCTTACGACGTCTTCGGCGATGGCAAAACGGCGCTGCGCGGCGGCTACGGCATCTTTTACCAGGACCGCATGGAGGGCTTCTTCAATCTAAGTCAGTCCAC
>Ga0181516_10002606_pt1 | contig 12648 bp, 10 predicted proteins | sample PEATcosm2014_Bin_25_FD_121104 | JGI IMG/M metagenome (GOLD analysis project Ga0181516, IMG submission 121104) | Peatland microbial communities from MTU Mesocosm Facility, Houghton, MI, USA - PEATcosm2014_Bin01_10_metaG | ecosystem: Environmental > Terrestrial > Soil > Wetlands > Peat | place...
CAAAGATCACGAACAGGTAACTAAGCCGTTGCAGCAGGTTATAAGACCACGCCTCTGCCGCACTCGGACGCTCGAAGCGCAAATGACTGGCAATCGTCCTCCAGAGCGCACGCCATGAAACGTCTTCTCCACGCGGCAGCAGATTCTTGCGAAAATGTCCCGATACGAAGCCCGCAGCCACATAGACCAAGCCGGTCAACACCGCAAGCCAAGCAGATTGAAAATGCAGATACCGGCTCCATCCGTTCTGATCGGGCAGCACGTACCCGTAGCCGGTCGGCACCAGCGACCTCGAGGAGGGAATGGGCAGCTTGAACAACACCGGCGTCAGCACATTCCCGTTCTCGCCCCAGTAGAAGCGCGGATGGGAAATCACAATCTCGATGCCGCTGACAAGCAGAGCAAAGAAAGACAGAGCGATGATCCAATGCGTGGCGCGAACCAGAGCGGAGTGACGCGAAGGTTGCGCAGTGGACCGAGAAAGGGAAGCGGACTCCGGCACCAACTCATTGGGCGCTGACTGGATCACTCCCATGCGAATAACCCTCGCGGCAGACTTCAAAGCGCTGCTCGAATGTTGCCTGATGTTAACACGTTTCTGAGCCAGGATTTCGCTGCGCATGTTGATGGCACGCGGTGGAATGGCTGCTTTCTATCGGTGCATTTTGAATCTCGAGTGCCCGAAGTTGGCGCTCTGCTTCCGGATTGTCCGCTTCGAACCGCCCGCCCGGCTAGACTCAACTTCCCGGATTAGGAACTCGCAATGATCACATCTCTGAAATGGTCAGCCCTTCCGCTGCTGGGAGCACTCCTCGCCGCGCAAGTGTGTGCCGCGATCCGCGCTTCACTGCGTGGCACTACAGCTGGGCTAAGGGCGTACCGACTGGAATGCACTTCCACGACCAGGATTTCGTCGTGGCGTTCCGCTTCGACAGCGTGCAGTCGGTTAGCACAGCCGACGGCTCGAGCCGCGCTGGTTCCGTAAAGGCAGGCGATATCCTGTTCCTGAAGCGCGGTCTCACCCATTCCGAGGGATTGACCACGGACCGCCAGAGCGCGGTCTATCTGGAATTGAAGTAACAGGCGGCCTGGACAGGACCCTTGATATCAAGGGTCCCGCCAGTCTTCATCAACTCAGGCAGCAGCTCGGGCTGATTCGGCCTTGATAAACGCCAGCAAATCGGCGTTGATCGTGTCGGCATTCGTTGTTGGCATGCCGTGTGGAAAGCCTTTATATGTCTTCAATATCGCGCCCTTGACCAATTTGGCGCTCAGCGGACCGGAATCCGCGTATGGCACGATCTGATCGTCGTCTCCGTGCATTACCAGCGTGGGCACGCTGAACTTCTTCAGATCGGCCGTAAAGTCGGTCTGCGAGAACGCCACAACGCCGTCGTAGTGCGCCTTGATGCCGCCCATCATTCCCTGTCGCCACCAATTCTGGATGACGCCCTGAGAGACTTTCGCACCCGCTCGGTTGTAGCCGTAAAATGGGCCTGTCGGTAAATCCAGATAAAATTGGGCCCGGTTCGAAGCGACCTGCGCCTGGAAGCCGTCAAAAAACTCCTTCGGCAGACCGCCCGGATTGCTTGCGGTCTTGACCATGATCGGCGGCACCGAGCTGATGAGAACGGCTTTCGCTACGCGGCTTTCACCGTGACGCCCGATGTAACGGGCTACTTCACCGCCGCCGGTGGAATGACCGACATGTATGGCTTTCTTTAGATCAAGGTGCGTGGTCAACGCCGCGAGATCATCGGCGTAATGGTCCATATCGTGACCCTCGGCCGTCTGCGTCGAGCGTCCGTGCCCGCGGCGGTCATGCGCGATGACCCGAAAGCCGTGTTTCAGAAAAAACATCATCTGGCCATCCCAATCGTCGGCCGATAGCGGCCAGCCGTGTGAAAAAACGATTGGCTGACCGGTCCCCCAATCCTTGTAATAAATCTCCGTACCATCTTTAACTGTGATCTTATGCATGAGTTCTTCCTGTTCAGAGCGTCTGAGGAATTCGCTCGGGCTGATTAGCGCGGGCAAATGGTTGGACTCGGGCGCAGATGACTCGTTCCAATTGGTGCACGGCGATCTTTCGGCCCCTGTGCGCATCTCTTCGGCACACCTCTACGCGCAAACAAAACTCGGCGTCCGATTGGCCTCCGCTGCAGGCTCGTGTAAATTGGCGTGAAAAGAACACAGTGACTGACACTCCGATGGGCTTAGACCTTAATCGGTTTGCGACCCGCTACACGTCTGCCTGGTGCAGCCAACAACCCGCGAGTGTCGCCTCGTTCTTCGCCGTAGACGGATCTCTTAGAATCAACGACGGGGCGCCTGCGATCGGACGGGATGCCATCACGAGCTCCGTGCAGGGCTTCATGACTGCATTTCCCGATCTCGTGGTCAAAATGGATCGCCTCGCCGTTAACGGCACCAAGACGCAATACCACTGGACATTGACGGGAACCAACACGGGTCCAGGTGGCACGGGACAATGTGTCCGGATCAGCGGATTTGAGGAATGGCGCTTTAGTCCCGACGGACTCATCGCCGAGTCGATCGGCCATTTCGATGCCGCCGATTACCAGCGCCAACTGAACGCCGGGTAAACACGTTTTATTCCGGAGATCTGTAGCGCGGCAATATCCGCTCGCTACTCACTCTGCACCGCAAAGCTCAGCCCGGCATAATGGTGCGCTGATGATTGCTTCGCGCGCGCTCCTTTTACCAACCCTGCTCAACTTCGGCGGCCACCGCCAGCTGAACGAGTCGCTGTCGCTGCTATTCGCGCTGGGACATGACTTCGGCCCAACGCGGCCGAATCACGAGCAGCTGCTGTGCTACCTCGGCCTGCAGATATTGCGTTAGGCCGGCGTCTTCACACCCGATAGCGTCGGATAGTCGGTATAGCCCTTGGGCCCCGGCACGTAGAACGTCGCCATATCCGGCGTGTTGAGCTTAGCGTTCAGCTTCAGCCGCTCCACCAGATCCGGGTTGGCCAGGAATGGCCGGCCGAAGGCGATCAGGTCCGCTCGTCCTTCGACCAGCGCACTCTCGGCGCTGTCGGCATCGAAGCCGCCTGCCAGTATGAAGACTCCGGAAAACGCCTGTCGCAGCTTGATCTTGAATTCCGCCGGAACCGGCGGGGCACCCATCGCCGAATGATCCAGTACGTGCATATAGGCCAGTCCCAGCCGTGACAGCTCCGCCGTCAGCGCCAGGTACTGCGATTCCTGGTCGGGATAGGTGCCCGTGCTGTTGAAGATGCCGTAGGGCGAGAGCCGGATGCCGACACGCTCGGCGCCGATAGTGCCGATCGCCGCGCGGGCGACCTCGAGCGCAAAACGATTGCGCGCTTCCGCACTGCCGCCGTAGCCATCGGTGCGCTTGTTGACGTTGGCGTTCAGGAACTGCTCGATCAGGTAGCCGTTGGCGGCGTGCAACTCGATGCCGTCGAAGCCGGCCTCAACGGCCAGCTTGGCCGCGTGCGCAAATTCACCGACCGCGTGTGCGATATCGCGCTCGTTCATGGCGCGCGGCGGGCTGTAGGGCTGCATGCCGGCAGCGTCGGTATACATCTCTCCCGGGCAGGTTTCATCAGTCGGCCCGAGCACGACGGCGCCTGCCGGCAGATTCGCCACGTGCGTGACACGGCCGGTGTGCATCATCTGCACGAAGATCCTGCCGCCGCGGGCATGCACCGCATCGGTGACGCCCCTCCAGCCGGCAACCTGCGCGGCATTGAAGATTCCTGGGATGCGGGCGTAGCCGAGGCCGTTCGGCGAAGGCGAAGTGCCCTCCGTGATGATGAGGCCGGCTCCCGCGCGCTGGCCGTAATATTCCGCCATCAATGCATTGGGCGTGTTGGCGGCGACCGCGCGGTTGCGCGTCATCGGCGACATGACCAGGCGATTTCTTGTATCCAGCGAGCGGCTCTGCAGGGGGTCAAACAGCATGATGTTCCTTTGTCGGATGGCAATTGCTTAAGGTGTGGGCGCTAGACTCTCACATCAATGCGCCGCCAACATAACCTCTTACGTAATATCATATAAATGCCGGGTATACTGCGCGGCCCCATGAAGACCCATTCCCTGCGCGCCGATCTGTTGATGCTATTGGCAGCGCTGATCTGGGGCTGCTCGTTCGTGGCCCAGCGCCTGAGCCTCGCGACCATCGGCCCGTTCTTTTTTACCGGCATTCGGTTCCTGCTCGGAGCATTGGTGGTCGCGGGCCTAAGCCACTGGTTGAAGCCGGCCGCGACCATCCGCGAGGGCGATACGCCTGCGCCGCCTCACCGATGGCCTTGGGGACCCGGCATCATCCTGGGCGTGGCGGTTGCCATCTCGATCTCCGCGCAGCAGATCGGGCTCGCTTACACCAAGGTGGCCAATGCGGGATTCATCAGCTCGATGTACGTCATCATCGTCCCGATCCTGTCGCTGGTCATCGGGCAGCGACTGCGATGGGGCATCGTGGCCGGCGCGCTCTGCGCCGCGGTGGGCCTCTACTACCTGAGCGGCGAGCATCTGACTTTGAGTTATGGCGATGGGCTGGAACTGTTCGGCGCTGCTGCGATCTCCGTACAGCTCATGGTGCTCGGCGCTGCGACCCAGCACTACGATCCCTTGCGGATCGCGCTGGTGCAGAACACGGTGTGCGCGCTGGTCTGCCTGGGCGTCGCGGCCGTCGTTGAACCGATCCGCTGGATCGACATTCAGCACTCCGCGTTCGCGATTCTTTACTGTGGCGCCCTGTCCGTCGGGGTCGGCTACGCCATCCAGGCGATCGCGCAAAAGGATGCGGTGCCCGCCCATGCGTCCATCATTTTCAGCATGGAAGGGGTGTTCTCGGCGCTGGCCGCCTGGATCATCATCGGCGAGACACTCAGCGTACCTGCGATCTGCGGCTGCGCGCTGGTCGTGATCGGTTGCGTACTCAGTCAGGTGACGCCGCTGCGGCGTCGAATGTCGGGCAGCAGCCAGGCCAGCAGCCCGATCAGCGGCAAGTAGCCGCACACCTCGTAGACATAGACGATGCCGCTGCGATCGGCGAGCGCACCGAGTACTGCGGCACCCAGTCCGCCGAATCCGAACGCCAGGCCAAAAAAGAGTCCGGAGATCAAGCCGACCTTGCCGGGCACGAGCTCCTGGCCGTACACCACGATGGCGGGAAAGGCCGAGGAGAGAATGAGGCCGATCAGAGCGATGATGGGCGAAGTCCAGAAGAGATTCACGTGCGGCAGCAGCAAGGTGAAGGGCAGCGGCGCGAGGATCGAGAACCAGATGACCGCGCGCCGCCCGACTCGATCGCCTGCTGGTCCGCCGACGAACACGCCGATCGCCGCAGCCGCCAGAAACACGAACAGGTGAACCTGCGCGCTCCGCACCGAGAGGCCGAAACGCTGAATCAGATAGAAGGTGTAGTAGCTCGAGATGGCCGCGATGTACACGTACTTGGAGAATATCAGCGCCAGCAGAATGATCAGCCCCCGCCACACCACCGCGCTTGGCAAGGGCGCCGTCTGCGCCTGCTCCGCGGCGGCACTGCGCAGGCGCTCGAGTCCATGGTGCTTGTACCAGACACTGACGAACCAGAGGATGGTGCCGCAGATCAGCGACATCAGCGCAAAGAAGGCGATGCTCGACTGCCCCCAGCGCACGACCACCAGTGCCGCGGCCAACGGCCCGATGGCCTGGCCGATATTGCCGCCGACCTGGAACAGCGACTGCGCAAAGCCGTGACGTCCGCCCGATGCCATGCGCGCCACGCGCGAAGACTCGGGATGAAACACCGCTGACCCCACGCCGGTCATCGCCGCGCCGAATAGCAGCACCGCGTAGCCGTGAGCGCCCGACAGCACCAGCAGACCCACCAGTGTAAAGAGTGTGCCGCCCGGCAGCGCCAGCGGTGTCGGACGCCGGTCCGCATACAGCCCCACCAGCGGCTGCAGCAATGATGCGGTCACCTGGTTCACCAGGGTCACGATGCCGATCTGGGCGAAATTCAGGCCGAGGTTGCGCTTGAGGTCGGGATAAATCGCCGGCAGCAGCGACTGCATCATGTCGTTGAGCATGTGACAGCCCGCGATCGCGACGATGACACTGATGACGGTCTGATCCGTGCCCGCCATCGGCGGCGCCGGATTTGCCGTGACTTCGGTTTCGAGCATGCCCGGATCGGTGCGCATGTCGAGATGCTACACGCACGTTCGGTGCTATGATTTGGAAAACGTTCGTTCCATGCGCACCATCGTCGGCGGCTGCTAACGTCGTCCCCGGAGTAATCATGTCTCAGTCACGCCGGGATTTTCTGGCGGCCACCTCGGCTGCTCTCTTTACAACCGCCGCGGTTCGCGCCGCTGACGCGCCCGGTGCGACGGCTGGCACACCGCCCGGCACGCCGCCCGCATTCGGGACCGCAGCGCCGGTCGGCCCGGAAGTCACGGCCGCAACTTTCTTCGAAGCGCAAAAGCTCGTGCAGGTGGAACTCACCGAGGCCGAACGCCAGCAGGCGGCCTCGAACTGGCGCCGGAGCATCGCGGCGCTGTATGAGCGAAGGACCGGTCCGCGCAAGGTGTCGCTGCCCACCACCCTGCCCCCGGGCTCGCAGTGGAACCCCGTGCTGCCCGGACACGGACCGCTGCCCTCGATCGATCGCTTCGTGCGCAGCGCAGCGGAAGCGAGGCCCTTGCCGGCCGCCGATGCCGACATCGCCTACGCACCGGTGTGGAAGCTGTCGCGCTGGATCGAGCGGCGCGAGCTGAGCTCCGAACGACTGACGCATATTTATCTGAATCGAATCGCACGCTTCGATCCAAAGCTGCGCTGTGTCATCACGCTCACGCCTGAACTTGCGCTCCAGCAGGCCCGGCGTGCGGACCAGGAAATCGCCGCCGGAAAATACCGCGGACCGCTGCATGGGATCCCCTGGGGCGGCAAGGATCTGCTCGACACTGCAGGCATTCGCACCACCTATGGCGCCGAGCCCTTCAAAGACCGTGTGCCGACGCGTGACGCCGTCGTGGTGCATCGACTCCACGAGGCAGGTGCCGTCATGCTCGCGAAGTTATCGCTGGGCGCGCTGGCACTGAACGACATCTGGTTCGGCGGTCAGACCATGAATCCCTGGCTGCTCGATGAGGGAGCCTCAGGATCGAGCGCCGGTCCGGGCGCGGCCACCGCCGCGGGTCTCGTCGCCTTCGCGATCGGGAGCGAAACTGAGGGCAGCATCGTTGGGCCCAGCATGCGCTGCGGACTCACCGGGCTGCGACCGACTTTTGGGCGCGTGCCGCGCACCGGCGCGATGACGCTGGCCTGGTCGCTCGACAAATTAGGTCCCATGACTCGCAGCGTCGAGGACTCGATGCTGGTGTTGCATACCATCTCCGGTCCCGACGCCGGCGATCTGGGCAGTGTGCCCAGCCACCTGGATTTCGACGCCGCGCGCGACATCAAGGGACTTAAAGTCGGCTACTTCCCGGCGTGGACGGCCGCAGCCACCGAGGTCGATCGTCATGCGCTCTCGCAATTGGAAGCGCTCGGGCTGAAAAGCGTCCCGGTCTCGCTGCCCGACTGGCCCTACAACTCGCTCAACGCTATTCTTTCTGCCGAGTCGGCCGCGGCGTTCGAAGAGCTCACGCTCAGCCGGCAGGTCGATCAGCTCAAAGTGCAGGTGGACGATGCCTGGCCCAATAGCTTCCGCCAGTCGCGCTTCGTCTCAGCCGTGGATTTCGTCCAGGCCGATCGCTTCCGGCGCCTGGTCGCGCAGGAAATGCAGCGGGTGCTGACCGAAGTCGACCTGCTCATCGTGCCTTCGCTGATCGATGACGTGCTGACCATCGGCAACTTCGTCGGCGTGCCATCGCTGACGCTGCGCGCGGGCTTCATCGAAGTCACCGAAGCGCGCAGCGACTGGGCTCCCGACCCGAAACACCCAGCGATGAAATTCGATCCGCCGCGACGCGTGCCGCACGGCGTGACACTGATCGGCCGGCTGTTCGATGAGGGCACGCTGGCGCGCGTCGGCCTGGCGCTCGAGCGCTCCCTGAAGGTGGTCGATGAAAGGCCGCCGGGTTTCTGAGCGGAAATGCCCGCCCTGACGCTCGAGTGAGAGCCGCCAGGGCGGGCCAGGACGCTTAAGCGTTCTTGCTGAAGCGCTTACTTGTCGCGTTCCCCTTCATGCTGCTTTTCAGGATGCGGCGTTGACGGCGGCTTGCCGTTGTTCGGCGCACCGGCCGTCTTAGGCGGCGGCGGCGCTGCTGGCGGTTTCGCGAGCTGCGTCTGCGGCTTGCCGACGTAGGCTTTCTGCTGCACGGTCGGTGCGACCGGTGCGGCCGGTGCCTGCCCCCGCGGCGCACCTTGCGCCCCGTTTGACTGCAGCTGCCTCGCGGCAGCCGCCTGGGCACCCAGACCATTGTTGGAAGCCGGGAACTGCCCCGCCCCGGCCGGTGCGTGCGGCGTACCGGCGCCGATCGGCGCTGCGCCATGCGCGCTGATCACGCCCGGGCCTGAGAATGCGGCTGGACGCGCGGTGGCGGCGATAGCCGGATGTCCGCCATTGGCGTGCGCGAACAGCGCCGGATTGCGATTCGCCTCCTGCACATGCGACACCTGCGCAGGGGTCGGCGGCACGTGCTGCTCACGACTCCATGAGCGCTCTTGCGGCGTCGGTGCCGCGTGCACGCCATTCGGTCCGCCGTTGTAACTGACGTGATTGATCGTGACGTTGTTGACGATGGTCTCGTTGTAGGTGTTGTGAATCACCGTGCGATTCACATTGAGCACGGCGGTATTGTAGGCAAAGCGATTGCCTTCCCAGCGACCACCGACGAAACCGACACCCACATAGCCGAAGCCATAGTTGACCCCGCCGTAGTAACCGACGTGCGGGCCCCAGTAGCCGCTGTGAAAGGCGTACACGCCGCCCACGAAAGCCCAGTACCCCGGCGTCCACAGGAAGCCGACCTGCGGCGGTTCTACCCAGGTGCCTGGCACCCAGTAGTAGCCGGCCGGACTCCAATGCCAGTAGCCCGGTGTCCACAGATAGCCCTCATCCGGGCACGGCGGCTGCTCGTAGTCGGGCAGCGGCGGCGGCGGTTCAGTCGCGGTCTCTGCAACGTCGCCGCTGTTCGGATCGCCCTGATAGTCCTGGGCCTGCGGCGGCGGCTGATAGGCCGGAGGCGGCGGCTGATAAACCGGCTGCGGCTGCGGCGCGTACACGGGAGGGGGCGCCGGACGATACGGCGCGACCACGCATGCGCTCAGCGACGCGGCAGCTGCCAGCGTCAGTAGCTTCAAAACCTGTCTAGAACGATCCATGTAAAAGCCTCCAGAATCAAACCAGTGTCAATAATACCCATCCATAACGTCGGACTCGCGGCAGCGGCCGACACATTCTGCTCCGATAGTGGCCGCGGACCGCTAAATAAATTTCGCGGCCGTTAAGCCGCAGTTCAGCTTGAGAGCGCGTAACGGCATGTGATGCAGTTCTCGCTTTCCTTACAATTCATAATGTCGGTTAAAAGAACTGTGGCACAGGCGGCGATGAAAGCACGCGCCGCTCAGCTACTTTTCACCGGCTATGGGAATTCAATAATGCCCGGCACAACCTCGGGCGCCCTCTCGGGTCAGCCAGGACGGCAAGCGGCGGCGCAGCCGCGGCGGCGGGTACTGATCATCGATGACGACCCGGCATTCGTGTTGCTGGCCAGCGAAACACTCGAGCAGGCCGGTTTCGATGCCCGCCAGGCCACCAATGCCCAGGAGGCGCTGGCGGCATTCGACCAGCAGACCCCGGACCTGGTACTGCTCGACGTGGAATTGCCTGGCAGCAACGGCTTCGCGCTCTGTTCCACGCTACGCACGCTGAGCCCCGGATGCGACGTGCCCATCGTGATGGTCACCGGCCATGACGACACGGCCTCGATTGCGCAGGCCTACGAAGTCGGGGCCACCGATTTCATCCACAAGCCGGTGCTGTGGGCCACGCTGCCACATCGCATCGGCTTCATTCTGCGGGCACAGGACAACCTGCGCGCGCTGCGGCTGACCGAACAGAAGAATCGGGCGCTGCTGCAGGCACTGCCGGACACCATCTATATCGTCGATGGCGAGGGCAAGGTTCTCGAACACATCACCGGCCACGACAAGCGCAACAGCGCCAGCCTGGTCGGTCAGCAGCTGGAAAATGTACTGCCGGTGGAAATCGCGCGCACCATCCGCCTGGCCGCCGGCGGCACCGATCCGGCCGCACCCAACAGCTTCGAATTCGCCGTGGGCCGCGGCAAGGAGCAGCGGGCCTTCGAGACGCGGCTGCGGCCGCAGCCGGATGGCACGCTGCTGATCGTCACGCGCGACATCACCGAACGCCGCAAGGCCAAGGCGCGCATCGAATACCTTGCCTACTACGACATTCTCACCGGCCTGCCGAATCGGCAGCTGTTCGTGCGCGAAGTGGGGCGCGCGATTCGTGCCGCCAAGCAGAGCGGACAGTCGATCGCCTTGCTGTACCTGGACCTGGATCGCTTCAAGCGCATCAACGACAACCTCGGGCATTCGGTGGGCGATGCGCTGCTGCAGAACGTGGCGCGCCGGCTGGAACAGTGCGCCCGGCCGACCGACATCGAAGCCACCGGCGAGCAGCGCCGCAACGAAAGCGTGCGCATCGCGCGCCTGGGCGGCGATGAGTTCGTGGTGCTGTTGACGGGTCTCGCCGATGAGGAGCAGATCGCCTCGATGGCCAATCGCATCCGGCAGACGCTCTCGGAACCCCTCGACTGCGGCGGCCACCGCCTGGTGGTGACACCCAGTATCGGCATCGCGCTCTACCCGCGCGATGCAAACGACATTGAAGATCTGCTGGTCAAGGCCGACATGGCCATGTACCAGGCCAAGGATCAGGGCCGCAACGGCTATGCGTTCTATGGGCACTCGATGGCGATCCGCTCGCTGGGCCGCCTGGAACTGGAGACGGACCTGCGGGTCGCCTTCGAGAACGGCCACTTCCGCGTTTTCTATCAGCCCAAGATCGATCTGGCCAGCGGCGTCATCATCGGCGTCGAGGCACTGCTGCGATGGCAGCATGCCACGCGCGGCTGGATCGCGCCGGATGTCTTCATACCGGTCGCCGAAGAGTCCGGGCTGATCGCCCCGCTCGGCGATTGGGTGATCATCGAAGCCTGCAAACAGCTGGCCGACTGGGCGAAGAAGGGCCTGGGCCACCTCACCATCGCCGTCAACGTGTCGGTGCAGCAGTTCGCACGCTCCAACTTTGTGGAGACCGTGTTGCAGGCCCTGCAGCAATACTCGGTCAGTCCCCAGCAGCTGGAGCTCGAGATCACCGAGAGCCTGCTGATGCGAAATGTCGCCGACACCACCGCCTGCATGCGGCGCTTCCGCGATGCGGGCGTCACACTCTCGATCGACGACTTCGGCACCGGCTATTCCTCCCTCGGCTACCTGCGCCAATTTCCGGTCGATGCGCTCAAGATCGACCGCTCCTTCGTCAAAGACATGCATACCAGCGACGATGATGCGGCCATCTGCGCCGCCATCATCGCCATGGCGCGCGAACTCAAGCTCAAGGTCATCGCCGAGGGCGTTTCCAATCCCGCGCAACTGAAGTTCCTGCGTCGCCATCGATGCGATCAGGTGCAGGGCTACCTGATCAGCAAGCCCATCCCGGTCGATGACCTGGAGATGCTGCTGCAAGGCAGCCCGCCCGGCGGCAGCCACTACGATCACACCACCCGTCACGCGGTGCTGCTGGACTACCAACCATGATTCGTTGGGTCGGCGGCCTGTCGTTGGGCGCCAAACTGCGCTTCATCGTGGTTTACGCGGCGGCGGTCGCGGTACTGATCGCCTCCGTGTTGCACGTGACCGGCGAGGCATCGGAGCTCAGCCGCAACCTGCGCGATCATCTGCTGACCCTCGCCAGTGTGGCAGCCGAGAATTCTGCTGCCGCGATGAAGGCGTCCAACCGCGTGCTAGCCCGCCGGCAGCTCAGCTCACTGCATGCCGAAGACGATATGCGCGCTGCCACGCTGTACGACGCCGCCGGCAATGTGTTCGTGCATGTCGATTTCGGCGCGCCTCCCGCGGACGCGGCGGAGCTGGTGCCCCTGTCGCGTGACGGTGCTGCCGCGAATAAGAACCCCACGGTGCGCTTCTCCAGCCCCACGCAGGTGCGCATCCTGACGCCGGTGATGCTCGATGGCGTGCAGGTGGGCACGCTGCAGGCGGACGCGGAGTGGTCGGAATTGAAGGGCCTGCTCAAGGGGGCTGCAATTTATCTGGGGCTCGGACTGCTGCTGGCGGTGCTGGTGGCGTATGTGCTCTCGATCCACCTGCAGCGCATGATCTCAGGCCCGGTGCACGATCTGGCCAAGGTGGCGCGCGACGTGTCCGAAAGCCGCCGTTTTTCAATCCGCGCCCACAAGCAGACCGATGATGAATTCGGCACGCTCGTGGATGGCTTCAACGAGATGCTGTCCGAGCTCGAGCGCCGGGACCTGAACCTGCGCATGCACCAGAATGAACTGGAGAAGCGCGTGCGCGAGCGCACCCTCAGTCTCGACCAGGCAGTCGCCGATGCGCAGGAGGCGCGCGAACGTGCCGAGGGCGCCAGCCGCGCGAAGAGCGAATTTCTGGC
>Ga0181516_10002607_pt1 | contig 12647 bp, 9 predicted proteins | sample PEATcosm2014_Bin_25_FD_121104 | JGI IMG/M metagenome (GOLD analysis project Ga0181516, IMG submission 121104) | Peatland microbial communities from MTU Mesocosm Facility, Houghton, MI, USA - PEATcosm2014_Bin01_10_metaG | ecosystem: Environmental > Terrestrial > Soil > Wetlands > Peat | place...
GACGACCTGCCGCGACGAGAATTGCTTCGCGGTGACAATTTCCGGCGATTCGATGGAACCGAAATACAGCGCGGGGGACATCGCCATCACCATGCCGAACGTGGAGCCGCGCAACGGCTGCCTGGTGGTGTGCAAGCTCAAGAACGAGGGGGTCTTCTTCAAGCTCTTTCATCAATCGAGCGACAACCGGAAATTCCGGCTGTCCAGTTACAACCCGGTGTATCCGGTGATGGAATGCCGGCGGGACGATTTCGTGTGGATTTATCCGGTGTATCAGGTGACGAAGAATGTGTGGAGGTGACGGCAGGCGGAGCCTGCAGCCGGATTAGGAAACGGGGCCGGGGATTGACCACAAAAGCCAACGAAGGGAACGAAGAAGGACATTCGCGCGCCCGCGAAAGATTTCGGGACGGATGGACACGGACGAGGGAAGGAATTGGCCACAAGAGAGCACAAAAGGAAAAGTATTGAACGGAGTGGTGACCGGCGATGTCGGAAGGAGCGGGTTGGAAAAGGAGGACGAGACATGAAGACATTTTTGATTTGCGATTTGCGATTCTTGATTGGCAGGGTGCCAGCGCACCGCCATAAGGCCTGCACGCATCAGGTCAGAGGCTCGTCGCCCCGTCTCCTACCGCTTCAAGGGGAGCGGGGTCGGACAAGCCAGGTCAGCGGCGCTCTGCCGAACGCCGCTACGGTGACAAAGTCGTCCCGGTTGACCCGCGTTGTCCCGCCTGGTCCCGCGTTGTCCCGCATGCGATTTTTTTTGGGACCAGGCGGGACGGTCAAATGCGGAGTGCCCCGACAAAAGGCCCCCGGGGTGAACTTGATTGCGGATTGCGAAATGTTGGGGCCATGTCAGGGACGCTGTGGGAGGCCCACCATACGGAAGGGGTGCCGCGTTTATCGACGGATAACGGCGCATCATAATTTTTCGCGTGTTCTTTGACAATTGAGCTTGGCGTCGAATTGTTGGGACGTTGAGTCGCTGCAACGGGGCGCCGCGCATTGAAATCCGGGTTTTGATTTTTTGAAATCCGGTTTAGGTTGGGGGTGGCATGGGATATACGCTCAAAAAAATCCTTTACGTGGATGACGACGTGGAGTCGCGGATCATGGTGGCGGATTACCTGCGGTATCTGGGGCATGACATCGTGACGGTGGAGGAGGCGGGCGACGCGTTGCGCGCGGCGGGGGAGAACCGGGTGGACGCGATGATCCTGGACGTGAACCTGGTGGGGCTGGACGGCCCGGAACTGCTGGCGCTGTTGCGACGGGACCATCCCCGCGTGCCGGTGATTCTTTATTCGGGAATGAACGCCGATGATGAAAAGGTGAAACGCATGCTGGCGGGCGGCGCAAACCGGTTTCTTTCGAAAAACGAACCGCTGGAAGAGCTGGTCAAGGCGGTGCACTGCGTTTTGAACTGAGCAGGCGGGCGGGCGGACTTCAATCGCAGAGGATGCGGTAGAAGCGGGTCGCGGGCAGGGCGTTGGTGTCGTGCAAGGTGAGGGTGGCGCCGGTGCCGGGCGTGGAGGGCGTGAGGGTTGTCCAGTTGGAATCCGAGAGCAGGTTCTTGTACTGCAGCGTGTAATTCAGGCCCGTCAGGCTGGGGAAGGAAAGGGAGACGTTCGGACGGACGACGGTCGTGGTGGTGATGAGGGGCGACACCAGCACCGTGAGCGTGGCGGGAGTGCTGTTGGTGGCACCGGCGACGTTGGTCACCAGGACGGTGTAAGACCCGGCCTGGGACGGCTGGACGGCGGGCAGAGTGAGGACGCTGGAGTTGCCGCCGACGGAATTGGTCACGTTGCGAAACCAGTGGTAAACGGGCGCGGGCGTGCCGGTGGCGCTGACGCTGAACACGGCCGTGGCACCGGCGGCGACGGTCACGTTGGTGGGTTGGACGGTGATGACCGGGGCGGAGTTCGCGGTAGCGGTGCAGCAAGTGTAGGAGCCGTCGAGGACTGAGATCGTGTCCACGTACCAGCCGCTGCCGCCCTGGATTTCGTCAGTCCCGAACTGCCAGTTCAAGCGGATGGTTTGCCCCGCGGCGCTGGCCGGGAGGTTGACGATGGTGGTGATGAAGCCGCCGGAGGCACCCGTCCAGGCCTGAAAGCCGCCGATGGGGTTGCCGCTGGTGTTTCCCAAGGTTCCGGTATAACCGTTGGTCGCAAAGGAGCCGCCGGCGGCGAGGATGTCCTGGTAGGGGCCGCCGTTGATGCTGATGGTCAGGATGCCGCCATCGTACCCGCTGTCCGTGTTGTAAGAATGGCGGAATTTAACCTGGGCGATGGGGAGGTTGATGGCGATGGCGGGCGAAATCAATTGCGTCAGGCCAGCTTGGGAATTTTCCTTGGCAAAGGCGGCATTGGGCGAAGTGTCACGGCTGGCGGTGGAAGTCACCCAGGCTGGTTCCCCGCCGGAATGGCTGGAACTCCAGCCCGAGGGCAGCAAGGGCGCGGGCACGCCGTCAAAGTTCTGGGAGAAAGTGGTGACTCCGCCAACGCCGACACCGAGCGTAAAGGGGAAGTTGAGGGTGCCGAGGTTGGTGGGGCCATCCTGCAATTGCAGCGAGGCGGTGATGGGTTCCCCGCAGAAGCCGCTGGCGGTGAAGGTGAACGGACGGGAAGACGTGGCGCCATTCGAACTGACCACTCCGTAAGTCTGCGGCGTGCCGGAAGGGCTCACGTTGGCGTTGGTGAGCAGCGTGGCGACCAGGTTGGTGGTGGCGGCCGAGCCGACGTTTTGCAACTTGAAATCGACGGTGACGGTTTCGCCGGGATCAATGGCGTCGTTGGTGGGGAGGCAGTTTTCCGCGGCGAGCACCGCGCCGTCGGCCACGAGGAGCGGTCTATGGACTGGAAAGGCAAGACTGTTGATGAGGTTGGTTCCGGCGGGTGTGCCCCAGCCGGTGCAAAGGTCAAAACCGGTCGTGGCCGGGTAGTAAGGACTGCTGGTGGCGTTGAAGTTGTTCCCGGCGGTTATGTCGTGGAAATTGGCGAGATAGTTTGGGCCCTTGGCGATGGTGTAGAGGGCCGGGTTGAGAAAGCCGACGTTGGATTCCCCGCTGGCAACCGCCTGCTGGTTTATTAACGCGGTCAGGCCCGCCCACAAAGGCGCGGCCGCGCTGGTACCGCCGGCGACGTAAGTCAGCCCGTGGTCGGCGATGAGATAGATGTTGTCAGCGGTAAAGGCGACATCGGGAATGTTACGGTTGTTGGTGGAACCGAGATTGGCCGTCATGTCGATGCCCTGCTGCCAGGACGGAATCGGGTAAGTTTGGCTCACGCCGCCGCTGCTGGCGTCGGCCTGGCGCGGAAACCAGTTCCAGACCGTTTCCGAGACGTAACTGACGTGTATATCCGTGGTCAAAGTCGTCCCGCCGACGATGGTGATGTTGGGATCGTCCGAGGGCGTCATGATGGTGTTGGTGCCAACGTAAGCCCCGGAATCGCCCGCAGCGGCGAAGAAGCTTTGTCCTTGGGCGGCGTACTCCATGAATATCTGGTCGACGGGCGGGACGTTACTGAAGCCGGACCATGCCCAGGAGCAGCTCAATTGCTTGGCCCGGTTGTCAATGGCCATCTGGTTCAAAACATCGTTGGGCTCCGTGCCCTCATATACCAGCACTCCGGTCAACCCGGGCGCCATGCAAATGGCCATGTCAATGTCCAGCGCGACTTCGATGTTATTGTTGTTTGCAGAGCCGTCATAGCCGTCCAGCAGGATGTTGGTGAGGGGAACATTGGGAAGGTTCGCCAGGCCCTCGTAAGTCGTAATGTCGGTGGGAAAGTAGCCGTCCAATTCGAACAACGCGACGACCTGTCCCGTGCCGTTGAGGGTCACGCCGGGCAGGTAGGCGGTACGAAAATCAGATCCAATGTAGGAGGAACCGTCGGGGGCCGAACCGTTGTTTGGCCGGGCAGTGCCCGGCTTGCCAGCCGGAGTCAGCTTGAGGCTGGCCGGACGGGGCAGCACGAAATTATCCAGGCCGTCCACATCCAGAACGGGAAGGTCCACATCGAGGGCCGGGTCGGCATCCGGGGCAAAAAAAGTGCGAGATTCCGTGGGATGATTGAAGACATGCAGGTTGACATGGAACGTGCGCTCGACATCCGCGACGGAGCCGTCGACATCCAGCAACACGCGATTGGCATAGGTGTGGGTGACGGCCAGGCCGTGGGAAGTCATGAAGTCCGCCACCTTCTGGTAATCCGCCGGCACGGGGCCGAAACGTTCGGTGAATTGTTCGGTGGTCAGGAAATGACGGTAATTGGTGCCGGCCGGATCATAGAGCGACTGGAGCAAGTTGGTGAGGTCCTCCGGGTTTCGCAGGGGCAGGGTAATCACCAGGCCCAGATGTTGGGCGGGATCGAGGCTCCGCAACGGCGTCAGGCTTCTCACGGCCGGCGGAACGTGCCCGTGGAAAGTCCGGCCCGCGGCACGGGCAAACGTGGCCGAAAAGCACACCAGGAAGACAAGCAGCAAAAGTCTGCAGACACCCGCCGGATGACGGCGAAATGGCTGGCCAAGGTACTTGGTTCTCCGTTTAGGAATCATGGATTAAGGACAGCCTTACTATGTCATATTTTGCGCATTACGCCACTGAAAACGGGAGCTTTTTTCCCCAAGAAGGATGTTGCCATGGAATGCCTTTGGGAATATGAATCGTTTATATCCAAGTCCAAGGCCGGGTTCACGTTTGTCAGGCGATGCCTAAACTGATTGTCAATCCCCGAACGGACCAGTCCTGGGAAATTCCACTCCCGGCCGGGACCATCGTGCTGGGCAGCGACCCGGCGCTGGAGCATGCCATCGCGCACGAAACGGTTTCGCCGGCGCACTGCGAGGTCCACGTTGTGGGCGGCACGGTAGCCATCAAGGACCTCGGCTCGGCGTGCGGCACGTTTGTTGATCATGCTCCGGTGACGGAGGCGTCCATCGCGCCCGGACAAAGCCTGCAACTCGGGGAAGTGGAACTGGCGCTGGCCTCCGACGCACCAGCCACCAATTCACCACCCCTGCCGCCGCGGCTCCCGGTGGCGGCTTCCGTGACCGGCGCGGAGCCGGGCCGGACGGCGGCTTGCAAATATCACCCCAAGGCGCTGGCGACATGGCATTGCGTCGAATGCCGGGCATTTTTTTGCGACTTGTGCGTCAACGTGCGGCGGATGGGCGAATCCGCGCGCCATCTCTGCCGCAAATGCGGGAACGATTGCGCGCCGGTGGAAGTTCACTACGAGCCGCCCGTGGAGGAGAATTTCTACAAACTGCTGCCGGGTGTATTCGCCTACCCGTTTAGCGGCAACGGCGCGGTGCTGCTGGCGGCGGGCACGGTGGTGTTCCTGATGCTCGGAAACCTGAGCCGCCTGGGACGGTTCGTCCCGATCTATGGCCTGATTGTCGGCGGTGGCATCGCTGTCTTTGTGGCGGGTTACGTATTCAGCTATTGCAAGAGCATTGTTCAGAGCAGCGCCCAGGGGCAGGACGTGCCGCCGGACTGGCCGGATTTCAGCGACTGGACGACGGAAATCCTGCAGCCCTGCGGACAGATGTTCGCCCTGCTGGTGCTGACCTTCGGACCGGCGATGGTGCTCGCCTTCATGAGGTTTCAGTACAGTCTCAGCCGGTATGGAGCGGCGGGAACTGCGCCCGCCTGGTTCGATGAATACGGGGACATGCTGGCTTATGCCAGCATGGCTGCAGGCGCTTTGTTTGCGCCCATGGGGATGCTGATGCTGGCGATGTTTGACAGCGTGGCCGCGCTCAATCCGATTCCGATTATCCTTTCGATTTTACGCATCCCCCTGCCCTACCTCGTTGCGGCGGGAACCTTCGAATTGGTGCTCGCGGCTTACGTGACAGTTGATCACCTCGCCCATTTGATGGGCGTCCCCTCACTGTTGACCAGTCTCGTGATGGGCTTTATGGAACTTTACGCGCTCAGCGTGGGCATGCGCATCCTCGGCCTGCTCTACCGGACGCACAAGGAACGGCTGGGCTGGTTCTAGGAGTCAGGCCTGCACGGCGACAACGCCATTCCGTTTGGCGAGAATGTTGCGGACGATCTGCCCGGCGAGCTCCGGTTTTTCCGCCAGGGCCCTCTGCGCGGCTTCCTTGCCCTGGCCGATAAGCTCGCCCTCGAATTGCAGCCACGCGCCTTTTTTGTCCACGACGCCGGCCTCAATGCCCACGTCCAGGATGCTGCCTTCCTTGTTGATGCCGTGGTTATAGATGATGTCGAACTCCGTTTCCGCGAACGGCGGGGCAACCTTGTTTTTGACGACCTTCACCTTGACGTGGTTGCCAATGGCGTTGCCGGCGGCATCCTTGAGGGTGTCCTTGCGGCGGATGTCGAGGCGCACGCTGGCGTAAAATTTCAAGGCCTTGCCGCCGGGCGTGGTTTCCGGGTTGCCGAACATCACGCCGACCTTTTCGCGCAACTGATTGGTGAAGACGCAGGTGGTTTTGGACTTGTTCAAAATGGCCGTGAGCTTGCGCAGGGCCTGGCTCATCAGCCGCGCCTGCATGCCCATCGTTGCCATGCCCATCTCGCCTTCGAGCTCGGCCTTGGGGACGAGCGCGGCGACGGAATCAATCACGATGACGTCCAGCGCGTTCGAGCGCGCGAGTGTTTCGCAAATCGTCAAAGCCTCCTCGCCGCTGTCGGGCTGAGATACGAGCAAGTCATCCAAGTTGACGCCCAGCTTCCGGGCGTAACCCGGATCGAGCGCGTGCTCCGCGTCAATGAACGCCGCCAGGCCGCCGGCTTTTTGCGCGTTGGCGATGACATGCAGCATGAGCGTGGTTTTGCCGGAGGATTCCGGGCCGAAAATTTCCACCACGCGGCCGCGCGGCAGGCCGCCGACGCCCAGCGCGAGGTCCAAACCCAGCGCGCCCGTGGGAATAACTTCGATCTTCACGCGCGACTGCGCTTCGCCCAGGCGCATGATGCTGCCATCGCCGTATGTCTTGGTGATGGTCGAAATGGCGGCCTCGAGGTCGCGGTCGCGCGTCGCAGAGATGACGCGGGCGGGCGCGGCGGCGGAAGTTTCCGGGGCGGCGGCGCGGGGTTCGGCGGTGGTTTTGGCGGGCGACGGTTTTTCGGCGGTTTTAGGCGGCATAAATTCAGGTTCTATAGAAACTCAACTCGTTTGAAACAGTCAGGCATGATTCGTCACGTTCAGATGTTAGTCAATTACAGGTTCAATTTTTTTTCGCGGCGGTGAAGCCGTTTCGAAATGTGGATGTCATCCCAAATTGGGCTCCGGGGATTCTCGCGGACTCTATATGGTTCATTTTTTTCATGGCACAGCTTCGCATTGCGGGTTAGACATAGACCGTCCAAGCCATGAGAATTCTTCTAATTGCCGCACCAAACGTAAACACCTGAGGTAAAAACACTAACACAAGCCGGCGCTCCATTTTCAGGCCGGCCGCGGATTATTTTATATTAGTCACGCCGGAATTAACCGGTGCTGCCGGCGCATTGGAGGTGACGGCAATCGGATTGGACGGGGCGGGCGCGGTTTCGCCGGACATGGGCACAAAAAAGCCGCTGTCACGGGACTCGCGGGTCTTTTGCACGATGTGCCACATCCACGCGCACCAAAGTATGCCTCCCACCAGGAACGCCCCCGCGAACAACACCGGCCAGAACAGGGGCTTGCGTTTTTGCACTTCGTCCACGGAAGCAACGTATCACGCTGCCGCGCGGACGGGAAGCACAACCAGATTACTTCGCGACTGCCGCCGCCGCGTCGCCGGGCATCAGATTTTCGTTGATGCGCTTTGTTTCAGCGGGGATGAGGCGGCCGGTGCTGTCGTAGTGCAATTCGAGCACCCAATCGAAAACGTCATCCGGCCATTTGCCGTTGGGAAGCAGGGCGGAAGGATCGCCACCGAGCGCCTTGACGATGTTGGCGATCTGGCCGTGGTGCCAGCAGATGAGGATTTCGTGGCCGTGATCGGTCGCGCGGAGTTCCTCCACCATGCCCTTGAAATCTTTATTGGCGAAGCGGTTGTCCAGCTTCAAGCCGGTCGCCTTGCTCAATGGTTCCACCGTGAGGCGCACGCGTTTGCTCGCCTTGGAGTCCGCGGCGGCATAGAGATAATCCAGCTTCAGCGGTTTGCCATCCACCTGGTAATTTTTGAAGTAATTTACGTATGCGTCGGCGCGCTTGTAACCGTCCGGTGACAACTGGTCCCCGCTCGCGGTCTTTTCGGCATGGCGGATGATGAGGATGACCGCGTTCTTAAGGGCGGGAAACTCTTTCGGATCGGACGATTTGTCATCGGACTGGGCGAGGGCCGCCGACGCCACGAACAAAGCGAGGATAACGGCGGAGGCGAAGGGCTTTTTGGTCAGGGCGCGGGCGGTTCTGGCGGTGGACATTGGCATGGCGGATTTCATTTAGCGGGCGACTCTGCCCGGCGATTGTTTCAATCGTGTGACGGGAATATTACGATAATGAAACAATCGCCCGCAAGGGTTTCGTTGCGCAGGGGCAAAGGCCTGCCTCAGTCCTCCACCAGTGGTTGCGACTCGGCGGGAAGGATTTCCAGCGCCAGTTTTTCCGTGTGACGGATGACGGTCAACGGGGTTCGCGTGCCGATGCGCGATTCCGTCAGCAGCTTGTGCAACGCGTCAATGGTCGCTATCGGCTGGCCGGCGAATTCCACGATCACGTCGCCAACCACCAGTCCCGCGCGCTCGGCCGGGCTCTGAGGCTCGACCGATACGACGAGCAATCCCGTATCGACCGGCAGATTGTGATAGCGCACCACCCGGCGATGCAGCTTCACGTTCTGGCCGCCTGCGCCGATGTAGCTGCGCCGTATCTTGCCGTCCTTGATGAGCCAGCCGGCGACATATTTGGCGGTGTCAATCGCGATGGCAAAGCAGATTCCCTGCGCGGGCAGAATCACGGCGCTGTTCACGCCGATGACTTCGCCGCGGGAATTGACGAGCGGCCCGCCGGAGTTGCCGGGGTTCAGCGCCGCGTCCGTCTGGATGATGTCGTCCATGAGCCGGCCGGAATTCGCGCGCAACGAGCGGCCGAGCGCGCTGACCACGCCCGCGGTCACGGTGTATTGAAAGCCGTACGGGCTGCCGATGGCGATGGCCAGCTGGCCGACGCGCAGATTCTTCGATTCGCCCAGTTTTGCGGCGGTGAGGTTCGGCGCATAGATGCGCAGCACGGCCAGGTCGTTATCCGGGTCTTCGCCCACGAGATGGGCATCGGGCCGGCGGCCGTCATCGAGCGTCACTTCAATCTTGTCCGCGCCATGGACCACGTGGCTGTTTGTCAACACCAGGCCGTCGGGGCTGATGATGAAACCGGAACCGCTGCCGGCGCGCATGGAACGGGTGGAACCGTCCCGGCCCTTGGCGCGCTTGTGGACTTCGATGTTCACCACCGCATGGCTGACCAGTTCCGCGGCCTTCGTCACCGCGCGGGAGTAGGCATCCAGCAATTCATCGTCGTTCCCGTTTGAAGCAGCCGGGACGGCCGGCGTCTGGGCAGCCACGACCGAATTTGCGCCTTCATCAGTGACCGCCAGGACGTCGGTCTGCTCCAAATCCGCATAAAACTTCGTCTCGTTCATCACAATCTTTCCGCCGGAACGCCCTCATTCAATGGGCTTCTGGCTCGTATTAGAAACTTAGCGCAGATTTGCGCGGCGTCAAATTCGGACGCGGGATTGGGCTTGCTTGGCCGTCCTGGCCGGCCTTTGACGGTTGGGGCTGCGGAGCCCCGGCAGCCGAAGAACGAAGAAGCGCGCAACGCCCTCCCGTGGACGGAGAGGACCGCTGCGCGTTTGATAATGGCGCGGAAGGCTACGTCCGACTTATTGGGCCTTTGCCACCTTGGAGTGGTCGGCGATCGCCTGGGTTAATTCCTGCGCCGCGGGCGTGCGATCCACCGCGCGGTTGAACAGGATGTCGGCCATCGCAACGGTTTTGCCGTAATAGACGGTATTGGCGTTGTCATCGGGCGAAATGCCGCCGAACTTCACGGCCGCGCCGCCAAAAAAGCCGTTGCGGTCGGCGTAAAACTGCGCGCCCTTGGCGACCGGAGCCCCCGAGCTTTGCACACTGCCGCCCGTGTAACCCGCGGTGACACCTGCCTCGCCCCCGGGGGCGAAGTTCGGCTGCGTCAGGGCGTAAGTGGAGTTGGTGTCCGTAAGCACGATGACACAGAAGACCTGCTCACCGCCGGCCTGGGGCCCCACGCTCGCCGTGTTGGCCTCGATAAACCCCGGCGGACTCCATTTGCCCGATGCCGGGTCTCGTACCAGGGCAACGCCGGCACCGTGTTGATAGGCAAAGCCGAAGCCCGCCTTCGTCACGTCCACCAGAACGATGCCCTTCGCGTCGCGCAGGACTTCCGGCGGGACGGCCAAGTCCGGTTTGTCCTGCATTGCCTGGAACAGGCCGGTCAGACTTTGTATCCGCGCGTCCAGTTCCGCTGAATCGACCGCCAGCGCGCTGCCGGCGAATCCCATTAGTATCAATCCAAGCATTAGCGTTTTCATAATGCGCCTAATTTTCACCCCTTCGCCGCACAATGCCAGAGGAATTTTTTGCCTTTTTTTTCAGGTCATTGGCGCGAGGCAACTTGCAAACGAACTTTTTCCCTGGCGATGCGAATTTATCAGTTCATCACGCGCTCGGGGACGGTGATGCCGGAGGCCGCGGCCTTGGAAAGCAGCATGTCAAGATTCTCCAGGCAGAAGCGCGACCACGATTCGTAACCGGAGGGGTCCTTCACCGCTTCTGACAGCGGCACAAATTCCGGCGCGGCAATGCCGCTGCGCCGGCTGGCAACGCTTTCATCAGCCACGCGCGCGACGTGGACGACTCCAAAATGCACGAAGCCGACCTCGGTGCTGTCATCGTTGATGACCGCGACGACGCGTTCCTCCAGTTCGTCCACGGCGATTTCCTCCATCAACTCACGGCGCATGCCTTCCTCGTAGCCGAGGCGGTTCGAGAACAGCCCGTTGTCCTCCTCCGAGATGTGGCCACCGACGCCGACGGAGAACAATCCGTGCAACCGCGTCTCCTGGCCGCCCTTGCCCCGGCGATAGCGAAGGATCTTGTCGTTGCAAATGACGAGCACGTAGGGGATGAGCTGTTTGTAACGTTTGTCCTGCTCGGCCTCGCTCCGGTTCAGGTACAGAATTTTGGAAGGGGAGGTTACGACGGGCAGGTATTTTTCCGTTTCAAGGCTGAGGCCCTGGAACACCCCGAGTTCCTCAAAAAGTTTCCGTTCAAAGCAGAGGACCCGTTCTTCGGTTGGCATGATAGAATTTGTTTTTCGAGATTGCGGTCAGGGAAATAGTGCATGGCGCTGCGGGCCTCCACGAGCAAAATGTATTCACAATGTTTTCAACCCGTTATTGGCAGGGTTATTCACATCCCGCACTCCGCGCTCCTAGTTCTGTAATTTTTTCACATTGTCTCGACGAGCGCGGGTTCGGTGACGGCGTCATCTTGCGCGGCGGGTTTGAGAAATTTCGCCAGATAAATGCAACTGTAGGCGCAAGCCACGGCCAGCAGGCCGTTGACGGGAAAATGCGTGATTTCCTTGCTCCGGGTCTGGCCCAGGATCAACCCGCTGCCGAGCGAGGCGACGCCCATCGAGAGTTGCTGGACGGCGGAATTGATGCTCATGAACCCGCCGCGATAACGGGCCTCGACGACGGCGGTCATCATGGCCATGGCCGGGACCATGCGGCCGGACATGCAGATGAAGAGGAGCGTGGTGACGGCGACGGCCACGGGGAGCGGCACGCGCGGGAGATTGGTCACGAGCAGGATGGGCGCGGCCGTGGAAAGCGAGATGAGCGTGAAAACGCGCAGTTTGCCGGAGCGGTCGGCCCAGCGGCCGATGAAATTCATGCTGAACACGGTCGCAAGTCCGCCGAACACATAAATCCACAGCAATTGCACCTCGCTAAACCCGACATTCGAATTCATATAGTCGGGCACGAAGGGAAAGACCAGAAAGCCCGCGCAAGTCAGCACTGCCATGAAAACGAACGCCTTCTGATGTTCGGGATCGACCATGACGCGCCAGGTGCGCGCGACGGGATGGTCTTCGTGGACATGGGCAAGGTGCCCGCGCAACGGAGGCGTCACCCACGCGGCAAAGGGAAGGATGCACGCGCTCAGCGCCGCGATGGCGAAGAACGGCACATGCCAGCTGAAATAATGCGCGACCACGATTCCAACCGGCACGCCGATGATGGAGGCGGCCGAGAAGGCCGACATTACAATGCCCATGGCCGCGCCGCGGCGTTCCAGCGGAATGACGTCACCGACAATGGCGAGGATCACGGCACCCAGCACGCCGCCGAAGGCTCCCGCAACGAACCGGGCCGCCAGCAGCAGCGGAAAGCTGTTTGCCAGGGCGCAGAGAAGCGTCCCGAGGGCAAAACCAGAGAAAAGCCATAACAGCGCCAGTTTGCGGTCGAAGCGGTCGAGAAAGAATCCCGCCGCCAGCCCGGAGATTCCGGCGCTGATGGCGTAGGAGCCGAAAATAAAACTAAACTGCAACGGTGTCAGATTGAAGACAACCGTATACTGATGGGCGAATTGCGCCAAAAGTTTTGTTACCGGTGATGGGGTGGAAAGA
>Ga0181516_10002609_pt1 | contig 12644 bp, 4 predicted proteins | sample PEATcosm2014_Bin_25_FD_121104 | JGI IMG/M metagenome (GOLD analysis project Ga0181516, IMG submission 121104) | Peatland microbial communities from MTU Mesocosm Facility, Houghton, MI, USA - PEATcosm2014_Bin01_10_metaG | ecosystem: Environmental > Terrestrial > Soil > Wetlands > Peat | place...
CGCCAGCGCCGGCAGCAGCAACGCCGCCAGGATGGCGATGATGGCGATGACCACCAATAGTTCAATGAGTGTGAAGCCGCGCAGACCGTTGGCACGAGTTATGTTTTTTCTATCTTTCACGTTTCAAATTTAAGCCCGATTTTAATTTTTACAATTTTTATTTAAGCGCGTGCGGCCCGCCGGGCGGGCCGCACGCATTGAGTTGTCACGGATAGTTGAACCGTTACGGATAGATGAGTTGATAGAACACGCTGCCATTGGTGTTGACCACCGGAATGGTGACCGCGTTGACCGTGTTCGCCGGAGGCGCGAATTGCGCATCCACATCCACCCAGTTGTTGGAGAGGCCGTTTGCCAAGGTATTGGTCTGGGCCTCCAGACGGTAGCCCGTGTGATCCACCGGCCATGACAGGTGTAGGTTGACGCCATCATAGCTGTTGGTCAGAGTGAACGGAGTGGTGCTCACCAGAGCATTCGTGTCCACCAGCGCCATTGCACCCGCCGGAACCGTCGGATAGCCGCTTAAGGTTCCGTTCAGGTTGGTCACCCAGAACACGCCGGCCGGCAGGTTCGTGAACGCGGTAACGTTCGTGATGCCGCCGCTGTTGCCGCCAAGGTTGACATTGACGGAGCCGGCGAAGAACGGGAACACATTCGTGGTCTGCGGCACCCACAGCGAGTCGCCGGCATTTACCACACTGAGCGTTGTAGCGTTAATGGTCAGCGTATTGCCTGCACCCGTCACAACCAAGCTGTCATTGGTCGGCCCTGACGTCACGGCATTGGTGCGGGCGACGTTCATCTGCAACGTAGAATTCGCGTTGAGGATGACATTGCTGGCAATCGTCAACTGGCCCGGGAACGTGCCGCCCCTGTTGACGCGCAGGCCGGGTGAGATGAAGGTGTTGGTGCCCGCCATCGTCACCAACTGGCCCTTCAATGTGCCGTTGCCGAACAGGCTCTGGCCGTTGAAGGAATGGCCGAGGTAGAGCGTGCCGCTGTTCGCGCCGCTGCCTGCTGCCGAGATATCCAGGACGCCGGGCGAGACGATTGTGTAGTTCGACGCCACCAGATAGTTGTTCGTCAATGTGCCGACAACTCCCAAGGCCAAGGGGGCGAAGGCCAGCGTGCCGTTGCTCACCACGCACTGACCATTCCATGACAGGATGTTGTTGGTCAGAACCAGCGTGCCAGTGCCGACCTTGCGGATGCCACAGCCGGCGTCGGTGATTTGGGATCCATTGGTCGTGCTAAGGTTCAAGCTGCCGATGGCCCAGATCGTGGGTGCAGTGCCATCTCCATTGGCGACGGTGCCGCCACCGATATCGGATGAGTTATCGCCGCCGGTCAATGCACCGATAGGGAATACATGGCCGCTAACCGAGCCGCTCATCTGCAACTGCCCATTGTTATTGGTCTGCATATTCACAGTGGCACTCGGCCAGCCCGGCAGCTGATCAAGCACCATGTTGCCACCAGACCCGTCTGTCCCCAAGTTGAGCGTGCCTGCAAACTGCGACCAATCACCAGCCGTTCTGCCACGTGTATAAGTCACGAGATAGCTCAAATTGCCGCTGCCCTGCAATGTGCTGGTGAAGGTGGCACGCTGCGGGCCGCATATTGTCGCTGTTTGTCCCGACGGTACATTGACGATGCCGATGGAAGTGTTGCCCGTATCATTAACGCTGCCGATGGCTTCATGCGCCTGCATGACGGTATTGGTGCCCCATAACGAGATGGTGCCGAGGCCGGCGGCGGCGCTTCCCTCGTTCCCAGTGTTATTACCGGAATTATCCACTCCCAAGACCAATACGGCATTGCTGACCATGATGCCGCCACTGAAAAGGTTCGGGAAGGTGCTGTTAGCGCCTGAAGCATTATTACCGGCGTCAAGCGTCTCCTGACCGCCGCCCACCAACGCAAGCGCGAGCGTGCCGCTACCGCTGTTGTTGTTATCCAGGATCTGCGCGTAGATGGTGTTCGTAAAGCCGCCGTTGATGGTAAGGGTGGCCAAGCCATTGCCGTTGTTGACAATTTTGCTGGGAGTAAAGCTGGCAGTGGCTATACCAGTGGAAGCCCCGGCCAAGCCTGCGATGGTCACATTATTTCCGTTCAAGTCCAGCGTGCCGGTGGGACCGGTGCCGGTATCCAGAAGCACCGTGGTGGCGGTTGGAATGGCATTCACCGAACCAGCCTGGATGGTGCCGACTGGGATGACCGTGGTGTTGCTGTATGTGTTATTGCCAGTCAAGGTCACTATGCCGGGCCCGATGTTCGTGATACCACCAATGCCGCTGATGTTGGCACTCACGGTTAGGGAACTGACAGGCGTAGGTCCGATGTCGAAGAGTAGGCTGCGGTTATTAGTCACATTGCCGGTTCCCAATGCAGCAGAGCCGCCAGTGCCAACGCCCACCTGTAGTATGCCGTTGGTGATCAAAATGCCGCCGGTCTGACCGGAGGCGTTTCCGGCCAGAATCAGCTTGCCAACGCCCTGCTGCACAATCACGCCGGAACCACTGATTGTGTTAGGGATCGTTTCCGTGGCGAAATCGTTGACGATCAAGGTGCCGCCGTTCGTGATGGCCCCGCTGCCAAGCAAACCGTCTTCCGCCTGCGCGGTATTATTGCCAAGCACGAGAGTGCCCTGATTGATTGCGCTTGTGCCCAGATAATTGTTCGTGGTCAGCAGGGTCAACTGGCCCGGGCCGTTCTTGACCAGGCTGGCGCCGCCGGTGATCGTCTTCCCGCTGCCGGTAGTGAGGCCCAAGGTATAGTTCAAGTTGGTTGAATTGACGGTGATCGTGGTTGACGACACCGGGGTCTGAATGTCAACCACCGGGTTGGTGGAAGCATAGAGCTCGTCAATCAGCGTATAGTCAGGATTGGCATACGTCGTGAGCGGCCCGCCGGCGACGACGTTGGTCCAATCGGCAGAGGTAAGGTCCCAATTATTATTCAGACCACCGGGGAAGGCGGGATTGCTACCCACGAACGCCAGGGCCGGGATGCTTCCGGGATACACGAAGAGGCTCAAGCTGCTGGTCGTGTCATTCGTCAAGACCGCAATGGATCCCGCCTGGTGGAAGCCGAACAGGCTCAGATTGGGCACGAGGCCGACCGTCAGCGTCGGGGTGCCGGTTTCCTGGATCAACTTATAGACGCCGGGGTTCAGGTTTCCGCCGAACACATTGACGACGACGGTGCCGGAATTCTCGTTGAGGGTTCCACCGACGTTAATCTTGTCGTTGCTGCCGCTGCCGACATTAAAGTTGTAGTTGCCCCCACCCAACGTCAAAGCGTTGGTGATGGTCAAAGTGCCAGTGGCGCTGCCTGCCGCGGGTTCCACTTCCAAGGTCGTGCCGCTGGCGGTCGCAATCGAGCCATTAATTGTGCCATAGCCATCCAAGACTTCCGCAGGAGCCGCGCTGCGCAAAGTCAGCCCGCCGCCGCTTAAGGCTGAAACATCAAGTATCGCTCCCGCGCCGACGGCGATGGCCGTCGTGTTGGTGAGGTAGCCATTGGCCAGCAATTTCAGGGTGCCGTTGCTGACGGTGGTGTTGCCGGAGTAGGTTTCATTGGTCGGTATGATCAATGTGCCGGTTCCAAACTGGACCAAGCTGCCATAGCCGCTGATCGAGTTTGAATAGCTCACCGTATTATTGTTATCAAACACCAGATTTGCATTGTCAATGATGCCGACTACATTGCTGAAGCTGCCCGCCGAGCCGCCGTTGCCCAACTGCAGGGTGCCGCCACTGATTGTGACCAGCCCGCTCAAGCTGTTGTTGGCCGTCGCGCTTAAAACGCCCGCGCTCAACTTGACCAAGTTGCCCGTTCCGGAGACCGGAGGGGCGGTGACGCTATCCGAACGATTAAAAGCCAGGTTTCCGTTGTCAATGATGTCCGAGGAACTGGAGATGCTGCCGGACGTGCCGTTGGCGCCTACCTGCACCGTGCCCAGCGCCGCGCCGACAAACCCGCCATACGCGCCGTTGATGATAGTCTCTCCCGTATAAGTATTATTCCCCGTGAGGATGGTCGTGCCAGCCCCCCCCGTGGTCAGGCCAATCGGCCCGTCATTCGTAATTATGCAACTAATCGTGAGGCTGCTACCAAGGGAACTGTTCTGGTTCAATATGATCAAATCAGGCGACCCGCTCGCCGTCAGGAACGCCCCCGCCCCACCTCCGTTGATCTGGTTGCGAAAGACCCCGCCCGACGGAATCAAGATGCCGCCGCTGTTCACGGCAAGCTCATCCCCGGCGGCAATGTCCAACTGGACGGGCACCGCGTTGGTGAACTTGATGGTGTTGACCTTGGCGTTGCCGCTGACATTGATGACGGCTGTTCCAGAACTCTGCCCAATCAGGATATTGCTGGCGATGCCCCAATCCAGATAGTTATTGTCAACCGTGTAATAAGGATACTGCATGGTGCCGCCATTGGCGGTGGTAACGGCGGTGTTCGCATACAGCCAGTCGTTTAGAGCATAGGTGGCCCAGCCGCCCACAATGCCATTCGTGCCAAAATCATTGGTCCCATCAGGACTGTTGGTGCTGACAAAGTATAAGCCGGCGAAGCTGCCGGCCTTGCCGCTCAGGTTTACATCCAATACACCGCCCTCGGCCCGGGTCACGTTGTTGGAAACGCCATAAATCGGCAATTCGCCGGATCCGCGGGTCGCTTGATTAATCAGAGACGCTCCTGCATTGATGACAATATCCTGGAAATACACGAGGGGGTCTACATTGACTGCCGAGTTTTCCAAAATTTCGCCGCCGCCCAATATGAGATCCTGTGCCGGCACACCGTTGAACAGCGCATTCTGATTACCGAGACCCCAATAACCAAGGGCAAGAATACCCTGATTAACCGTGACCGGGCCGCCCAATTCGTTTGGATTCTGCAGGGTGACGGTGCCGCCGCCGTTCTTAACAAAGCCGCCCGCCGCCCCGAGCATATACGTGCCGGAATTCTGGGTGAACGTGTAGTTCGTCTTGGTGTTGTTAAACGTCACCGAACCGGGACTCACCGGGTTTGGAATGGTAACGACTCCAACGCCGTTGTCATTAAAGGTGACGTTGTCCTGAGGGAAGAAGTAGTCGGGATTGGGATAGGTAGGGCCATTGGTTATCCAATTCTGCGTCAAGTCAATGTCCCAATTCTCCTTCGTGGGAGTGCCCGCCCAAATTACCGAGCCCGGATTGCCCGTGCCGCTGGCCGTCAAATAGACGTTGTTGGCATCGTGGCTGAACGTGCCGGTGATTCCGCGCTCGGCAATCAAGTTGAAAACAACAGGGTCGGTATCAATGGTGCTGGAAGGCGTGAAACCGCCGGTGCTGGTGAACAAGGTGTATTTGCTGGCGCCGCCGGCAAGCGTGCCGGTGAACGGCGTCACCACGACATTCAACTGGTCGCCGATGCTGAGCGTGCCGTTGACGGCAATCAAATCATTGGTCCCGCCGCCCGGGGTGGTGACATTGTTCAACACAAAGTTCGCGCGGTTGTTGTTATTGGGAGAGCCCAGGCCAAGGCTGTTGTCTATGGTCAAATTGCCCTTTATGCTCCACGTGGAGAACGCGGCGGCAACGCTATTGTTCGGGTAGATCGCACCGCCGCCATTCACAACGAAGTTGCCAATCACGTCATTGGTGACAATGCTGAGGATGGTGTTGGTCGAGTAGGTGTAAGACGTGATGTTGGTGGTCGGATAAATATTGGTGGAGACGCCCGTCACAATGTTGGTCAAATAGGTGAGAAGCGTGTTTGTGGCGGTTGTGCTCACCACAAAGTTCGTGCCCTGATTGGGGTCATAGCTGCCCAGGAAATTGGTGTAGGGCTTGTAGGGCGTGCCGGCGGACACGGTAAGGGACGCCGCAGGAATATAGCCACCGGGATTATTTGCCGATACGTCCAACTGCGCGCCGGAAGCGATTGTCAGAACCGGGCCAGCGCCAATCGAAGCGCCGCTCGCCACCACAATTTTTCCCTGATTGATGATGGTCGGGCCGACATATTGGTTGGCGGCCGTGAACGTCTGCGTGCCGGTGCCTATCTTGGTCACGCCTATCGAACCGGCGGTGGTCCCGCTGCCGATGACTCCCGTATAGACCGCGTTTGAATTTCCATTGCCCAAGGTCAAAGTGTAGACGCCGGTATTGACCGTGGATATGTTGTCAATGAGTCCCGAACCCCCTCCCGAATCCGTAAGCCCGTTGATGGTCTGGTTTTGTCCGTTCAAATCCAGCGTGGCATCCACCGAAAGGTCGCCCACATTTGCCCCGTTGGGTATGGCGGCGGCATTATTCAACTGGAGGACGCCCTGCTCGACCCATACCACATTGGGATTCTGGGGGCCGAGGATATTGGTGTTCATCGTTATGCCGTTGGTGACATAAAACGTATTGGTTATGATTGTGCTAATATTGGTGGAACCCCCGACAGTGCCGGTATAGTTTGTGTAGTATAGGTAGTTCGTGGCAATCGTGGCGGCGGTGTAATTATTTGTTATCGCCACCGTGTTCGTGCCGAACAAATTGGCGGCCGAGAGCCTTGTCAAACCGCCGTTGTTGATCACCAAATTGCCGCCGTTGGTGCTGCTGATAACGCCATTGAGGAAGAGAGGCTGGCTGCCGCCAACCGTCAGTTTGTTTGTGACGAGCTGGAGGGTGCCGTTTTCAAAATTCGTATATCCGGCGGCACTCGAATTCGCGAAGGTCTGCGCCTTGCCGAGTGTCATCGGTATTGAATTTGTATTCCAGCCGGAGTTGTCGCTGATGCCGTTGGAGATCGTCAGGGCGGTGCCGCTCAAAGTAATTCCGTTGGTGGTGAAAGTGATGGATCCAATGTTGAGGTTGTTCGTATTAGCAAAGGGCAAATACGTGTAAACGTTTGTGAAAGTGTCAATCGTGTTGGTTACGAAAAATACATTGGTGGTTGAGGATCCAAAACCATTGGTCAGGAAAAGTATGTTGGTAGTTATGAACGACAGGGGCGCATTGGTGTTAACGACATTCGTGGCATAGGAAAAGACAGGACCCGTAACGCCGGAGGAGGTGTAAACATAAGCATTGGTGGCGAAGGTGTTGGTGTAGTTGAAGAACGAAAGACCCAAATTGGTGGTGATCGCCGTGGCGGCCTGATACGGAAAATCGTTCACCGGGGCCTTGCCGGCCGCGAGCATCAACACGGTGGCGCTTCCCCCAAATGTCAAGTTGTCGCCGAGGAACGTCGGCCTTTCGTTGACCCCTGACGTGTTATCCACCCAGTTCAACTGGTTGGTCCAACCGTAAGGCGTGGTTCCAGTGGAGTTCGTGCCCATCCACGTTTCGGATGTCTGGGCCTTCGCCAGCGAACCCCAGCAGAGGATTGCGAGCGCAACCAGCAACTGGAGGCATGAACGCCAGGACCTGGCGCCGGGCAGCTTTTGTGTGATTGATGATTTCGGGTTCATATGATCTAGGTTTGTTTATTAGTTAGTTAGATTGTCAGCGGTCAAATTGGTTTCAGGTTGGAACAAGGCATTTTTACGGCATGTTAAAGATGATATTCGGAGAAGCCTTCCCCTCGGCGGTAATGGTATTGGTCATGGCAGCCGCCAGACCCGAGAGGTTTGATTGCTGGGCGCTGCCATCGGCCATGCCGAGGTTGCCGGAGTCCTGATGCAAATCGGGATCCGTCCAGCCCCACCCGAATGCTTTTACGCTGAGACCAGAACAACCGGTGACCGCTTTAGGGGAATAACCCATGTCGGTCATGTTCATCTTGTCGGCAGGCAGCACTCCGTAATTGGCCAAATTCGCCGCGCCGACCTGCCCGTCTATCACACTACCAATGTTGCGATCCCCCATAAGTATCATTTTGGGATATTTATCCGCCGCGTCACCCTCGACAAAATAACTAAGGTTTATATTGGCAAAGCTGCCCCAGTTCGTTGCCACGGTGGCGACGGGGCCATCAAGGTTTCCCGGGGTCAACCCGGTCAAGGAGATGTCCGAAGGGCAATACAAAATTTTGGGCGTGCTCAATTCATTGGACATGACACAAAAAATGTTGATCACCCCATATCCCGCCGGAGCGCCGCCGCCATGCTGGCTGTAAATATTCTCCTGCGCGCCCCACGCGGAGGTGCTAAGATAGGTGGGGTATTTGTCGCCGTGGTCGCCTTCCCACACTTTGAATGCCAAGCCATCCTGTTTGATATTATTAATGCACTGCGATTTCTTCGCGGCCCTCTTGGCCTTGGCCAGCGCCGGCAGCAGCAGGGCCGCGAGGATGGCGATGATGGCAATCACCACGAGGAGTTCGATGAGCGTGAAGGCTTTGGGAAAGGATTTAACGATTTTTTTCATCCGGTGTTTTTTTGGTATCGCGCGAGTGTAGCGAAAGTTTTGGTTGCGTCAACTTAAAAATTAAAATTTCCGGCCTGCGAACATTCCAACGTCATCGTCATGGCGGCAATCAACCGGAGGGGGCGGCCCTTTCCGACAACTGGTTTCACGTTCATAAACTCAAGATTCATTCCACAGACAAAAAACCATTCCGCAACCTTGCGGTCTGGTTCAGTGATTTCGTATGGCAAACATACAGCACCCCTGAATTATTGCCATCGCCAATTCTGGTGACACGGGACGGATGACATGAGCTTAAACCGGGCCACTCAATCTGTCGCCGCCGGCTCGCGCCGCGGCTGCGCTTGGCCGAGGTGTTTGGCCACGGCTTCCGTCCGCGACCGCACGTGGAGTTTTTCATAAATGTGACGGATGTGGGTGTGAACGGTGGCATAGGTTGTTTTCGTGGTCACGGCAATTTCCTTGTAAAGAAATCCCTTCGCCAGCAGCTCCAGCACCTGGACCTCGCGCGGCGAGAGGCTTTGCGTCTCCGGCGACGGCGCCGCCTCCTGCTGGAAGGACTGCACGATTTTGCGCGCGATGTGGCTGCTCATGGGCGAGCCGCCGGCGTGAACCTCGCGGATGGCCGCGAGCAATTCATCCGGCGGCGTCTGCTTGAGCAGATAGCCGGTGGCGCCCGCCGCGAGCGCGTCGAAGATGTGTTCCGTGTTCTGATAGACCGTCAGCATGATGATCTGCGCCGCCGGGAGTTGCGGCTTGAGCCGGCGCACGCATTCGACGCCGTTGATGCCGGGCAGGTTGATGTCCATGAGCACCACATCGGGTTTGACGCGGGGAATCTCCTGCAAGGCGTTTTCCGCGCTGCCGTGCCGGCTGACGCAGTGGCAGGCGGACGAACCGTCAATCAATCTGGCCAGGCTTGCCCGCACCTGGGCGTCATCCTCGACAATCGAAACGGAAATTTTCATGTCAACGCGCAAAAATTTTCAGGATTGAAATCCAGTCCCGGTCCCGCCAAATCCCCCGCTGGCGGTCACCGGTTTCATTGGCCGATGTTAACCCACATCATCATCCCGGCCAATCGCCATAACTGACGATGCCACCTCCGGGTTGAGAACCACGGTCATTTCCACCCGGGTGCCGTGGCCGGGCCGGCTGTGGATTTCGCAACGGCCGGCGACGGCCGCCAGCCGCCGTTCCAAATTGGCCAGGCCGGAACCCGTGGTGATGCGGTCCGCGCGACTTCCGGCCGCGCCACCGGCGACGGGAATGCCACGGCCGTTGTCCTCAACAATCAGCGTGAATGTTTTCGCTTCAATGCGCAGGCGCAGCCAGACCTCGGTGGCCTGCGCGTGCTTGACCACGTTGTTCAGCGTCTCCTTCAACGCAAGGAACAGGTTATACCGCAGCTCGGCCTCGACGCGCGCGACCGGCAGCGGCACCGGCAAATCCATGCGGCAGGGGATTCCCGCCGTGTGAAGAAAATCCTCGGCGTAGGCGGAGATGTAATCCATCAATCCATCGAGCGTGTCGTGCCGAGGGTCCACCGCCCAGACAATTTCGTCCATGGCCCGCGTCAATTGCCGTGCCGAGCCGGCGATGCGGTCAAGGTGTTTCCCGATCCGTTCCGGCTCGCGCCGGGCCAGCTCGGTGAGCAGGGTGATTTGCGTCAGCCCCGCGCCAACATCGTCATGGATGTCCTTGGCAATGCGGGCGCGGTCGCGTTCGATGGCGTGCTGCTGTTCCAATCGCGCCAGTTGCCGGCGGTATTTGGCGGTGACGATTTTGCGCGCGGCGAACACGGCGCCTCCGAGGGCGCCGGCAATGGCCAGAATCAAAAACCAGGACGTCTGGTAAAAATGCGGCTGGACGGTGAATGCCATCATGGCGCCGGCCTCGTTCCACACGCCCTCGTTGTTGGAGGCCATCACGCGGAAACGGTAATTTCCCGGCGGCAGCGGCCCGTAGTGCGCCGTGCGCAGCGTCCCGGCGTCCACCCAGTCCGCGTCCAGCCCGTCAATCCGGTATCGGAACCGCGTCCGTTCGCCCGCGTCAAAATTCAACGAGGTGAAGACGAAATCGAACTGCTTGTGTCCCGGCGGCACGATGATTTTCTGGCCGTGCAACGCGAGCGGCCTGCCGTCCACCAGCAATTCCTCGATGAGAACCGGCGGTGGAAGCGGAGTGGAAACCAGTTCATCCGGATTGACGGTGACCACGCCGCGGGCGGTCGTGAACCAGAGCCGCCCGTCCGCGCCGCGCCAGCACGCCGGCTGGTAGCCGTCGGAAAATTCCAGCGCCGGCAAACCGTCGCGCCTGCCGTAAATCACGCAATCCACCGTGTTGGTCCGGTCTTCGGCGCAGGCGTCCAGCGCCGACCTGGAAACGCAGTAAATGCCCTGATGTGTGCCGAGCCACAGCCGTCCTTCGTTGTCCTCCAGAATCTGGCTGATAACGTCCACCGGCAGGCCCTGCTTGGCCGTGATCCGCCTGAAAACCCCCTTCTCAAACCGGAGCAGGCCGCCGCGAAATGTTCCCGCCCAGATGACGCCATCCGCATCCGCATGGAGGGAATAAATCGGCTGCCCCGCCAGCGCGTCCCTGGGACGAAATGGATCGAGCCGGTTCGTTTCGCAACGATACAACGTCCCATCGTCCGCGCCCGCCCAGACGGTTCCATCCGGCGTCTCCGCCAGGGCGCGCACCGCCGCCGGCGCGGCGTTGTCGTTCGTGCCGAGAATCCGCCGCTCATTCCCGTCCCACAGCGCAACGCCGGCCTTCGTCCCCATCCACACCCGGCCCGCGTGGTCGGTCAAAATGGATTTGACGCCATGCACATCCCAAGACGCGCGCTGCACCCGGCCGTCGCTGAACTGAAACAAATCCTCCCCTTCTGACGCGCTCAACCAGGCGCCGCCGGCAGCGCGCGGGAAAATTGAAAAAACAAAATTCGCCGACTCGCTTTCGCCGACCGGGAATCGGGTGATTTTCCCGTCACTCCAGCGGCACAGCCCGCCGCCGCCGGTGCCAATCCAGACCGCGCCATCCCCGTCCTCGCAGACGGACAAAACCGTCCGGGCCGGCAAGCCCTCGGCCGCGCCGATGACGTGAAAGCGCCGTTCGCGGAGGCGTGCCAACCCGCCATATTCCATGCCGACCCAGATGCCGCCGTCACTGCCTTGGAACCACGCGCCGATGCGGTCGCCGGGAAGATCGTTCTGGGTCGTGAGCCGCTGATATTCTCCGTCCGGCGCGATGTGAAAAAGCCCGTTGCCAAAATGATTGAACCACAGGCCGCCATCGCGGTCCTCGTGCGCGGCCACCGCGCGGCCCGACGCCGGCCCCAGCAGACCGCGCCATTCGGCAATCTCCGCCACCCATTCGCGCCCCGCCATTTTGCGAAAGCGGTCTCCGTCCAGCACCCACATCTCGCCCGTTTTCGTGGGGAACAGCAACAATGGCTGGATTTCCGCCCCGCCATTTGTGGGCGTCATCGCCTCGAACTGGCCGCCGTTCCAGCGGGCGATTTCATTTTCCGCCCCCGCCCAGACCCGGCGATGCGCATCAGCCACCAACATATATATATGGCTGCCGCCGAGACCGCCGTCGCCCGGCAACTCCTTGAACGCGCCGCCGGCGAATTGAAGGATATGCCCGGCGCGCTCCAAAAACCACAGGCGGCCATCGCGGTCGGCGCATTGAAACACCGGATGCGAACCCGCCGGCGGCGGCGTCACCAGCCAGTCGGCGTTGGTGCCCGCCGGGTCGCGCTGCAGCACGTCGCCGAATTGCGTCACAAACGTGACGAGATTGGATGACGAGGCAACGAGCGTGGTGCGCAAATCGAACGACGTCCGGTCCGCCCATTCGTTGCGGAACACGCCGTCACGATACGACGTCAGCCCGCCGCGAAAAGTGTTGATCCAAAGCGTGCCGCCGGCGTCGAGGAAAAGTCCCTGGATGCGTGACTGGCTCAATTCCGGCGTGTTGGCCGGATCGAAGGTGACAAACCGCACGCCGTCGAAACGCGCCAGCCCGTCATCCGTGCCCACCCACAGATAGCCGTCGGGAGTCTGGGCGATGGCCGTGACCGTGCTGCTGGGCAGATCCTTTTCCGTGTCCCAGACATCCACAAGATAATCCGCCGACGCCGCAACCGCTACAGGGACGGCGCGCAAAAACAGCCCGATCGCAACCACGGCGAAAAGAAGACGACTCACCGGCAATGGAAAAACTCGGCGATGCACAGTCGGAGAGCATACTGCTGACGATGAAAAAAAACCATGCAAA
>Ga0181516_10002610_pt1 | contig 12644 bp, 11 predicted proteins | sample PEATcosm2014_Bin_25_FD_121104 | JGI IMG/M metagenome (GOLD analysis project Ga0181516, IMG submission 121104) | Peatland microbial communities from MTU Mesocosm Facility, Houghton, MI, USA - PEATcosm2014_Bin01_10_metaG | ecosystem: Environmental > Terrestrial > Soil > Wetlands > Peat | place...
GGAAGCGGGCCGCCATCAGCCCCAGGATGCGCGCCTCGCCAAAGCCGCGGGGGATCTGGTAGGTGTCCGGGAAGAGGTAGCCCTCCAAGCTCGCGGCGCTGATGCTCAAGCGCCGGGCCTGGGCCGGGTCGCGCGCCAGGGCCAGGAACTTGGCGCCGTCCGCCAGGCCCTTGCCCTGCAGCAGGGCGGCGATCTGGCTGCTGCTGAAGCCCTCGGGCACCGTGAAGGGATGGGTCATGGACTTGCCGCTGCTCAGGATGCCAAGGATGCCCCAGCTCCAGGCGCCCTCGGGGATCTCGTACTCGCCGGCCTTGAGCTGGCCGCGGCTGCCGCTCAGCAGCACCTCGGCCTTGAAGAGCGTCTCGCTGGCGATGAAGCCCTGGGCCTTCAGGTCACGGGCGATGCGGCCGGCCCCAGCGCCCAGTGGCACCGAGAAGACGCGGCCCTCGGGGCTGTCGCCCGCGGCGTCCGGCGCCGCGGCCAGGGCTGGCGCCAGGGCCAGCAGCAGGAATGCGAGAAGGGATGGGCGCATCAGAGGCTCAGCCCGGCGCGGCGGATGGTGTTGCGGTCCGTCACCCGGGTGTCGAGGAAGGATTGAAGGATCAGCGAAGCCGCCACCGCATCCACCCTGCCGCGGCGGCGCTTGCCGGAATGCTTGAGCTCGGCCTCCACCAGCAGGCCCTGGGCCTGGTGGCTGGTGAGCCGCTCGTCCCAGGGGTGGAAGAGCACCGGCTTGGCCAGCTTGTCCTGCAGCATCTGCAGCAGCACCATCACCTTCTTGACCCCGGCGCTGTCGCTGCCATCCATGTTGTAGGGCAGGCCCACCACCACCTCAGTCACGTTCTCCTCCGCGATGAGCTCAGCCAGCTGGGTGGTGGCGTCCTCCTCGGAGCGCACCTCCAAAAAGCCCGCTGGCAGCGCGAAAGTGCCGCCCGGGTCGGCATAGGCCAGCCCGATGCGGCGCTCCCCCAGGTCGATGGCCAGAAGGCGCTCCACCTCAGCCCACCATCTTCTCTACCGCGGCCCTGGCCGCGGCGATAGCTGCGCCCAGCTGGGCCGCGTCCTTGCCCCCGGCCTGGGCCATCTCGGGCTTGCCGCCGCCCTTGCCGCCCACGATGGGCGCCAGCTCTGCCACCAGCTTGCCGGCCGAGACCTTGGCCACCAGGTCCTTGGTCACCATGGCCACCAGGGTCGCCTTGCCCTCCATCGCCGAGCCCAGCAGCACCACGCCCGAGCCCAGCTTGTCCTTGAGCTGGTCGCCCAGGGCCTTCAGGTCGTCCGGGCTGGCATCCGCCACCACGGCCGCCACCAGCTTCACGCCCTTGGCATCCACCGCCCCTGTCAGCAGGTCGCCAGCGCCCGCGCCGCCGCCCTGGGACTTGAGCTTCTTGACCTCCTTGAGCAGCTCGCGCTCGCGCTCCAAGAGCTTCTCCACGCGCTGGGGCAGCTCGAGCGCCGAGGACTTGGCCGCTCCGGCCGCGGCATGCAGCAGGGCCTGCTCTGCCTTGAAGGCCTCGTAGGCCGCCGCTCCCGCCACCGCCTCGATGCGGCGGATGCCCGAGCTGACCGAGCTCTCAGCCACGATCTTGAACAGCCCGATCTCGCCGGTGGCCGCCACATGGGTGCCTCCGCAGAGCTCCTGGCTGAAGCTGCCAAAGCGCACCACGCGCACCTCATCGCCGTACTTCTCGCCGAAGAGGGCCATGGCCCCGGCCTTCTTCGCCTCCGCGATGCTCATCACCCGGATGTCGGCCTTGGCATTCTCCCAGAGCCGGGCATTGACCCAGCGCTCAACCTGCTCGCGCTCTTCGGGAGTCACAGCCTGGGGGTGGCTGAAGTCAAAGCGCAGGCGCTCGGCATCCACCGCCGAGCCGCTCTGCTCCACATGGCTGCCCAGCACGTGCCGCAGGCCCGCCTGCAGCAGGTGGGTGGCGCTGTGATGGCGCTGGCAGGCGCGGCGCTTTTCCGCATCCACGCGCGCCACCAGCTTGAGCCCCACGCGCGGCTGCCCTTTCAGCACCTGGGCGCGATGGGCAAAGACATCCCCGCCCGCGCGCTTGAGCGTGGCCGTCACCCGGGCCTCAAAGCCCTCGCCCTCCAGGGTGCCGGTGTCGCCAGCCTGGCCGCCGCTCTCAGCATAGAAGGGCGTGGCATCCAGCACCAGCTCCAGGCTCTCGCCTTCGCCCACCAGGGCCGTGATGCTGGCAGGAGCCTCCATCTGCTCATAGCCCACGAAGCGGGTCTTCAATCCTTGGATGGCCAGCTTGCCGTAGACCGGGTCCTCGCCATGGCCGCCATGCGCGTGGGCCGAGCGGGCCCGCTCGCGCTGCGCCTCCATGGCCGCGCCAAAAGCCGCCTCATCCACCTTGAGCCCCTGCTCGGCGGCCAGCTCCTGGGTCAGCTCCAGCGGGAAGCCGTACGTGTCATAGAGCTTGAAGGCCTCCTCGCCGCTCAACAGCCCCTTGGCCTTGGCCTGCGGCAGCAGGTCCTTGAGCAGGGCCAGGCCGGAATCCAGGGTCTTCAAGAAGCGCTCCTCCTCGGCCTTGATGCTGGCCTTCACCGCGGGCGCGCGCTCCAGCAGGTCCGGGTAAGCCTGTCCCATGATGGAAGCCACGGTGTCCACCGTCTCATGCAAGAAGAGCCCCTGCACGCCCAGCAGCCGGCCGTGGCGCAGGGCCCGGCGCAGGATGCGGCGCAGCACATAGCCGCGGCCCTCGTTGCTGGGCTGCACGCCGTCGGCGATGAGGAAGGCGCAGGCGCGGGCGTGCTCGGCGATCACGCGCATGGAGAGGTCGCGGGCCTCATCCTTGCCGTAGGCCAGGCCGGCCTTGGCGCTGGCCTGCGCGATGAGGGGCTTGAAGAGGTCAGTGTCAAAGTTGCTCCACACGCCCTGCTTCACCGCGGCCAGGCGCTCCAGGCCCATGCCGGTGTCGATGTTCTTCTTGGGCAGCGGCTTCAGGCTGCCATCGGCCTGGCGGTCGAACTGGGTGAAGACATTGTTCCAGATCTCCACGTAGCGGTTGCCGCCGTTCTCCAGGTCTCCTTCCTTCACCCGCGGGTCGGCAGCAGGGCCGAAGTCATAGTAGATCTCGCTGCAGGGGCCGCAGGGGCCGGTGGGCCCCATGGTCCAGAAGTTGCTGTCCGCGCCCATGCGCACGATGCGGGCCTCGGGCACGCCCAGCTTCTTCCAGAGGCCGATGGCCTCATCATCGTCGGTGAACACGCTGATCCAGAGCTTGTCCTTGTCCAGCGCCATCCATTGGGGGCTGACCAAGAAGTCCCAGGCCCAGGGGATGGCCTCGGCCTTGAAGTAGTCGCCAAAGCTGAAGTTGCCCAGCATCTCGAAGAAGGTGTGGTGGCGCCGCGTGCGGCCCACGTTCTCGATGTCGTTGGTGCGGATGCACTTCTGGCAGCTGGCCGAGCGGGTGTATTCCAGCTTCACCTGGCCCAGGAACATGGGCTTGAAGGGCACCATGCCGGCCACGGTGAAGAGCAGGCCGGGGTCGTCCGGGATGAGGCTGCTGGAGGGGCGCACGGTGTGGCCGTGGCCCTTGAAGAAATCGAGATAGGCTTGGCGCAGCTCTTGGCTCTTCATGATCCCCTTTGCTCTGTTGGCTGAAAATGGAATAGGCCGGCCCGGGGCATGCCCCGGAACCGGCCTATTTTATAGGATTTCCCTGTTTCTTTCGATAGTTATTGTGCCTTGCCCGCCATGCAGGCGGCCATCTCGCGCACGGCCTGCTCCATGCCCACCAGCACGGCCCTAGCCACGATGTTGTGGCCGATGTTGAGGTCCTGCAGGCCCGGGAGCTTGGCAATGGGGCGCACGTTCTGGTAGGTGAGGCCATGGCCGGCATTGAGTCCCAGGCCCAGGCGGCTGGCCAGGGCCGCCGCCGCCTTCAGCGCCTTCAGCTCCTTGGCCGCGGCCTTGGCACCGCCTTTCTCAAAGGCGTTGGCATAGCCGCCGGTGTGCAGCTCGATGAAATCCGCTCCCACGGCCGCGGCCGCGCCCACCTGGCTGGCCTGGTGGCCGATGAACAGGCTCACCACGATGCCGGCCTCGCGCAGCAGCCACACCGCGCGGGCGATCTTGGCCTTCTGGCCAGCCACATCCAGGCCGCCCTCAGTGGTCAGCTCCTGGCGCTTCTCAGGAACCAGGGTGCATTCATCCGGGCCCAGCTTGAGCGCGAACTTGATGATCTCCGGGCTGGCCGCCATCTCAAGGTTCAGCTTGCCCTTCACGGTCTTGCGCAGGCGCAGCACGTCCGCGTCCTGGATGTGGCGCCGGTCCTCGCGCAGGTGCACGGTGATGCCGATGGCGCCCGCCCTCTCCGCCAGCGCCGCGGCCAGCACCGGGTCCGGGTACTTCTCGCGCCGCACTTGGCGCAGGGTGGCAACATGGTCTATGTTGACGCAAAGATGGGGCATGAAATCCCTAAGTGAATGGTATGTTTAGAGGAGCGCTCTCTCCAGCTCCTGAACCAAGCTCGGAAGGTCCAGCCGGACCGTAGCCCAAACGATATCCAGATCCACGCTGAAGTAATCATGGATCAGGCGGTGCCTCATCACAATGATGTCGGCCCAGGGGATGCCGCTCAGCTTCTCCCTGGTTTCTCTGCCCACTTTGCTTGCAGCCTCGCCGATGGTCTCAATATCCTTGACCAAGGCCAGCACCAGCATCCGGTTGTCGTCCAAGTCCTCCCGCTTCTTGCCCTTGGCAAAGCCCAGCGCTTCCCGGGCGGCTTCTGCCATGTGCAATAGGCGGATATGGTCAGGGCTTGCCATATTGGACCTCGCAAGCCGCCAACACCTCTGCCTTGAAATAGGGGCTCAGCTCTTGCGGCGTGCGCAGATCGACAGGCCGCCCGCCCAGCAGGCCGGAGAGCGAGCGCGCCAAGCGGGCCATGCCCAGATAGCCGGGGGTCTGCCCCGGCTCAAATTCAACAAGCACGTCCACATCGCTGTCCGGGCGCAAGGTCCCCTTCACCGCCGAGCCAAAGAGCGCCAAGCGGGCGATGTGATGCTCTGTGCAGAAGCCCGAGATGGCAATCGCTTCGAATTTCAGTTCAGGGCTCACGGGACCCTCCCATTGCCGGCTTACTTGATGTGCTTCTTGGCCAGCTCGGCCAGGCGGTTGGCCAGGGCCTCGATCTCGCCCATGCTCTGGCCCTCGATCATGATGCGCAGCTTGGGCTCGGTGCCGCTCCAGCGCACCAGCAGGCGGCCCTGCTTGCCCAAGAGCCGCTGCACCCGGGCCATCTCGGCGGCCAGGGGCTTGACGGACTTGATGTCCTTCTTCTTGGCCAGCTTTACGTTGACCAGGATCTGCGGCACCTCGGCCATGAAGCCGGCCAGCTCGGCCAGGGGCTTGCCGCTCTCCTTGATCACGCGCAGCATCTGCAGGGCGGTGATGAGGCCATCGCCAGTGGGCTGGTGGCGGCGGAAGATGATGTGGCCGCTCTGCTCGCCGCCCAGCATGGAGCCGCTCTTCTTCATCAGCTCCAGCACGTAGCGGTCGCCCACCTGGGCGCGGAGCAAGGTGATGCCGGCCTTCTCCATGGCCTGCTCGAACCCCAGGTTGCTCATCACCGTGGCCACCACCGTGTCCTTGGGCAGCGCGTTCTGGGCCTTGCGGTGGATGGCGTAGAGCCCCAGCATGCGGTCGCCATCCACCAGCTTGCCGCTCTCATCCGCCATCAGCACGCGGTCGCCGTCGCCATCGTGGGCCAGGCCGCAGTCAGCGCCCAGCCGCACCACCGCGTCCTGCATGGCTTGGGGATAGGTGCTGCCGCAGTTGGCGTTGATGTTGCGGCCGTCGGGCTGGTCATTCAGCACCGTGACCCGGGCGCCCAGGCGCCGCAGCACCTCGGGCGTGCTCAGGTAGGTGGCACCGTGGCCGCAGTCCACCACGATGTGCATGTTGCGCAGGTTCAGGTGCTCGGGCACGGTGCGGCGGGCGAAGCCGCAATATTCGCTCAGCGCCCCGGGCTCTTCCAGCACGCGGCCCACGCCTTCGGCGATGGGGCGCTCGGCGTTGATCTGGGCGCCATGGTAGAGGGCCTCGATCTTGGCTTCGGTCTCATCCGACAGCTTCTCGCCCTGGGGGCTGAAGAACTTGATGCCATTGTCCTCAAAGCTGTTGTGGCTGGCCGAGATGACCACCCCGGCGTCCGCCTGGTAGCGGGCGGTGAGCCAGGCGATGGCCGGGGTGGGCATGACGCCCACCCGCAGCACGTTGACGCCCATGCTCGAGATGCCGGCCACCAGCGCGCCCTCCAGCATGTCGCCGGAGAGGCGGGTGTCGCGGCCCACCACGATGCTGGGGGTCTTGTGGCGGCTCTTGAAGAAGAAGGCGCCGGCGCGTCCCAGCCTGAAGGCCACTTCCGGGGTCACATCGCCGGCATTGGCCAGGCCGCGGATGCCGTCGGTTCCGAAGAGTTTGCGCATGAATCCTGTGGAGTGGGGGAGGCTATCTCTCCAGGGTGAAGCCCTGGCGGATCACAGCCTCCTTGACCTGGGTGTAATAGACCTGCTTGTAGGCCCCGGCCACGCTCTCTGACCAGGGCTGGCCATTGGCGCGGCCCTGGGCCTGCCAGAAGGCCATCAGCTCGGCGTCATAGGCGGCGATGGCCGCATCCAGCCCGGCAGAGCTGTAGGCCTCGTCATGGCGGAAGGTGCTGATGGCCAGGCGCGGCTTGGCCAAAGCCGGCTTGTCCACATGGCCGATGCACACGCCGTTCACCGGGAAGCAGAGCTTGGGCAGCTTAAGCAGCTCCGCCACGGCCAGCGGGTCGCGCCTTATGCCGCCGATGGGCACCACGCCCAGGCCCAGGCTGTGGGCCGCGGTCATCAGGTTGCCCAGGGCGATGCCCGCGTCCAGCACGCCGGCCACCAGGCCCTCCACGCTCAGGTGGGTCTGCTGCTCCACCCCCCGGCTCTTGAGGCCCTGCGCGGTCTTGTGCAGGTCCACCACCACGCAGATGAAGACCGGGGCCTGGGCCACCCAGGGCTGTCCGCCGGCGATCTCGGCCAGCCGGGCGCGGCGGGCCGGGTCGCGCACCACCACCAGCGAGACCTGCTGGCTGTTGATGCTGGTGGGGCCCTGGTAGGCCGCGCGCACGATCAGGTCCAGCTGGGCCTCGCCCACGGGCTGGCTGGTGTAGCTGCGGTCGCTCTTGTGCTGAAGCATGGTCTCGAGGGTCTGGTTCATGATCGCTCCATCATTGGATTCGGGCGGGCGCAGGCAAGCCCGGGCCCCTAATCTGCGTCGCGGATGGCCTGGGCCACCCTGGCCACGCGCGCCATGGCCTTCACGTCGTGCACGCGCACGCAGGCCGCTCCCTGCAGCACGGCCGCGGCCACGGTGGCGGCGGTGGCCTCCAGGCGCTCGCCAGCGGGCAGGCCGCCCAAGACCGCGCCCAGGCTGCTCTTGCGGCTGGTGCCCACCAGCACCCCATAGCCGCCCTCGGCAAAGGCCTGCTGGTGCTTGAGCAGGCTGAAGTTCTCGGCCACGGTCTTGTTGAAGCCAAAGCCCGGATCCAGCCAGATGGCGGCCCGCTCCACGCCCTGCGCCTGCAGCGCCGCGGCCCGGGCCTGCAAGAAATCAGTGACCACGGCCACCACGCCGAAGGGGCTGTAATGGCTCTGCTCCTGGGGCGAGGCCGCCATGCCCTGGGCCGAGCCCAGGCGGTGCATCAGGCAGATGCCGCAGCCGCGCTCCGCCACCAGGCGGGCCATGGCCGGGTCGGCGCAGGCGTCCTGGTCGTTCACCAAGCAGGCGCCCAGGTCCAATGCCATGGCAGCTATTTGTGGCTTCGTGGTGTCGATGCTCCAGGCCACGCCGGGCAATTCCTTGGCCAGGGCCTCGGCCAGGGGCCGCACGCGGGCCATTTCCTCATGCAGCGGCACCGCTGGCGCGCCTGGGCGGGTGCTCTCGCCGCCCAGGTCGAGCAGGTCAGCGCCTGCCTGCGCCATCTCCCGGGCCGTGGCCAGGGCCGCGGAGAGCCCCTGGTTGCGCCCGCCGTCGAAGAAGCTGTCGGGCGTCAGGTTCACGATGCCCATCACCAGGGTGCGGCTGCGGGCCTGGCGGGCCAGGCTCTCAAAAGCAGGGTTCAAGGGGCTCCAACAGAAAGGGCGGCCTGGGCCGCCCTAAGGTCAGGGATGCTTGCTGATCAGGGCCATCACCTCGGCCCGGGTGGCGGGCTTGGTGAAGGCGCCCCGGATGGCGCTGGTGACCATCAGGCTTCCCGGCTTGCGCACGCCCCGCATGGTCATGCACAGGTGCTCGGCCTCCACCATCACCAGCACCCCGTGCGGCTTGAGCCCCTGCATCAGGGCGTCGGCCACCTGGCTGGTGAGCCGCTCCTGCACCTGGGGCCGGCGCGAGCAGACCTCCACCACGCGGGCCAGCTTGCTGACCCCGCTCAAGCGCCCCTTGCGCGGGATGTAGGCCACATGGGCCTTGCCAAAGAAGGGCAGCAGGTGGTGCTCGCACATGCTGTGGAAGGGGATGTCCTTCACCAGCACCAGCTCCTCATGCTCCTCGTCGGCGAAGACCTTGAGCTGCTCCCTGGGGTCCTGCCCCAGGCCGCTGAAGACCTCGGCGTAGAGCCGGGCGATGCGGGCCGGCGTCTCGCGCAGGCCCTCGCGGTCCGGGTCCTCGCCCACCGCCTCCAGGATGCTGCGCACGGCGCGCTCGATCTTGGGCGCATCCACCACCCTGGCCGGGGCCGTGCGCTTCATGCCTGAGCCGCGCTGGGCGCGGGCTTGAGGCCCAGCAGCATGTCGATCTGGTCGCCCTCGATGAGCTCCTTCTCCAGCAGCTCCTTGGCCAGCACATCCAGCTTGGCCTTGTGCTTCACCAGCAGAGCCTTCACGTCGCGATGGCACTGCTCGATGATGCCGCGCACCTCGGAATCGATGCTCTGGGCGGTCTTCTCGCTGTAGTTCTTGTCCTGCACGATGTCGCGGCCCAAGAAGACCTCATGATCCTTGCGGCCATAGGTGACAGGGCCCAGCTTCCCGCTCATGCCGAATTCGCAGACCATGCGGTGGGCGATGGCCGTGGCGCGCTCCAGGTCATTGCTGGCGCCGGAGGAGACGTCCTTGAAGAGGATCTCCTCGCTCACCCGGCCGCCCAGCAGGCTCTTGATCTCAGCGACCAGCTCCGAGCGCCGCGCCAAGAAGCGGTCCTCCAGGGGCAGCTGCATGGTGTAGCCCAGGGCCGCCACGCCGCGCGGGATGATGGAGATCTTGTGCACCGGGTTGCAGCCCGGGGTCAGGTGGGCCACCAGGGCATGGCCGCTCTCATGGTAGGCGATGACGTTCTTCTCCATGTCGTTCATCACGCGGCTGCGGCGCTGGGGGCCGGCCCACACGCGCTCCACGGCCTCATTCAGCTCGTCCATGCTGACGGCCTTCTTGTTGCGCCGGGCCGCCAGCAGCGCGGCCTCGTTGATGAGGTTGGCCAGGTCGGCGCCCGAGAAGCCGGCCGTGCCGCGCGCCAGCACTTGCAGGTCCGCATCCGGGCCCAAGACCACGTTCTTGCTGTGCACCTTGAGCACGCCCTCGCGGCCCTTGATGTCGGGCCGGTCCACCACCACCTGGCGGTCAAAGCGGCCGGGCCGGGTCAGCGCCGGGTCCAGCACGTCCGGCCGGTTGGTGGCCGCCACCAGGATCACGCCCTTGTTGGCCTCAAAGCCGTCCATCTCCACCAGCAGGGCGTTCAAGGTCTGCTCGCGCTCATCATGGCCGCCGCCCAGGCCGGCCCCGCGATGGCGGCCCACCGCGTCGATCTCATCGATGAAGATGATGCAGGGGGCGTTCTTCTTGCCCTGCTCAAAGAGGTCGCGCACGCGGCTGGCGCCCACGCCCACGAACATCTCCACAAAGTCCGAGCCCGAGATGCTGAAGAAGGGCCGCCCGGCCTCGCCCGCCACGGCGCGCGCCAGCAGGGTCTTGCCCGTGCCTGGAGGGCCCAGCAGCAGCACGCCCTTGGGGATCTTGCCGCCCAGCTTCTGGAAGCGGCCGGGGTCCTTGAGGAAGTCGATGATCTCGGCCAGCTCCTCCTTGGCCTCGTCCACGCCCGCCACGTCCGCGAAGGTCACCTTGCTCTGCCCGCCCACCAGCAGCTTGGCGCGGCTCTTGCCAAAGTTGAGCGCCCCGCCCGGGCCGCCCGAGTTGGCCCGGTTCATGAGCACAAAGAAGAAGACCACCACCAGCAGGAAGGGCCCAAAGTTGACCAGCAGGCCGCCAATGGTCTGCATCAGCGTGGGCTCGGTCACCTTGGCGGTCACCTTGACATGGCTCTCGCGCAGGATGCTGAAGAGGCTGGTGTCGCCCATGGGAGCCATCAGGTCTATGGCCGGGGCGTCCTTCTCCTTGTCCTGGCCCTTGAGCCAGCCCTTGACGTCATAGCCCAGGCCGTTCTCCTTGGCGCCCAGCACCACCTCGTCCACCTTGCCCTGCTGGCAGTCATCGAGGAACTCGCTGTAGACCAGCTTCTTCTCCTTGCTGGCATTGTCCAAGCGGTCCAGCCGGCTGATGAAGAAGAGGATGACGAGGACGATCATGAGCCACCCTAACAGGGTGCGCACAGTCTGGTTTCCCATGGAAAGGCTCCTTGCGTTTCGTGTGTCGCAATCGCGATGAAGGTTCTATTCAATCAAAGAAAATTAGCATAGCCATTAGATAAAGTCAACGCAAGCGCCGGGCCGGGCGCTTGGTCTCGCGGCTGGATATGCGCGAAAAGCGCAGCAGGCCCTTTCCCGCCGCTGCGCGCCACCCAGACAAGAGATCCGCCTGGCCCTGGCCTTTGTCTGCCAGCTGCTCCAGCCGCAGGGTGGCGGCCTGGTCCAGGCCCTTCTCAAGGCCTGGGCAGGCTTGGGCTGCCTGGCGCAGTGCCTGGCGCCTGAGCAGGGGCGCTAGGCCAGCCATCTCGCCAAGGCTGAGGCTGCGCGGCCCCTTGCGCGCCCGCTTGAGCGCGGCCGAGGACAGCTGCTGCATCAGCGCGGCATGCTCCTGCAAGAGCCGGGCCGCGGAAGCCATGCGCTGGCCCGCGCCAGGCCAGGCCTGCTCCAGCAGGGGCAGGGCCTTCAGGCGCAGCAGGTTGCGGCGCAGGCGCGTGTCCTGGTTGCTCAAATCCTCGCGCCAGGGCTGTCCCTGCGCATGGAGCCAGGCTTCCAGCTCGGGCCGCGCGAAGCCCAGCAGGGGCCTGAGCCAGGCCACGCCAGCATGGGGCTTCAGCCGCACGCAGGGCCTGAGGCCCGCCAGGCCCTCCAGCCCGGCGCCCCGGCAGAGGTGCATGAGCAGGGTCTCGGCCTGGTCCCCGCTGTGGTGCCCCAGCAGGATGAATCGCGCCTGGCAACGGGAAGCCACCCTGGCCAGGGCCGCCTGCCTGGCCTCGCGGGCGCGGGCCTCCAGGCCTGGACCGGGCTTCAATCTCAGCTTCAGGGATGTGAAGGGGATGCCCAGGCTGGCGCAGGCCTTGCGCACCAGCGCCACATCCATGGCCCCGCTGGCCTTGCGCAGGCCGTGGTCCGCGCTGGCCGCGCAGAGGCGGTAGCCCAGATGGCCCTCCGCGGCCTTGGCCAGCAGCAGCAGGGCCATGGAATCCGCGCCGCCGCTCACCGCCGCCAGCAGGCGCCTGCCCTTCAAGCGGGGCGCGCCAGCCAGCAAGCCGGCCTCAAAGCGGGCCAACATGTCCTTGGAGTCCAATGCCGCGCCCCTGGATGCAAAAAAGACCTCCCCGCGCAGGAAGGTCTTCTTTGGATTGTGGTAGCGGGGGAGGGACTCGAACCCCCGACCCGTGGTTTATGATACCACTGCTCTAACCAGCTGAGCTACCCCGCCACATGCAAGCGTAGGCAGGGAGTTTACAGAACCGCAGGCCCAGGGACAAGCATTTTTTAACAGGGAGTGTCACGCCTTTTGGGCGGGCTGCTAAGCCACCTCCCAGGTGCGGCCCCCGGCCAGCAGGGCCTGCAGGTCCCCTTCCCCGTACTTGGCCTTGGCCCCGGCCACCTGATTCTCCAGCAGCGCGTGGTAGGGCGGGCGCTTGACGGCGCGCAGCACGCCCATGGGCACCGGGTATTCGGGGTATTCCATGCGCGAGAGCATGAAGGCCATCATGCCGCTGGGGTCATCCTCGCGGTGGACCAGCAGGCGATCGCGGTTGGCAGCCGTCGCATCCACGGCCTTCAGCGACCCGCCCTCCACCGCCAGGCCCTTGCCCATCTCAGCCCCCCAGGTCATGGGCTGGCCATCCTCCAGGTAGAGCAGGCGCTCGCGGCGGGCCTTGGCGCCGTAATAGTCCTCGTGGGCCTTGTCATAGAAGATGACGCAGTTCTGCAGGATCTCCACAAAAGCCGCCCCCTGATGCTCGGCGGCGCGGGCCAGCACCTGGCGCATGTGGGCCGGGTCATTGTCCGCGGTGCGGGCCACGAAGCTGGCCTCGCTGGCCAGGGCCAGCGCCAGGGGATGCACCGGGTGGTCAATGGTTCCCATGGGCGCGCTCTTGTTCTCCAGCCCCATGGGCGTGGTGGGCGAGAACTGGCCCTTGGTGAGGCCGTAGATGCGGTTGTTGAAGAGCAGGATCTTCAGGTCCTGGTTGCGGCGCAGGGCGTGGATGAGATGGTTGCCGCCGA
>Ga0181516_10002611_pt1 | contig 12641 bp, 8 predicted proteins | sample PEATcosm2014_Bin_25_FD_121104 | JGI IMG/M metagenome (GOLD analysis project Ga0181516, IMG submission 121104) | Peatland microbial communities from MTU Mesocosm Facility, Houghton, MI, USA - PEATcosm2014_Bin01_10_metaG | ecosystem: Environmental > Terrestrial > Soil > Wetlands > Peat | place...
CAGTTGTACCTGCCGGCGGGAATGGCTGAGAGCGACCGCTTGCCGTTGCTCGTCATGCTTCACGGCTGCAACCAGACCGCCACCGAGTTCGCCGAGGGCACCCGCATGAACGCGCAAGCGGACCAGCGGCGCTGCGCAGTCCTCTATCCGGAGCAATCCCGCAGCGCCAATGCTCAACGCTGCTGGAATTGGTTTGAACCTGAGTCTCTGGCGGGCGACGGCGAGGCAGCGCTGATCGCGCACACGATTCTCCAAATCGTCGCGCAATTTCCGATCGATCCGACCCGCCTGTATGTTGCCGGCTTGTCCGCTGGCGGAGCAATGGCCGCGGTTCTGTGCTCGACTCACGGGAATTACTTCGCCGCCAGCGCCATTCACTCAGGAGTGATGTTTCACGCGGCCACCTCCTCGCTACAGGCATGGCAGGTCATGCGACGCGGCGCCGATGCACTCCCGAGCGGAATTGCAGAACAATTCGATGGTCCTGACTCGCGATTGGTCCCCACGTTGATCATTCACGGCAGCGAAGACCAGACGGTTGCTCCAATCAATGCTGAACAGATGGTCGAGCTGATGCGACTGCGCGCTGAGCGCCTTTACCCGGGCGCCAATCGTGTGACCCTGCACGAGGAACAGATGCTCGAGGGCGGCGACCGCCGCTATCGCCAACTGGATCTGACCGTCGGGCGGACGTTACTGCTGCGTCGCCTGCTGATAGACGGTCTTGCCCACGCGTGGAGCGGTGGCGATCCGCGCCACAGGTTCTTTGACCCGGCGGGACCGGATGCGAGCCGACTGATACTGGATTTTCTACTGTCGCATCGATTGCCCCCGAAGCCATGACGGCCCGTGCGGGGGAGCTACGGAACCGCTTTGCGACGCCAGAGTGCGGCCATCGTGCCGACGAGCCCGCGGCGAAACGTCAGTACGCACGCCATGAACACCGCGCCAATGATGACGGTCACCCAGCCGCCGACGATTTCCGACAGATATTGCTGCAGCGTGACGATGATGGCGGCGCCGGCAACCGGGCCGAAAAAGGTGCCGGTGCCACCGAGCAGCGTCATCAGGATCACCTCCCCCGAACTGGCCTGCTGGACGTCCGAGAGGGTTGCAAAGCCGAGTACCAGTGCCTTGAGCGAGCCGGCGAATCCGGCGAGCGCTGCTGACAGCACGAAGGCGAGCAGTCGGTAACGGTTGACCTCGTAGCCCAGCGAGATCGCACGCGGCTCATTCTCGCGTATGGCCTTCAATACCTGACCGAACGGGGACTGCACCACGCGCTGGATGAAGGCGTATTGCAACAGGAACGCCGCCAGCACCAGGTAGTAGAACAGGACATCGGACCTGAGCGGCACCAGGCCGAACAGGGTCCCGCGCGGGACACCCTGCAAGCCATTCTCACCGCCGGTAAACGGTGCCTCCAGGCAGACGAAATAGATGAGCTGCGCAAGCGCCAGTGTGATCATCGCAAAATAGATGCCGCGACGGCGGATCGCGATCACGCCGACGATGCCACCGATCAGCGTCGAGGTCAGGATGCCGGCCATGATGGCCGGAGCCGCATCCCAACCGCGCGCCGTCGTGAGCCAGGAGGTGGCATAAGCCGCGGCGCCGAAGAACGCGGCATGCCCGAAGGACAGCATGCCGCTGAAACCCAGCAGCAGGTTATAGGCGCAGGCGAACATCGCAAAGCACAGCAGTTGCATCATGAACACAGGATAGATACCCAGCAGCGGCACGCTCAAGGCAAACAGGCCCGCCAGCAGATAGAACAGCGAGCTTAAACGCACGGCCCTATTCCCGGCCGAACAGTCCGGCCGGACGGAAGATCAACACCAGCGCCATGATGAGGAACACGACGATATTGGAGGCTTCGGGGTAGATGACCTTGGTAAGACCCTCGATCAGCCCGAGCGCCATGCCACTGATGATGGCACCGAGGATCGAGCCCATGCCGCCGATGACGACCACGGCGAACACGACGATGACCAGGGAACTGCCCATCTGCGGACTGACGAGGATCACCGGCGCCGACAACCCGCCCGCCAGCGCGGCGAGCGCCACCCCGCCCCCGTAGGTCACGGCCACGAGCAGCGGCACATTGACCCCAAAGGCCTGCAGCAGCGGCGCATTCTCGGTGGCGGCGCGCAGCGTCCCACCCAGGCGAGTGCGTTCAATGATGAACCAGACACCAAAACAGATGATCACCGACACCAGGATCACCCACGCTCGATAGATCGGCAGAATCATGAAGCCGAGATCGAACACGCCCCTGAGTGCGGCTGGCACCGGATAGGACTGGCCGGAGGCGCCGAAGTACTGATGCAGACATCCTTCGATGACGAGCGCAATCCCGAAGGTCAGCAGCAGTCCGTACAGTGGATCGAGCCGGTAGAGATGCCGCAGGAACAGCCTCTCGAGTAGGATCCCCAGCAGCGCGATCACCAGCGGCGAGAGCGCGAGTGCAAACCAGTAGTTCACCCCCAGATGCTGCAGACTCAGCAGCGCCACGAAGGCACCCAAAGCATAGAACGCGCCGTGGGCGAAATTGACAATGCCCATCAGGCCGAAGATGACCGCCAGCCCGAGGCTCAACAGCGCATAGAACGAACCGTTCACCAGCCCCAGCATCAGCTGCCCGAGTATCACGGCAACAGGGATGCCGAAGATCTCCGCCATCGAGCTACTTCGGTGCGAGTGGACAGAGTCCCGTGATCGGCCCGAAGGCCTCCTCGCCCTTCATGACCCGCAGCACCTTGTAATAATCCCACGGGTACTTCGATTCCTGCGGCGTCTTGACCTGCATCACGTACATGTCGTGGATCATGACGCCGTCGGCCCGTATGTAGCCGCCCTTGGCGAACATGTCGTTGATCTTGGTTCTCTTCAGCTCCGCCATGATCTTGTCGGGATCGGTGGAACCGACCGCCTTGACGGCCTTGAGGTAGGTCAAGGTGGCCGAGTAGTAGCCGCCGCTGTCCATGGTCGGCATCTTGTTCATCTTGGCAAAGAAGCGTTTCCCGAAGGCACGCGTTTCCTCATTCAGATCCCAGTACCAGCCCGTGGTCAGATACAGGCCCTGCGCGGTCTGCAGACCCAGACTGTCGATGTTCGTGATGAAGGCCAGCAGTGCCGCCGGCTTCATCTTCCGGGTGATGCCGAACTCATTGGCGGCCTTCAGTGAATTGCTGAAATCCTCGCCGGCGTTCGCCAGTCCGAGCACCTGCGCGCCAGAGCCCTGCGCCTGCAGCAGGAAGGAGGAAAAATCCGACTCGCCGAGCGGTACCCGCACCGCCCCGAGCGTCTTGCCGCCGTTTGCCTCGACCACCTTTGAAGCGGCATTCTGCAGCTGCGTACCGAAGGCATAGTCGGCGGTCAGGTAAAACCAGTTCTTGCCGCCGTTCTGGACGATGGTCGTCGCCGTGCCATTGGCGAGCGCGGTGGTGTCGTACACGTAGTGCACGGAGTAGGCCGTGCAGTCCTCGTTGGTCAGCGAGGAACCGCCGGCGCCGAGCGCGAAAAACGGAATCTTCTTCGACGCGGCGACTTTGGCCATCGCGATACTGACACCGGTGTTGGAGCCGCCGAGCAGCACGTTCAGGCCGCTCTGATCGGCCCACTCGCGGAACTTGGAGGCTCCGATGTCGGGCTTGTTCTGATGATCGGCCGTCAAGACCGTGATCTTCCTGCCGAGCACACTGCCACCGAAATCGGCAATCGCCATCCGGATGGCCTCGACGGCACCGTTACCCGCCACGTCGGCGTAGGTGCCGGAAAAGTCATCGATGTCGCCGATGACGATCTCATCGGCCGCCTGGACCGCCGGCACCGCCGCCAGCAACCCGACCGATGCCGCCAGATGAATCGCCAGTGTCTTCATTCTCATGTCCCGCCCCCCCCCGTTTTCGAATCAGTACCGCGTCATACGCCCAGGAATTGCTGCATCTGGTCCATTCTGGCCTGAAGCTCCGCCGCTGGGAAGCTCTGCACGATCCGGCCATGTTCCATGATGTAGAACTGGTCTGCGAGCGGGGCGGCGAAGCGGAAATTCTGCTCCACCATCACGATCGTATAGCCCTTGCCGCGCAGCGTCTGGATGGTCTGGGACAGACCCTGCACGATGACCGGCGCGAGTCCCTCGGAGATCTCATCCAGCAACAGCAGCTTCGCGCCCGCGCGCAGTACGCGCGCCACGGCCAGCATCTGCTGCTCGCCGCCGGACAGCCGGGTACCCTGGGCGCGGCGCCGTTCCTTCAGGTTCGGAAACATGCCGTAGATCTCATCGAGGGGCATGCCCTGCTCGCCGATCAGCGGCGGCAGCAGCAGGTTCTCCTCGGCCGACAGGCTGGCGTAGATTCCTCGCTCTTCCGGGCAATAGCCGATCCCGAGTCGGGCAATGCGGTGCGGTGGCAGGCCGATGGCCTCGCGGCCCTCGATCCGCACGCTGCCCGAGCGCCGGCTCACGAGCCCCAGCAGCGCCTTGAGGGTGGTCGTGCGTCCGGCGCCGTTACGGCCGAGCAGCGTCACCACCTCGCCCCGCCGCACGCTGAAATTCACGCCGTGCAGGATGTGCGATTCGCCGTAATACGCGTGCAGGTCGCTGACCTCGAGCAATGCGGCGCTCATGCCCGCGCTCCCTGCAGCGTGGCGTCTGCGGTACCCATGTACGCCTCGATGACCTGCGGATTGGCCGCAACGGCATCGTAGCCGCCATCGGCAATGATCCGACCGCGCTGCAGGACTGTAATGGTGTCGGCAATGGTCGAGACCACGTTCATGTTGTGCTCGACCATCAGCACCGTGCGATCCGTGGCCGCCTGCTTGATCAATGCGGTGACCTGGCCCACGTCCTCGTGCCCCATGCCCTGAGTGGGCTCATCGAGCAGCATCACTGCCGGCTCCATCGCGAGCGTGGTCGCAATCTCGAGCGCGCGCTTGCGCCCATACGGCAGTTCGACCGCCAGCTTGTCGGCGAACGGGGCCAGGCCAACCTGATCGAGCAGTTCGCCGGCGCGGGCGTTCAGCCTGGTCAGAGTCGAGCCCCGCTTCCAGAAATGAAAACTGGTGCCGATCGGTCGTTGCAGGGCGACCCGTACGTTCTCCAGCACGGTCAGGTGTGGAAACACGGCCGACATCTGGAACGACCGCACCAGGCCCCGCCGCGCCACCTCGGCCGCATGGAGCCGGGTGATGTCCTGGCCCTGGTAGAAGATCTTGCCTCGCGTTGGAATCAGAAATTTGGTCAGCAGGTTGAAACAGGTGGTCTTGCCGGCACCATTGGGCCCGATCAGCGCATGAATGTGCCCCCGGCGGACCTTCAAATCGACATCGCAAACCGCGACGAAGCCGTTGAAATCCCTGGTCAAGCCGCGTGTCTCGAGGATGAAGTCATCTGCCATGTGCTCAAGGCCCCCAAGGCAATATTTCTGGCTGCGGTCAAGAGTTGAGAATTCTCTCACAAGCGGTGTCTGCGAGGCTCTGTATCCTGCTGCGATGACAGCATCGAACAGACCTCGTTGCGAGGCGTGCCGCGTGGAGGTTCCCCTTCCGGCATTCACGATGGCGTTTCAGCCGATCGTGGATCTTGAAAACGGGGATGTCTACGCGTACGAAGCATTGGTACGCCCGGTGGGGGGCGGCCGCGCTGCCGATATCCTGGGTCAAATCAATGAGCAAAATCGCTACGCTTTCGACCAGAGCTGCCGTGTCAAGGCGATCGAGCTGGCAGCACGGCTCGGAATGCAAAGCCTGCTGAGCATCAATTTTCTACCCAACGCGGTCTACGAACCTGCGGCCTGTCTGAGAAAGACCTTCGAGGCTGCCGAGCGGGTCGGGTTTCCGCTGCATCACCTGATGTTCGAGGTCACTGAGGACGAGCAAGCGCGCGATGTGGAACACTTGCGCTCGATCTTCATCGAGTACAAGCGTCACGGCATGATCACCGCCATCGACGATTTCGGCGCGGGGCACTCCGGACTCAACATGCTGGCCGAGTTCTTGCCAGACGTGGTCAAGATCGACATGGCGTTAACCAGAAACATTCATACGGATCGCGTGCGGCAAGCCATCGTCCGCTCGGTCGTGTCGCTGTGTACGGACTTGAATATCTCGCTGATCGCCGAGGGCATCGAGAACCTGCAGGAGGCAATGGCCTTGCGGGACCTGGGCATCCGGCTTCACCAGGGCTATCTGTTCGCCCGTCCCGCCCTCGAACAGCTGCCGATGATTGCGCCTCGCATCGTTGAGAGCATTCGGACGGGGCATGATCTGCTGCTGCTGGAGTCGCGCGCTACCGCCGCAGTCGCCTGACCCCATCGCACACGGGGCCCGAGGTCTGGCTAACCCCGCATCCGCGCGCCGTCCGGATCGAACAACGGACGTGTTTGCAATCGCGCCGGACAGCGCTGGCCGAGCAGCTCGATGCTCCACGGACCTGAAGTGTCGGCCAGGGCCTTGTCGACGTAGCCCATGGCCACCGACACGCCGGCGTGGTGTGCAAATCCGCCCGAGGTCACCCACCCTTGGACGGTCTCGCCCCACCAGATCGGCTCATCGCCGATCACATCGGCGTTCTCGGTATCGACGACGAAGCAGCGCAGCCGCAGACGTCCGCCGTCGACCAGTTCCCGTCGCACCGCTGCCTGGCCGATGAAAGACGCCGATTTATCCAGCGCCACGAAGCGCTGCAAGCCGGCTTCGAGCGGCGAGTAGAGCGGCCGGTATTCGTGCGCCCAGGAACCGTAGGCCTTCTCGAGTCGCAAGGCGTTGAGCGCCCGCGACCCGAACAGCCGCAATCCCAGATCCTGCCCCGCCGACATCAACCCCTCGAACAGATGCAGCAGATACGCCGGATCGCACCAGATCTCGTAACCCAGATCCCCGGTGTAGCTGACGCGCCCGACCAGCGCCGAGCTCATACCCACCGGCAGCCGGCGGATCTCCATGAAGCGCAAGGCGCCGGCTGACACATCGGCCTTCGTCACCCGCTCCAGCAACTCGCGCGCGCGTGGTCCCGCGATCGCAAGTCCTGCCAGTGAGCTGGCCTGCGTCGTCAGCGCGACGCTCCCGTCCCCGGGCAGCTGCTGTTGAAACCACCGCAGGTGATATTCCTCAGCCACGCCGGAGCCAATCAGCAGATAACCCTCTGCGCCCAGATTCGCGAGCGTGAAGTCGCCGATCAGGCGGCCATCGTGCTTCAGCATCGGCGCCAATGCCATGCGTCCGGGCGGCGGGAGCCTGCATGCCAGCAGGCGATCGAGCCACGGGCCCGCATCCGCCCCCTGGATGCGGTATTTCGCGTAGCCCGTGGTCTCGATCAGACCGACTGCCTCGCGCACCGCCCGCACCTCGGCCGCCACGGTCGCGAAGTCATTCGAGCGGTGCCAGCTGAAGGTGTCACGCACACCGGGCGGCGCATACCAGAGAGGCGCTTCGAAGCCGGCCGCGACACCGAACTGTGCGCCCGCCTGCTTCAGACGCTCATACAGCGGCGAGGTACGCAGCGGACGCGCTGCCGGCAGCTCTTCATTGGGAAAGCGAATCGAAAAGCGACGGGCATAGTTCTCGCGCACCTTGGCGTTGGTGTAGGCCTTGCTGGCCCAGTCACCAAAGCGCGCTACATCCATCGCCCACACATCGAATCCAGGATCGCCCTGCAGGATCCAGTTCGCGAGCGCGAGACCCACGCCGCCGCCCTGACAGAAGCCGGCCATGACGCCGCACGCGCACCAGTACCCCTTGAGGCCGCGCACGGGGCCCACCAGCGGATTGCCATCCGGTGCGAAGGTGAACGGACCGTTGACGACCTTGCGGATGCCGGCACCTTGCAGGGCCGGAAAGTGCCGGAACGCCACCTCCAGCGACGGGGCGATGCGATCGATGTCCGGTGTCAGCAGCTCATGACCGAAGTTCCAGGGCGTTTGATCCTCCGACCACGGCTTGCAGGCCTTTTCATAGGTGCCGAGGAGCATCCCGCCACGCTCCTGGCGCAGATACATCTCGCCGTCGAAGTCCACCGCATGCACCACTTCCCTGCCGGTCGCCGCATTGATGGCCGCCACTTCGGGCATATCGTCGGTGATGAGGTACATGTGCTCCATTGCGAGCACCGGATGTTCGCGGCCCACCATATGGCCGACCTCGCGCGCCCACAGGCCGCCCGCATTGACCACGTGCTCGGCGCGCACTTCGCCCTTGTTGGTGATCACACGCCAGGCGCCATCGGCGCATTGCACCAGCTGCTCGACCCGGGTAAAGCGCTCGATGTGCGCGCCGAGCTTGCGCGCCGCGCGCGCATACGCATGCGTGGTGCCGGAAGGATCCAGATGTCCATCCAGCACCGTTTCGAGACCGCCGACGAAGCAGGACGGGTCGAGCAGCGGCAGCAGCTCGTGCGCACGCTCGGGGCTGATCAGCCGGGCTTCGATGCCGAGATATCGGCCCTTGGCCAGAACGCTCTTCAACCAGTCGAAACGCGCCTCGGTGGCCGCCAGCAGCAGCCCACCGGTGAGGTGCATGCCCGTGGGCTGTTCGGACAGGGCCTCGATTTCGCGGTAGAGCTCGATGGTGTACTTCTGCAGCTTGGCGATGTTCGGATCACCATTGATGGTGTGCATGGCACCGGCCGCGTGCCAGGTCGAGCCGGAAGTGAGTTCATTCCGCTCCAGCAGCAGCGCGTCGGTGCAACCGAACTTGGCCAGGTGAAACAGCACCGAGCAGCCGACCACACCGCCGCCGATCACCACTACCTGGGCATGGGTTTGCATGGCTCATTGAATTGTGGCACAACGCCAACCGTCGCAGTGCTGGACGGGTTTTTCCTACACGCAAAATAAGAACCATCCGATAGGGAACTCGAATACAGAGCAAGAAACTGCGTCCATGCAGTTTGACTTGCTGATCCTCTGCCTGATCGGCACCGCCCTGGCGGCGGCCGCTGTCACGTTCCTGCTGGACGCCGCGAGATATTTCAGGAGCGCAGTCGCAAGCCCGTCACGCCAATCGGGCAACTCCTCAGTGGATGCCCGCGGACGAGCCACCGCTGGATGACGAGGAGCCATAGCCGCCGGACGAAGAGCCCATGCTCGGCGGTGAGCTGCTCGAGGGCGGTGCGATGTTGGAGGGGGGCACCGTGGTGTTCGAGGGTGGCACGCCTGTGCTCGAGGGCGGCGCGCCTGTGCTGGAGGGCGGCGGACTTCCCGGATTGCCGCCCGGCGTCTGCGGCACACCTGGTGCCGCCGGTGCCCCTGGGGCCATCGGCGCCCCGGCGCCTGCTGCAGTCGATCCCGCACCCCCGGTGCCGCCGCCACGTGCCTGCGCGGATGCCACGCGCATCGTCTCCGCCGATATACCAGTGAGCGCGACGACCGACGTCACGAGAATCAAAATCTGCTTTGAGCGCATGGCGGACCCCTCGAAGTGCGATGTGTTGACGACAGACTACCGGGTGGCGCCTGCCAGGCCTGTCGGATCACAGCGCGACAGGACGTCAGCCGATGCGCTCGTATTGCATACTCGTCGCCTTCAGAGGACCCAGGAGCCGCCGTGCCGGACAAGCTGACGACTTATCGCGCTAAGCGCGACTTTCGCCAGACGGCGGAACCGCAGGGCAACCCGCCGCGCCGCGCGCCCGCACGCTCTCACGCGCCAGGCCTGCGCTTTGTGATTCAGAAGCATGCGGCGCGGCGCCTGCACTACGACCTGCGGCTCGAGCTCGATGGCGTTTTCAAATCCTGGGCCGTCACCCGGGGGCCTTCACTGGATCCCGCGGACAAGCGTCTGGCGGTCGAAGTCGAGGACCACCCGCTCGAATACGGCGATTTCGAGGGCACCATTCCGCACGGACAGTATGGCGGGGGCACCGTGCAGCTCTGGGATCGTGGCTACTGGCAGCCGTTGCCCGGCGTCGAGCCCGCTCAGGCACTGAAGGCGGGGGAGCTGAAATTCACGCTGGAGGGACAGCGGCTGCACGGCAGCTGGGTGCTGGTGCGTATCCGCAACGATCGCTCGGGATCCAAGCGCACCAACTGGTTGCTGATCAAGCATCGCGACGCAGCCGCCGATCCGGCCCGCGCCGTCGCGCTGCTCGAGGAAGACCGCTCCGTGGCCTCCGGCCGCAGCATGGCAGCCATTGAAGCCGGCAAGGGCAAGGCACCGAAACCTTTCATGCAGGCGAGCGCACGGGCACTCAAGGCCGACGCGGTCTGGCAGTCGCAGCAATCCGCGCAGCGCGCCGGACCGGCTCTCAAGACTGAACCCGCGCCCAAGAAAGGGCCGATGCCGGCATTCATCGAGCCGCAACTGTGCACGCTGGTAGATCAACCGCCCGCCGCACCGGGCTGGGTGCATGAGATCAAGCTCGATGGTTACCGATTGCAGGGACGGGTCGAGCGCGGCAAGGTGCGGCTGCTGACGCGCAAGGGGCTGGACTGGACCGCAAAATTTCCAGAACTCGCGCGCGCTGCCGCTGCCCTGCCCGCCTGCATCCTCGATGGGGAAGTGGTGGCACTGACTGCCGAGCATATGCCCAGTTTCGCCGCGCTGCAGGCGGCACTGTCGGAACAGGAGACGGCGCCACTGATCTTCTTCGCCTTCGATCTGCTGTTTCTGAAGGGAGAGGATCTGAGGCCGCTGCCCTTATCGACCCGCAAACGCAGACTCGAGGCAACGCTCAGGCAACTCGGATCGGACAGCATCCGCTACCTGGAGCACTTCGAAGCCGGCGCGGCGGATGTGCTGCAATCCGCCAGCGGCATGGGGCTCGAGGGCATCGTCTCCAAGCGACTGGACGCGCCGTACACGTCGGGACGGGCGGGAGGCTGGACCAAGGCGAAATGCCGCGCCGGCCAGGAGGTGGTCATCGGGGGTTACACCACGCGCGAGGGCAGTGTGCGATCGCTGCTGGTGGGCGTGCACCGCGATGATCGGCTCATGTACGTCGGCCGCGTCGGCACCGGCTTCGGCGAGCGCGTCGCCAGGCCTCTGCAAGTGGCGCTCAAGCGAGTGACCGTCAGCGAGAGCCCCTTCGCCGGAGAACAGGCACCGCGCGCCGAGCGCGATGTGCGCTGGGTAAAGCCGACATTGGTGGCCGAGATCGAGTTCGCAGGCTGGACCGATTCGGGCATGGTGCGACAGGCCGCCTTCAAGGGTTTGAGGGAAGACAAGCCGGCCGCCACGGTGGAGGCCGAGCGCAGCACCACCGCAGCAAACGACACCGTCAGGGGCGTGCGGATCTCGCAGCCGGCCAAGAGCCTGTGGCCGGACGCAGGCGATGGCCGTCCGGTCAGCAAGCTCGATCTGGCGCGTTACTACGAATCGGTCGGTGAGTGGATGCTCGGGCACATCGAGGGTCGTCCCTGCTCGCTGGTGCGGGCGCCGGACGGCATCGGCAAGCAACAGTTCTTTCAGCGCCACGCGATGCCGGGGCAGTCGAGCCTGTTCGAGATGATGACCGTCAGCGGCGATCGCAAGCCCTATCTGGCGATTGATCGCGTTGAAGCGCTTATCGCCGCCGCACAAAGTGGTGCGCTCGAGCTGCACCCGTGGAATTGCGCGCCCCACGCGCCGGAAGTACCCGGTCGGCTGGTGTTCGATCTCGACCCGGCACCCGATGTGACTTTTGACACCGTGATCATCGCCGCCAACGAGCTGCGCGAGCGGCTCGAGCAGCTCGGCCTGGCAACCTTCTGCAAGACCACCGGTGGCAAGGGCCTGCACGTGGTGACGCCGCTGGTGGGCGCGCGCGACAAGCTCGACTGGGGTGCCGCCAAGACATTCGCGCAGGCGGTGTGCGCGCGCATGGTCGCTGACAGCCCGGAGCGTTTCGTACTCAACATGGCCAAGAATCAGCGCAGCGGCCGCATCTTCCTCGATTACCTGCGCAACGATCGGATGGCCACTGCCGTGGCGCCGCTGTCACCGCGCGCCCGCGCCGGCGCGCCGGTCTCGATGCCGTTGCAGTGGTCGCAGGTGCGAGCGGGCCTCGATGCCTCACGCTTCACGGTGCGCACCGCCCCGGCGCTGCTGACTCGTCGCAAACCCTGGCAGGACTACGATCAATCCGCTTGCTCGCTGCGTGCCGCCATCACGCGCTTCACGCGCCTGTCAACACCGAGGGTCAAGCGCACCGGTAAGGCTGGCCGACCCGCTGCACCCTGAGGATTGGTTCGCTCGCAGCCGAACGCCTGTGCGTGTCTTCCGACAGCAGGGCGGGAAGACACCGGCACAGCCGATGGCGGACAATGGCGCCATGGCAAGACCTATCTGGAACGGAACGATTTCATTCGGGCTGCTGAACGTACCGGTGCAGCTGTTCTCCGGCGAACGCAGCGTCGATCTGCACTTCCGCATGCTCGACAGCCGTGACCGCAAACCCATTCGCTATGAGCGCGTCAACGCCGAAACGGGCGAGGAAGTGGCGTGGAAGGACATCGTCAAGGCGTTCGAGTATCGCAAGGGTAACTACGTCGTGATTCCCGAACAGGAGCTGCGCGCCGCGGCCCCTGAAGCAACCGAGACCATCGCCATCGAGACCTTCGTCGAGCGCGACGCGATCAGTCCCACCTACTTTGAGAAACCATACATCCTGGTGCCTGGCAAGAAGATGGAGAAAGGCTACGTCCTGCTGCGCGAGACGCTCA
>Ga0181516_10002612_pt1 | contig 12638 bp, 7 predicted proteins | sample PEATcosm2014_Bin_25_FD_121104 | JGI IMG/M metagenome (GOLD analysis project Ga0181516, IMG submission 121104) | Peatland microbial communities from MTU Mesocosm Facility, Houghton, MI, USA - PEATcosm2014_Bin01_10_metaG | ecosystem: Environmental > Terrestrial > Soil > Wetlands > Peat | place...
GAAGAATTGGTTGAAATCCATTCCTTCTTGAATGACCGACCGAGAGAGGTGCTTGGATTTAGAACTGCGTCGAGTTACTATTATCAACAAGAGAGTGTCCTACTTAAGGGGTAACTGGAGGGTCAATTTTCTACGCACAGTTCTAGCACACAAAACAACATATTGCAATAGGTGTCAAAACGCCCTAAAATAGGGCTTATTTGGTATACTATTTGCGAGGGAAGTATCCTTGACTAGCAATACATAAAAACTTCATTATCTTTTTTGTATTTGAGCACCTTTTCTAGAAGTGAATTAATCGTTTTTACCGCAGTATCAAGATTCATTTCATAATTATACAAATCCAAAATAGCACCGTAATAACAGCGTTGTTTTGGAAAATAAGTAAGGCATGTAGGTCGCACTTTGCTCTAGATTAACAAAGACACATTGATACTAAGTTGTCAATGCGGAGGGTAAGAGATTCGAACTCTTGGTGAGTTGCCCCACACACGCTTTCCAAGCGTGCGCACTAGACCGCTATGCGAACCCTCCTTGGTCTGTCATTTATAGCATGAAAAACGGGACCTCGCGAGGTCTAGTATGATTTTAACTTTTCTTTAGAACTTTTTTAACTTTTCTTAATAACCTTTCTCTATAATTATCGCATTAATAGCAAAGGCCGGAGATTCGTCGTTTTTTAAAGTCAGAGGATACAAAGGCAGGATCTAAGATCAAAGATCCAAGAAAAATGCGGGATACGTTTTTTCTTGGATCATAAATTCTACATCATGGATCCACCCTTTTGATCTCGAGATTTTATGATTCTACGGAATTCTTTCGGCTTTAATATTTAAACAATATGAAGAAAAACAATCTACAACGCGCGTTAGGCGCAGCAGTTTTGGTGTTAGCTAGTTTTGATTTTATCTATGGTTTTAGCATTTTTGAAAATTTTAACGAACCCAGCAATCTTGGCATCGTGAGCTTCGGCGAGTTTAGAGATCTTATCTATCCTCCCGCCGCGCATGCCGCTATGCCATCATTCGATACCTTCACGGCACGACCGCCGATACATATAATGGGTGGGACAACATCTGGTCCAAGCGGCCTATTCCCTTCACAGATAAAAGAGGTTTACAATTTGCCTTCAACCGGAGGCAAAGGCACCATAGCGATCATCGCCGCATACAATCATCCGAATATCGCCGGCGATCTGGCGGCTTTTGACAAGGAATTCTCCCTGGCTTCTTGCACTATCGCGAACAAATGCCTGGAAATCCATCCTATGAATGCCACAGCGAAAGACGATTCCGGTTGGTCGATGGAAACGGCGTTGGACACACAATGGTCGCATGCAATCGCCCCAAAGGCCAAGGTGCTTGTCGTAGAAGCTGCATCAGACAGCGGCACAAATCTCTTGAAAGCAGTAGATTATGCCAGGAGCAGAAGCGATGTGGTTGCCATATCCATGAGTTGGGGCGGCGATGAATTTTCTGGCGAGACAGCATTGGATTCGCATTTTCCGCAGAGCGCTTCTCTGACGTTCTTTGCTTCGTCTGGGGATGACGGAACCGGTGCTAGCTGGCCAGCAGTCGCACCGAATGTCATAGCCGTCGGTGGCACTTCCCTTGCTCTAAATTCAAAGGGTGCTTTGTCATCAGAAAAAGCATGGATCGGGTCTGGCGGCGGAGTCAGCGCCTTTGAAAGCGAGCCGACGTATCAGACCTCCTATTCTATTCCGCGAGCAGGAGGCAAAAGAGCTATCCCTGATGTGGCGTTCGCCGCAGATCCACAGCATGGATTTTCGGTATACCATGCGCCTGACGATTCTTCGACAAAAGACTCTGCAAAAACAGCGGCGACAAAAAATTGGTATGTTGTCGGCGGCACCTCGGCAGGAGCGCCACAATGGGCGGCCATCGCTGACCTGGCATATGCATCAAAAGATCCTATATCTCTCCAAAAGCTATACACAGACAAGGCCGGCTCTGCTTATGCAAAATTCTTCCGCGACATCACCAGCGGAACAAACGGTGGCTGTGGGTATTTTTGCGTGGCCCGAAAGCATTACGACTACGTGACAGGGCTTGGTTCGCCTCTAACGGACAAATTTTAAAATGTAACGGAATTAGATCTGAGGATCCTAGGCGGTATTTTATTTTTTCGATTCTTTCTTTTCTTCTTTTGCTGGAGCGGCTTTCTTGTCGCCCTCTTTTTCTCCTGCGGCAGGAGCACCAGCTTCGCCCTCTTTTGCTTCCTTGCCCTTTGCGGCGACTTCTATGGTCGACATGTCGATAGCGGCAGGCGCTTCCTCGACTTCTTCTTTTGCTTCGGAGATCGAAGCGACTATTTCATCGGCTTTTGTTATGAGAGCGACGCCATGAGGAAGTTTTATCTCCGAGGCATGGATGGCACTATTCAACTCGGCGAGCGGCGAGATGTCGACTTTGATCTCATGAGGCAAGTCTTTCGGTGCGGCCTCAATCTCGATATCGCGAAGGACCTTGACCAAGATGCCGCCCTTGTCCTTGACCGCCGGAGAAACGCCCTCAAAGACGATCGGAGTGCGGACTTTTACTTTCTTGCCCTTTTCGATCACATAAAAATCAGCGTGACGGATGACGCCAGTCACTGGGTGTATATCAACATCATGGATCAAAGTCTCGTGCTCGTTGGAGCCGTCTTTTAGAACAACGACTGATGATTCACCGGCCTGCTTGAAGACCTTTTTGAATTCTGCCAGAGATATCGTTATAGACGTCGATTTTTCCTTTGGACCATAAAAGACCGCCGGGATTTTGCCGGACTTTCTTATACTATCGTTTTTTGCGCCTTGTCCTGATTCTTGGCGGCGTTCAACGGTTAATGACAACATGAGAGATATATTACACGAACGCTGAATAAATGCAAATTTTTGTTTTTAACTTGGGTGTTGCTTCGGTATAGCCATCGATTTCTTGTGCTCTTCGGTCTCCTTTAGCCCGCAGTTCTTGAATTTTTTACCAGATCCGCATGGGCAAGGGTCATTGCGGCCGATCTCTGGTTTTGCGTGTACAATGGCTCCTCTCGTATCAGAACCTGCTGTAATCGCGTCTGCATCGTTTCGGACCTCTTTTAATTTCGGAGTAGCAGGAGTTATGATGCCGCCTCCAACATGAGGCAAAAGTTCGAGGATCTTGTTATTGACAGCCCCTTGCATCTCGCGGAAGAGGCGTAGACCCTCCTTTTTGTATTCGACCAACGGATCACGCTGGCCATATGCGCGCAGATTCACAGACGAGCGGGTATAATCCATCAGTTCGAGATGCTCGACCCAGAACATATCGATGACTTGCAACATGAGCTGGCGTATGACTTGCAAGAAACGCTCGCGACCGAGGTCTGCTATTTTTTTGTCGATAATCAATTTAAGCGAATCAGTTTCAAGTCCAGAATCATTTTTTTCTTGATTTACATCTATATCTTTTCTGCCTTGGTTTTTGTCTTGGCTTTCAACCGAGAACTCTCGATTCTCGATTTGCCCTTTGATGACCTCATCGAGCTTTTCCTCCACTACATCCGACGAACCGGTGAGGAGCGCGCGGCGGCGCTCATAGACTGTCTTGCGCTGTGTATTCAAAACATCGTCGTATTGCAAAACCTGCTTGCGCGAATCGAAATTGAAGCCCTCGATCTTTGTCTGTGCGCTCTCTAGAGCGCGGCTGACGATCGAGTTCTGTATCGGCTGGTCTTCGGGCATGCCCAGACGATTCATCAGGCCCTTTATCTTGTCGCCGGCAAAGACGCGCATGAGAGAATCCTCTAACGATACAAAAAACTGCGTCGCTCCCGGATCGCCTTGGCGGCCGGAGCGTCCTCGGAGCTGATTGTCTATGCGCCGCGCTTCATGACGTTCGGTGCCGAGGACAAAGAGACCGCCAGCGCTCTTTATCTTTTCATATGCTTCTCTTGAACCGGGGTTGCCACCCAATTTGATATCGACGCCACGGCCCGCCATATTCGTAGCGATGGTCACGCCTCCTGGACGACCGGCTTGGGCTATTATCTCTCCTTCGCGCTCATGGTTTTTCGCGTTCAAGATCTCGTGCTGTATCCCTTCTGCCTTCAAAAACTGGGACAGGACTTCATTTTTTTCGATAGAAACCGTTCCGACGAGAACCGGCTGGCCTTTTTCGTTCAACTCTTTTATCTTGCGGGCGATGGCTTTGAATTTTCCGATCTCTGTGCGGAACATGAGGTCGCCGAGGTCTTCCCTGGCCGTCGGCACGTTCGTCGGCAAGACGACGACATCGAGTCCGTACACTTTGTAGAATTCTTCGCCAGAAGTAGCCGCCGTTCCGGTCATGCCTGCCAATTTTTTGTATAGCCGGAAATAATTTTGGAAAGTGATCGAAGCGAACGTGCGCGATTCGCGCTGTACGACCACGCCCTCTTTTGCCTCGATGGCTTGATGCAGACCCTCCGACCAGCGCCTGCCCGGCTGTAAACGGCCGGTGAACTCATCGACGATGACGATATCGTTATCCTTGACCACATACTCCTTGTTCAATCTATACAGGGCTTTTGCCTTGACGGCGGTCTCGAGATGATGGACATATTTGATCCCAGTGTCTGTATATATGTTCTCTATGCCGAGTTTCTTCTCTGCTTTTTCGATGCCAGCCGGCGTGAGGGTGACTGTGCGATGCTTTTCCTCTGTTATATAGTCTTCGTCTTCTTTAAAGGAAGAGACCATGGCGGCAAAGACCTGATACAGATTCTCAGAATCTGCCGAAGGCGCAGAGATGATCAGAGGGGTGCGGGCTTCGTCGATCAAGATCGAATCGATCTCGTCGACGATGGCAAAATTGAACGGTCGCTGGCGCAATCTGGCCGGATCATATTCCAGATTGTCGCGCAGATAATCAAATCCGAATTCGTTATTCGTTCCATAGGTGATATCCGCATTATACGCCTCCTGTCTGGTGCAAGGCCGCAGAAATTCATGAACGACATGAAAAGCGCCGATCTGGTCGACTTTCTTTTCAAGAGGATCCTCTGATTTTTCATGCGTAGGATCATAAATGAAGGAAGCTTCATGATTTATGACTGCGGTAGAAAGCCCGAGCGCATTATATATCTGACCCATCCAAACCGCATCGCGGCGAGACAGGTAATCGTTGACGGTGACGACATGAACGCCGCGACCAGTGAGAGCGTTTAGGTATACAGGTAGGGTGGCTACAAGGGTTTTTCCTTCTCCTGTGCGCATCTCGGCAATATTTCCGTTGTGCAAAATAGCGCCGCCCATGATCTGAACGTCAAAATGACGCTGTCCGAGCGTGCGCTTTGACGCCTCTCTAACGCAAGCAAACGCCTCCGGCATTATCTCGTCCAGAATCTCCTTCTCGATCTTTACGATCTCTTCTTGGCTTTCGGTTCGAGATTTTCGGCTTTCGATTCCTTGCTTTATCCGTTCCTTGAAGCTGACAGTCTTGGCTTTTAGTTGTTCATCAGAGAGCGACGAAATAGCCGCCTCGAGCTCGCCTGTCCTCGCGACTATTGGTTCATAGGCCTTGACCTTGCGCTTCTGACCATTAAAAATAGCGTTCAAAAATGACATTAGGATAATACTCTAGCATACTTTTTATACAAATAAAATCAGGGATAATACCCAAAATTGGTGGCCTGTTTTGACTCTTTTACGTTGAAGTAAAGCCGTAGATGAGTTAGATTTTAGATACTATGTCTAAAAAAACAACATATTTGTCCTACATGCGGTTCAAGGAATACAAAGAAAAGAGGAAGTGTTAGGGGATTACAGACATACTCCTGCAATGATTGTGAACGTAGATGGCGAAGCGAAAGAAGAAGCAGAGAACCGGACCAATTATGGTATCGATACGTCTTTGGTAAGCAGACAATTAGAGAATTAAAGGAGCAAACAGGACGCGACAAGAAAACAATATTTAAATATTTAAACAACATTGTGCTTCCAGAAAAAAAGCATGTCCCAAGATCAATTCACTTGGTCGTCGATGCCACATACTTCGGAACACGTATCGACAAGACTGCGTGGGGTGTAATTTTGTTTCGAGATGCGGATCAAAAAGAAAACCTGTGGTGGAAATATGTTAGCCACGAAACAGCTCTTGATTACAAAGAAGGAAAAGAATTTCTCGAAAGACTTGGCTACAAAATACTTTCAGTCACGTCGGATGGATTCCTAGGATTACCAAGGGTTTTTGAGCTCATTCCATTCCAGATGTGCCAATTTCACATGAAGCAGATCGTGGTTAGAAATGTGACTCTGAAACCTCAAACAGAAGCGGGTAAAGTGCTTCTTGCTTTAGCCAAGACCCTTACAGAAACGAATCAGGAGGAATTCGACCAGCGACTGCGAGCATTCCATGTTAGATATGCAAACTTCCTTTCAGAGAAGACAATACACCCAGACGGATCAAAATCTTGGACGCATGAAGGAGCTCGTAGAGCTTACCTATCTTTCCTTCATTGGAGAGAATATCTATTCACATATCAAAAATATTTTGGCATGCCGAATACCACCAACACTTGTGATGGTCACTTTTCTCACATCAAAGATGTCTTAAGAATTCATCGAGGATTATGCAAATCATTCAAACAAAAAGTGATCAGTGCTATTTTTCTTGAGTCTACTATTGCTCCAAAAAAGAAGCAGAAATATCCTTAAACAGGCCACCAATTTTGGGTATTATCCCTAAAATCATCATCCTTGAATTTTAAAGAGCAAACATCCATATTATCCGCTCGCCGTTTGACCTAACGGATTTTGCGCTTTATGGCAAGTCAAACCATCACCACTTCCCTCTCTATTTCGATCCCCGTCTTCTCTTTGACCATTTTTTCGACTTCTTTCGCCGCTTTTTCTACATCTTCAAAAGTCGCGCCTCCATGGTTGACTATGACGAGAGCCTGCTTTTCGTGAATACCGGCATTGCCGAATCTTTTCCCTTTCAATCCGCAGACATTGTCGATGATCCAAGCTATAGGGATTTTGATACGGCCGTCAGATTCAAAAAAACTCGGGAGCTCTGGATATTTTTCCTTTAATTCCGCGTATTTTTCTCTCGAAACTATCGGATTTTTAAAGAAAGAGCCGGCTGTTCCTACTTTGTGAAGGTCAGGGAGCTTGATTGTGCGAATCTTCACCACCGCTTCACGGACTTCAACGATCGACGGTTTTGAACTTTTGTCATTTGAACCGATCTGTGATTTTGGATTTTGAGGTCTTTGTTCCGTTTTGCCGCCGATTCCTGACTCTTGGCTATTGCTGAAGTATTCCTTCAGGTCTTTGTATGAGATATTTGGTTCGGTTTTCTTGTCGAGCTTGAACAAGACAGATGTTATGACATATCTTCCTTTTTCGCGCTTGAAGACGCTATCGCGATAGGAGAAGCCGCATTGTCCATGCGCGATGCTTTTGAAAATGCCTTCTCTTATATCAAAAGCTTCAACCTCCTCGATCAAATCGCTGGCCTCGATTCCATACGCTCCGATGTTCTGCACGGGCGCCGCACCGACCGTGCCAGGGATGAGGGAAAGATTTTCAAGGCCGCCATATCCCTTGTCTACCGTCCATGAGACCAGATCATCCCAATTCTCGCCTGCGCCAGCGCGGATAAAAATTTGACCAGCATGCATGGCATCTCTCTGATCTAATCGCTTTCCTGAATGAAAGCGTGTTTTCGTTGAGAAAAGTGCGTTCAAAAGCGTTCCTGTACCAAGTCCAAGTAATCCTCTGCCCTTGGCTTTGTCCTTGCTTTCAAGCTCTTCAATACCCTTTATTTCTATTTTTATAACTAATCCATCAAAACCCTTATCCGAAACAAGGATATTAGAGCCGCCGCCAAGCACAAAAACCAGCAAGGATCTTTTTTTGGCAAAATCGATCGCTCTCTTCAGGCCTTTTATGTCACTGATCGTGCAAAAAAACCTGGCCTTGCCCCCTATCCTAAAAGTCGTGAAATCTGCCAGGGGTTTTCCTTTTATTATTTTCATTTAAATGATTGCACCGAATGTCGGCGAACGGGTGTTAGCTCCAAAATAAAATGTGTATAATATATGTGAGTACAGTCGTCCGCCGGCATTTGGAACAATCTCCCCATATTATACTTTGTTTTTAAACAGCAAACAAATATATGAAAGCAGAGGCAAAAAAAATCGCGAGTTGCGAGCCATGGGCAAACAATGAGTAAGCAATGGGCAAACAAAAACCCGCCGAGGCGGGTCCTTGCTATACACATTTGATGGCTCTATAACGAATTCCTTGATTCCTCTCGGAATTGCCACTCACACGCCCAATAATGTAGCATAATTTACCGATTTTGCAAGCGAAAAAAGTGGATAAAGTCATTTTGTACAGAACATCTCTTTTATATCTTGTTCTGGTATCACTCGACAAAGGTCAATCAACATCAAAAACCACAAAAAATTTAGAATGCTTTTTGTACAAGGTAGCACCTTGTACTACTGTTCCGTTGTTGATGCAGCTGTAGGCGCAGGAGCGGCTGTTTCGGCGGCTGTCGCTGTAGGCGTTATCCCTTCGATTTCTTGCAAGACCTGGGTCAATTGGGTTTTGTAGAGAGGAAAATCTTTTATCGCCTGGTTTATCGTGACCTTGGCATCATAGATGTCCTTTTCTGTGTAATACGATGCGGCCAGAGAAACACGATCTTGGACGCTGGATGGATTTTGTGCTACTAGCGTCTTGTAGATCGAGATGACCTTTGCGTAATTCTTTTCTGCGACATATGCGTTGATGATGCGGTTGTCAGTTTGGGCTGATGGGTTTGCGGCGAGGAGAGGCGCGGCATCGGCTTCATCGCCAGTAGCGATCAGAGCGGCGGCGTAATTGATAGCGGCATCGGAATATGTCGTATCGCTTTCATATGCCTGTTTAAACAGAGCCAATCCTTCTGTCGTAGAGGCAGTGTTCAGATAATTCAAGCCAAGCTCAAAATCTACGGTTTGCTTGCCGGGAGAGAGCTGGTGCGCCTTGACTAGGAGCGGCTGTGCCAGAGACCATTGACCTATATCATTGTAGAAGCCGCCGGCGAGAGTATAGATGCGCGCGTCATTCGGCGTAGCGGCGATCTGTTTTTGCACCTGCGTGTTGACCAGATCAAAAAATGCCTCTTTTGTGTCGTTGTCGATAGACTGCGAAGAGATGACATTCTCGGCGCAGGACAAGAGCTGTTCGCGGATCTCCTGATTAGCGACATACGTATTGACGTCGAGCGCTGTTTGCCACAATTGAACGGAAGGCGGAACCTGCGATTGCCCGGAGCAATCCTCTAGAGCGGCGATCAGATCGGTATTTGCCTGAATCGGACGGATATTGATGAAATAGATGGCAGCAACGAGGAAAATAGCGGCGAAAGGCAGAACGACATAGTTTGCCGCTTCATCGTTTATCTTCATATTTTGAAGCCAACTGAAATCCTTGCTATCGCGCAGAGCAAAGACAAAAGCGAGGACGATGAAAAAGAGAAAATAGCTGGCCAGATTGTCGAAGACGAACAGATTGTGCACTGCATAGCCGGCCAAAAGTCCTGTCAGGATGCTCTTTTCGGCAGTAGTGATCGAACTCTTCCAGATATACCAAGCGCTCAGTAGATAAAGCGATATATAAAGGGCAAGAGCGATCAATCCGCCATCGACGAGCCAATCTAGGAAGACGTTATGCGCACGATCGAACCACTGCTCCTGGCCATACATGTGCGGACTGTAATTGGCATTAAAAATATAATTGAAGTTTTCCTGACCCCAACCGATGATCGCGGTCTTTGGACTGGAAAATGCCCCTCTGATCGCCATCGGCCAGATATAATCTAGACGCGCTGTGGTCTCTCCATCAGAAAGCGAGATAGAGGCCAGACGACCGGTAATATCATTGTTCCTTATCCAGGATACATTTCTGGCAAAGTAGAAACTGACACCTAGGACGATGACGAGGGCGACTATGCCGCCATTTATCAAACGCGCGCGCTTGACGCCGTCCCCTCTCGCAAAAACCGCATACAAAAAACTAGCAAGCAAAATTCCGCCGATAAGCCCCAGAACAGTTCCGCGAGTTTGGGTCTCGAGCAGGATAAATGCGAACAAAGCAGACAAAGCGGAGTAGATGCAAACCCTGTCTATCTTCTTCTTTTGCCAAGAGAGAGCGGCCATATATGCGGCAATAAAACCATTGATGAGCATATAAACAGCCAGATATGCAGAGTTTCCGAGCGAGGCATCCAAACGACTGGCGCTCTGATGGATCTGCGCCCAGCCGGCCATCTGCGCTATACCGTACAGCGAGATGATGACTGCCACAGCCATGGTCATGTTGAAATAGCGCGGCCACCACTTTGATTCCTTGAACATAGAGGTCAAGAGGATGAAGTAAGCCCACAGATGGACGATCGTCAGCCAACCCTCCATGCGCTCGTTGTTAGACCAGATACTGCGGATAGGATTGACGCCGAGGAGATCTGCGACAAGGGCGACCAATGTAAATGTGGTCACAAGAATGGTCATCCAATTCCATTTCGGCGCATATTGGCGGTCTCTATAGAGGAGGATCACCCAGAGAGCGAAAGCGATCTCGACGATGATGCGGAAAACAAAGGCCTTGCCGGTGATAAACGGAAAGAACAGGTCATTGGCTACGACTAATGGAAATATCGGGATTAAAAACAAAAAAAAGACGACTGCATTCTTCAAAAACGTATTTGATGATTTCATATAAATGATAAAAGGTAGCTAATAAATAGTAAGTGGTGGGCAGTATAGCATACGCATGAAAATGCGGGCAAGGTTCAATATCAGCTTACAGAAATGACTTGTTCCGCACAATTCATGCAAGGTTTTTATTTGAAAACTTTATGGTTGCATAGACGTGACACGGATATCATATGATCTTCGCTAAATAAGTATTTTTGAGGAAGAAGCATAAAAAGAAAGTATAAAAGATTGAACAAGATCTATTTTTAGTATACATTATCTATAATAATCCTCATGGAACAATCGTCTCTCACCTACAAGACGTTCAAAAATATCGCTTACAACGTGATCGGCTACGTTTGGCCGATGGCGTTCGCATTATTCATCACACCGATCATAATTTTCCGACTTGGGGTAAAGAATTACGGAATATACCTCCTGGTATATACATTCATATCTCTTCTCGGCCTTTTGGATTTCGGTATTGGCTTGTCTGTGAGCAAGCACCTCACATTTTATTATGGAAAGCACGATAAAGCTGCAATAATGCGTCTTATACGAAGCTCTAATTCGCTTTTTTTACTGATCGGACTTTTTGGCTTAATCATTTCTTTATGCATTGCTGCGACCGGCATATTTGGATTACATATGTTCCCTGCACAGTTTTCGGCTTACATACAATATTCTGTGCTTTTTTTGATTGGCGGTTGCATATTTTTTGTAACTTCGGCGACTTCCCTATATAATTGCGTCTTCTTTTCTCTCCAACGATTTGATCTCTCCAACAAGATCGGCATATCATCCTTGACTTTTTCAAGTCTCGGCATATTAACCGTCGTAGTGCTCGGCGGATCGCTAAATGAGATATTCTTGACTCAACTTATTGTCAACATAATTTTTGCATATGTTTCATTCAAATATGCAAGAATCATACTTCCTAACTTATCTCTTACACTAGGTTGGGATACAGCAGACATAAAAAGTTATTATTCCTTTGGACTAGTCGCTTCAATAAACAATATAGCCAACACAGCATTGTCATCGCTTGACCGTATGATAATCCCGTTCTTTGTTGGACCAAGCAATCTCACCTATTACAGCGTGCCAGGCAATGTGACTGGCAAGATTCCTGGCTTCGCCAACACATTGAGCACGACACTCTTTCCCATGACATCTCAACTAGACGGCGGCAATGATAAGGTACGTATAGAGATATTGTATGTACGTTCGTTCCGTCTAATCACCATCATTGCTTCAGCACTCACCGTAACTGCAATCTCTTTTGCTCACCAAATACTTTTCTTTTGGCTTAACGTAGATTTCGCGAACCATTCGACAAATATACTCATCATCCTTGCTTTCACTAATTTTATACTTGCCATGCTCGGGCCTCTCTCCAATTTCATTCTAGGTCTCGGCAAATTAAAATTCTTGACAACGATGTCTGTCTTGATGGGTATATTGAACGCCATATTACTCCTTGTGCTTCTCCCCCGATACGGCATCACGGGCGCAGCGTGGGCATATCTCTTGTCTCTCGCACCAGTTGTATACATGTTCTATTACACTGAAAAAAAATTCCTGTCACTTTCGGGACGAGGCGCATATTATTCAAAAAAGATGATTATGACCATTGTAACTTCGACTATAGTATGGTTCATCGATTCATACATTTTGTCAGTTTTTGTCGTCAATCTAGCATCACTCCTCTCAATCGGTGCAGTTTCATTAGTGCTCTATATTATCTTATACAGGATATTTGGATTTTTTGAAAAAGAAGACTGGAGAGATATGGAACTTTTTTGGGGTGATATCCTGACGAGAGTTGGATTGGGTAAATTCAAGAAACAATAAAATGGATTCCTACAATGTTCCAATTCTGCTTATAGCTTTCAACCGAGCCGACAAGTTGAAATTAGTCATCAATC
>Ga0181516_10002613_pt1 | contig 12637 bp, 21 predicted proteins | sample PEATcosm2014_Bin_25_FD_121104 | JGI IMG/M metagenome (GOLD analysis project Ga0181516, IMG submission 121104) | Peatland microbial communities from MTU Mesocosm Facility, Houghton, MI, USA - PEATcosm2014_Bin01_10_metaG | ecosystem: Environmental > Terrestrial > Soil > Wetlands > Peat | place...
CAGGCGGACGTACATGCCGCTCGAATACCGCTTAACGGGTGTATCTATGAAGCGTTCAACTCCCGAGAAAGCCACAATCTCGTCGAATTTCTTCTGAATCTCCCGCCGTTTCATCCCAAGGATGGCACCGTTGAGGAAGACATTGTCCCGACCAGTCAGTTCCGATTGGAATCCAGTTCCCACCTCAAGGAGCGAGACAACCCTTCCTTTGATGCGGATTTGTCCCGTCGTTGGCGTTGTGATCCTAGAAAGAATCTTGAGCAAGGTGGACTTTCCGGCGCCGTTTTTACCGATTATCCCCAGGCGATCACCCTTTTCGAGCTTGAAGCTGACGTTGTGGAGGGCCCAGAACTCTTGGTCGGAATTGAGCCGGGCCTCGCCCAACTTCGAATTTGGATCTTCTTGCCCTCTGAGTTTGGCGACCCAGCTTTGAAAGTCTTCCTTAAGATTCCGATAGCCGATCGTTCCCAGATGGTAACGCTTGCTGACAGAATCCGCTTCTATGACAAATTCACTCATTTCAAATCACGTCCATGGCCGACTGCTCGGCCCTAGAAAACAGCATCAAACCAATGCAGAAAACCACCAACGTGACGAGCACTGTGACGAGAATCAAGGTCAGGTCGAGGCTCCCCTGACCAAAGAGGGCGAACCGGAACAGCTCCATCACGCCCGTCATGGGGTTAAAGTACATCAGCAGCTTCCATTTTCCCTGAACGAGGCTCAGGGGGTAAATAACGGGGGTGGCGTACATCAGCAGGCCGACCCCAAACGAGAACAGGTTGGTAAGGTCACGGTACTTGATCGACCAAGCCGCCACCCAGAGGCCGAGCCCGACGGCCAATAGAATGGCGAAGGCGAAGATCACAGGCAAAAGTAGGAGACACCAAGTGGGGCGAACCGAGGCTCCCGCCAAGACAAAGGCGAGGTAGACCACGCCCAAAAACACTAGTTGGATGCCGAAAGTGAGGAATTTGCTCCCCACTTGGGCGAAGGGCACGGTCAATCGAGGGAAGTAGACCTTGTTGAACAGATTGGCGTTGCTCTGGAACGTCATGGAGACGGTGGCCATGACCGTGGCGAAGTACCCCCACAAAGCCGAACCAGCGAAGTAGAAGAGCGGTTGAGGGATCCCGTCGGTCGGCAGCTTAGCGATGGCCCCGAAAATAAGCGTGAAAATCCCCGAGGTAACGAGGGGCTGAATAATATACCAAAGCGGTCCCAGTATGGTTTGTTTGAAGACGATGTTGAAATCGCGCTTCACAAACAGGTACATCAGATACTTGTATTCAAGAATCCCCTTGATGTCGATGTCCCACCACGGCCGGCGCGGACGGATGACCGTCGTCCATTGTTCTGCCATCGCTCTGTTACCTTCCCTCAGACCCGAGGGTCCGGTTGCCGAGATGCATATAACCGCCACCCGGCTCGAGCCTATCCTCTGACCCATAGACTTTGTATTGACCGTAGCCTCGAAAATCGATGCCGAATTGCCCTGGTCGACGCTTGGTCTTGACGAGGCTCTTCCAAACGGCCTGGGTAAGCGCCACTGGTCCTGTGGCATGGGTGCTTCCCTTGAGCACGGAGTCGAAGATTCGACCCTTGAAGAAAGGAAAATGGGTCGCCACAAGTTCAATGTATTCCCCGAGAATGGGATTTCCGGGTGCGAAACACAGGAACCACGTCAGAAAGAGGTTGTCAGGGTGATCCAGCAGCGCGACCACCTCCGCTGGAGGTTCCAACAAATACAGAGCCGGATCGGCATGGGTCCCAACCGACAACCAACTCTTCCACTGATTGGCTTCGTAAGAAAGCATCTCCTCAGGGTCGTCCTTAAGTAGGTCCCGAAGGGGCAACGTCAGCGAGCTGTCGATGTCGCAATAGACCCCACCCTCCTTGTAGAGGATGCAGTACCGCCACACATCGACCTTCGCCGCCATGACCGTGATGTATCTGAAGGCCTCGAGAATAGGATGCCCTGCATAATTCGCCTCCATCCATTCGTTCATCCGTTTGTCGTCGTAGAACTCGAAGCTGAAGTCAGTGTTCCGTTCACGAAACTTCTTCAGTTGCCTGCTGTGAAGCGGGCTGAACGTCGTGTCTTTCCAGGTCATGAACACTTGGTTTGGAATCTTGCGCCCGGCTTCGGGAACACGGTAAAACATCGAAGCCAAATCGACAGGTTTCGTGTGAGTCTTCTTGTAGATCCAGTTTCCCGCGACAGTGAACTTCTGATTCAGGGGCAGGCTCAGGAATGTCGGCATAGGCCATCCTTAGTTAGTCCAGCAACGTGCCGGCGGTATTCTTCAGCTCGGCGACCACTTCTTTCACTTTCTGGCTGCTGCCCCGCTTGACGATCAGCAGCGCATCCGGGGTATCGATCACCAAGAGGTCTTCCACATCGACGAGGGCGACCTTGCGCCCCGAGCCGACGACGAGGTTGTTCCTGGCGTCAATAAGAATCGGGGCGGGCTCACCCAAGACGGCGTTGCCATGCGGGCCCGCCGCAACCTCGTCGGCAAGCGCGTCGAAGCTCCCCAGGTCGCTCCATCCGGGGTCGCACGAGACTACCCTGACACGGTCGGACTTCTCCATGACAGCGTAGTCTACGCTGATCGAAGGGATTGCCTGCATTTGCTCCAAGCTTGGCCGCCCTCGCTTGGCCCGTCGGCAGGCCTCGAACACTTCGGGACTGTGCCGTTCGAGCTCAGCCAGAAACACTCCGGCTTGAAACACAAACATTCCGCTGTTCCAGAAGTACCGCCCCGAATCAAGGAAGGCCCGGGCGGTGGCAAGATCGGGCTTCTCACGAAAGCTTTTCACGACCTCGCCTTCAGCCTCGATGTACCCGAAGCCGGTTTCGGGGTAGGTCGCACTGATTCCAAAGGTAACCATATAACCCGCTTGGGCGAGGGCAGTTGCACGTTTGACGGCACGCCAATAGTCATCGAGACGCCGCATGCGGTGGTCCGAGGGTGTCACGAAGACAACTTCGTCTGCGGGTAAGGCCAAGCAAGCCAGGGCGATGGCCGGCGCCGTGTTTCGCCCGACAGGCTCAACAAGAAACTCCGCCCTGGGGTAACCGATGGCAATCAACTGCTCCCTGGCAAGCTGCATTTGCACCGAATTGCTTGCTATGAAGAATCGGTCGGCGACGACCCGGTTGCGCTCAACGGTTTCTTGAAAGATCGACTTTCCCCCGAATATGGGGTAAAACTGTTTGGGCTGACTTTGACGGCTGAGAGGCCAAAGCCTTGTACCGGCACCGCCGCAGAGGATGAGATTGGTCATGATCCTCCATACAAGGCCGAAGGGGCGACACGGTCCATGTACTCCAAGACATTGGGGCTCAGGGCCGGTTCATTCTCCCCGTGTACAACAAACCACCCAGGTCTTGCTGCGTCATCCGTCGAGGCGACGAACAACACACCGTGTTGACGGCAAAGATGATCTAGGACGAAGTCCACCTCGCTGACTCCGATGAGGAGCAACCCCAAGCTACCCGAGACCTTGGCTTCCTGGACCAAAGCCTCCAGTTGTACCCGGCACTCGGCCATGTTGCGGATGGACTTCTTCAGGTAGCGATAGCTCCGCCTGGAAAGCTCCTTCAACCCCTCGGGGGTGAGCACATACTGGACCTTTCGGGTGTTCAACTTCCGCATCAGCATCCAACCCTTGGCAGACAGTTCCTTCAAAAGCAGGTTAGTCATCCCCAGGGACAGACCGATGGCCTCGGCCATATCGCGCTGCCCCGCGTCGGGTTGGGTCCTCAGGACCTCGAGGAGGGAGATTTCTCTGTCGTTTTCATCATGGGGCATGGCGGATCCTTCCCACAGTTGGGGAAAGAAAAAAAGAACTGGTACCCCGGTTCCGGACCGCCGCCGAAACAGGCTGGACCGAGGAGCACCCTACAGCGCCCCGGAGTTCTTTGTTCAATCGTTGAACAGTATAGTTCAAGAATCGGATTTGTAAAGGGTGTCCCCCGCAAAGAGCGACCCTTTTATAGACATGGGACCTCGGGAATCTCACATCTTCTCACGATGCCACCACGAACCTTGAAAGCACCTCAGGACTCGGCGCAGCCTGCGTGCCCACCGAACCGCACGGCTACTCTCCAGCACATGTAGTCGTTTCATCAACTCGGTCTCAACCTCGTGAGCTTTGGAGATATTAACTTGGAGTGTCTCGATCTTTTCTCTCAAGACCCGTTCGGTTCTTCCAGCTTCAGAAAGGGAGCGGGCAAGTGCCTCTGCCTTGGACATGAGAACTGCAATAAGTACTTCCCGATTCTGTTCTTGGGCGGGTTCGGTCTGGGCTCCCCCCAAATACTTCAGTGGTTCCTTCTCAAGGATGGCCTTGGTGCGATTGACTTCTGGTGGCACGCCATAGTACATCGCTTGGTCTCGCCAGTGTTCGAGCGAAGCATCCAAATCCGTCTTGAGTGCTTCCCAGTGCTCGAAGTGTTGTAGCCCGTGTCCGGGAATATAGTCAGGATTGGCGAGATGCTTTAGAACGTGGTTCGTTACTTTAGAAGCCCACTGATACGGGTTCCGAATTGGGAAGTGCGCCAAAAACCCCGAAGGAATCCGCGCCGATGGCTCCTTTACTTGTCCAACGGTAACCCAGTGGCTCCCCATCTCGACAATCGTATTGGCCCGTTGGGCGATTGATCGGTGGACAAGGACTTTATCCCAAGGCGACATCTCTCCGACCACGCAATGCTGAATTCTCTTCACTGGGTTGGTTTCTCCTTTCGGATCAGACTCCTGTGGCGCGTAGGCTTTCCAAGTCCAAGTCAGAACACCCTGGTGAGAAGACAACAGGTCCCTCAATCCGACAGGGTCAATACCCGCGATGAACTCGTCCGCGTCGAGGCAGACCACCCAATCGGCCCCCAGTTCGCCAATTGCATACTTTTTCATCAAGAAGGTCATTAGGATCGCCTGGGTGCGGGTCGGAGCCGAGTCCTCGACTACAACCAACCGAAAGCCAAGTTGACGTTCTAGCGACCTCAGGACTGTTACGGTACCATCAACACTGCCGTTGTCCAATATTACGAGGTGGTCCACGAAGGCAAGCGTGTGCCGCACAAACGCCTCGATGATGTCTACCTCAGTCTTCACACAAGCAATGCCGACTAATTTTTGTCCACTCATGGCGGCCTCGCTCTCCTAAGCCCAAATACTAAACAATCTTGAGGTTCCAAGGAAGCAGCGATTCCCAGTCGCCGGAGAGCCTGACGGAGGTGAGGCGCTCCAGGACTTCCTTCAGGTAGGCGAAGAGTTATTGTCAATTGTTGTGGACGGCAAATGGAAGGGGAGGTCCGGTCAAGCCGCATCAGCCATCGCTCCGTCCAGGAATTTGATGCCCGCCACGACGTGGGGGAGAAACTGGAAGCCGTCGAGTTTGCGCCAGGACCTCTCGGCCTGGCGGCATAGTTTGAAGACCCTCGCCAGGGTTGCCTGACGGGTGCTGTTGCCCTTGGTCTTGCGATGGCGGAGCCGGACGGTGGCGAAGGTCGATTCGATTGGTTTGGTGGTGCGCAGGTGGATCCAGTGCTGTGCCGGGAAGTCATAGAAGGCGAACAAGCCGTCGGCATCCTTGGTCAGGCATTCGACCGCTTTGGGGTACTTGGGGCTCAGAGTCTCGATGAATTGGACATGTGCCGCCAAAGCCTTCTCCCGGGTCGGTGCCATCCATTGCTCGTGAATCAGCTTCTTGGCCACTGGCTGGGCGGAGTCTGGCAGTTTGGCCAAGACGTTGGCCGTCTCGTGGACCCAGCTCCGTTGGATCCGAGTCGTGGGTCAAACTTCCACTGCGGGGGACCGGATGGCCGTCTCGCCCTCGGCAATGGAAGCCCCGCACGCGCCCAGCGGAGCGACCTCGTCGTCTTCCGCGTAGACCGCCGGTCGCCCGCGAACACGTAGTCCGTCGAAAAATGAACCAGTGCAGCTCCATGGTCCGCCGCCCACCGGGCCAAGTGTCCCGCCCCGTCGCGGTTCACGCGAAAGCACTCATCGGAGTCGGTTTCGGCGCCATCGACGTCGGTGAAGGCAGCAGCGTTGACAACCCAGGCGATGGGCTTGCCCGACGCGAAGGCCTCGATGGCCGCCGGGTCGCCGATATCGACCTCTCGTCCCGTGCCCAGCCAATCCAGAGCGGCCCGGTCGAAGGCCGCTGCCAACTCCCGGCCCAGCAAGCCGTTGGCTCCGGTGAGCCAGATCAAGGGCGCCCCCCCTGCAGCCAGGGCAGCGCCTCGTCCTTGCCCGAAACCGTGTAGGGCACCGGGACGGCGGGCCACTGGACGCCGAGGACCGGGTCGTCCCACCTCAGCCCGGCCTCGTGCTCGGGGGAATACTCGGCCGTGCACTGGTAGAGCACCTCGGCGGCATCGCTGAGCGTCAGGGTCGCGTGGCCGAAACCAGGGGGCAGGTACACCATGGTCCGGTTTTGGGCGCTGAGCTCGCAGCCAAACCAGCGGTAATGGGTCGGGGAATTGGGCCGCAGATCGACTGCAAGGTCCCAGATCACCCCCGACAGAACGCGGACGAGCTTGCCTTGGGCGCGGCCGCCGGTTTGGAAATGAATGCCCCGGAGCACGCCGAGGGTGCTGAAGCTTTGGTTTTCCTGGACGAAACGGCCTGGAATTCCCGCCGCCTTGAAGGCCGAGGCCTTGAAGGTCTCAAAGAAGAAACCCCTCGAGTCGGCGCGAACGCGGGGCTGGATCAGCACGACTCCGGCCAGGGGTGCGGGGGTGAACTCAAAGCTCATGGCCCTTTTATACAGCATCTGGTGGCCCGGTCTTCCGAAATTTCCAACTTTTTCAAAATTCGGTGAAGCAGGAATGCGGGAAACCCCGTCTGTACAGGTAAACGCCCTCAAGGAGGAGTCCCCATGGAGACGAAGTTGCCCGCCTGGACGACGGAGGAGGCCCTGCTCTCGCTGGCCGATGGCAGGCTGAGGCGGGTCTGCCTGATCCTGCCCGGCCACTGGGCCCTGGTCGTGACCTTCGACGCGCAGACCCAAGAGTTCGTGTTCGCCAAACCGTGGAACCTGCGCCGCCGGCGCGGGCCGGGTCCGGCTCACGCGGTCAGCGTCGCCGAGATCCTGTTCCAGACCCAACCCATCCTATTGGCGCCGGCGTTCAGTCCATGCCCCCGCGCGCCTTCAGTGCTCGCGCGATGGTGAGCCTATCGGCGTACTCGAGGTCGCCGCCCACGGGCAGTCCCGAAGCCAGGCGGGTGATCTTGACGCCGCGCGGGCCCAGAAGGCGGTGGATGTAGAGTGCGGTGGTGTCGCCCTCGAGGGTGGGGTTGGTCGCCAGGATGACTTCTTTGATCTCGCCGTTGGCCACCCGTCTGTCGAGGCGGTCGAGCCCCAACTCTGCGGGACCGACGCCATCGAGGGGGGCGATGACCCCGTGCAGCACGTGGAACAGCCCGCGGTACTCGCCCGTGGCGTGAAGGTTCATCAGGTCCTGCACCTGCTCGACCACGCACAGGGTGGAGCGGTCCCGGCCGGGGTCGCTGCAGATCTCGCAGGGGTCGGCCTCGGTGTAGTTGCCGCAGACCGTGCAGCGCACGATGTGGTCCCTCAGGGTCTCGATCTGCCGCCCCAGCTCGACCAGGTAGGCCCGGTCGGCCTTGAGCAGGTGGAAGGCCATGCGCACCGCGCTCTTCTTGCCCAGGCCGGGCAGACGCGACAGGTTGGCGATCAGCGAGTCGAGAGGACCCACGCTAGACCCCGGGCATCCCCGGCAGGCCCAGACCCTGGCCCAGGGGACCCAGCTCGTCCTTGAGCTTCTCCTTGACCCGGGCCATGGCGTCGTTGGACGCCAGGCGGATCAGGTCGGCCAGCATGGCCACATCCCGCGGGTCGACGCACTCGGGAGCGAGCTCCACCAGCAGCACATCCATTTGGCCGTTGACCGTCACCTTGACCAGGTCGCCGCCGGCCGAGCCGACCGCCGTGACCGTCTTCATCTTCTCTTGCATTTGGCGCATCGTCTCTTGCACTTTTTGCAGGTTGCTCAGCATTTCGAGGGGATTCATGGGACGATGTCTCCTTTGAAGACGGCCTTGAACAGTTCGGCGGTCTCGTCGAGCGAAGTCTTAGCGGGCGCCGCGACGGCCGGTGCCGAACCGGCCGCACCCGTGGCGGCAGCGGCTCCCGCGTGGGGGTTCTTTGGCGGCTCGGCGGGCTTGGCCGCCGGGGCGTCCATCATGCGGTCGAGGATGGCAAGCACCGGCGAAACTTTACGGGGCGCCGAGAGCTCAACCGGCGGCGGGTTCAGTTTTTTTTTTCGAAGTCTCCGGCGGCGGCCTGACTCTTGAGGGCTTCGATGCGCTGAACCAGCTCGGCCGGCGTCACGTAGTGCTTCAGCGTCGCGAGCCGGCTCAGGGCCAGTTCGAGCTCGTAGCGCTGGCTCAGGGAGTAGCGGATGGTCCGGTACAGGCCCAGCAGCGTCTCGAGGGCGCGCTCCGCCTGGGGAACCGTGACCTGCGTCTTGACCGCGTCGGGGAAGCGGTCGGGGTGAAACCCCAGCAAGGCCTCGCGGTCGATCTTTTGGAGGAAGAACAACAGCGCCCTGTAATAGTCGGCCAGGTCCATAACGAACTGTTCGACCGCGACCCCCGAACCAAGAATGGCATCGGTGAGTTCAAGGGCCTCCTTCCCGTGCCCCAGAGTCAGCGCCTCGGCGATCTGGTTCATCTGCTCCAGCCCCACCAGCCCCAGCTTCTCCCTGATGATCTCGAGGGTGACGTGCCCGTCGCTGAAGGCCGCGATCTGGTCGAAAAGGGTGTAGGCGTCGCGCATCGAGCCGGTGGCCTCTTTGGCCATCCAGAACAGCGCCTCGTCGTCCACCGTGACCCCAAGGTCGCCCGCCGCCGAAGCGAGGCGCTCCTTGATCTCGTCGGTGCCGATCAGACGGAAGTTGTACTGCTGGCACCGGCTCTTGATCGTGGCCGGCACCTTGTGGAGCTCGGTGGTGGCGAAGATGAACACCACGTACGGCGGCGGCTCCTCGATGGTCTTCAGCAGGGCGTTGAACGCGCTGTTGGAGAGCATGTGGACTTCGTCGATGATGTAGATCTTGTACTTGCTGTTGGCGGGGGCAAACAGCACCTCGTCCTTGATGTTGCGCACGTCGTTGACCGAGGTGTTGGACGCGCCGTCGATCTCGATCACGTCGAGGCTTGCGCCCCGGGCGATCTCGACGCAGTGGCTGCACGTGCCGCACGGGTCGGCCGTGGGGCCGCTCTCGCAGTTGAGGCTCTTGGCCAGGATGCGCGCCATCGACGTCTTGCCCACGCCCCGGGGACCGCTGAACAGAAACGCCTGGGCGATCCGCCCCGACTCCAGCGATTTCTTCAGGGTGGTGACCACGAATTCCTGTCCTGTGAGCTCGTTGAAACTGCGGGGACGCTTTCGCGTCGCTGTCACTTCGTAGGCCATGGCGTTCGGCGATTCTAGCACAGCAGACGCCGCCCGAACAAGGCGACTTAGAGGCGGATTCCGTGCTGGCGGATCAGGGCTTGGAAGCTCGCAGGAAGCCTGTCGAAAGACACCAGGTCGACGGCGAAGGACGAGTCCTCTACGACATCGAGCCCCCGGTGGACGTCGCCGCCCTCCAGGGCGAGGTCCAGGTCAAAGTCCACCCTGGTCGCGTCGCCCCGGGCCGCGGAGCCAAAGAACCAGACCACCCGCACTCCCTCCAGTTTATGCAACCGTTCGGCAAGCTTGTCGGCCTCGACTTTGGCCTCGGCCAGTCTGGCCTTGATGAGGCGCTGTTCCCGCTCGTTCTCGCTCTTGTAGTGCTCAATGTAGGGAGCCGGGTCAAAGGTCATGGCAACCCCTGGGCAACGACGGTCAGTTTCGCAACAAAGGCCCGATGGGCCTCGGGAAAGTTGCCGAGAAAATCATTGGCCAACCTCTGGACTTCCGCTGTCTTGGCTGGATCCAAGTCCTCTCCATAAAGGTTTCGGATGCGGTGGCGGAACTTGAGCCACTCCAAAGCGGCACTCTTCATGGAGGCCTCGGTCAACAGGGCAGGTCGGATGGGTGGCAACTCGAGCGCCATCTTTTCAACGAGGACCTTGTGCCAGCGCTCGGGCGGCAGGTTGTTCTCGAAGAATTTCGAGATCCTGAGGAAGTAGTTCTCGAGGACGCCGTAGAGCGTGTGGAGGGTGAATCCAAGGGCACCCCAGTCCAGAACGTCGTTAGCCCCCGACTCAATTCGCCGCCAGGCCCTGAGGTTCTGCTGGTGCAGACGCCGCAACTCCGCCTCGTCCGCGTTCAGCTCAGCAATCAGCGAATAGAAGGCCGCGCTGGTTCTCATCAGTTGGAATGTACAGGAACAACAGCGACGGTTCAAGGAACGCGAGCTAGAGCCGCGAGACGCAGGCCGCCTTGGCGACCTCGTACAGGCCAAGGAACCGCTCGATGTCCGCGTGCAACAGGTTGAGCGTCGCGATTGTCTGCTGAATCGACTCGGGATAGTCGTGGGCCAGGCGGTTCCTCAGGTCCCTGAAGAACTGCCAGGTCGCCACGTCTTCCACCACGCGGAGCTGCTCGAGGCGGTTCAGGATGTCAAGGAAGGGTCGCGGCCTGTCGTCGTCCTCCAGGAGGGCGTACAGCGCAGGGAGAAATCGGGTCCCCAACGAGTCCTGCATTTTGGTAAACCTGTAGATCAACTGGTCGACAACCATAATGGTCTCGTCCCCAAGGCCGGAAAAGCTCTCGACAGTAAGCGGGACCAGGGGCGCCAAAATTTGAACAGCCCTGCGGATCTTCTCAGCGTGGGAGTTGTTTTCACCAAGCGCCGACTGGAGGGTCGCCAACAATTCCGGTGTCACAGCGGGACCCCCTGTTTTCGTGCGTTCTTGACAATCAACAGCGACTCTTGCTCGGGGCTGCCGTCCGTGACCACCAGGTCAATCTTCTGTTCGCCAATCTTCCGCTGAATTCTTCCGACCGCCTGCAGCTTTTGCACCAAGGTACCGCCACCCCGGGTGGGAACTTCGACCAGCAGGTCAATGTCGCCACCGAAGAGCGAGTCGTTCGTGCGAGAGCCAAACAGAAACGTCTTGGCTTCGGGACCAAAGGTCTCGCGGATCGAGTCTGCTATGGCTTGCCGCTGGCTGGAACTGAGCCTCATGCCAACAAATGTATGCCGAGGCCCAAGAACCTTCAAGCGCGAAGGTCGCTGGACCCCAGACAGGCCCTCGCCCGGCGTTGGAACGTGTCCCGGGCCGAGGTCGTTCGCCGCGCTGTGGAGGCGGCAGAAAGCCAGCCTAACCGGCGCGACGCCCTCAGCGACCTCAAGAACTACCATCAAACGGGCGGACTTAGCGCCGACCGAGCTAACGAATACCTGCGTGAGTGGAACGACGACCGGAACGAGTGGGGCCGCGGTTGATTGTTCTCGACACCAACTACCTGATCCGAATCCCGGTGACCGGCAGCGAGGAGCTCAAGAAGGTCGAAGACTGGCTGGAGCAGGGCGAACGCCTTGCGTGCCCCGCCATCGCTTGGTACGAGTTCTGCTGCGGCCCTGTCTCGCCCCGAGAACAAGCGCTTGTGCTGTCGTTGCTGGCCGGCGGAGTGCTCCCGCTCGGGGAGGAGGAGTCGGCCACGGCCGCCCGGCTGTTCAACTCAACGGGGCGCCTGAAGAGCCTGCGCATCGACTGCCTCGTCGCCGCCACCGCTCTGACGGCCCGGGCCCCCCTGGCGACATCAAACGAGCGCGACTTTGGCAAGTTGGTGCCCTTGGGGTTACAACTCGTCTGAGCGCTTGGCAGTTTGGTACGATAATTTCGTTCGAGCCCACACCACCGCCGCCGCAATGTCTTGTTCGTTGATGCCCTGTTGGTCCAGGTTGTCACGCACAGCATCTGCGAGGCTCGCGGACGCTGCGTCATTGGTTGTGTCTTCGGCAGCCATGGGTGTTACCCGTTCAATGCCTTCACGACTTCCTTGACGGCCTTAATGTCGACCAAAGACCCATTCATGTAGCGGGCCAGGATGCTTTGAATCATCGTCTGATAGGGAAGCCCCTCCATTTCAGCTTGCTTCTTGAGGCGGTCAAGAGCCGCGCTATCGATCCGAAGAGAAATCACCTTTGAGCTTCCTGTCCTCAGGGCCTTCCGAAAAGTCTCAACGGCGGCCAGCTTCTCCTTTTCTGGCTTGGCCGTGTTGGGGTCCAGGTGAGCCAGCACCATTTCTTTTTCATCCAAGAATTCAAAGTTCGGAACGTAGTCGGTACTCATGTTTTTCTACCTGGCCTTCAGGATCGTGTTCTTGCTTTCACTCCAACTGACCATAGGTAAGTGTAGTGGATCGTATATCTATCGTCAAGAATTTCTCATGGCTCTCAAGGACACCAACAAGAAAGGCCCGGCCCGTCGCGAGGAAGCACTTTGGCTAAATCCCCCGTGATCTGAAGCCCGGAGCGTGTCGTAGACACGTCAGGATCTGAAAGAACGGGGGATGACGCCAGAGTGCTCCGCAGTTAGTCGCAACAATGAAAAAGGCTCTGTTCCTGCATTCGGTTGACCGCTTGTCAAGAAATCGCGTAACGCAAGACCAGGGCAGGAGATAGTTCTGATTGGTGTCCGTCGAGCATTCGCCACCAGCC
>Ga0181516_10002614_pt1 | contig 12636 bp, 6 predicted proteins | sample PEATcosm2014_Bin_25_FD_121104 | JGI IMG/M metagenome (GOLD analysis project Ga0181516, IMG submission 121104) | Peatland microbial communities from MTU Mesocosm Facility, Houghton, MI, USA - PEATcosm2014_Bin01_10_metaG | ecosystem: Environmental > Terrestrial > Soil > Wetlands > Peat | place...
TAGGCATCGTTGAGGCGCTCCAGGTAACGGCGATCGATGAATTGCTCGTACGCGATCGCACGCCGACTGATGCGCCCGAGCAGCACGTCCACCGGCGCCTGCAGGTAGATCACCAGGTCCGGCTTCGGCGACTCGATTGCCAGACGCGCATAGACCTGTTCATAGAGCCGATACTCCTCCTCCTCGAGCGTGGTGCGCGCGAACAGTCGATCCTTGTCGATCAGATAATCGGCGATGCGCAGCGGCGCGAACAGGTCATGCTGCTGCAGCGCTGCCAGCTGCTGCGTTCGCTGAAACAGGAAATACAGTTGCGCCGCCAGCGCGCCCGCGCGCGGGTTGCGATAGAAACGCTCGAGGAACGGGTTGGCATCGGCCCGCTCGAGCACCAGTTCGGCGCTTAGGGTCGCCGCCAGTTTGGTGGCGAGCGTCGTCTTGCCGACCCCGATGGGACCTTCGAGTACGATGAAGCGATGCGGCGATGCGGGGGTCTGCTCGGACGTCATGATGCAGCGCTCTGCGTGTCCAGACGCCAGATTCCTTCAGGGCTCACTCGTGCGGCGAGTTCTGCGACCAGGCCGCGGCCCGGCACCGGCAGCTCAGGGGCCACCTCGGCCAGAGGATACAGAACGAAATTACGCTCCACTATCCCGGGGTGAGGTAATTGAAGTTGCTCGCTGTCGAGACGCAGCTGCGCAAACAGCAGCAGATCGAGATCGATGCGTCGAGGCCCCCAGCGCTCGCGTGGCGGCGTGCGGCCGAGTGAGCGCTCGAGCTGTCGCAGGCGCGAGAAGAATTCAGTCACCTCGAGCTGCGTCAGCAGTCCCGCCACGGCGTTGACGTAGTCCGGTTGCGGGACCGGACCCAGCGGCCGGGATCCAAACAGCGACGATTGCCGCAGCAGCCGCGTCCCCGGCAATTCCGACAGCGCCTCCAATGCATGCCGCACCTGGACCGCGGGATCATCGAGGTTGCTCCCGAGGCCCACATAGGCCGGATACCAAGGCATCAACCGGGTCCATGGAAACGACGCCGACGCCGACGCCGGCGTGGGCGCGTCGTGGCATCGGCCGCGGCAGTGGCATCTTCGCTGGTGGCTGCCTGCGCCCCGGACTGCGCGGGCAGATCGCCAGCGTCGCTGGCGCCGGCGGTGGCACTGGGGCTGGCACTGGGGCTGGCACTGGGGCTGGCGCCGACGACCGGCTGCGAATTCCCTCGGCCGCTGCGCGGTCGCGCCAGCGCGTCGACCAGGCCCTCCCGCTGCTCGGGAGCGGCCGCCTGCAACTGCGTCCACCAGGTCGCAATGGCCGCAGGCGCCAGGCCCAGTCGCGCACGCAGCATCAGCAGATCGAATGCCGAACGGAAGCGCGGCTGCTCGAGCAACCGCAGCGCCCGCTTGCCACGAGGCTGCTCGAGGCGCGGCTGCAGCGCATACATTTCCCGTACGCCCAGCGCGACGCGCCGTGGGATGGTGACTCGCGTCGAGGCCGCCCGCAGCGCGCGGTCGCAGGCCTCGGCGATTGCGCCCAGCTCGTGCCAGCGCGCCGGCGGCAACGCTTCGATCGCCTGCGCGATTGGCCCGTACAGCAACAACGCAATCAGAAAGGTCGGTGTGACCGGCTTGTCCTCGGCCACGCGCTCGTCGGTGTTGCGCAGTCCCTGACGCAATAATTGTTCGACCAATCCACCGGGATGCGCCGCGAGATAACGCTCGACCGCCGGAAACAGCTCTTCCAGCAGCTGCCGCTGCCTCAGGACCTCGAGAGTGCGCTCACCGTGACCGGTCAGGAACAGCTTCAGCGTTTCATCGAACAGACGCGCCGCAGGCACGCCCGCCATCAGCGAGCGCAGGCGTGGAATCGGCGCGGCCGTCGAACTCTCGAGCGTGAAGCCGAGCTTGGCTTCGAAGCGTGCCGCCCGCAGCATCCGCACCGGATCCTCGCGATAGCGAGTTTCCGGGTCGCCGATCAGCCGCAGCCGATTCGCCGCGATGTCCTCAGCGCCGCCGACATAGTCCCAGAGTGAAAAATCAGCGATGTTGTAGTAGAGCGCGTTGACGGTGAAATCACGCCGCCACACGTCCTCATCGATGGTGCCGTAGACATTGTCCCGCAGCAGCCGGCCGTGCGTGTCCAGCACGCGCTCGTGATCGATACCGTTGAGCTCCGCCTCGTCGTCGAGTTCGGATTCCTCGTCCAGTTCAGGCGCTTCGCCCTCCTCCGGATCGGCCTGCGGGACCGGCTCCTCGCTCGGCAGCGGCGCACTGGCGGCGCGAAAGGTCGCCACCTCGATGACCTCGCGGCCGAACACCACGTGCGCCAGGCGGAAGCGACGACCGACCAGCCGGCTGTTGCGAAACAACGAGCGCACCTGGTCCGGCAGTGCATTGGTGGCGACGTCGAAGTCCTTCGGATGGCGTCCGAGCATCACATCGCGCACGCAGCCCCCCACGAGGAATGCCTGGAACCCGGCCTCCTTGAGTCGATAGAGGACGCGCACTGCATTACCGGAGAGATTTGAGCGGGAGATACTGTGCCCGGCGCGAGGGATGATGCGTGGCTGTACGCCAGGCAATGCGCCCGGAAGGGTTTCGTTCAAATCGTAGTTCCCGCTTGAGCAATCAGTCCTGTCACCTATAATACCGCGCCTCTCCGGTACACCTCCGGCCTAACGCTCCCTTCGTCTAGAGGCCTAGGACACGGCCCTCTCAAGGCTGGAACACGAGTTCGAATCTCGTAGGGAGCGCCATATAATCAACAAGTTACGTCGATGCAGCGACCCGATACATGGGTTAGGGTAACTCAAGGAAGCGCCACTGCTTTTACTTCGCTGGTTAGACGTTCCACCCGAGGCGTTCATCGCCGTCCCGCAGCCGGGAACGGTCGGCATACCGCTTCCTCCGGCGGACGAAGCTCAACGGTTGCGCTGGAACCTGCGCAAGCTCTACCGCGCGCTCAACACGGCGCGCACGGCCCGCGGTGATACCTGGCAGCAGACAGCCGACCGCTTACATTGCACCCCGAGCCAACTCACAGGCCTGCGTACAGCGAAATTCACCACCGGTATGGAACTAGCAATGCGAATCACTCAGGCGCTTTGCCGACCGGCGGCAGACTTTGTTTATGCGGCGTCGCGGTAGATCTCGTATCCAATAGCAGCCGACACCGCTAACGAGTACCAAGCGCTGCCCCGGAAGCGCTGCCCCCGGATTCTCAGGCAATCACTGCACCGGCACGCTGACACTCGCGGTGTTGTTCAGCAGATCATAGTCATTCGCGTGCTTGTTGACGGTCACGCTATCGGTGATCGTCGCGCCTGAGTCGGCCTTCACCAGCACATCGAGCGTCAGCGTGGCGCTCGCCCCCGCTGCGAGATTGAATCCGCTGCAGATGACATTGCCTCTTGCTCCGACCGCGGGCACCGTACAATTACCCGCTGTGACTTCGGCACTCTGAAAAGTCGTCCCCACCGGGGTCTGCGCCGTGATGATCACGGCGTCGGCCGTCGCGGTTCCGGTGTTTTCCGCCACGATCGTGTAGGTCAGGGTCTCACCGTGGATCGCCGGATTGGGCGACGGCGTGTCGCTGATGCCGACATCGGTGTCTGTGTTGCGGAAAGTGAAGGCCAGCGTGTCTGTCTGGCCACTGCCGCCCGTCTGGAACGCGCCAGGTGTAGTCGGGAAGATGGTCGAGTCGGTGTCTCCAAGAACGTATGGATTGCCGCTGCTGTCCAGGGCAATGGCGGCGCCACAATCAGCATCCCCTGCGCCACCGACTATATTGGACAGCAGCAGGGTCTTGCCGCTGGCCGAGAATTTCGTGACGAGCACGTGACTCGAATTGCCCGTCACGATCCCAGGGATCTGGTTGACCAGAGGGAATGTGTTGCTGTAACCGCCGTCGCTGGTGCAGCCCGTCACGATCGGCTGGTCGGTGCTGCCGACCGCGATCCCGTAGACGGTGGTCTGGTTCGGCGGCGCGCTGCCCGTCCCGCCGAGATAGGTTGCCCAGTCTTTCTTGCCAGCCGGTGACAGCTTGGCGACCCAGCCGGCGTCCCGGCCACTGCAAGGCCCGGGGCAAGTCGGCTGAAAGCTACCGGCCGTGGTCGGAAAGTCGGTCGATTCGGGGCCGTTTTCGAATACCTGGTTCCCGGTCCCGCCGGCAACATACGCATTGCCACTCGAATCCAATGCAATCCCAAGCGCTGCGTCATCGCCGCTGCCGCCCAGGAAGGTACCGAATACCAGCGACGAAGTCCCGGATTGGGACGGATCGAAGCGGGCGATGAAAGCATCCTGCCCCCCCTTCAGCTTTCGCTGTGTGACACCGGGAGTGGATGGAAACCCCCCGCTGCCGGTCTGGCCGACGACATAGGCGGTACCGTCGGCAGGATTGATGGCAATGGCGTTAGCGTAGTTCTGCGAGTTATCCGCCGCGCCATACAGTTCGGTGGAGTACAGAAGCGTCGAACCGTCCGCGCTCAACTTCGAAAACACCCACCAGTATTCCTCGTTGGGGATGCCATGGTCAGCGTCGCCGCGGGTTACAGTCTGGTAGGCGCCGGGAGTGGTCGGGTAGTTAAATCCACTCGGCTGATACCCGCCGCAGTAGGCCCCTTCGTTGCCATTCTGGTTGTTCGTCCAGCCCGCGACATAAGCCTCGCCCGCCGAGTCCACCGCGATGGAGCTGAATTGTCCGAAGCCCTGGCCGCCGATGAAGGTCGAATAGACCAAGGACGTGCCCTCCGGGTTCAGCTTGGCCACGAAGCCGTTGTCGGACGAACCCGCCGGGCCGCAGGTCGCGACCACGGATTGAACGCAGCTGTCGTCGTAGTGATAGCTGGGTGCGCAGAGGGTTTGAAAGGCGCCCGAGGTGACGGGGAAGTTGTTATCGAAGCTGTTCCCCACCACATAGGCATTGCCGGCAGCGTCCGCTGCGATGCCATTAGCATAACTCTGGTAGGTCGGAGCGCCGAGAAAGGTAATGTAGAGGGGCGACGCGGGATCGGTGCCTGTGGCCTTGCCGGACAGTGCGGCGAATTTGGCTACGAAGGCGACTTGGGTGCCCCCAGAGGGACAGTACCAGGGCAGAGTCCCCGGCGGCGCTTGCTGATAGGCGCCGGAAGTTGTGGGTAAGTCTGACGAGCAGGTGTCGCCCGTCACATAGAAGTTGCCGCTCGGATCGACCGCGATGCCCTTGCCGTAGTCGTTACCGCTGCCACCCAGCAGCGTCGAATAGGCGAGTACCGGATCGATGACGAGCGCCTTGTCGCGGTCATAGGCCGCAACTTCGAATCCCGCACGGTCGGACCCCGTGAGCTTCCAGCGGCCGTCAACCTGTCGCCGGCCGTGCGATCCCTCCTGATAGATGACGGGTTTGCGGAACCGCATCTCGGCCTCCCCGGTCCGCACTGCGAGATCGCCATTCGGGGCAATTGCGGGCGTGGCGCCATCGAAGGCAATGGCAATCCTGGCCGGGTCGGCACCCGGGGCGAGCACGAAATCATATTCGAGCTGCCGATGATTGCCGTAGTAAACCAGATCGGTGCCCGGATACACGTCGCGATAGCGCACCTTGCCAAAGCTTCGCACACCGGTGCGCCACTGCTCGCGGTCGTTGCCGATCAGGTAATTCGTCCGCGTCGGCAGCGGCGACTCGCCGGCGATGTTCGGATCTGAATTGGCGCCCACAAGCCTCAATCGGACCGGCGCCGCGGCGGCGGTCGTGGTGGCGGACGCCGCGGATGGGATCGCCGGCGGCGGGACTGCCTGCATCACCGCCTCGTGCGGTGTCAGCAACAAAGAGAAGCCGGGGCCGCTGGCCGAAAAGTCCGCCGCGCCGTCCCCCTCCTGGCGGGCAACGAAGCTTAAGGGGCTTCGCAGATAGGCTTCGGCGATCCGAGGCCGGTCGGTCGCCGACGGTCGGCTCTCGCTCTGCTGCAAGTCGGATACCACAGCTCCCGCATTGGCTCTGTGGCGCGCCGGGTCGGCAGTAATCTGCCCGAGGAAATCATCCGACTCCGCGCCGTACGCTGTCCGCACGACTCCGGTGGCGAGGCAGGCCACGGTCGCGGCGAATGTCAGCGCGAGAATGGCAATGTTGTTGTTCGAGGACATCTCCGTGTCTCCTCCCGATCTTATTAGCCAATGCGGACTCAGTAAGCCATTGTATTGAAAGCGAAAATATCGCCAAACCACAGGGTTCATCCCGCCGCAGATCGTGACCGCAGCACGATGCCGTCAAAGCCCGGGACGATCAAGGCTGATACCGTGACATCACGGTCTCTGGGCCACATGTCACGTTACATAAGTTCAGCTTTCAGCCGCATTGGTCGCGATCGGGAGTGTGCAAACACGGCCGCGAGCGGGTTACGATCAAATGGCAGAGCGCGTGGAAATGGAAACGAGCAGTCCGCAGCAGGCCGACGTCGACGCCCCCTTTGCCCCGCACCACAATCCGGATGAGGTGCGGTCTGCGCTGGCTCACATCCTGGCGAGCCGGCACTTTTGCAATTCGGCGGTTCTCAGTCGCTTCTTGCGCTATGCGGTGGAGCAGACGCTGCAAGGCAATGCAGCGCGCCTCAAGGAATACCTGATCGGCGTCGATGTGTTCGGCAGAACCGCGTCGTTTGACCCGCGCATTGAACCCGTGGTGCGGACTGCGGCACGCCGTGTCCGCGCCCGACTCGAGGCCTATTACGCATCAGACGGGCGGTACAGCACGATTCGAATCGACATCCCGAAGGGCGGGTACGCGGCAGTCATCACCGAAAAGGCGCCGGAGCCCGCCCCAGTCCCAGTCCAAGCCCCGCCCCGCTCTGTGTCATCCGCAGAGCCGCCGTTTCCAAGCTCCGCGCTTAGGTCGAGGGCAACGCTCTTCTGGGCGATTTCGTTGTCGCTCTGTGTTCTAGTGGGCGCGGCGTGGTTCTTCCTGCGCAAGGGCGAGCGTCTGAGCTCCCAGGATGCGGTACTGCTTGCAGAGTTCTCCAACAGCACCGGCGATCCGATCTTCGATGACGCGCTGCAAACAGCATTGCGAATTTCGCTACAGCAGTCGCCGTTTCTCAATCTGCTGGCGGAAGAAAAAGTGGCCGCCACGCTGCAATTGATGGGCCGCCCGGCGGGCGCGAAGTTGACGGCGGCCCTGACGCGCGAATTGTGCCAGCGAGCGGGCAGCAAAGCCTACATCGGCGGAGCGATCGACCGGCTGGGAACCGATTACCTCCTGCGATTAAAGGCCGTCGATTGCCAGACGGGCAATACTCTGGCGGAGGAACAGACGGCGACCTCATCCAAGGAAGGAGTCTTGCCGGCCATCGGCAGCATCTCTGCCAAGCTGCGCAACGAACTGGGTGAGTCGCTGGCGACGGTGCAGAAGTACGATGTCCCGCTGGTGACGGCGACCACTTCATCTCTCGAAGCCTTGAAGGTCTTCAGTACCGGACAAGCGGTGTATCGCGAGCGAGGGCCGGAGGCGTCCCTTCCCTTCGATCTACGGGCGATTGCTATCGATCCTGATTTCGCCATGGCTCATTTCCAGGCGGGGTCTGACTATCACAGCCTGTATCAGGTGTCCCGAGCACGCGATTCCATCACTCGGGCGTTCGAACTGCGCGAGCGCGTAAGCGAGCGCGAGCGGCTTGCGATCGAAGCTTTTTATTACCGCAACGTAACGGGGGAACTCGAAAAGGCGCTGCAACTCGACCAGGAAGAAACGGAAACATTCCCGAGAGAGCTGTACGGCTACATTCGGCTTGGGGTGGATCATGCGACGCTTGGGCAGTGGGAAAGGGCGCGCGATGCGACCTTGCACGCCACGCGCCTGACTCCCGATCATAGTGTCGCCGTCGGTAACCTGGCGTCGATGCAGCTGGCTTTGAATGATTTTTCGGGCGTCCGGCAGACCATCCAGCGGGCGATGGACCGGGGCATCGATAATCTGCAGTTTCATACCGCCCTGTACGCCCTGAGCTTTTTGGATGGTGATCCGGAGGGGATGGAGCAGCAGCGGCGATGGTTTGACGGCACTTCGGACGAAGCCATCGGACTTGCACTGGCGGCGGACACCGAGGGCTACGCGGGACATCTGGTCAAAGCGAACGCACTCGCGAAGCGCGCCCTGGTCTCCGCCATTCGGACCGACGGCAAGGAAAACGCTGCCGTCTGGCAGGAGAACAACGCACTCCGAGATGCGGCGTATGGACTCACCGACCAGGCACGGCAAGAGGCTGAGGCGGGACTGGGGCTCGCGTCCGAAAGTATTGGCGTACAGCTGGAAGCTGGGCTGGCTTTTGCAATGATTCGAGACCGTTCGCGCGCGGAGCAGATCGAGCAGGATCTCGACCGGAACTATCCGGCCGATACACAGGTTCAATCGCTCTGGTTGCCGACGATTCGCGCTCAGCTGGCGCTAAATCAAAACGATGCCGTGGCCGCTCTGGCGAATTTGCAGTCGGCGTCCACCCTCGAGCTCGGACTCACACCGTTCGTCAACAATATCTCTTGCCTCAATTCGATTTACGTCCAGGCCCAAGCCAATCTGCAAGCCGGACGCGCCAGCGCAGCGGCGGCCGCGTTCCAACAAATAGTTGATCACAGCGGCCTGGTCTGGAATTGCTGGACCGGGGCACTCGCGCAGCTTGGGCTTGCACGCGCCCATGCACTGGCGGCCAGGAATGCAAGCAATGATGCCGCGACAGCCGCCCGAACACGCGCCCTATCCGATTACAGGACATTTCTCGCCCTATGGAAGGACGCTGACGGCGACATCCCGCTCCTCCATGCAGCCAAGGCTGAGCACGCAAACCTGAGCGGGCCGCTGCCTTAGTCGATCGTGTACGCCGCGCTGCGCACCGCCGAGCGCGCGAATCCCGGCGCTTCCGCAATGGCCTTCAGCGTCTCGGTGACGCTGATCGAGATCGGAGTCAGGTAGGTCGCCGAGGAGGTCGTCGGCACCGAGCCGTCCAGCGTGTAGTAGATGGTGCTGTCTGGCGTCCCGTCCGTAATCTTCACCGACTGCGGCCCTGTGTACGTGCCGGACTTGAGCGAGAACACCGGGGTGGCGGCCGGTGGATCGACCGAATACGACACCGTCTTGGTGACCGTGTTGCCGGCCTTGTCCGTGGCGGTGATCGAGAAGCTCTGGCTGCCGAGGTTCGAGGTCGCAATGTTCGCCCCGACGGCCACGGTGCCGACGCAGGAGGCAACACCCGAGGTGGCATCAGTGCAGGTGTAGGCTGCGGCCACGGTCTGGTTTTGGGCGTAGCTCGCGCCGTTGGCCGGCGTCTTGAACTGCACCGCCGGCGCAACGCTGTCTTTTTTGATGAGCACTGTGTCGCTGGCGTCGCCAATCTCATTGGTGGCCGTGCAGGTGTAGCTGGTGCCGACGGTCTCGGGCACCGTCACCTTGTTGCAGCCGCTCTTCACCGGCACGGGCTTGCCGCTCACCGCCCAACTCAGTGTGGTCGGATGAGTCACATACCAGCCATTGGTGCCTTGCGTACCCGTCACGCTCGGCACCACGCTGGGTGCCGACAAGCCCTCCACCTGCACGAGACTGGTCAAGGTCGCCGGAGCACCTCCGACCGCCGTGACCACTTGGCCGTTGTTGTAGAGAACATAGATGAGCGCCGAACCCGATATCTTGCCATCGCCGAGGTCGCGCTCGAACGTGGTCAGATTCGGCCGGTCGGTGATCAGCTCGGTGCCGGGAACGATCACGATCCGATGGAAGCTCTCGGCGATGAGTTCGATCTCAAAGGAGTAGCCCGTGGCACTCGCGGCGGTGGCATCGTAGACATTGGCATAGCCGTCCTGGCCGCCGATCGTGGCCGCTGCATCACTGGCCAGGCAGATCGAGTTTGGACCGGACATATCATCGATGCTCCCCAGCGTGACAGCCGGCGCGCCGTTGATACTGTAGGTGACGGACTTGATGGGTCCCGGATACAACGCGCCATCCGGGGGAATAAATCCCGGCGCCGACGAGCCGCAGGGTGCAAGACCGTACAGCGGTGTACCCGAGTCGAAGGTATAGAACACGGTCATCGTCTCACCAGCGAGCATCGATGGCGGATTGATGGTGCCGATGGCGCGGAAGGTGACGTCCTGGGCTGACGCCGCGGTCGAGAATAAGGCTGCTGCTGAGAATGCGAGCACGAGTCGCGTGAACAGATGCATGGCCTCTCCCTGGCACTACAGACGGCGGGAACGTGATTATCATCTTTAACCGATTTGTTGGGTATCTCAAGACCTTCCGCGCGCCTGCCCCAGCCGCGGCGACTTGACCTAATATCTCGACCGCCTCAGCTACACGGTCTTGTCGATGAAATACCGCGGCCGTCGCTTGCTTTCCAGGTAGATCTTCGCCACGTACTCGCCGATGATCCCGATCGAAAACAGCTGAATACCACCGAGAAAATAGATCGGGATCACGGTCGACGCCCAGCCGGGAACCGCAGCATTGGTGAATAACTTCACTCCGAGCGCCCACAGCGCGACCCCCACGCTGCCGAGCGAAATCAGGAACCCCAGGTTGGTGATCAGGCGCAGTGGAACGGCGGAGAACGAGGTAATGCCATTCCAGGCCAGGCTGAGTATCTTGCCGACCGGATACTTGGACACCCCGGCAAAGCGCTCGGCGCGATCGTAATAGACAATCGAGGTGCTGAAGCCCAGCTGAGGAATCAAGCCGCGGAGGAAAACATTGACCTCGCGATATTCTGACAAGGCCTCGATCGCACGTCGGCTGAGCAACCGAAAGTCGGCATGATTGAAGACGATCTCGACACCGAACAGGGTCAGTAGCGCGTAGTAGCGCTCAGCCGTGAATCGCTTGAGGAAACTGTCCGTATCGCGTCGGCGTCGAACTCCGTAGACGATGTGCGCGCCGGCCGCGTGCGCCGCGACCATTTCGGCGATCGCACCCACATCATCCTGCATGTCGGCATCGACGCTGATCACGGCATCACCGGGTGCGCTCAGCAGTCCGGCCAGCAGCGCAATCTGATGGCCTCGATTGCGCGACAGTTTGATACCCCGGATGGACGGCTGCTGATGAGCGAGCTCCTCGATCAGCTGCCAGGTGCGATCCTTGCTGCCATCGTCAATAAAGTAGATGGCGCTGGCAGCCGAAATTCTTCCCTGTGCCAGCAGCATCGAATACAGCGCCGTCAGGCGTGCCGCGGTTTCCCTCAGGACCGATTCTTCGTTGTAACAGGGAACCACCACGCTGATTTGCACGTTCAGTGACCCTCCCCAGGGCGCACAGCCATTGCCGCATGGCTCGAGGCTGACGTGAGCCGCGACATTTGCGGCGTGCTTATCGGAAAAGTCCGACTGTCCAGACCCAACCCCGCAGCTACCGTCGGCTCAATGCGCAGTCCTGTAAATCGCATTCCGCGGCCAGTGCTCTGGGGGGGTGGGGTCATCGCCTTTCTGCTGCTGCTGCTGCTCGCACTGTCACTGCTCGATTGGAACGCGCTGCGCGGGCCATTGTGCCGTCTGATCGCCCGCGACATCCAGCGTCCGGTGTCAATCAACGGTAATCTGCGCGTGCACCTCTGGTCCTGGACCCCGAGCGCCGAAGTCGAGGGTCTCGCCATCGGTAATCCGGACTGGGCCGGCACGGACGAGATGATCGAGCTGCCGCGGCTGCGCGTCGCCGTAGTGCTCAAGGATCTGTTCATTGGCCGGCTGGTGCTGGCGAACCTCGAACTCGATCATCCCAAAGTCGAACTGATTCAGGACCCGCGCGGCCGCGCGAATTGGGATTTCGGCACCACCGGGCCTACGCCCAAAAGGCCTCAAAAACCCACCCAACTGCCCCCACTGCATCATTTCGCGCTCAATGGCGGTTCACTCGACATCAACGACGCCATCCGCAAGCTCAAGTTCAAGGGCACCGTGGCTGCTCAGGAGAGCAGCGCCGGTCACAGCAGCGAGCCCTTCAGCCTGCAGGGGGAAGGGACGCTGAACAACGAGCCTTTCAAACTGGTGTTCAACGGGGGCGCGTTGCTCGATATCCAGCTCGACCACCCGTACGACTTCCAGACCAGCGTCACTGCCGGGCCCTCGAGCGTCAAGGTACGGGGCACGATCGCCAGGCCGTTCGACCTCGGAGCCATCGACGCGGACATCGATCTGCAGGGCCAGAACCTGGCCAACCTCTACTACCTGACCAACCTGGCGCTGCCGTTGACACCGCCTTACCAGCTCAGCATTCGCATTCATCGGTCGGGCAATCATTTCGCGCTCAACGAGCTCATGGGAAAGGTGGGCAGCAGCGACGTGCATGGCAAAGGTACGGTCGATCTCGCGGAAGCAGATGGCCGTCCGCGCCTGACCGCCGACATCACCTCGCATTCATTGAATCTGAACGACCTCGACGTCGCGTTCGGCGCCGGTGTCGAACAGCCGGGTCGGCAGACAGGCAGCACGCCGCCGCAGGTGGCGGCGCCGAAGGCGGAACCGATCTCACCGCTGCTGCTGCCGAGCTTCGAGTTCCAGTTTGATCGGCTCAAGGCGATGGATGCGGCGGTCAGTTTTCGCGCGGACTCGATCCAGGCAGAAAAAGTGCCGCTGCAGAACGTGGCTTTCAATATCAAGCTTGAGCAGGGCGATCTGCGCATCGATCCGATCGA
>Ga0181516_10002615_pt1 | contig 12636 bp, 8 predicted proteins | sample PEATcosm2014_Bin_25_FD_121104 | JGI IMG/M metagenome (GOLD analysis project Ga0181516, IMG submission 121104) | Peatland microbial communities from MTU Mesocosm Facility, Houghton, MI, USA - PEATcosm2014_Bin01_10_metaG | ecosystem: Environmental > Terrestrial > Soil > Wetlands > Peat | place...
CGAGTCTTCGCCGGAGCGACGGCCCACGGCGCAACAGTCGGCGGATTGGATTGCCCGCACGGCGCTCTGCGCTGAGCCTCGCGGGGGTGTGTTGTACATCTTCATGCCGCCCACGCCGCGTCTCGAGGACTATCTGGAGCTGGTCGCCGCGATCGAGGCCACGGCCGAGGCGCTGCGTCAGCCGGTACTGCTCGAGGGCTACGAGCCGCCGCAGGATGCACGCCTGAACTCCTTCCGCGTGACGCCTGATCCCGGCGTCATCGAAGTCAATATTCATCCGTCGCATGACTGGCCCGAGCTCACGGAGCGCACTGAGTTTCTGTACGCGGCCGCGCGCGAGACGCGGCTGGCCACGGAGAAGTTCATGCTCGACGGCCGGCACACCGGCACCGGCGGCGGCAATCACTTCGTGCTGGGTGGCGCCACGGCGGCGGATTCACCGTTCCTGCGCCGCCCGGACCTGCTCGGCAGCCTGGTCGCGTACTGGCACAACCATCCGTCGCTGTCGTACCTGTTCACGGGTCTCTTCATCGGTCCGACCTCGCAGGCGCCGCGCGTCGATGAGGCACGCAACGACTCGCTCTATGAGCTCGAGCTGGCACTCAAGCAGATGCCGCCGCCGGTGGCCGGGATGCCGATCGAGCAGGTGCCGCCGTGGCTGACCGATCGTCTGCTGCGCAATCTGCTGATCGACGTGACCGGCAATACGCACCGGGCCGAGTTCTGCATCGACAAACTCTATTCGCCCGACGGTCCGACGGGCCGACTCGGACTGCTCGAGCTGCGCGCATTCGAAATGCCGCCGCACGCGCGCATGAGCCTGACACAACAGCTGCTGCTGCGATCGCTGGTGGCTCGCTTCTGGAAGGCGCCGTATCGGCCCGCGCGCCTGGCGCGCTGGGGTACCGAGCTGCACGACCGCTTCATGCTGCCGTACTTCGTCGAGCAGGATTTCCGCGATGTGCTCGGCGAGCAACGGGCGGCCGGATATCCGCTCGAGCTGGATTGGTTTGCGCCGCACTTCGAATTCCGCTTCCCCAAGTACGGCGACACCTCGATCCTCGGCACGAGCATCACGCTGCGGCAGGCGCTCGAGCCGTGGCACGTGATGGGTGAGGAGGGAGCGCCGGGCGGCGCCGTGCGCTATGTCGACTCTTCGGTCGAACGCCTGCAGGTGCACGTCACGGGGCTGCCGCCGGATCGGTTCGCGCTCACCTGCAATGGCCGGGACGTGCCGTTGCGGCCCACCGGGACGGTGGGAGAATTCGTCGCCGGAGTGCGCTATCGTGCCTGGCAGCCGCCCTCGGCGTTGCATCCGCGAATAGGAGTGCACTCACCCTTGACCTTCGATCTGTTCGATACCTGGATGCGGCGTTCGCTCGGCGGCTGCCAGTATCACGTCGCGCATCCCGGCGGTCGCAGCTACCAGAGTTTCCCGGTGAATTCGTTCGAGGCCGAAAGCCGGCGCCTGGCGCGCTTCTTTCGCATGGGCCACACACCGGCGAGCGCGGCGAAAGGCGTGGCGGCGGGGCATCCGGAACGCGCGGGAGCCGAGCCTGAGTTTCCGTTCACGCTCGACCTGCGACGTTGAGGGCCTTGTTCAGGACGCAGGGTACGATGACCGATTCGAAGCAACTGCTCTATGCCGGCAGTTCACAGCGCTATGACGAACTGCTGGAACGCGACGGCTCGATCCGCAAGCACTGGCAGCCCCTGATCGAGTATCTGGTCGATGGCGGCGGCGAAGCGGCGCGCCGCTGCGTCGAAATGACCCGCCGGCTGATCGTCGAAAATGGCGTCACCTACAACGTCTACGCCGACCCGCAGGGGCGTGATCGGCCGTGGCAGCTCGATCCGCTGCCGCTGCTGATTGCGGCCGACGAGTGGAGCGCCATCGAGGCCGGCGTGCAGCAGCGCGCGCGCCTGCTCAATGCGGTCCTCGCCGATCTGTACAGCACGCAGGAGCTGATTGCCGAGGGCGTCGTGCCGGCCGAGCTGGCCTTCGGGCACCCCAATTTTCTCTGGGCCGCGCATGACACGCGACCGCGTGGCGATACCTGGCTGCACCTCTACGCCGCGGACCTGGCGCGCGCTCCCGACGGCCGCTGGTGGGTACTGAACGATCGGACACAAACGCCATCGGGCCCGGGCTACGCGCTCGAGAACCGCGCCATCGTCGGCCGCGTGCTGCCCGGTCTGATCAACGAGCTGAGCGTGCGACCGCTGGTCGGATTCTTCAACACGCTGCGCGAGAGCCTGATGCACGGCCTCGACGATGACGGCGCGCCGCTGGCCGTGGTGCTCACTCCCGGTCCGTTCAACGAGACCTACTTCGAGCACGCCTATCTTGCGCGGCAACTGGGTTTGCCGCTGGTGCAGGGGCAGGACCTGACGGTGCGGTCCGACACCGTCTACCTGAAGACGCTGCCGGGACTGCGGCGTGTGCACGCCATCCTGCGGCGCATGGACGATGACTATTGCGATCCGCTCGAGCTGCGGCCCGATTCCGCGCTCGGCGTGCCCGGCCTGCTGGGTGCGGTCCGGGCCGGCCGAGTCGTGATGGCCAACGGGCTCGGCAGCGGACTGCTCGAATCGGCGGCATGGCAGGGGTTCCTGCCGGGCGCGTCGCAGTGGCTGCTCGGCGAGCCGCTGCGCCTGCCGTCGGTGGCAACCTGGTGGTGTGGCGAGCAACCCGCGCTGGATTACGTCGTGACGCATCTCGATCAGCTGGTCGTCAAGGCCACCTACCCGAATCAGAACTTCGAGCCGTGCTTCGGCCGTACGCTGGAAAGCGAGGAGCGCACCGCCTTGATTCGTCGCCTGCGCAGCCGGCCGTACGCGTACGTGGCCCAGGAGCGCGTGTCACTGTCGCAGGCACCGTCGTGGCGCGCCGGTGCCAGCGTGCGGCTCGCGCCGCGTGCGCTGACGATGCGCGTCTACGCGGTCGCGACGCCGACCGGGTATCAGGTGCTGCCCGGCGGGCTGGCGCGTATTGCCGCCGAAGGCGTGGCGGACATCGTTTCGACTCAGCGCGGCGGCGGCAGCAAGGACATCTGGGTGCTGGCGCCAAAGGATGTCCCGGTCGCGGTCCCGGACGGCGCGTCGTTGAGCGAGCCCTACGGCCTGCCGCGTCGCAACCGCCACGACGAGCTGCCCTCCCAGCTGGTCGAGAACCTGTTCTGGCTGGGTCGCTACTCCGAGCGCTGCGAAGACAAGGCGCGACTGGTGAGGGCAACGCTGGCGATGCGCACCAACGAGTCGGTCTGGCGCCGCGCGCGCCAGCATTGCATCGAGCATGGCGTGCTGCCGCGCGAGGGCGACCCGAGTGTGACGGTGTTCGATGATGCGCACGAAACCGGGCTTGCGGCCGATCTCGGCCGGCTTGGCTGGTGTGCCACGCAGTCGCGCAGCCGCCTGTCTGCCGAGCATTGGCGCTCGATCAGTCTGATGCAGAGCCAGTTCCAGGAAGCCGGCGCTACCCAGCACGACCCGCTGGAAGCGCTCGATCGGCTGCTGGTGGCGCTGACGGCGTTGAGCGGCTTCGCCCTCGATGACATGACCCAGGACGACGGTTGGCGGCTGCTGATGCTCGGGCGACGACTCGAGCGGGTGCAGTTCCTGGCGAACCTGCTGTCGGATCGACTCGCGCCCGGCACGCCGGTCCGCCAGGGCGAGCTCGAGTGGTTGCTCGACGTCGGTGGCGTCAGCATCACCTACCGCACGCGCTATGTCTCGACGCCAAAGCTGGCGCCGGTGCTGCAGCTGCTGGTGTTCGACGAGGGCAGTCCGCGCGCACTGAGTTTTCAGTGGCGCGCGATCCGCGTTGCGCTCGCGGACCTGGCCGAATCGGTCGGTGCGGCGCCCGATGAACCGTTTGAGCAGGCGATTGCACAGCTGGTCGAAGCCACCGCCGCCGCCGCCGGCGTCGAGGAGGAGAGCGAGCCTGGCGCCGAGCGGCGGCAACGACTCGCCGCCGCACTGTCCGAGCTGGCCGCCGCGGCAGCACGGGCATCGGATCGCCTGGTCTCGCGCCACTTCTCGCTGATCGATCTCGATCTGCAGACGGTGGCGATATGAGTGCGCTGCGCTACGCCGTCCGGCACGAGACCTGCTACAGCTACGGCCGCGATGTGCTGCATTCGCACCAGCTGCTGCACCTGACGCCGCGCGATTTTGCGCGCCAGGCCTGCCTGGCGCACAGCATCCTGATCGAGCCGCAACCTTCGGTGCGCACCGAGCACGTCGATGCATTCGGCAATCGCGTCACCCGCGTCGAGCTCGATCGGCCGCATGATCAGCTGAAGGTGCACGCCGAGATGATCGTCAGCCTGGAGGCGACGCCGGAACTCGCGCTGGATGAGGGCGAGCGCTGGGAAGCGGTGCGCGATGGCCTGTCCTATCGGTCCCAACCCCGCGAAGCGGAGTGGCTGGAGGCCATGCGCTTCCGCGGCGAGTCGTCGTTCGTGCGCGTGAAGCGTCTGTTCAGCGACTTTGCGCGTGACTGCCTCGAGCCGGGAAGCACCGTGCTCGAAGTGGCCGACTGCCTGATGCGCAAGGTGCACGCGGAATTCACCTACGCACCCGGTGAGACCGAGATCGCGACGCCGTTGGTCGAGGTGTTCCAGAAGCGTCGCGGTGTGTGCCAGGACTATGCGCATTTCATGATCGCGTGCCTGCGCAGTGCCGGGCTGGCGGCTCGTTACGTCAGCGGCTACCTGCGCACGCACGCGCCCGCACCGGCACCGGAACCCGAACCGGAACCGGAGCCGGAGGCAGCGGACTCCGAACCGGGTGCGCTGGTCGGGGCGGATGCCTCGCACGCGTGGGTGGCTGTGTTTGCGCCGCCATTCGGCTGGGTCGAATTCGATCCCACCAACCGCGTGCGTGTGCGGCAGGAGCACGTCGCGCTCGCGTGGGGCCGCGATTTCGGCGATGTCTCGCCGCTGCGCGGAGTGATCCTGGGCGGTGGGTCGCACACCCTGTCGGTACGGGTCGAGGTGCGGCCGTCACCGGTACCGCCGACCGACTGATTCATGCAGGCGTTCGAGGCGGCGCAGCGTTGGGCCCTGGCGGCACTCGCTGATCGTGCCCCGGCGCTGGCAGCCACGCTCGCGCGCGCCGATGCGGCATTGGCCGCGAGCGCGGCTCGTGTGCTGGCGGTCAGCGACTTCGTGCTCGAGGCCTTGTGCCGCGATCAGGCGCTGTGGCAGCGATTGATCGGCGAGGCGCATGCCGAGCTTGGCGCGACGCCGTTGCCGGTGCCGGGCCTGCCGGGCGCCGATGCGAACGCCGATGCGGCCGCCGAGCCTGAATTCATGGCGGCGTTGCGGCGCTGGCGACGGGCCGAATTCGCCCGCATCGCGTGGCGCGATCTGGCGCAGTGGGCAAGCCTCGAGCAGACCCTGGCCGATCTTTCGCACGCGGCCGACGCTGGGCTGCGGGTTGCCGAGCAGTTCGCCACGCGCGCGCTGGTGCATCGCTACGGCGAGCCGCGCGGCGAGTCCGGTGTGGCGCAGCGACTGATCATCGTCGCGATGGGCAAGCTCGGCGGCGGGGAGCTCAATTTTTCCTCCGACATCGACCTGGTGCCCCTGTATCTCGAGGGCGGCGAGACCGACGGCGTGCGATCGATCAGCAATCAGGAATTCTTCACCCGCGTCACGCAGCTGATCATCCGCCTGCTCGAGCAGCAGACCGACGAAGGTTTCGTGTTTCGCATCGATCTGCGGCTGCGTCCCTTCGGCGACAGCGGTCCGGTGGTCTCGAATGCGGCCGCGCTCGAGGATTATCTGCAGATCCATGGCCGCGACTGGGAACGCTATGCCTGGGTCAAGGCGCGCGCGATCACTCACGCACCGGGCTATCAGGAGCTCTATCGGACCGCTATCCGCCCGTTCGTGTATCGGCGCTATCTGGATTTCGGCGTGTTCGAATCGCTGCGGGAGATGAAGGCTCGGATCGAGCGTGAGGTGCAGCGACGGGAGCTGGAAGATGACATCAAGCTCGGTGACGGCGGTATCCGCGAGATCGAATTCATCGTGCAATCGTTCCAGCTGATCCGTGGCGGCCAGGAGCGACGCCTGCAGGGCAGCTCGCTGCGCCAGGCGTTGCCGCTGCTGGCCGGCGCCAAGCTGCTGCCGGCCCCGGCCGTGGCCGAGCTCGACGCCGCCTACGTGTTTCTGCGGCGCCTCGAGAACCGGCTGCAGATGGCCGCCGACCAGCAGCAGCATCGGCTGCCGAGCGACAGCCAGGCGCGCGAGCGGCTCGCCTGGAGCATGGGCTGCGCCGACTGGCCGCAACTGGCGGGGCAGCTCGCGCGGCACCGCGCGCTGGTGTCGTCGCACTTTCGCGCCGTGGTATTCGGCAGCGGGGATGAGCAGACCGCGGAGGTCACGACGCTGCCGCTGGGGGCGGCCGAGGGCGATGCACTGAACGCGCGCCTCGCAGCACTCGGTTGGCCCGATCCGGCGGCCGCCGCCGCGCGGCTGCGCCAGTTCCACGAGGCGCTGGCCACGCGCCGGCTCGACAAAGCCGGTGCGCGGCGGCTCAGCGCGCTGCTGCCGGTGCTGGTGCGCGACCTCGCATCGGTGGCCGAACCGCTGCGCACGCTGCAGCGGCTGCTGCGCGTGCTCGAGAGCATCGGTGCGCGCTCGGCGTACTTCGCGCTGCTGCTGCACAACGCACGTGCGCGGACCCGCCTGGTGCAGCTTGCCACCCACGGCGATTTTCTGATCGATCAGATTGCGGCCCATCCGCTGCTGCTCGATGAGCTGATCGACGAGCGCCTGCTGGAGCAGTCGCCGAACCGCATCACGCTTGCGGCCGACCTGGCGCAGCGCATGGACGGCGTCGATGAGGGCGATGAGGAACAGATGATCGAACGGCTGCGGCACTTTCAGCGGGCGGCGATCTTCCGGCTGGCGGTCGCCGATCTGCTGCTGCGCCTGCCCGTGATGCAGGTCAGCGACCGGCTGACCGACATCGCCGAGCTGATCATCGAGCAGGCGCTGCATCTGACCTGGCAGCAGCTCATCCCAACGCTTGGCGTGCCTCGGTGCGGCGAGGGATCGGCACGGCGCGACGTGCGGCTGTGCGTGATCGGCTACGGCAAGCTCGGCGGCATGGAGCTGGGCTATGCGTCGGATCTTGACCTGGTATTCCTGCACGATTCGAGCGGCGCCCGCCAGGAGACCGACGGCGGCCGCAGTCTCGACAACCAGGTGTTCTTCCTGCGATTTGCGCAGCGCATGGTGCATCTGCTGACGATGCATTCGCGCGCCGGACGCCTGTATGAGGTCGATATGCGGTTGCGCCCGAGCGGCCAGGCCGGGCTGCTGATCACCAGCATCGACGCGTTCGCCGACTACCAGCGCCACGAGGCCTGGAGCTGGGAGCATCAGGCGCTGCTGCACGCGCGCGCCGTGGCGGGTTCACCGGCGCTGATGCAGCACTTCGAGGCTCTGCGCGCCGATCTGCTGTCGCGGGCGGTGCGACGAGCGACACTGCGCGAGGACGTGCGGCAGATGCGCAATCGGCAGCGCCGTCAACTATCGCGCGCCGGCGCCGAGGAGTTCGATCTGAAGCAGGACGCCGGCGGTATCGGCGATATCGAGTTCCTGGCGCAGTTCTGGGCGCTGAACTGGGCGCAAGACTACCCGCCAGTGGCGTTCTACGCCGATACCATCCGCCAGCTGGAATCGTTGGCCTCGGCCGATCTGGTGCCGCAGGCGCAGGTGGATGTGCTGACCCGCATCTATCGCGCCTATCGGACGCGGCTGCACCACCGGGCGCTCGACGGTCGCGGGGCGGTGGTGCCCGCCGCGGAATTCATCGACGAGCGCGCCGCCGTCAGCGCTATTTGGGATCAGGCCATGGGGGATCAGGCCATGGGGGATCAGGCCACGGGCGACACCTGACGGGTGCGCGCGCCGGCAGTTATAATTGCGCGGTGAGTTCCAATCCCGAATTGCGTCCCGCCAACGCCCAGCTGCAGTACACGGTGAGCAGCGCGGATCTGCCATTGTCATGCCCGATGCCGGACATGATCCTCTGGAACTCGCATCCGCGCGTTTATCTGCCGATCGAAGCCACCGGGTTTGCGAAGTGTCCCTACTGCGGCGCGGAGTACACGCTGCAGCGCTAGGCTAGTACGGCCGGTACGACTTCTCCTCGATCAGCGCCGAGGCCAGCTTGACGTTGATGCGGCGCTTGATCGCGGCGCGTTCGTCGTTGCGCAGGTAGACCGAGCGTGCCAGCTCGATGAAGCCGGCGTCGAAGCGTCGCTGCGCTTCGTGCTCGCGGATCCGATCCTCGATGTCCCAGAGCTCGCCGTTGACGCGCTCGAGCTCGCGTTCGGCCGCGGCCAGCTCGGCGTCGGCTGGCACGGCGGCGGCGCGGCTGCGCTCGAGCAGTGCCAGCTCCTGGCGCACGTTGGCGAGCTTGGCGGCATCGTCGATGCGGGCGCACTTGAGGCGCAGGATCGTGATCTTGTCGAGCAGCTCGCCCGGGGAGATCGGCACCAGGATATCGCTCATGGCGCTATCCTAGCAGCAGCGCGTCGAGGCGCTGGCACACGGCCTCGACCTCGATCAGGTCCATGACGCCGGGGCGCTCGATCTTGCGCTGCCACGGCAGCTGCGAGGGCTCGCAGCCGCAGAAGCGCCGCGCGGCTTGCGGATAGCGGTCGACGCACCACTGGCGCGAGAGATAAGGTCCGACGCGCTGCAGCCGCGTGGCGGCATACAGGCCGATCACCGGCGTCGCCACCATCGTGGCCATGTGCACCGGTCCGGAATCCGGCGACAGCAGCACGGTGGCGCGGGCCAGCAGCGCCAGCATCTGCGGCAGCGTGTCGCGGCCGATCTGGTTGATCGGCGCCGCGCGCGCGTGCCGTTCAATCGCGCTGCCCATGTCGCGCTCGAGCGGCGAGCGGCCGCCGCACAGCAGTACCCGCATCCCGTGCCGCTCCACGGCATGATCGATCACGGCGGCGTAGCGCTCCGGGCGCCAGTTGCGCGCCGCGTGACTCGAGCACGGGCTCACGACCAAGGTGGGCTGCCGGTCCGGTATCAGCGCCGCGGCATAATCGCGCGCTTCCTGCGGCAGCGGCAGGTTCCATTCGAGCGGCCCCCGCTGCAGCCCCAGCGCATCGAGGAAACCCTGGAAGCTGTCGAGCACGTGCTCGTTGCCGCGCGCGGGGATACGCGCATTGGTGAACAGCCATTGCAGCTCGCGCGCCCGCGCACGATCGAATCCCAGCCGGTGTGTGGCGCGTACCAGCGTCGATACCAGGCTGGCGCGCGCCGACAGCTGCAGGTGCAGCAGCCAGTCGAAGCGCCGGCCGCGCAGCGCCGCACGCACGTCTGGCACCGCGCGGAGGCCGGCGTTCCTGTCGATGGTGATAAACTCGACCCCGGGCAGCAGCGACATCAGACTCGCCTCGGCGCGGCCGATGATCCAGGTCAGCCGCGTTTCCGGCCAGCTTCGCTGCAGCGTGCGCACGACGGGTACGACGTGGCAGGTATCGCCGAGCGCCGAGAGCCGCAGGATGCACACGCTCGCGGGCGCTGTAATGGGATGGGTCATGCCAAAAATATTGCGCTGGCCGATCGGGGCGGAGGTGCGGCAGAAACCGATTCGCGGCGGCGCGATGCTATATGACGCATCCCGGGCCGGCAACGCCGAAGCCACGTGGTTCGACCGCGACTGGTGGCAGGGTCGCGGTGATGTGCGCGCGGCGCCCGAAGGCCGCGGCGCCGCGACTTTCATCGACGCCGATGCGCGCCGGCTGGTGCTGCGACACTACCGGCGCGGCGGCTGGATGGCGCGGCTTATGGGTGATCGGTACCTCTGGCGCGGCGAGGCGCTGACGCGCTCGTTCGTCGAGTGGCACCTGCTGTACGTGATGCACCGCGCCGGGCTGCCGGTGCCGCTGCCGATCGCTGCCGCCTATGAGCGCAGCGGCCGCTACTACTACACCGCCGACCTAGTGACCGAGCAGATCCCCGATGCCCAGTCGCTGGCCCGGCGGCTGCTCGCGGGTCCGCTGAGCTTGAGCGCGTGGATCGCCATCGGTCGTTGCCTGCGCCGCTTCCACGATGATGGCATCTTCCATGCGGATCTGAACGCCCATAACGTGCTGCTCGACGGCCACGAGAGCGTCTGGCTGGTGGATTTCGATCGCGGTCGGCTGCGCCACCCGGGCTACTGGTGCGACGCCAATCTGGTGCGGCTGCGTCGCTCGCTGGAGAAAATCAGCGCACCGCTGCCGCCCGAGCACTTCTCCGCGGCCGATTGGGCCTCGCTGCTCGATGGCTACTTCACTGCGGCCGCGCGCACGGCCGAGGCGCCTGTCTGAAGACCCAGACAGGCGCCTGACGGCGGCTCGCCTCGCCCGTGCGACGTCTCTACACGCTGCTGCTGTACCTGGCGCTGCCGTTCGCGACCCTGGCAGTGCTGTGGCGCGGCCTGGGCGCGCGTGAGTACTGGATCGGCGGGAGTGCGCGCTTCGGCTTCGGTCCAAGGCGCAGCGGCGCGGGTGTCTGGGTGCATGCGGTCTCGGTCGGCGAGGTGCAGGTGGCTGCGATCCTGATCGCGGCGCTGCGCGAGCGTGATCACGCGCTCGAAGTCACGCTGACCTGTGCCACACCGACCGGGCGCGCGCGCGGACGCGCACTGCTGCCCGGCATCGACGTGCGCTATGCGCCGTACGACCTGCCGGGTTGTCTGCGCCGCTGCCTGTCGCGGCTGCGCCCGCGATTGCTGATCATCATCGAGGCCGAGCTGTGGCCCAATATGCTTCACGAGGCGGGCCGTGCCGGCGTGCCGGTCCTGATCGCCAGCGCGCGCATTTCGAATCGCAGCGCCACGATCTATCGGCACCTGCCCGGCCTCATGCGGGCCGCATTGGGCGCCCATGTCTGGGTGGGAGCGCAGACGAGCGCGGATCTGGAGCGCTTTGAGTCCCTCGGGGTGGACCCGCAGCACCTGTCCCTGGTCGGCAACGTGAAATTCGATCGCACGCTGCCCGCTGACATCTACGAGCGCGGCGTGCTGCTGCGCGCCTGCTACGCCGCGGGCCGCGCCGTCTGGGTGGCCGGCAGCACGCATCCGGCCGAGGAGCCGATCGTGCTCGAGGCCCATCGGCTGCTGCGGCAGCACGAACCGCGCGCGCTGCTGATACTGGCGCCGCGCCATCCGGCCCGGTTTGCGGCCGCTGCAGCGGCCATCGACGCGCACGGGTTTCGCTATGTGCAGCGCTCGAGCGTCGGCTCCGGGCTGGACGGCAACCACGATGTGATGCTGCTCGACACGCTCGGCGAGCTGCTGGATTTCTATGCGGCGGCCGATGTGGCATTTGTCGGCGGCAGCCTGGTTCCGGTGGGCGGCCATAATCTGCTCGAGCCGGCCGCGCTCGGGTTGCCGGTGATTGCCGGCCCCGAGCAATCCAACAGCCCCGATATCGCCCGGGCGCTGTCGCAGCAGGGCGCGCTGATCACGGTGCACAATGCCGCCGAGCTGGCCGACGCCCTGATCAGTCTGGCCGGCGATGCCGATCGCCGCGCGCGCAAGGGCGATGCGGCGCGGCTCGCCATCGATGCACATCGCGGTGCGCTGGGAAAGCTGCTGCGGCTGATCGAGCTGCTGTTGCAGCGAGGCGGTGACCCGCCGGGTGTCGCCCCGCCGGGAGTCACCCAGGGAGCGCCCGGTGAGCGCCCAGTGAGCGCCCAGTGAGCGCCCGGGGAGCGCCACATCAGTAGCCCGGCAGAGTTGGATCGATATCGCGCGCCCAGGCGTCGATGCCGCCTGCCAGGTTCCTGACATTGCCGAAGCCGCGCGCGGCGAGGAACTGGGCGACGCGCTGGCTGCGGCCGCCGACCTTGCACATCACGACCAGCTCGGCGCCGCTGTCGAGCTCGTCCAGGCGGGCGGGCACCTCGCCGAGCGGAATATGAAGAGTGCCCGGGATCCGCGCGATGGCGAGTTCCCACGGCTCGCGCACATCGAGCACCGTCAGCGATTCGCCCGCGTCCAGGCGTCGCTTGAGTTCCAGCGGCTCGATCTCAGGGATTACCGCCATCGGCTAGAACCCGAATGCGGCGGGTTGCGGCGCCCCTTCAAGCGCCTCGATCACCGTCTCAAACAACGGTTCGGTGCTGCAATCATCGGGGCCTGTGCAGCGGATCAGATTGGCCCGCTGCGGCGCCGCGGTACCGACCACGACGAACAAGCGACCACCCGGCCGCAGTGCGCGTTCGAAATTCGGCGCGTAGATCGGCAGTGAGGCAGTCAATACGATGACATCGTAGCGCCCGGTGTCCTCGACCCCCAGGCCATCGGCGTGGATCACTTCGACCGGCGTTGCCGCGGCGGCGACGCTGAGGTTCGCGCGCGCGGCATCGGCCAGCTGCCGATGCAATTCGAGCGTCCTGACATAGCCGCCCAGATGCGCCAGGCAGGCCGAGAGATAACCCGATCCGGTTCCAATCTCCAGCACCCGCTCGCCGGGCCTCACTGCCACCGCCTGCAGCACCCGGCCGATCAGCATCGGCCGCAGCATGTGCTTGCCGCAGGCCAAGGGGATTTCGCAATCGGCGAAGGACAGCTCGCGCCAGCGCTCCGGCACGAAGCGCTCGC
>Ga0181516_10002617_pt1 | contig 12629 bp, 7 predicted proteins | sample PEATcosm2014_Bin_25_FD_121104 | JGI IMG/M metagenome (GOLD analysis project Ga0181516, IMG submission 121104) | Peatland microbial communities from MTU Mesocosm Facility, Houghton, MI, USA - PEATcosm2014_Bin01_10_metaG | ecosystem: Environmental > Terrestrial > Soil > Wetlands > Peat | place...
CGTCAGGCCGTCCACGATCTTGGTCAGCCGCTCGATCTCGTCAATCTGGCTGGCGAGGCGTTCGCGCTGCGCCGGATTTGGCTGGTTTTCTGTCAACGCCGTTTCCAGTTCACCGCGCAGGATCGTGAGCGGCGTCTTCAGCTCGTGCGAGGCGTGCAGGGTGAATTCGCGGATGCGCTGGAACGAGCCGTCCAGCCGCGCGGTCATGGCGTTGAACACTTCCGTGAGCCGGTCCAGTTCATCGCCGTTGCCAGTGCGCGGAAGCTTTTCGGAAAGATTGCGGTCGTGGATTTTTTCAACGGCCTCCGTCAATTTCGTCACGGGAGCCAGCGCGCGGCGCGTCAGCCACCAGCCGCCGAGCAGGCCCAAAAGAATGGCGGGCAGGCCGACCTGAAAAATCATTTCACCGGCCTCGCCCAACGCATGTTCCACCGGCTCGCGGCGGTGGCTGTGACGCATCTGTTCGGAAATTTCGGTATAGGTGCCGAAGCCGATGACCAGCAGCGACACGGTCAAAACCACCGCATACCACAAAGTCAGGCGCGTGCGGATGGTCATGGCGTCTCCTTCAAAACGTAGCCGACGCCGCGCACGGTTTGCAGCAGTTTGGGCTCAAAGCCGTCGTCAATTTTCTCGCGCAGCCGTTTGACATAAACGTCCACGAGATTCGTGCCGGGATCGAAATTATAATCCCATACTTTTTCAATGATGCTCATGCGCCCGCATATCCGCCCGGCCGAGCGCATCAGAAATTCCAGCAGCCGGAACTCGCGGGCCGTCAGGTCAAACACTTTGCCGCCGCGCTGCGCCCGGTGCGCCACGGTGTCCAGTGTCAGATCCGCGACGCGCAGCACGGTGGCCTTGGCCTCGCCGCCGCGCCGGCCCAGCGCCCGCACGCGCGCCACGAGTTCCGCGATGACGAACGGCTTGGGCAGATAATCATCCGCGCCGGCGTTGAGGCCCTCGACGCGCTCGTTCACCTCGCCGCGCGCCGACAGCAGCAGCACCGGCGTGCGGTTGCCCAGCGCCCGCAACTGCCGGAGCACGCTCAAGCCGTCGCGCCCCGGCAGCATGATGTCCAGCACGATGCCGTCGAACGGCGTGCTGGTGGCGGCGATCAGCGCCTCGTCGCCGCGCTGGCAGACATCCACGGCAAAGCCCTCGGCTTCGAGCGCCTTGCGCACAAACGAGGCGGTTTTCTTTTCGTCTTCAATGACCAGCACGCGCATGAGGGAATTGTGATTGAAAGCAAAACCGAATCCCAAATGAATTTTCTGTCATCCGCCGGATAATTCTGGTCTGGCGCAGGGCCGGCAAGTAATTTTAACGCGTGTCTGCCAGCCTGAAAATTTTGCCGCTCCTGTGCGGCATCGTTGCCGTTGCCGGCTGCGCACAGTTTCAGCCACAGCCGGTTTCCCCGGCGCAGACCGCAGCGCAGTTCGACGCGCGCCGGCTGGACAACGCGGGCCTCTGTGAATTTCTCACGCGACAACTCGGCAATCCGCCGCCGCACTGGCCGCTGGAAAAGTGGGATCTCAATTCGCTCACGCTCGCGGCGTTTTACTTTCATCCCGATCTCGAAGTCGCCCGCGCGCAATGGCGCGTGGCCCAGTCCGGCGCGTTGACGGCCGGTGCGCGGCCCAATCCATCCGTTTCTTTCTCGCCGGGCTACGACACGCAAATCCCCGGCAACTATAGCCCGTGGCTCATTCCGGTGACGCTGGACATCCCGATCGAAACCGCCGGTAAGCGCGGCAAGCGCATTGCCGAGGCGGAAAAAGTGGCGGAGTCCGCACGCTGGAGTTTTATTTCTGCCGCGTGGAAAATTCGCGGCGAGGTCCGCGACGCCTTGCTGGATTTTCAAATGAGCGGACGCCGCGCCGCACTGCTGGAAAAACAATTCACCGCGCAAACGGAAATTGTTAAGCAGTTGCAACAGCGCCTCGATGCCGGCGCCATTGCCCGGCCGGAACTCACCATCGCGCAAATTGCGCTCAACAAGTCGCAGCTTGATCTGTCTGCCGCGCAAGCCAAGCGCGCCGACGCACGTTCACGGCTGGCCCAGGCGCTCGGCATCAGCCTCGCCGCGCTGGACGACGTGAAATTGGAAGCTGATTTTTCCACGAAAGTGCCGGCGGCTCTGACCACCGCCGAGGCGCGCAGCGTCGCCTTGCGCAGCCGCGCGGACATTCTCGGCGCGCTGGCGGATTACGCGGCGGAAGAAGCCGACCTGCGACTGCAAGTCGCCAAGCAATACCCGGATTTGCATCTCGGGCCGGCATACGCCTGGAACAACGGCAACGCCGGCGATAGCCAGTGGAGCCTTGGCCTCACGCTCGAACTGCCAATCCTCGGCCAAAACCAAGGCCCGATTGCCGAAGCCGAGGCGAGGCGAAAACTCGCCGCCGCAAAATTTTTCGCGTTGCAGGCGCAGGTCAGCGGCGCGATTGACCGCGCGGTCGCCGGACTGGCAGCGGCTCGCCAACAATTGCAGACCGGTGCCACCGTGCTCGCCACCGCCGAAGCGCAGCAAAAATCTGTCGCCGCCCAGGTCCAGGCCGGTGCCGCCGAACGGCTGGATTTGTCCAGCGCGGAAATTGAATTGAACACGGTCCGGCTCGCCCAGCTTGACGGCGAGGCGCAGGTGCTGTCCGCCGTCGGCGCGCTGGAAGATGCGCTGCAAAGCCCGGCGGATTCATTGGCCGCCGCGATCCAAAAAATTTCTTCTGACAACCCGCAAGGAAAGGCATCGCATCCATGAAACCGGCAAAACAATTCATTTTCGCCCTGGCGATTGTTTCTTCAATCACGCTGGCGGCGGGCTGCTCCAAGTCCGCCGGCGACAAACCGGCTGACGCGCCGGAACAGGCCGAGGCGCCCGCCAAGGCCGGCGTGACGGTTGACGCGGAAACGCAGGAACGCATCGGCCTGAAAATTGAGACGCCGGCGCCGGCGCAGTGGCAGCCGGAAATGAAAGGTTTTGGCCGCGTGATTGATCCGGCAACGCTGACGGCAGGGGTCGCGGATCTGGAATCGGCGCGGGCGGCGGCGCAGGCTTCGAGTCAGGACTTGGAGCGGCAAAAAACCCTCGCCGCCCAGGACAACGCCTCGGCGCGGACGCTGGAGGCGGCGCGGGCGACCGCGACGCACGACCAGCTGGCCTTCGAGGCGGCGCTCGCGAAATTCAAGCTGGACTGGGGTTCCGCGCTCACCGAGGGCAGCGACCATGCGAAAATCATTTCGGATGTGGTCAACGGCACGGTGGCGCTGGTGCGGATTGATTTGCCGCCGGGGGAAACCCTGCCATCCGCTCCGGCTTCGGCACGCATCGTGGCGCTGACGGATGAAATCAAATCCGTGACCGGAGATTTTTGCGGTGCGACGGACGGCGTTGATCCGCAGACGCAGAGCCAAAGTTTTTTCTTTCTGGTCAAAAGCCAGCCGTTGACGCTGGGCGCGGCGGTCACGGGATTCTTGAAAATTGCCGGCGATCCGGTCAGTGGCGTGACGGTGCCGGCGAGCGCGGTGTTGCGGCACGAAGGCAAAGGCTGGGTTTACGTGCAGACAGAGACAAATCAATTCTTGCGCACGGAAATCCCGCTCGACCGGCAGCGGGACAACGGCTGGTTCGTCTCGGAAAATTTGTCGGCGACCAACCGCGTTGTTGTCACCGGCGCGCAGACGGTTTTGTCCGCCGAATTAAGCGGCGGCGGTTTTAACACGGGCCAACGCGATTAAAAAATGCTCCGGCGACTGGTTGAACTTTCGTTAAGCTCGCGCGGCGTGGTCATCACGCTGGCGGTCGGGTTCATTTGCTATGGGCTGTTCGTGACGACGCACGCCAAGCTCGACGTGTTTCCCGAATTCGTCCAGCCGCAGGCCACGGTGCAGACTGAAGCGCCGGGCCTCGCGCCGGAACAGGTCGAGTCGCTCGTCACGCGGCCGGTCGAAAGCGCGTTGAATGGCGCGGGCGATCTCGATTCCATCCGCTCGGAATCCATCCAGGGCTTGTCGGTCGTCACGGCGGTTTTCAAGGAAGGCACGGACATCCACATTGCGCGGCAAATGCTCACCGAGCGGCTGGCGCAGCTCGGCGGCGATCTGCCCGCCGGCATGCAATCGCCAAAAATGGAGCCGCTGACTTCGTCCACGATGGACTTGCTGAAATTCGGGCTGACCTCGGAAAAAATTTCACCGATGGAACTGCGGACATTTGCCGACTGGACGGTGCGCCCACGATTGCTCTCCGTTCCCGGCGTGGCGGCGACGAAAGTTTTCGGCGGCGAAGTGCGGCAGATGCAAATTCAAATCCGGCCCGACCGTCTGCTCGCGTTCGGGATTTCCGTCCAGGATGTTTCCAGCGCGGCCACCGAGGCGACCGGCGTGCGCGGCGCGGGCTTTGTCGAAACTTCGGCGCAACGGCTCGTGCTCCAGACCGAAGGCCAGTCGCTCACGGCGGAACAACTCGGCGAAATTGTCGTGACGCAACGCGACGGCCGCAGCATCCGCTTGAAGGACGTGGCGAATGTCATCGAAGGCGCGGAACCGAAATTCGGCGACGCCATCATCAACGGCAAACCCGGCGTGCTGATCACGACGGCCAGTCAATACGGCGCGAACACGTTGGAAGTCACGCGCGCGGTCGAGGCGGCGCTGGAGAATTTGAAACCGGCGTTCGCGGCGGAAGGTGTCGAATACACGCCCGCGCTGCACCGGCCGGCGACGTTCATCGAAATCGCGCTGCGCAACATGAAAACCTCGCTGCTGCTCGGCGCGGTGCTGGTGGCGGTGGTGCTGATTTTGTTTTTGCTGGATTTGCGGACGGCGCTGATTTCGTTCACGGCGATTCCGCTGTCCCTGCTCGCGGCGGTGGTCGTGCTGGATCATTTTGGCGTGACGCTGAACACGATGACGCTCGGCGGGCTGGCGGCGGTGCTCGGCGTGGTGGTGGACGACGCGATCATTACCGTGGAAAATATTTTGCGGCGGCTGCGGGAAAATCTCTCCATCACGCCACCGCGCGCCTTGTTCAACGTCGTGCTCGACGCCACGCTTGAAGTGAGGAACTCGGTGGTTTATGCGACGTTCGTCGTGGCGATGGTTTTCGTGCCGGTGCTGACGATGAGCGGTTTGCAGGGGAAATTTTTTGCGCCGCTCGGCGTTGCATTCATTCTCGCCAATCTCGCGTCATTGCTCGTCGCGCTCACGGTCACGCCGGCGCTTTGCTTCGCGCTGCTCTCGCGTTCCAAGCCGCACGAAGAACCGGTTTATCTGCGCAAACTAAAATCCGTTCACCGGCTCGCGCTGGAAAAAATCAGCAACCGGCCCAAGACAATTGTGGCCATCGCGCTGCTGGCCTTCATCGCCGCGTTGGCGACGCTGCCGTTTTTCGGCGGCGAATTTCTGCCGGATTTCCGCGAAGGCCATTTTGTGGTCGGCATCACGATGGCACCGGGAACTTCGCTGCCGGAAATGAAACGGCTCGGCACGCAGATTTCGGCGGAGCTGCTGAAAATTCCGCAGATCCAAAGCGTCGAGGAGCAGATCGGCCGCGCGGAAGGCGGCGAAGACACCTGGGGTTCGCATCGCGGCGAAATGCATGTCGAGCTGAAGCCAACGGCGGGCGAAGACCAGGAAAAAGTGCAGGATCAAATCCGCGACACGCTGGCGAAATTTCCCGGCATTGAGACCGAAGTGCTGACGTTCCTTGGCGACCGCATCGGCGAAACCATTTCCGGCGAAACCGCCCAGGTGGTTGTGAATATTTTCGGCGACGACCTCGACGTTCTCGACGAAAAAGCCAACGAAGTCGCCGCCGCGCTGAACAAAGTCCCCGGCGCGGCGGACGTGCAGGTGTCCGCGCCGCCGGGCGCGCCGCGCGTGATGATCAAGCTGCGACCTGACCGGCTGACGCAGTTTGGTTTCCGTCCGCTCGAAGTGCTGGAAGCCGTTCGCACTGCGTATCAAGGCGATGTTGTCGCGCAAACTTACGAGGGCGAAAAAGTTTTTGACGTGACGGTGATTCTGGAGCCGTTGGCGCGGCAACAGCCGGAAAGCATCGGCGATTTGCTCATCAGCAATCCGCAAGGCGCGCGAATGCCGCTGAAACAGCTCGCCGACGTTTACCTCACCACCGGGCGCTACGCGATTTTGCACGACGGCGCGCGGCGGCGGCAAACCATCACCTGCAATCCGGCGGGCCGCGACGTGGCGTCATTCGTCGCCGACGCGCAAAAACAAATCAAGTCGCAGGTGAAATTCCCGGCGGGCGTCTATGCCGAGTTCAGCGGCGCGGCGCAGGAGCAGAAGCAGGCGCAGACGGAACTGCTGCTGCACTCGCTCGCGGCGACGGCGGGAATCATCTTGCTGCTGGCCATCGTTTTTCGCAAAGCGAGCCACCTGCTGCTGGTGCTGGCGAATCTGCCATTTGCACTGGTGGGCGGCGTGCTGGCGATTTTTCTCGTCGGCTATTTTGGCGAAGGCCAAGGCTCGCTGTCGCTTGGCACCCTGGTCGGCTTCGTCACTCTGTTCGGCATCACGATGCGCAATTCCATCATGATGATCTCACACTTCGAACATTTGGTGAACGAAGAACAACTGCCGTGGGGAATTGAAACCGCGCTGCGTGGCGCGACGGAACGGCTGATTCCCATCTTGATGACCGCGCTCGTCACGGCGCTTGGTCTGCTGCCGCTCGCACTCGGCAGCGGCGAAGCTGGCCGCGAAATCGAAGGGCCGATGGCTATAGTGATTCTCGGCGGACTGGTGACTTCCACCGCACTAAATCTGCTGGTGCTGCCGACGCTGGCGCTGCGCTTTGGGAATTTTCGTAAAGCTTCCGAACAGCCGGCGCGATAAAAAATTGATTCGGTTGAATCACGTCACGGTTTTTGGTTAAATCTTAAAACTATGGGACGCCAATGGCTACATGCCAAACGATTGGTCGCCGGCCTCAAAAAGGGCCGGACGACCGGAAAACTGGTTCGCGAAATTTCGGTGGCCGCCAAAATGGGCGGTGCTGACCCCGCGATGAACGCCCGCCTTTTCACCGCCGTGGAAAAGGCGAAGAAGGAAAGCGTGACCAAGGACGCCATCCAGCGCGCCATCAACAAGGGCGCCGGCATCGGCGACGAAAAAATGGTCATGGAACACGTCCTGTATGAAGGCCGCGCGCCACACAACGTGCCCGTCATTGTTGAGGTTTACACCGACAACGTGAACCGCACCGCGCCGGAAATCCGCGTGCTGTTCAAGCAAGGCCAGCTCGCCACCACCGGCAGCAACAAGTTTCTGTTCGACCATGTCGGCCTCGTTGAGGCGCATCATCCGGACGCGAATATTGACCGCGAAACTGCCGCCATCGAGGCTGGCGCAAACGAGGTTGAGGTGCTCACGCACGAACAAAACGATGACATTCCCGAAGGCGCGGCCGGCGCGAAATTCATCTGCGAACGCACCGCGGTGGCCGCCGTTTCCAAATGGCTCGCGGCGAACGGCTGGACGGTCGTGACGAGTGAAATCGGTTTTGTGCCCAAACAATTTCCCGAACTGACCGAGGCGCAGCAGAACGAAGTCGGTGAATTTCTGCACACGCTGGACGAACACGACGATGTGCACCGCGTCTGGGCAGCGGTGAAATAGTGGCACCGGCGTCTCGCCGGTGCGCTGCCACGCGCATTCATAACCGAAACACATGGGTAAGATGCCCGTGCCACTAAAAAAAACGCCGCGCTGAATTTCTTCAACGCGGCGGTTTGCTTTTCGGATTTGAATTTATTTCGCGCCCTGATCAATCCACGCGCGGATCAAGCCGACCTGCTCGGCGGTCAACGGCTTGGGCGGCGGGCCCATCGGGCGCAGACGCGTTTGGAAGCTCGGTCCGTTGGTGCCGGCGGGAGTGCCGGGAGTATGATCGCCGTCACCACCCATTTGCGGCGGCGGACCGCCACCTTCAGGACCGCCCATCGGACCGCCGGCGCGCGGCGGCATCGCGGGCGCGTTGGTGCCCATCGGGCCGCCGGGACCGCGCCGGGCGCGCGGTTTGGGCGGCATGGCGGTTTCAGGATCGAGCTGGGAAACGGCTTTGACGAGCAGGCTGTTGGCGCTGTCGCCGGCGGTGAGGATCGGTCCCTGCTTGGTGCCTTTCAAAACGCCTTCCAGCGTGTCGAGACGGAGCTGGGCACGCGGACGTTCAACGCCATGACAGCGCACGCACGCGGTTTTGAAGATCGGCTGGATGTCCTTGTCGAAGGTGACACCGGTGACGGTGGCCGCCGGCGGTAATTTGCTCCAGTCCACCGTGGCGGCGGACAGGCTGGCGGCCGTCAATCCGGCGGCCGCGATGATAAGTGCAGTTTTCATGTTGAATTGGCTTGGTTAATTTCGGGCAAAATTTGCGACAACACGCCGTTAATGGCGAGCCTTTTATTCATCGCCGCCGGAGCCGCCGGAGCCGTTACCATTTTTCTTTTCCCAACTGCGGCGCTGCTTTTCCGGCAGGCTGGTGTCCACGCGGGCGTAATACGTTTTCTCGCCGAACAAACGGTTGGCCTCATGCTCCAGTTCCAGCGACGGCAGGACGCCGAAACGCTCGTGTGCGCCGACGAAAACCGTCCCGCCTTCCGGCCGGCTAAAACAAAGAAACAACGGGCATTTGCCGGGATGCGCGGCGGTGAGTTCGCGGACGCGCTCCATGTCTTCCGGTTTCAGATGCGCCATGTTCAGTCGCAAATGAACCTGCTTCGTGTATTTCTTCGCGGCGTCGGCCAGCGGCATGATGTCCTGCGGAAAAATTTTCGGCTTGTCCTCGCCGGTGGTGATTTCGCCGATGACGAGGATGGCCTTGTTCGGTTCCAGCAGCGGGCGGAACTTGTCGTAATCGTTCATCACGAGCAACTGCACTGAGCCTTCCAAATCTTCGAGCGTCACCATCGAATACGGCTTGCCGGATTTTTTGGAGACGCCGTGCGTGACCGCCGCAATCATGCCGCCAATGCGCGTCAGACTGCGGTTCGGCAGCTCGGCGAGCTTGGCGGTGGTGGTGAGCGAAAATTTTTCCAGCAGCGGCACCAGCGGCGTCAGCGGATGGCCGGTGACGTAGAAACCAAGCAGCTCTTTTTCGTGCGCGAGCAGTTCGTGCTGCGGCCATTCCGGCAAATTGGAAATGGCTTCCGGCATCGGGGGCGCTTTTTCTTCGAGCGCGCCGAACAGCGAACTTTGCCCTTTTTGCTTGTCCGAAAGAATGCTCGCCGCCCGCGCCAGCGTTCGTTCAACCTGCGCGGTCAAGGTCGCGCGCGTCTGGCCGAAGCAATCGCACGCGCCGGTTTTGATGAACGCCTCCAGCACGCGCCGGTTCACCGTGCGGCCGTCCACGCGTTCGCACATTTCGGCGAGCGACTTGAATTTCCCGCCTTCGTTCCGCGCCTTGAGCAGCGACTCGACCGCCAGTTCGCCCACGCCCTTGATCGCCGCGAGGCCGAAACGGATCGGCCGCAGTGGCACGCGCGTCTCGCCCGTAGTTTCGCTGCTTTTTTCAGACGACGCCACGGCGCTTTCCGCCGGCGCAAAATACACGCTGCTCTCGTTCACATCCGGGCCAAGCACTTCGATGCCGACTTCGCGCGCCTCGGCGATGTATTCGCTCAATTTTTCCGTGGCGGCCATGTCGTTCGTCATCATGGCGCAGTAAAATTCCACCGGGAAATTCGCCTTCAGATACGCGGTCTGATACGCGACGATGGCATACGCGGCGGCGTGCGACTTGTTGAAACCGTAGCCGGCGAATTTTTCCAGCAAGTCGAAAATCTGATTCGCCTTGGTCTTGGGAATTTGATTGGTTTCGTGGCAGCCCTTGACGAATTTCTCGCGCTGCTTGGCCATTTCCTCGACCTTTTTCTTGCCCATCGCGCGCCGCAGCAAATCCGCGGCGCCCAGCGTGAAGCCGGCCAGCAACTGCGTCGCCTGCATCACCTGCTCCTGATAAATCAGGATGCCGTAGGTCTCCTTGGAAATGGATTCGAGCAGCGGATGCTCGTATTTGATTTCAATCTCGCCGTGGCGGCGCTTGATGAAATCTGGGATCAAATCCATCGGGCCGGGCCGATACAGCGCCACCAGCGCCGTGATGTGCTCGACGGAGCTGATCTGGAATTTCTTGCACAGGTCGCGCATGCCGCCGGATTCCAACTGGAAGACGCCGAGCGTTTCCGCGCGGTTCAGCAGGTCGTAGGTTTTTTTGTCATCGAGCGGCAGATGGTCAATGTCAATCGTGACGCCCTGCGTGCGCTTGACCATTTCGCAGGTGTTGCGAATGACGGTCAGCGTTTTCAGGCCCAGAAAATCCATCTTCAGCAGGCCGAGTTCGCCGACGGGATTCATCGCGTATTGGGTGACGAGCGTGCCGCTGTCGTCCAATTTCAGCGGCAGCAAATTCACCAGCGGCTCCGGCCCGATGACGACGCCGGCCGCGTGAACACTGGCGTTTCGCGTGAGATCTTCGAGGATGAAGGCGGTGTCAATTAGCTCGCGCGTAACTTCTTCATTGTCGTAAGCCTCCTTGAGTTCCGGCACCTGCTTGAGCGCCTTCGTCAAATCCATTTTCAATTCGGCGGGAATCAATTTCGCCAGCCGGTCGCAATCGCCATACGCCAAGCCCATCACGCGGCCCACGTCGCGCACCACGGATTTCGCGCCCATCGTGCCGAAGGTGATGATCTGCGCCACGGCGTCGCGCCCATATTTTTCGCGGACATATTCAATGACGTCGGCGCGGCGGTCGTCGGCGAAATCAATGTCAATATCCGGCGGATTCACGCGCTCGGGATTCAGGAAGCGCTCGAACAGCAGACCGTAGCGGATCGGGTCCACGTTCGCGATTTCCAGCAGGTAGGTGACGATGGAACCGGCGGCGCTGCCGCGCGCCACGCAGGAAATTCCCTTTTCGCGTCCGTGCCGGATGAAATCGGCAACGATGAGAAAATAGGAAATAAAACCAGTCTTCTCAATGACCGTCAGCTCAAGCTGCAAGCGGTCAATAACCGCCTTGATGGCGGCGGCGACGGCGGGATCATCCAAATTGCGGATTGCGGATTGCGGATTGCGGATTGATTCTTCCGAAGGTTTGTAGGTCGGCAACCGCTTCGGCTCGTCAATGCCGGTGATGATAAATTCTTTTCCTTCGGCCTTCGCGTGGATCGTGTAGCGGCGGAACAAACCTTCCGCGAGCAGCATTCGCAGATAGCCTTCACGCGTGAAATGTTCCGGCGGAGTGAACACCGGATATTTGTTTTCGCCAAACCTGATCTCCAAGTTGCATTTTTCCGCGACCTCCAAAGTGTTTTGCACGGCCTCCGGCACCTCGGCAAAACGCGCCTTCATCTCCTCCGCGCTGCGCAGGTAAAACTGCTCCGGCACATAGCCGGCGCTCATGCGCTTCGGATCGCTCAACAGCGTCTGCGTGCCGATGCAGACCAGGCAGTCGTGCGCGTGCGAATGACTTTTCTCGATGTAATGCACATCGTTCGTTGCGACGAGTTTCAGGCCGAATTCCTTGGACCACTTGATCAAATGGCTGTTGACCTTGGCCTGTTCGGGAATGCCGTGGTTTTGCAGTTCGAGGAAAAAATTCTCCGCGCCGAGCGTCTGCTTGAACCAATCCACCGCGTCGCGCGCCTTGTCCAACTGATCTTTCATGATCCAGTCGGGAATTTCGCTGGCGAGACAGCCGGACAGTGCGATCAAGCCGGCGCTGTGCTGCGCGAGAATTTCTTTGTCAATGCGTGGCTTGTAATAATAGCCGTCCAGATGCGCCGCCGTGGTGAGCTTGATGAGGTTTTTGTAGCCGACGTTGTCGCGCGCGAGCAGGCCGAGATGATGATATTTCTCGCCGTTGCTCTGCTTGCGTTCCAGCCGCGAGCCGGGCGCGACGTAAACCTCGCAGCCGATGATGGGCTTGATGCCTTTGGCCCGCGCCGCCTGATAAAACTCGATGACGCCGTGCATCGCGCCGTGGTCGGTGATGGCGAGCGCGGGAAATTTCAGCTCATGCGCGCGGTCCATCAATTTGTCCAAACGGCAGGCGCCATCGAGCAGGGAATACTCGGTGTGCAAATGGAGATGGACAAAGTCAGCGTGCGACATGGGGGGAGTTTAGCTTTTCAGCCGGGGGGCGCAAAGCGCAAAGCGCGGAGCCGGACGCCCCGTGCATCCCGAGGTTGTTGGCGAGGTTGGACAGGTGCGCACTTTTGAACTCGACGACGTGTCGCCGCACTCCAAATGTGATCCCCGGAAAACCGCCGACAACTTCGGGAGGCCCCATCGGCGACCGGGGCGCTCATAGATTTCTTCCCCCGGGCGGTAACCTTGGGGTATCGTTCCGGTAGCATCAGACATGGATACAACCAAACTTTGTCCCGGCTGCGGCCGGCCACTGTCCGCCAATGCACCCCGGGGGCTGTGCCCGGCGTGCCTGATGCAGGGGGCGTTTGCCACGGGCACGGAGACGGGCGGCGCGGCGGCCCGTTTTGTCCCGCCCACCCTTGAGGAACTCGCGCCGCATTTTCCGCAATTGGAAATCCTGGCCTTTATCGGTCAGGGCGGCATGGGCGCGGTGTATCAGGCGCGGCAGAAGC
>Ga0181516_10002619_pt1 | contig 12622 bp, 13 predicted proteins | sample PEATcosm2014_Bin_25_FD_121104 | JGI IMG/M metagenome (GOLD analysis project Ga0181516, IMG submission 121104) | Peatland microbial communities from MTU Mesocosm Facility, Houghton, MI, USA - PEATcosm2014_Bin01_10_metaG | ecosystem: Environmental > Terrestrial > Soil > Wetlands > Peat | place...
GGGGAAGATCTTTGATGACGGAGTTGCGTAGAGTTGGGGCCGAAAGGTAAAAGCGCAATCCGTCATAAAACTTTTTTTCGTCACCAAAGACCTGAGCGAAAGCCTTTTCCTGGGACGTGCCTTGATCGAGAAGGCTGTAAAACTCGCCAAGCTTCTTGCCGTTCTGCATGCCATCGCCGAACTCCATATAGTGGACCATGGCCCAGGACTCGGCATAGAACATAGGAGCCAGGTTTTGGTCGTGGTAATAAGGCGAGCGTTGGTCGACCTTCAGCATCACGTCAATGGGGATGAGGGACTGACGTTGGAGTTCGCGCAGGCGTACCGAGGGGAATCCCACTTCTACCCTTTCGCCTTCGAACAGCGTGCTACCGAAAAATTCGGCGAGGCCTTCATCCATCCAAACGGGCAGCCAGCGTGTATTCATGTGAAGGATGCTGTGCACGTACTCGTGATAGATAACGTTAAAACTATTCTGTCTGCCGTTTACGAAGCCAGCTTCGGCTCGGCTCAACCGAACAACGGCAAATTGTTTCTCCCATCCTTCGTTGTAGAGGCCGACCAGCGTGTTGATTCCCTCGCGGTCTTGAAATGCAGGGTCCAGTGCGGCGGCGCTGTCCTGGTCTTTGGCGACGAAGATGGTCAGCGGAGCGCCATTATCCAGGCGGAAGCCGCGCATGTTGTACTCAAAGACATTATGCATTTGCTCAAACTCCTTGGCGACATGGCGGCCGTCGCGTTCGCTCCCGTCTGTGAGGACGCGAAAATGAGCCGAGCGGATTTCGAGCCAGGGCTTGTCAGCCGAGTATGCAGAGGCAGAGATCAGGCAACTGATTGACAAGACGACGAAGGATCGCAGGAAAGAGTTGGGATCCATAAAGCGCCTATAGTGCAGGACTGGAATAAGCCGTGTCAACGAAAAAGGGGGCCGCTAACCGCAACGCCCCTACCACTTCAAGCTAGGATTCGATTCAGGACTTCGCTTTTTTCTTAGGTGTTGATTTGCCAGCCGTGTTGAGAGCCACCGCTTCGCGAACCAGCGCTTTGAAGGCGGAAGCGGCCACTTGTTCTCCTTCGTGGATGTCGATGGCGCGGCGCACGTTTCCGTCGAGGCTGGAGTTGAAGAGATGGGCCGGATCCTTCAGGGACGCGCCCTTGGCGAAGGTGAGCTTCACGACACTTTTGTAAGTCTCGCCTGTACAAAGGATGCCGTCGTGCGACCAGACGGGAGTTCCGGGAGATTTGGGCTTGACCCACTTGCGTTCCTCGACGACCTCGGGGTCCGCTTGCTTGATGAGCTTGCGCATTCGGCTGAGGGTCTCGCCGCGCCAGTCGCCGAGCGAGGTGATCTTGTCGTCGATGAATGCAGAGCCGGATTCTTCGGGGATGGACTTTTTCATCTCAGCTAATCTAGCTGCGTTGCACATAAGCTGCAACCACTTCTTAGCGACGATGAAATGCGGTGAAATAAATCAGGAGCGCGATGAGCGTAATTGCGCCGAGCAGAACGATCGCGAAAATAATCGCGAGAGGCCAGAACGCCCAAGACCACGAATTTCTTTTCTTGATCTGTTGTATGGTGTTGCGCAATGAGAAAGCGGTGGTGATTGCACCAAGCGGAGTGAGCATGAATGCGGGCATGAAAGCGTCGAGATCAGGGCCTTTGCAACCATGCTGGAGACAGTAAATAGCAGGCAGCAGAATCGACAAGAAGTAAACGATGGCGACGAAATACGAAATCCATAGGCCTAGTTTGCGTACCATCGATCTGTCCTCAAATCTTATCTTCGGTGTTGAGCCGATAGCCACCTTAGCACAGGCTTCGGAGCCAGCGATGCAAACTAGTTACTTTGGAAACGTTTTGTCGTTGCCGAATTTCCTTATACTCTGGTCGGTATGAAGAGCGAGAAGCTTGTTGCTGCTGTGGCTTCTACCTTGGCCATCGGCTTGATCATCGTCTGCTCGATGCAGGTGTGGGCAAAGCAGGAAAACTTTTGGTGGGCGATGATATTGCTGATATTCATTTTGCCCATCGCCGCCTTCGGTTATTTATTTGAATTCTTGGTAGTTGACAACATATCGCAAAGACTTAAGATGGAGGGCTTTGTTTTCTCTTTCTTGACCAGTGCGCTGCTTGGATCGATGGTGTTTGGCGTGGCCTCAGGCTTTGGTTTTTTCGGCGCCTTTAGTCGAGGCCAGTTCAAACCAAGACTCTACAATTGGAAACTGGAATTGGCTCTCCTGCTGTTGGGTGCCGTGGGGGGAGCCGTGGGCGGGATCGTTTACTATTTGACCAAGAAAATGCTAGCTCCAAAATCGAGCCGATCGGGTCGAGTTAAGGCTGCGGGAGGCGTGCCTTTACGTCCCTTGTAAAAATGAAAAGCGGCCAGGTGCGCGCGACGTTACGAGTTGTTGCCGTCTTGGCGACCCTTGGCGTGGTGATTTTCGAGGTGTTATTTCTCCTGCCGATGGTCGCCAACGGTCCCAACTTCCATCGCGGGCTGGGGTTGAGATACACTTCGCACTTGGTTTGGGTTCCGTTTGTCATCCTCTACGCGCTCAGCGTGATCCCCGCCATAGCTGGAGGAGTTGTTCTTTCCTTTGCTGCTGCTCGTCTGGGGCCGCGGTGGACCGAATCCAGGCTCCGGCGGCTCGAACTGGGTGCGGTGACCGAAGCGGGATGCGCCGTTGGTGCTACTCTTCTGACGCCGACAGAGCGAGCCTCCCACTTTCTGCTGCCAGCGGCCGTGGCTGGTGCCATCGTGGCCGCGATCTTGCCTCTCGCGAGATGGTTTGGCGCGTCCACCAGCGATGCAGCCGGTGATGAAGTGTGGACACACACGCGGACAGACAAATAATCGACACCCGGAGCGTAAGCTGCTAAGTCGATTTTCTTGCGAATAGGCGTCTGACGACGTGGCCTTTCCACATCCAGAGCCCAGTTAGGACCATGATGGGGAAGAAGACGAAGCGGGTGGGGCGTGCGTAGCCTGGGAGCTTGTCGAATGGGTTATAGATATAGCCGATGATCGGAATGCTGAGGATGAGGTGAATCCAGCGGGCTATCGTACGTTGCGTGGCTTGATTCATGTTAGTTTAACCCTCCGAGAATATGCTCCAGGTTGCCGATGAATTTCTGCCATCCCCAGTTCGCGCCTTTGTAGTAGACATCTGACGATTTTTCGATGCTGAAACCGGACTGCTCCATTTTAAGGTGAGTGCCGCTCTGCGTGGGCGTGAGCGTCCATGTGACGACGGTTTCGAGGCCCATCGAACTCCAGATATATGAGAGGCGCGAATTGGGTTCGACGACCAGGACTTCGCTGGAGATGAGACCGTCCCAGTTGGGCACTGGCGTGGCGCGGAAGTTGAAGCGGTGGCCGACGGTCGGCTGGAAATCGTTTTTCATCAGCCACTGCTCGATCAGAGGTCCTTGTGTGAGCGCACGCCAGATTTTTTCCGGAGGATGCGGCAGTTCGCGTTCGATGACAAGTGTGCGGGTTGGGGTGGCGTTGGTCATTTGTCCATCCTGTTGAGTAACTTTTCGAGTTGATCGAAGCGGTCGCGCCAGAAGGCGCCGTAGTGCGTGATCCAGTCGACGAGAGGTGCGAGGGCTTGCGGCTGGGCGGAGTAATGGGTTTCGCGTCCGTCGCGGCGGTGGCGGACTAATTTCGCGCGCTTGAGGGCGACCAGATGCTTCGAGACCATGGGTTGCGAAACACCGGCCCGGTCGGTCAAGGCGTGCACGGTTTGCTCTCCGTCGCGGGCGAGGTGCTCGAAGATGGCGCGCCGGGTCGGGTCGGAGAGAGCTTTGAATAGGTGATCTTCGATAACCTGCACGGAAAAACCATAACCGAAAGGTTATGGTTCGTCAAGTGTAATTTTCTGGCCTGCGAAGTCTGTGTGTCGGGGATGTTTCGGGGGAAATATAGGGCGGACGCGGGCATCCGCCCAAACCAAACTTAATTAACTGCGGCGGAGATTTCTGGCGATGGGTTCGACCCGCTCGCGGACATCGTCGGCGAAGGCGCTGCCTTTGTCGATGGCGTCTTCGGCGAAGCGTTTGGCTTCGTCGGACCAGTCTTCGAAGGTGTCCTTGGCGTCTTTATATTTGCGGCGAAGCTCTTTGCGAAGTTGCTTGCCTGGCTTGGGGGCAAACAACATGCCGACCAGGATGCCTGCGCTTAGGCCAACGAGAAGGCAGGTTAGGGCGGTGCCTGCTCCTGCTACTCCGGATTCATAATCATTTTCACTCATATTTTTTCTCCTGCTGCTTGTAGTTTAGGGCTTGGCTGTGCCGATGTCAGCCAGAACTTTTTCGGCGAAATAGTTTTCCACTTTAGCCTGATCGCGGAGCACTTCGTAATAGGCGGCTTTCAGGAGCTGCTCGCGCCGATCGCGGAGTTGGGAACGGATGGTCTCCTGTACGCGAGGGTCGGAGAGCTCGCGCTGTCCGGCAGGTTCCTTGGAAATCAGCTTGACGATGCGGAAGCCCATGAGCTGTTTATTTGCCGGATTGATGATGTTGATGATCGTGCTGTATTGACCGGGCTTGAGCTTTTCAATGGTATCTCGTGTGGTTGGATCGGTGTGCTGGAGCGCGGACTCGGGAGTAAATCCGAGATCGCCGCCGTTGGTGGCCGTCTGGGTGTCTTCGGAGAAATTTGTAGCCAGGGTGCTAAAGTCGTCACCGCTGTCAAGGCGGTTCATGACCATCTGAATTTTCTTGCGGGCGTCACCTTCGTTTTGCGCTTTGTTGCTCTGGTTTTTTGCTTGAGGATTGGGCACAGGACTGACGAAGATTTGCGCCAGATGATACTGCTGCTCGACCAAGTTAAACTCAGATTTGTGCGCGTTGTAATAGTTCGAGATGTCCTGATCGGTCACGTTGATCTTGGAGGTGATCTCCTTGTTCATCACCTTGTCGACGGTGAGGGAGCGGCGGATGTCGCGCTTGAAGTCGTCCAACGAGATCTTCTTTTCGGCGAGTTGTTGATTGAATTGATCTTGTGTATAAGGCGACTTGATTTCGTTTAACTTCCGCTCGACTTCGTCGTCGGTAGCGAGCAATCCGAGCTTTTCGGCGCGGCGCATGAGGATTTCATTGTCGATGAGTTCGCGAAGAATGTTGAGGCGGAGATTCGTCGCCTGTTCCCCGGCGGGCGGTTGCTGATCGGAGCCGGCGGTTTGATTCTGGTAATACTTTTCGACATCGGCGCTGAAAATCTTGCGGCCATCGACGGTGGCGGCGACGTCGCCTCCCGCTTGCTTGGAGCCGCAGCCGAGGCTGGCGGCGATCAAGACTGTGAGAAGTGCTGTTCCTGTTGCAATGCTTGCCCAGTTCTTCAATGAATTCTCCCTAAGACTTCCGATCATTTTTCTGGTTTACCGCTGCACGGTGCCCGGTGCGGGGGTAGTTGTGACTGCGTTTGCCGGAGTGGCTGCATTGGCATGCACGGGTGGGGTCACGCCGGCTTGTCGAAGGGCAGCGTCGAGCACTTCGCGGATATCGTCGGCGGAAAGTGCGCCGTCCAACTCACGACCGTTCACGAAAACTGTAGGGGTTGCGCTTACGCCGATGGCGTCGCCCTCTTTTTCGGATGCTTTGATTTCGGTTTCCGTCTGGGCCTTCACGCAGGCCTGCAATTTCGCAGCGTCCAAGCTGTGCTTCTGGCCCTGGAGCAGGGTGATGCGGTCCAGCGCAGCGGCATGATCTTTGTCCGAGCTGACTTCGTGCTGATTGGCATGAATGTAGTCCGCGAAGTCCCAGTAGGCGTCGCTGTTTTGCGCGGCCAGACAATTGGCGTCAACGGCGGCGTGAATTGCCCACGGGTGAATGTCCGACAGAGGATAGTCCTTGTACACGAACTTGACCTTGTCGCCGTACTCCTTAAGCAAGGCGGGAAAAAGCGTTTGATGCATGCGTGAACAGTAGGGGCATTCAAAATCGTCGAAGTTCACGACGACGACTTTGGCCTCCTGGTTGCCGCGAACGGGGCGTCCGGTCAAGTCGATTTTCTTCATGACTTCGGCGTACGGATCTTTGGAGAGGTCGAGCTTAGTCCAACGAATCAGAGTCTTACTGTCTTTTGACAGCAAGAATTCGTAATTGATTTTCTTTTCTCCACCTTCCAGAGTTACGGTAACTGCGTCATAGTCTGGAATTTCGCTGGGCTTGAGCGGACTGATCGTGATCTTGACCTTGGAGGGAATGTTGTAATACGAGCGGATCTCGCTGTCGATTCGGGAGGCGGTGTCGGGCGAGACTGTTTGAGCGGAGCAGCCGAGACAAGTGACTAACAGTGCTACGGCCAAGCGACGAAAGAATGCCAAGAAAACCGCCTAAATAATGAATTTATAGCTCATTTGATGCAATTGGATTATCTCACGGATGGCAGGATCACGTGGGTGCAGGGAGCGGGGTCAGTAGAGCCGAGTGTCGCGGCGGAGATTGCCGAAGGCTCCGATATTCGAGAGCGAAAAAGTGAAGCGGAACTGATTCTCATTGGGCACCGTGCCCAGGGCAAAGCGCTGATATTCCATGTTGAAACCGCAACAATCCCAGTTGTAGGTGGCTTGGAGGGAAGTGTATTGCAGGGAGTCTAAATTCGCGTCGACGCCTACACTGGCGGCTGCGCTGAAGCCGCGCTTGTTGGGATAGCCATAGCCCAGAAGAACTCTGAACTGATTGAACAGCACAGGAGTAACGACCGAATTTACGGTTGTGGTCTCGCCTGGCGCCTGTAGGAAGGCGTCGCCGCCACCCACGGTGAAAGGCCCGACGCGATAATTCAACAGAGCGGTGCTAGCGTTGATGTGGCTGGAATAGAAATCGTAGTCGATGTCCCATTCGATGTCGGTGCGGGAACTGGCCTGATAGCGCAGACGGGAGATCAGCGGCGAGAGGTGGCGCTGCTCGGTAATGAACGCGATGCCGGTGAGATCTTCGGAGGCGGCGAAAACGTTCGGCACTCCGTTCACCAGCGCTCCGCCAAAGGTGGGATCGATGAAATATTTTTGCGCCAATTCCCAGGTCAGAATTTCTTTCACTTGCGGCTCCGACCCACAGGGGACGTCGGTGGGCTGAGTAGGCTTTTGCCAGGGAATCAGGCTATGCGGAGGGGCGCCGCCGACAAATAGCGATGGCATTCCATGGGATCCGCAGTCAGTATCGGAAGGGAGGAGCTTCTTGGCATACAGGCGATTTACCAGGCGGTACTCGACCTCGTTGGTGTCGCTGAGAATGTCGCGTTCGTCGAACCGTATGATCTGGGAAAAATTATCGACTCCGCTGACGTTGCGATAAATGATTTCTGGTTCGACGACGTGCTTCCACTTGAGGCCGAAAAGAGTGCCGTCGAAGACTCGGCTCAAGGCGGGCGGACGAAGATCGACGGAAGTTTCCAGAGCCTTGCGATCGATGCCGCCGGATTGAGGCGTGCCGAGACCGATCCCGTTCAGGGCGGGGAGAATGCTCTGGGTGTAGTAGGTTTCGCGGAAGGCGAGTTCGGGTCGCAGTGACCATCCGCCGAAGTGTAGAGGCATGGCGATGCCGGGGCGAAAGTCGAAGCGACCCACCAGAGAATTGGTGTTGAACGTTGGCTGAGTTCTTGAGACGCCCCCGAGAGCGGAGTCGTAAAACCAATAAAGGGGCGTATGGCCGATTTGGCGTTCGACGCTGCTGAGTTCGAGGCTAGGGGCGTGCAGGATTGTGATCACATCGCCCGGTGTCGTGCTTTCGTAGTCCTGGTAGCGTTGCACGTCGAAGTTGTAAAAGTATCCGTTCGTCGTATTCGACAGGAAGGCGTTGGATTTCACTTCAGAGTTGACCGCTTGCGTATAAACGTCGTTGAAGGCCAGCCGGAATAGGTAAGAACTCAGGTAATCGATGTCTGCGACTCCGCGGAAATTGTGGGGAAGTTCGGTGGCTGCGTCGAGGCGGATGTCTTCGCCACCCTGGTTGACTGGGGGATGGCCGTATCCGCGATCGATGACGCTGAAGAACTTTAAGTCGAGGAACGAGCTCTCGCTCGGTCTCGCGCGGAATTGACCTTGCGGAGCCCAGCCGCGCTGGGAAAAGTATTCGGCCCCGATGGTGGCGTCCATGCTGCGATTGATGGCCCAAAAAATCGATTCGCCGATGATGGTGCCCTTTATGGAGGATTGCCCGATGCTGGGAATGAGAAATCCAGTCTGGCGGGGGATGCGTTCTGCCGGATGGGTCGCGAACGGAAAATAAAAGACGGGTAGTCCGTAAAGATGGAACGTCGAATCATAGATTCTTGCGTTGCCGCCTAGGTCGACGATGACTTTGTGAGCGTTGAACTGCCACTTGGGCTTCGGCAACTGACACGTGGTGACGGTGCCGTCATAGACGATGTAATGATCGGGGCTTAGCTTTTCCATGCGAGCGCCGGTGAACGAAAAAGGATTGGAAGAGGTGAGCAGTATGCGGCCGGGTTTTATCTTTACGCCGATTCCACCCACAACGTTGAAAAATGTTCCGGTTTCGAGTTTCAGGTTGTAAGTGGCGTGCTCAGCTTCGATATGCTCGTCGTTGGGGCCGCCGTCGAGGGTGACGTGGCCCTGGGCATCGACGTCTCCAGTGTCGACGTCGTAAGTGGCTCTGTCAGCGTGGAGGATGTAGCTTTCATAGTCGATCTCAATGGCGCCCTCCAGGTGGTAGATGGACTTTGATTTTTCCTGCTTGAGCGACTTGATGGTTACGGGGACGCGATTGATGGAAGACGGCGCTGGGGGCGGTTGTTGGCGGGTAAGTTTAGGGGAGAGTAACTGGCTGGTTAATAGCGACGGCAGGAGTAACTGATGAAAACACAAAAACGCCGTGATAATTAATCCATTGCGGAAATTCATCGGGAGTGCGACAGACGCTTCGTGGTCATCCACCTGGCTTTTCGTGAACTTAGCATGGCGCTGGCCCCGGTAGCAAAGGAGCATTGCGAGGCGCGCGCGGAATTGGTGCCTGGTCTTAATCTGAAATAACTTTCTCATGCAGTTTTCCTCACAACCTGACGCCTTCGGACTTGCTTCCCAGTCGAGCGCGGAGGCGCCTGCTTTGTTTGTAGCGGACGCAGCCTCGAAGCTGCCGAGCGTCCCTGCAAATTCCATTGCAGAAGAGTCGATAGAGGAATCGCCTGAAGCAAACCACCTCGCTCGGCCAGCAGTTGACGCCGACTCAGATATCGCGGAACCGTTCAGTCCACTGGAAGCCTCGCTCTCACAGTGGAAAGACGAAGTCGCCGCGCGAGTAAACCATTACCGCAGGCGACGCCCGCGGACGCCCCGATATCCTTCATTGTCCTTGAAATTCGACGCGCCGAAATTTGAAACAGATCGCAGCGACAGCGGCGTGCCCGCTGAGACTCCTATTATTCTTCAGGCTGCGCTGGTCGCGGATTCGTTCGCGTATGCTCCCGCACCCGAGTCCACCGGGCGAATTCTGGAATTTCCGCGCTCGCCGTATATGCCGCCGGAAGTGCGGCGCGAAGCCATCGCGGATCCGGTGATGGATCTGCCTCGAATTCTGGATGTGCCAGAGATGATGCCTCCACCGCCGGCGCTGGGTGGGATTCACATTGAGGCCGATGCCAAGTTGGTGGAGCGGCGCCCCGGCTTTGAAATCCCGCTCCAGTCCGCGTCGTTCTCGCGACGATTAGGGGCTGGGATGATTGACGCGATGCTGGTGATCTTGAGTCTAGTGGGATTTTGCGCGATCTTCTTTCGCATCAGCCATGCGGTGCTTAGTCCGCGCGAGGCGGTTATTGTCTCTAACGGAGTGGGCGTTGCGCTCTGGCTTCTTTATCAGCATTTGCTGTTGGGTTGCTCGGGGAGCACTGTGGGATTGCGCTGCGCTAAGTTGCAGTTGCGCAAGTTTGATGGGCGTCGGGTTCCGCGCTCGACTCGTTTTCTGCGGACGCTGGCTGCTGTGCTGTCTGCCGCGTCGCTCGGATTGGGATATCTTTGGTGTTTCCTCGACGAGGACCAGCTTTGCTGGCATGACCGCATCACACGTACTTACATGGCTCCCCAAGACTTAGCCTCGAACTGACAGCGCTATGCGGGTCGTTGTGTTAGATTTTTACTACTCCATAGAATCGGGTTTGGGCTGACTTTTCCGGCATGGCATCCATTGACAACGTAAAGCGTCCCGCGGTCAAGGTTTTCGTGGCCACCACGGTGATGCTGACGTTCATCTCCTTCTGGCGAGCGTCGGCGATCGTGTTGTCCGACTTGGCCTCATCGGCGTACTACGCTGGCGGCGACGCGGAGAAAGTCATCGGCAAGAGTGCGCCTTGGTTCATCCTCGCCGTGATGTTATTCAGCTATGCGGTGCGGGCGCTCTATATCGAGTCCAGCAGCATGTTCGTGCGCGGCGGCGTGTACCGCGTGGTCAAAGAGGCCATGGGCGGGACGCTGGCGAAATTTTCCGTGTCGGCGCTGCTCTTCGACTACGTTCTGACTGGGCCTATCAGCGCGGTTTCTGCTGGGCAGTATCTGGCTGGGTTCATCGAAGACATTGGGCGGTATATGCACCACCCTCTGGTTTTTTCCGAGGATCATTTTTCCGCGATTTTTGCCTTGTTCGTAGTTGTGTATTTCTGGTGGAAGAACATTCAAGGCATTCACGAATCCAGCGAGAAGGCCTTGCAGATCATGATCGTGACGACCGTGATGGTCGTCATTTTGCTGATCTGGTGCACGATTACGATATTGCGAGCGCCGATTGTGATGCCGCCTAATCCTCTGGCGCCCGGTGTCGTGCCTCTGAACAAGGAGTCACTGGGATGGCTCAATGGCACCTGGATCAGCCATCTCACGCTCATCATCGTATTCGTCGGCTTCGGCCACTCCGTGCTGGCGATGAGCGGCGAAGAAACACTGGCGCAGGTGAACCGCGAAATCGAGCACCCGAAATTGAAGAATCTGGAAAAGACAGGTCTGGTAATTTTTATTTACAGCCTGCTCTTTACCTCACTGGTTTCGTTTTTTGCAGTGATGATTATTCCCGACAAGGTTCGTCCTGACTACTTCGGCAATCTTATCGGCGGCATTGCGATGTATCTGGTTGGGCCGACGCCGTTGAAGCTGCTGTTTCACGCCTTCGTGGTGGTGGTCGGAGTATTGATTCTGGCCGGGGCGCAGAACACCGCGATCGTGGGCGCGAACGGCGTACTGAATCGTGTGGCTGAAGACGGCGTCCTGACATCGTGGTTTCAGAAGCCGCAGAGTCGTTACGGCACCAGCTATCGCATCATCAATCTGATTGTTGGGATGCAGTTGCTGACCATCATTCTCAGCAAAGGCAATGTGTACACGCTGGCGGGGCTTTATGCTTTCGGCGTCATTTGGAGCTTCGCGCTGAAGTCGCTGGCGGTGCTGGTGTTGCGTTATACGGAGCCGGGAAATCGGCAGTGGAAGGTGCCGGGAAACATTCACATCGGCGGCAAAGAAATTCCCATTGGGCTAACTGTGATCTCTGCGGTGCTGCTCATGACGGCGCTGGTGAACCTGTTCACGAAGTCGGAAGCGACGATCGCGGGAATCACGTTTAGTATTGTGTTTTTTGCTTTATTCACGATCTCTGAGCATCGCGTGGCCCATGAGCGCAAGGGGAAGCCGGAGAATCTGGATCAGTTCCGTGTCTACGGAAATCAGGAGTTGGGAAGCGGCGCGCTTGGGGTTCGTCCGGGCAATATTTTGGTAGCTGTGCGCGATCCCCGTAATCTCAACTATCTGCGCGATGTCCTGCGCCGGACGGATACGACACGGCAAGATGTGGTGGTGATGACGGCGCGGCTATATCATCGCGAGCATACTTTTAGCGGCAGCGTGGTGCTTGAAGCGGGGGAAATTTTCGACCACTACGAGCAGGAGTTATTTACGTCCGTCGTCGCCGCAGCGGAAAAAGAGGGTAGACCGGTTTCGCTTTTAGTAGTTCCGGCAAATGAAGTGTTCGAGGCCATCGTTGTCACTGCGCAGCGTCTCGACTCCAGCCGTGTCGTGTGTGGCGTGTCCAATAAGCTGACCAACGACGAGCAGGCCAAGTTCACCGGCGATGCGTGGGAAAAATTGCCAGAGCCAAAGCCTCGTCTTATTCTGGAAGTGCATTCGCCCGATGGCATTTCTAAGGAATACGTCATCGGCCCGCATACGCCGCGGCTGCGCGCCGAAGATCTCGAACTGATGCACAAGGTCTGGCTGGACGTGACCTCCGACCCCAGGTACTGCGGAGCGCATCATTATCATGTGGTCAAGCTTGCTCTCGAAGAGTTGGAACGCGAATTGAGCACCGAAAAGCGCACCGAGTTGCTGGCCAAATTATTCGACGAAATGCGCGACGACGCCAAGCCCTGCTAGGGTCTGTTTTCTCTGGGCCTGGTTTCTCCTTGACACTAGATAAGGTCCAAGAGTACCTTTGCGGGGCTGCGAGAATCTCCCATGCGCCACGTCCCTAACGCCGTCTCTCTCTCTCTCTCTGCATTTGCGTGACCGCCCACGCCCAGAACGCGCCCTTCAATCAGTTTAACGGCGTGGCTTCCCGGGGGATACACGTGAAAGCGTTGATTCAAAACGGCACCACGGGCGGTTCGCTAGCTCTCCA
>Ga0181516_10002622_pt1 | contig 12609 bp, 8 predicted proteins | sample PEATcosm2014_Bin_25_FD_121104 | JGI IMG/M metagenome (GOLD analysis project Ga0181516, IMG submission 121104) | Peatland microbial communities from MTU Mesocosm Facility, Houghton, MI, USA - PEATcosm2014_Bin01_10_metaG | ecosystem: Environmental > Terrestrial > Soil > Wetlands > Peat | place...
GAGACTCACGCCACCGGAATTCCCACTGTCGTTGGTATTGGACAGGATCAACCCGCCATCGGACAACGTCGTGGCACCCGAGGTGGTCACAGAGATTTTGCCGGAGCTGCCGCCCAGGCCATTGGTCGCGGAGGCGGGAACGTAATCGGCGCCGCTGGATATGCCCGTATTGCTGCCGGCGATCATCAGGGAACCCGCCGTCACGGTGACATCGCCCGCGTTTCCCAAGCCCGCGGTGGCCGTGAGGATGGCGCCGCCATTGGTCAGCGTGGTCGCGCCGATGGTCGTGATTGAGACTGCGCCCGAATTTGCGCTGGAATTGGTCGCCTCGGCGGAAGCGGCGATCGGGGTAGCGATGCCCGAGGGTCCGCCGCTGGCAGACAATGAATTCGCCGTGATGGTGATATTGCCTGCATCCCCCGGGCCATCGCTGGTCGTCAGGATACTCGCCCCGTTGGCGAGCATCGTCGCGCCGGTCGTGGCGATCGACACGTTGCCGCTGTGGCCGGTGCCGCTGTAGGAGGTGCTCGAGATGCCTGTGATCTGGCTCAAACCACTGCCGTTGATGTCCAGCGATTCTGCCGACAGCGTGATGTCCCCGGCATCGCCGGAGCCGCGGGTGTTTGAATCGACCCGGCCTGCGGTCGCGAGCGTCACGGGGCCCGTCGCGGTGATCAGGATCTGCCCGGAGCCGCCGTTCGCTCCGGCGTCGGTCGAGCTCAGAAGACCTGTGGGCAGTGCCGACAGGCCACCGTCGATGTTGAGCGAACCCACCGTCAGATTGACGTTGCCGGCAGTGGCGGAGCCCAGCGTCTCGGTATGGATAACGCCGCCGTTGAGGATGCTGGTCAGTCCGCTGGTCGTGATCGAGACTGCCGCGGCATTGGCGCTGGCCGTGGAATCCACGGTGGTCATGATGCCGGTGGAGTTGGTGGCTGAGCCTGCGCCATCAATGGTCAACGAACCGGCCTTCAACGCGATCCCATTGCTATATGCCGATGAGCCGGCGAACGATGCGATCTGCCCGCCATTGGATAGAGTGATCGCGCCGGCGCTTTCCACGGACACGGCGCCCGCACTACCCGTGGAGAGGGTATCTGCATTGCTTTCGATTGCGGTGGTGGCGGGGGTCGGGCCTCCGTCGATCGTCAACGAGCCGACCGAGAGGTCCACGCCACCGGTGTTTCCCGTGTACGTGCTGGTGAGGATCTCGCCTCCAGCCAAAATCTTCGTGGCGCCGGTGGTCGTGACCGATATGTGGCCGGAGTTTCCGGCCAGCCCGGTCCCTGCCGTGACAGGAGAATATTCGGAAAGGCTCAGGATTCCGGATTCGAGCGGGGAGGCCGCAAAGCCGTTGCCGTTGATCTCCAGCGAAGCGGCGGTAAGCGTGATGTCGGCGGCAGATCCGGGTCCCACCGTGGAAGTGAGGATGGCACCGCCATTGCTGAGCGTCGCGGCTCCGGCGACTTGCACAGAGACTGGCCGGCCAGCGGCGTTGCCCGCCTGGCTGGAAATGCCCGTCATCGGGCCGGTCAGCGTTGCACCACTGGCGTCGATATCAAGCGTGCCGGCCTTGACGTTGATGCCCCCACCAAATGAAAGCAGGCCCGTCGGCGCGCTCGCACTCGGATCCTTGATCGTCAACGAACCGGCGCTGAGATTGATGTCGCCGCTGTTGCCGCCAGTCGTGACGTCCGCAAAGATGTCACCGCCGCCGTCGAGCAGCACAGTGCCGGAGACGTTGATCGTTACGGCAGCTGAGCCACCGCTGCCGTTCACGAAGGTGCCGAGCGCCGAACCAACCGCTGCGCCCTGGCCGCGGATCTGCAGGGCGCCGGCGCTGACATAAATCGAGCCTGCGGGGGCATCGGCGATGCCGGCGGTCTGGACCGTGCCCCCGTTCTGAATGGTGACGGTTCCGTCAGTGGAATTGAAAGTCCCGGAGAGCGGCACCTCGGTGCTCTGTGCCCCGGTGGCGATCAGGCGGACACCGCCGGTCGTATTGGCGATGCCCGCGATGGCACCGGCGCCATCGATCGTGATGTCACCGGCGGCGATCTGCAATGGGGCCTGTCCATTGTCCGCAGGTCCTGCCGCGAGCGCGGCGCCGGTCACATTGACCGGTGCGCGGGTGGTACCCAGAAACCCAAAGGCCTCAGGCGCTGCCGTCGAGAGCGAACTGGTCTTGCTCGGATCGGCATAAAAGCGGCCATCGCGGAACGTCAGGTAATTGGCGGTGGTGACATAGAACCCCGCCGGCACATCAATGGCACCATTGGCGGTGAAGGTGACGCCATTCGGATTGATCAGAAAGAAGTTCGGTGCGCCGGAAGCGGCGAGCAGCTTGATGGTGCCATCGATCGTCGAGGAGTAAGCACCGGTCACGCGACTGATGACGTTGCCGATCCCGGCGGTCGTGGTGGAAAAAAGCGCCGTCTGACCGGTACCGATGTTGAAGTATTGAAAGCTGAAAAAAAGATTCCCACCAGCCAGGGTCCCAAGACCCTGGGTAATATTGAATGTCGGCCCCTGCAAGGTGGTGGCGCTCCCGCCCAACGAGCCGTCCAGCTTGACCCCGGCCGGCCCCGCGGCGTGCGCGATGCCGATCTCAATGAGCGTGCAGAGGAGGAGCCGAGGACGGAGCGTCTTCAATTCCAGTCACCGACGAGCACCAGCGGCGCCCAATTGGACGGATGCGAGAATGCGGCTGAGGCAATCATCGAGCGTTGCGCGAGCGCCAGTGCTTCGGCCTTGCTGTGCTGTGGCAGATTGGCGTAAAGCACCTGCATCATCTGCTGCTCGGCGTGGTCGTCCACGGCCCAGAGCGAGCCAATGACACTTTTCGCTCGGGCTTTGATCGCCGCCCCCGCGAACCCGAGCGGCGCGCGGTCATCGCCTTCGGCGGTGCCGCAGGCCGATAGCGTCAGTAACTCGATGGCACCTTCTTCCACCCCATCCGGGCCGCCGATGAGCCGCTGCAGGTCGTTCAGACGTATGACATCGTCATAGGCCAGCAGGAAGGACTGCTGCGCGCTATCGCCGAAAAAGCCATGCGAGGCCACATGGACCAGCTGGTAGTCGCCGCTGCCAACCTCGTGTTCGAAGCGCGCCACCGTGAATCGGTCGTTGATCAGCGCCACGCTCTTGCCCGGGACCGCGATCCGCTCTATTTCGGCATTGACCCCCGGCAGCTCCAGCTGGCTTCTTAATTTCGATTCGCTGGGCACGCGACCATCCGCTGCGGTGCCAGCGAAGCCCATCGACAGTAACTTGCCGATCACCGGGCCGGGTTCTGCGAGCCCTGCCAGGAGCGACCGGGGCTGCACCGCCCGGGCGCTACGCTCTGTCATACTCAGCCCGGTGACGGTCGAGACCACAAAGCGCTCTACCAGGAATTGCTGGCCGTCGTGCAAGGCGCCGAATGGAATCAACCGCAGCTGGCCGTCAGGAACGATGACCAGCGTGCGTATGCCGGCCATCGAAAAGCCGGGTTCAAGCGGCGCTATCAAACGTTGATACAGCGTCTGCGCCGCCAACAATGAAGTTGAACTCGGATCGCTGAGCTCGGCGCGCAGCTCGTTGATGGCCTGGTCGAGCGCGACGGACGAGAATGGAATGGCCCGATGAGAGAGTCCTGTCGAGACTCGGATGACCACATCGATCCGATCTCGAAGCACGAAGGTGTAAAGCTCCGCGACGCCAGGGTCGGGCGGCGTGCTGAGCCGCTGCCGGATGGCTTCCACAGAACAGCGATCGCCGAGGTAGTCCTGCATCTCCGCCTGATGGGTCAATTCCAGGGCAGCGATGACGGATTGCAGCTGCGCCTGCTGCCTCACAGGCGGCAGCGCATCCACTTCTCGTAACAACAGGTCCAGCTGCCGGTCGAACAGCGGTTTGATCAGCGTCAGGTAGGTCGACTGGCCATCTTCCTGCTCGATCGGCAGGTCCTGTCGAATGTTCTCGAGGTGCCCGGAGGCGCGCATGTAGGCTGCCATCGCCCGAGAATTGTCGCCCAGTTGCTGCTGCAGCTCGCCCGATCGGAATTCCAGCCTGGTCAGCAGTAATTCGACCTGCCCGAGCGGTATTCCCTCGGCGAGTTCCAACGCCGCCTGCACCGTTTGCAGCGCATCCCGGTAGCGGCCCTGACTCTGATAGAGCAACGCCATGGCATCGAATGCCTCGATCCGCAGCGCTGCGTTGCCCGACTGCCGCGCGAGCTCCAGGGCATTGGTCAGGCTTTGAAAGGAAATCTTCAGCACGCGGTCGGCGGCCGTGACCGGCTCCGAGCCGGCGCGCACCTCTTCATCGGTGCCGATGAGTCGTGCCGTTTCGAGGGCCTCCTGGGCCTGTGTGCCCAGATTGATGTAGGCGCGCGTGCGTTCTATCGGCCGATCGATCGACGGGATCTGCAGGTAGAGGCTCTCGAGGGAGCCGATTCTCTGGCGCGGCGGCTGCAGGCGCGCCAGGTTCAGCTGTGCCAGTACCCTGATATCCGGCGGTGCGGCCAGATCGCCGGCCGGTGTCAGCAGCTGGTTGTAGAGTTCGATGGCTCGTCGCGGCTCGTGTGCGGCCACCGCCACATTGCCAAGGGCCAGCACGATCGCGGGTCGCGTCGCCGGCGTTGATTGTTCGAGCGCCTGGCCGAGGATGCGCTCCGCCTCCTCTACATGGCCCGAAAGTTCCAGGCTCAGCCCCAGCGCAGTCAGCGTCTGCACTCGAGCGGGGCCAGCGGGCGCTGTTGGCAGTGCTTCGTTGAGCGCCCGAACGGACTCGGCAATGTTGCCGGCCTGGCGGGCGTTCACGCCCGCGCGAAATTGCGCGTGCCACACCTCTTCAGCATGGGCGGAGATGCAAATCGCCAGGCCGAGGAGTACCAGCAGGCGTGCAGGAGTCGTACGGCGCGTGTGTGAGGGGCCGTCCATACCTTTTTGTTCAGCGCCCTGATCGGCTCGAGTCTGCCACGGCGGGTCACTGCTCGCCAGTCAAAACTGGCCATATCGCGCTCCGGAATTGGGGTTTTTCATAAGGCGACCCCAGCGCGTGGCCGGACACCGGAGACAGGGTGCGGAAAGTTTCACCCGAAGCGCCTCGATCGTCGTTAGGTGGGTGGGAGACGCTGCCTGCCAGCGCACCGCGGACCGACCCCCCTTATTAAAGGAGATACAGGATCATGACGATGCAAACAAAAGGCGGCTCACTGGCGCTGATCGGAATGGCGGCTATGGTTGCCCTGTGGACCACGGGGGCCTCGGCCCACGGCGGCACCCCGGGCCCGGTCTTGTCTGGCAGCACAGCGGATTCCGTGCGGGAGCTTCGGACTGTCTTTAACCCCACTATTGGCCAGGACGCCTCACTGCGGGGCATGCTGCCCTGAGCGATGAGGCAGAGCATTCAGCTCTAGCAGGCCCAAAGACGCCAGAGATCATCTCTGGCGTTCATCCCCACTGCATGGTAGGCGAGCCGCCAGCCCAATCGAGAGGGTGGCGGCGACGCGCCGTTGATGCCATTGCCATTGCCATTGCCATTGCCATTGCCATTGCCATCGGCACGGCTCGATCCAGGCCGACCTCCGCACCCAGCCGCAGAAAGTTTTCACCAGGCTCTCGAACAACGTCGTTAGGTGAATGACAGCAGCAATGGATGACATCGCTGCCTGATTTCTACCACCAACACTGGAGATGCAAATGATCACTTTCAAAAAGCTCGTTCTCAGCACCCTGGCGTTCGCGACCCTGTCGGTCGCCACGATCGGTACGGCCAGCGCGGAAGACGTCATCGTCAACAACCCCGTTGTCGTTCATGTCTGGCATTGCTTCAACATCTGGCACCAGGTCTACAACCCGTACACCGGCATGTTCTACGGCGTGGCCAACCGGGTTTGCAACTAACGAGGTCCATCGAGGCGACGATGAGTCATCCGACGGCCTTGTCGAGAAAGAGGAGCCCTGACACAGGGCTCCTCCCCTCCGACTCATTGCGCTCGAGACCGCACCATGTGTCCGCAAGCCCCAACACAGCGCCCGGTTATCCGCGCCCCGGGTGCCAGCCAGCCCGGACGCTCAGCTTGCAACGGTCTGCGCACGAGGCTCACTCCGCTCCTCGCGCTGCTGCTGGGTGCCGTGTGGGGGTCTACGGTCTCCGCGGAGGACGTCGTATCGACGGATAGTCCTGCGATCCACGTATTGCTGGGAGGCCAGAACAATATCGGTGGCGGCACGATGGCGTTGAAGCAGCACACGTCCGCATGGGAGGGGATCTATGAGCGGCCCGATCTGGTGGGGACATTTGGCCTGCAACTGCGATACCTCAACGAGGGTTATCTGGGCCCGACGAATGTGCCCTGGGCGCTGAAACTCAATCAGGCGCTGCACTATCGTGACTCCTACGGCGCCCAGCTCAATTATTGGTCGCCTTTCCTGGGCAGATGCCGGGCAGGCTCCGCCCTGGGCCCGGAAATCTACTTTGACACCTTCGCCAGTACCTACCGGTCGCAGTATGAGGATCGACACGGTATCGGCATGCACCTGAGCGTGGCTGGCCAATGTCGAATCTCAGCGCGGTGGTCAGCGGAAGTCATCGCCAGCCGCTCCCTGGATATCGCCAGCTTCGATTCGAGCTCGGTCGTTCTAGGGTTCAGCTATGCGGCGCGCTGGGGCGCGAGCAGTTCTCAAAGTGTGCGACCGGGCGGCGGCGGGTATGTCGAGTTCACCGGTGGCCGCAGCGAGATCGACTCCTTTCACATGATGGGGGAACGCGGCTCCATCCTCTGGGCCACGTACGGACAGGCGCTGCACAACCCGCTGGCGCTGGAACTGTCGCTCGTCAATGAAGGTGTTTCGGGCGTTCTGCAACGCCGCGGCGCGGTGGCACAACTCGTGGCACATCAGGATCTATTTTCGAACCATATCCAGCTCTTCGCGGGCGTGGGTCCGGAACTCACCCGCTACAACGACGAAGTGGCTCGAAGCTTGAACACCCAGGTCAACCTGCTGCTGTCCTATGGGATCAAAGTGCCGATAGGGCAGCGCGCGTCACTGGTGGCGCGTCTGGCTCGCCTGCAGTCGCAATCCGCGAAGAACGATGCCGATCTGCTGACAGCGGGCTTTGCAATTAAATTGTGAGCGATGAGCCCAGATGTCAACCTGCAAACTGCGTTTATTCCTGGTCCGTCACGCACAGTCTGCCTCCAATTTGGATGCGTGGGTGAATGCCCAGTTACCGGATCATCGAATCGGGCTCTCGGATAAGGGCCACGAGCAGGCAGCGCAAGCGGGCAATGCACTGGCGGACTATCTGACGGCGACTGCCAGTGTGGGCCCGATCCGGATCCTCACCAGTCCCTACCAGCGCACACGGCAGACCAGCTACGCAATCCAGTCCGCCCTTCAGGCGCGCGGATTTCGCTGCGATCAACTCGAAGCCGTGGAACTGCGGGAGCTCGAGTTCGGCCTGTTCGATGGCATACCGGATGAGGACCTGCCGCGACTGTTCCCGCGCGAGTATGAGCATTACCAAAAGCACGTCAGATTCTCAGGGAAGTTCTTTGCGCAGATGCCCCAGGGCGAGAGCCGCTGCCAGGTCGCCGAGCGCGTCAAGGGCGTTTTTGGCACAGTGCTACGCGATGCCTCCAACGGGATCGATGCGATACGAGACTTCGTCGTGGTGACGCACGGGGTCACGCTGCGCTGTTTCCGCATGCAATGGATGCACTATCCCTGGGAATGGTTCGAGGCGCAGAAGAACCCACGGAATGCGTCGATCCAGCTCATCGAAGGAGCTCCAGGTCAGGGTTACACGGATTCGCTGCTGTATAAGGGGTTCAGATCCGTCTATCGATCCTGGCAGTCGCGACGCGAGGAGGGGGCCGTAGGCAGTACAGCTCAATAAAAGAGGTTCGTGGCGGAGGGCGGTAGCACCAGAGGGAGTAAGATTAGCTTACCGTATTAAACACATCGATTGCCGCAGAGACTCGAACCTCCGATTCGCGTCACAGGAAGACAGCTATGTCAGAACCGCCTTCCAAATCTCCATCGCGTCGACGCTTTGTGCAGGGCCTTTCGCTCATTCCGGTGGTCGCAGTACTGGGTTCCTGCGGCAGTGGTTCGGGGAGTGCCACTGGCACGGACGCCGCACACAAACCCTACGAGCCGCGCTTTTTCACCGCGAGCGAATGGGCGTTCATCGTTGCCATCTGCGATCGACTGATTCCGGCGGATGAGGTCGGGCCGGGTGCCGTGGAGCTGGGTGTGCCCGAGTTTCTGGATCGGCACATGCAGACCCCTTATGCGAACGGTGCAATCTGGTACATGCAGGGGCCCTTCCTGGAAGCCGCGCCGGAGTTCGGCTACCAGGGCCAGCTGCCGCTGCGGGAGATCCTGCGCGTCGGCATCGCCGAGATGGACGCTCATTGCCATAAAGCGTTCGGAGGCAAAGCCTTTGCGGAGCTGACTGCCGCTGAACAGGAGAGCCTCCTCGAGGCGGCGCAAGCGGGCTCGCTGCAGTTCGACACGATTTCCTCAAAAGTGTTCTTCTCGTACCTGCTCGGGGAGGTCCGCAACGGCTACTTCGCCGATCCGGCGTATGGCGGGAACAAGGGCATGGGTTCCTGGAAAATGATCGGCTATCCGGGTGCGCGCGCCGATTACATGGACTGGGTGACGGTGCGTGACAAACCGTATCCCTTGCCGCCGGTGGATCTGGGCGGAAAGCGAGGCTGACCGATGGCCACGGTCAAGCCGAAAGTGGATGTCGTCATCGTCGGCATGGGTTGGACCGGCGCTATCATGGCTAAAGAGTTGACCGATTCGGGCCTGCGCGTCGTGGCGCTCGAACGCGGCGCCGATCGGGACACACAGCCCGATTTCGCCTACCCGAAGGTGGCCGACGAACTGGAAGGCTCGGTACATCGAAAGTTCCTGCAGAGCCTGTCGCAGGAAACGGTGACCATACGGCATAGCCCAGCCGGGGTCGCGGTGCCGTACCGGCAGATGGGGTCCTTCAAGCCGGGGACAGGGGTCGGTGGCGCGGGCTCGCATTGGTCTGGTTGTCATTTCCGGGCGCTGCCGGAAGATCTCAAACTGCGCACCAATGTCGAGAAGCGTTACGGCCGGCGCTTCATACCGGATGGCATGACCATCGCGGACTTTCCCGTGAGCTACGAGGAGCTGGAGCCGCACTTCGATCACTTCGAATATGTCTGCGGCACCTCCGGCAAGGCTGGCGTCATCAAGGGCGTCATTCAGGAAGGCGGCAATCCGTATGAGGGCTCGCGACAACGGGAGTTCGCGCTGCCGCCGAATCCCAATTACCTGGGCGCGGAACAGTTCTATGTCGGGGCGCGCAACATGGGATGGCACCCATACCCCATTCCGGCATCGAACGCTTCACGACCCTACGTGAATCCCTACGGATGCCAGATGGGGCCCTGCAATTTCTGCGGCTTCTGCAGCGACTACGGTTGCATCAACTATTCGAAGGCCAGCCCCAACAGCTGCATCCTGCCGGTCCTGCGTCAGCGCCAGGCATTCGAGCTGCGCGCCAACGCGCATGTGCAGAAGGTCACTCTGGACGCTGATGGCAAGCGGGCCACGGGGGTGACCTACCTGGATGGGCAAGGTCGGGAGATCGAGCAACCCGCCGACCTCGTGCTGCTGTGCGCGTTCTCTTTATATAACGTGCATCTGATGCTGCTCTCAGGCATCGGATCGCCCTATGACCCGAACACGGGGCTCGGCACGGTCGGGCGTAACTACTCCTACCAGAATCTCAACCGTGTCACGCTCTTCTTCAATAAAAACGTCCAGGCCAACGCCTTCATCGGTAACGGCGGGGCCGGCACGACGATGGACGACCTCAATGGCAACCAGCTCGATGCCGGCAAATCGGGCTTCGTGGGTGGCGGGATCATCTGGGCACGCCAGCCCGGCGCGGGTCCCGTGCGCGGCATCAGTGTGCCGCGCGGCACGCCTAACTGGGGCACTCAATGGAAGCGGGCGATTACCGACAGTTTCCGGCACTCGTTTTATTTCGAGGTGCAGGGCGCCTGCATGTCGTACCGGCAGAATTACCTCAGCCTGGATCCGACTTACAGGGACGGTTTTGGCCGGCCGCTGCTGCGCCTGACGTTCGACTGGAATCAGAACGAGATCAAGGCATCGCAATTCCTGGTCAGCAAGGCCCAGGAGATGAGCAAGACCCTCAATCCTCTTTCAATGATCGGTGATGCCAAGAAAGACGGCAGCCACTACGACGTGACGCAGTATCAGAGCACCCATACCTGCGGCGGCGCGATCATGGGCAGCGATCCCAAGTCCTCGGCGCTGAACCGCTATCTGCAATCCTGGGCTGTGCCCAATGTATTCGCGATCGGTGCCAATGCGTTTCCGCAGAATAACGGCTACAACCCGACCGGCATGGTCGGGGCACTGGCCTACTGGTCTGCCAAGGCGATCCGCGATCAGTATCTGAAACATCCGGGTCCGCTGGTCTAGGCAAAGTGCCACGGCCATGAGCAAAGTGTTTCTGATTCTGATCGCGCTAGTGGTGGTCGCAGGGCTCGCGGCCTTCGGTTTCGCAGAGCTGCCAACGACTACCCGCACCATTTCCGCGGCATCTTCCAATCAGGACAATGCCGCGCTGGTGGAGAAGGGCCGTTACCTGGCCATCGCGGGCGACTGCAGCGCCTGTCACACGGCCGCGGGCGGTCGACCGTTCGCAGGTGGCCTCCCCATCCTGTCGCCCATTGGTGTCATTTATAGCAGCAACATCACACCCGATCACGCCACCGGCATCGGTGGTTACTCGCTCGACGACTTCGACCGGGCGCTGCGCCATGGTATTGCCGCCTCGGGGCAAACCCTGTATCCGGCCATGCCATACCCCTCATACGCCCGATTACGTGACGACGATGTGCTCTCGCTGTATGCCTATTTCATGTACGGCGTGACGCCGGTGCATGCCGAGAATCACAGCAATGGCATCCGGTGGCCGCTGTCGATGCGCTGGCCGCTGGCAATCTGGCGCAAGCTGTTCGCGCCCAATCCGGATCAACTGGCGGCCACCGCCATCCGTTACGCCGACCCGGTGGTCGCGCGTGGCGCCTATCTGGTGCAAGGGCTCGAGCACTGCGGCAGCTGCCACACGCCCCGGGCGCGCACGTTGCAGGAGAAAGCGCTGGATGAGTCCGGGAGTGATTACCTGGCCGGTGGGCAGGTCCAGGACGGCTGGAGTGCGGTGAACCTGCGCAGCAACGATGCCGCGGGTCTTGGCAGATGGTCTACCCAAGACCTGGTCGATCTGCTTAAAAGTGGGCACAGCGTGTCTCACGCGGTGATTGGCAGTGCGATGGGCGATGTGGTCGTGCACAGCACCCAGCATCTGCGCGATGAGGACCTCGCGGCGATGGCCGCCTATCTGAAATCACTGCCGCCCGCGCCCCATGAAGTCGCGACGTTCGCGATGAATGCCGCTACAGCGCGCGCGCTGCAGTCTGGCATCAATGACACCCGCGGGGCCGAGCTGTATGTGGACAACTGTGCCGCCTGCCATCGCACGGACGGGGAGGGCTACGCGCGCGTGTTCCCGGAAATCACCGGCAACTCCACGGTGTTATCGGCCGATGCGACTTCGCTGATCCGCTTAATCCTGCTGGGCAGCGTGTCGCCCGCCACGGCCGGCGCGCCTTCGCGCCTTGGCATGCCGGGGTTTGCATCCCGGTTGTCGGATGAGGAGGTGGCGACACTGGCCAGCTTCGTTCGTCAGAGCTGGGGCAATGCCGCTCCGGCAGTCAAGGCCAAAAGCGTCAAGGCCGTGCGAGAAAACGCCTTGAGTGCCGCAACGGCTCCATAGGTATCAATGGGCCAGCAGGCGGATGAGCACCTCCGCTGCTCGCTCGCACTGCTCGCCATCGACGTCCAGATGCGTCACCGCTCTGACGGTCCGGGCGGCGAAGGCGTTGAGCAGCACGCCCTGTTCGCGCGCCCGTGCCGTCAGCGTCTGTGCGTCGAACGGCAGGGCGGCCGGCAGGTGAAACACCACGATGTTGGTCTGCACGGTGTTCAGGTCTAATTCGACCGGTGCCCCGGCCGCGAGTCGCTCGGCAAAGGCGCGCGCGTGCGCGTGATCTTCCGGCAGCCGTGTCAGGTGATGGTCGAGGCCATGGAGTGCGGCCGCTGCCAGAATGCCATTCTGTCTCAATGCACCGCCCATTCTGCGGCGGTGAATATCCGCGGACCGGATCTGCGCTTGAGTGCCTGCCAGCAGCGAGCCCGCGGGCGCGCCCAGGCCCTTGGAGAAAGCGACCGCGACGAGATCGAAAGGCGCGGCAAGTTCGGCCGGCGACAGGCCGCTGGCAACGCTCGCGTTCCAGAGCCGCGCACCGTCGAGGTACGTGGCGATACCGCGTTCGCGGGCAGCCGCGCAGATGCGCAGCAGCTTGGCCTGCGGCACAACCACGCCACCGGCGCGATTATGGGTATTTTCGACGGTGACCAGCGTTGTGGTGGGGAACATTGGAAAGTTGCGTGGCTTGATCGCCGCCAGCATCTCTTCGACACTGAAGATCCCGCGTCGGCCAATCTCGTGCATTTGCACCCCGGCATTGGCTGCAGC
>Ga0181516_10002624_pt1 | contig 12609 bp, 10 predicted proteins | sample PEATcosm2014_Bin_25_FD_121104 | JGI IMG/M metagenome (GOLD analysis project Ga0181516, IMG submission 121104) | Peatland microbial communities from MTU Mesocosm Facility, Houghton, MI, USA - PEATcosm2014_Bin01_10_metaG | ecosystem: Environmental > Terrestrial > Soil > Wetlands > Peat | place...
AGAGTCGATGGTCTGTACGAAACCACAATCGCAAGACAATCCCACCGCCCAAATTTACCGGCAGCAACTCATCTGCCGCTACAATGCGCTTCGAAATCGGCACCTGTGAGAAATGCGGGCTAACGCCAATGTTGAAGATGAAACATAGTATCGATAAGTGTCGGCTTCACCTTGCACTTATGGTCGTCTGAATTTCAACAAAACACCGTTCACCGGGTATTGCCGGCTCATCAGGAAGAAATTCCTTTGTGATAGCAAGGGTAACCTTCGGCGCCTGGCGTTGAGGCTCGATCGCAAGCGGTTCGGAACGCCGGGTTCTTTTCTTCATCTGGAGCTGGGTCTGATCGAGGACAACCGCGATAGGGGGGCTTGGAGGAAGCTCTTGCCAAAGGCAATACCTAGGGCCAAGCATGGTTCCCAAATTTGGAACAGATTGACCGGCTGCCTACCGTGTCAACTGCGGCCGATGAGCGCTTTCCCTCAAGAACGAACAAGAGGTCAACGACAATATGAGGCGAATAGCCTTCAGAAGCAAATGAAGAATCGCCCATTCCCAGCCAAAGCAGACGGAACTGATGTATAAAGGTCAGAGAATACTTCAGATCGTCCGCGGAATGGATCGGAAGATACAACTGCTGGGGTTCTGGGAGTTCCTGAATTTCTTTGTACGCGATTTGTACGCGAACCAGGCAATCGTGGAATTTGGTAAATTTCAGGCATTCTCAGTATCAGTAACTTGAGTGTTTTCAGTGCCGATGTCGGGTACGACTCCCGCCGCCTCCATCAATAAGTCATTTATTATCAAATATTCACCATAATAATTCTTAGAAAAGGCGAAGATTGCGTCGGCGAATAAGTCTTCTGTAATCAGACATATGGCGGTTTGGATTCTTGGCTCTGAGCCGCCGCCTCCCGAAAAAGGCCGAGCCGCACTCCTTGCAACCTTTATGGTCAGAGGCCCCTGATAGCGGTTTCTTGGTACTCGTCGCATGTGTGGCATGGACCGCGATAGCGGAGTTGACTCGGGATACGGCGTATGGAGCCACTAAACTCGATCTGAATGTCCGCTCACGACGTCGATGAACGACTCGGCCTGTACTCGTCAGTTGAGGATCAGCAGTAATCCGAAGCGGGTGCATCGGTAAAGATCTTCTCCGCTATTTGGCTGGTGGAGATGACCTCGCCTCGTGCAAGCAGTTCCGACAGCTGAGAGGCGATTCTTGCGCTAACAATGCCTCATGTTCGATTTTCCGCGCCTGTTGCGGAGATATCCAACATTACAATCGGTCAAGTGTGGCGCGGATGACAATCCTACCGTCGGCTTGATCCTGTGCGCGGTAAAAGATGAAGTAGTGGCCCGGTACTCGATCCTGCACGAAAGCCAGCAGATGTTTGCCTCGAAATACATGCTCTACCGCCGACTGAGGACGAACTGCGAAAGGATCCTGCGCGGGAACGCGACCAAATTGAAATCCGGCAGACGCCTGCAAATCCCTCAATTTGACCTTTCGTCCTGTCGATTGCCGCCCGAAAGCAGTAAGCGTGTTGTGCAAAAGAACTGTTCATGCAGTGGTGCGTCTGGAGCATGCTTCGGAAGTTCAGACCACCTTGGACGAACCAGTTCTTGGGTCCTCGTCTCATTGCAACGAATCTTCCATGCGCACCGTGAAGGACGCCTTTGGGGAACTCCCGCGGATTGGAAGAGACCTTAAGGCATAGGGTCGCGGCAGCTAGGGAACAAATCGAGAACATCTACTGTTGAAATTGTGGTAGAAATTCTGTCCCATTGCTCAACCGTTGTTTCAGATTCTCAGTGCCCGCCCGCGTGCAGGTCAACCTTGCCACGAAACTTGCCGTATACAAACACAACGTAACCGATGGCCAGCAGCATGCCGAAACCCCACCAGATCAGGCCCACGGCGAGCGTGTGCGGACCGGAGATGGCGCGGTTGAGTGTGATGTCGTTCGCAGCGCCGGTGGTAGCGGGGAGAAGCGTGGGATAGAGTCCCCAGCACGCTCCGGCCAACATGAAGAACAGATAGAGGCATGAAGAGAGAAATGCTTTGACCGGCTGAGCCTTGCGATTGAAGAGCCAGAGAGTAACCAGGGAGATGACGACGCCGACAGGGACGATGAACGTGGCTGGGAGGTTGAAGTAATTGTGCAGGCTTGCCGGGCGCACAACAATGGTGGCGGCGAGACTGACCAGGGTAAGCGTCGCGAGCGCAAACCAGAGAGGTGTAACGATGCTGCGTGCGCGCTGCTCGAGTTCTCCGGAGGTCTTGATGGTGAGCCAGAGGGTGCCGTGCAGTGTCAGCGCCACGAGTGCCACCAGGCCGCCGATTACCGTATACCAGTCGAGAATGCCGGGATGCGGGCCGGGTTGCCAGTTGGTCCACAGAGGCAGAAAGAAGTATCCGTCGGCTTGCAGCGGAACGCCGCGCAGCACGTTGGCGAGGGCGGCGCCGAAAAAGATAGTGAGCAGAGCGCTGGACAAACCGAAGAGGCCGTCGAGCAATGCGCGCCAGACACCCACTTCGACGTGGTTGCGCAACTCTACACTTATGCCGCGCAGGATCAGCAGCCAGAGCACGATCATCAGTGGAAGATAGAAGCCGCTGAAGGCAGAAGCATAGAGAAGCGGAAATGCAAAGTACAGCGTTCCGCCGCCGGCAAGCAGCCAGACCTCATTGCCATCCCAAACCGGGCCGATGCTGGCAAGTGTTGTGCGGCGCTCCGTTTCATTGCGAACCAGAAACAGGTGAAGCACACCTACCCCCAGATCGAAGCCGTCAAGTACCACGTAGCCGACGATCATCACGGCAACCAGCCAGAACCAGATGAAACCCATCATATAAAACTCCTACTCAATCTCTTCAACGCGGGTGGAGAGCATCAATCAATGTGAACCGTATCGACGGCGATGGCCTCAGGCCCGTTGCTGATTTCGCGATAGATCAGAACGGTGAACAGGATGCCGAGCAGCAGGTAAAGCCCCATGAAGCCAAGCAGAGTGAAAAGACTGTTCGAGGCCGAGACAGTGTTGGAATAGCCTTCGCTGGTGCGCATCAGGCCATAGATGAGCCACGGCTGACGGCCAAGCTCAGCGGTCATCCAGCCGGCAGTGTTGGCGATGTAGGGCAGCGGAAAGCTGAGCAGCAGCGCCCACAAAGCCCAGCGCGCCGTGTAAAGACGCTTGCGCCAGAGAAGAAGCGTGGAGACGATCATCAGCAGCGCAAACCATGTTCCGAGGCCGGCCATGATGTGGTAGGCGTAGTAGAGCAGCGGTAGAGCAGTAGGCCACTGGTCGTGGGGTATTTGATCGAGTCCTTTTACTTCGGCCTTGGTCGTCCCATAGATGAGGAAGCTCAACAGATCGTTCACCACAATGGGATTGTCGATCTGGCCCGTCTCTTCGTTCGGTTGTCCCATCAGCACGAGGCCTGCGCCGGCCTCGCCGTGGAAGAGGCCCTCCATTGCGGCGATGGCGGCTGGTTGATTGCGCGCAACGTACTTGCCGTGCAGGTCGCCGGTGGGAAAGATGATAAGGATCGATGCGATAACGCCTGCGATGACGCCAACCTTGAGAAAGATGCGGGCGTAGTTTTCGAGCCGGCCCTCCAAAAGGTAGAAAGCGCCGGTGGCGGCCATCACGAAGGAACCGGTTACGACCGCGCCGGTCATATTGTGCGCGTATTGCAGCAGGCCCCAGGGATTCATCAGCAGTTGCCAGAAGCTGAGCACCTCGAATTGGCCGTTGGGAAGTCGATCATAGGCCACGGGATGCTGCATCCAGGCGTCGGTGACGATGATGAAGAAGCCTGAAATCCACGATCCGACGAATACCATCACAGACGAGAACCAATGCATGAGCTTGGAAATTCGATTTTCGCCATAAAGTAACAGACCCAGAAAAGCCGACTCCAGAAAGAAGCTGAAGACGCCTTCCATCGCCAGCGGCTGGCCAATAACTCCGCCGGAAAGGCGCGAGAAGCGAGCCCAGTTGGTGCCGAACTCGAACTCCATCGGAATGCCAGTGACCACGCCGAAGACGAAGTTGATGGCGAAGATGCGCCCCCAAAAGCGAGCGGCGCGGTCCCACTGCTCGCTGCCGGTTTTGAGAGCGACGGACTTGAGCACCACGATCAACAATGCGAGCCCCATGGTGAGTTGGGGAAAGAGATAGTGAAAGGTGATGGTAAAGGCAAAGTGCAGCCTGTGGATCAATTCGGCTGTCATTGAAGTTCTCCTGTTGCGGTTTGTTGCGCTTGTGTGGGGAAGGCCGTACCAATCCTATATTGCGGGAGCGCTCCACGATGATTGTCGGTTTGCGCGGACAGAAACCACCTATATTCTCGTCTCGGCACTCTATCTGACATTGAAGAAGATTCCCAAGCCTGCTCTCCCAGCCCGGCGCCAGTATACGCCTTGCCGTTTACGCGGGACCGCTTTTGCGTCCACTGCGGACCGCCCGTCGTTCTGCAACAGATCGGATCGACGTGCCTTCAATGTAGTCAGATGTCTTGTCCTGGAAAGCCGCACCAAAGGGGATGTCACGACGACAGGCAAATTTTATTTCATGTTTGTTGTAACGATTTCCTCATTCGAAGACTTTATTCATATGAATGCACCGCGCAAGGACATTTCAACCAATGAGTTCTCGCCTTTATCGATCCCTGGGCCTTTCGCTCCTGATTTGTTCAGGAGGATTGGCCACAATGGCGCAAGATCCGCTGACGCTTCGTCAAGCCATCGACGAGGCCCTGGGGCAGAGCCCTCAAGCCGCAATCGCACGTGCCGACTTGAGCGACACCAAGGCCGCGGCAGCGATGGCGCGCACTCAACTATTGCCGCAACTCAACTTTACTGAAGATATATCTCGCGGCAATGACCCTGTTTACGCCTTCGGCACCCGTCTCCGACAGCGGCAATTCACGCAAGCGGACTTTGCGCTGAACGCTCTGAACTTCCCTCAGCCCATCGGGAATTTCTCTACGCGCTTCTCCGGCTCCTGGATGGGCTTCGACTCGTTCAAGACGCAGAGGGAGATTCGCCGCGCCGATCTCTTCAAAGAAGGCGCCTCCTCATCCGCCAAGTTGGTGGATCAGCAGATTGTCTTCCGCGTTGTCGGGGCGTACCAGTCGGTGCTCTACGCGCAGCGAGAGATCGACGTCGCCCAGCATGAGCAGGACACCGCGGCGGCACTGCTGACATCGGTTGAGGACCACGTCAAGGCCGGCCTTGCGGTCGAGTCGGACCGGATGTCGGCCCAGGTAAACGTGGCAGCCCGAAAACAAGAATTGATTGCGGCTGAGGGAGACCTGGAACTGGCATGGGCCGAGTTGCGCGAGGCGATGGGGACTCCAGAGCTCAAAGCATTCGAACTGAAACCGATTGAGACGCATACATTCCCCCAACTCCCGCTGGAACAGGAGATGGCCACAGCCGCAAAGACGCGGCCTGATCTGACGGCCATGCGGCAGGTGCAATCGGCGCAAGCGTCAGCTGTGGGCGCCGCAAGATCGGAGTTCGGCCCTCGCGTGAGTGCCTACGGGAACTGGGAAGAAGACCGGACATCCTTTGTAGGATCGGGCGGGAACAATTGGGTGGCGGGCGTTCAGATCAGCGTCGACATTCTACCTCTGGCCAAGCGCAGCCAACTCGCTCGGGAGAGTGCCGCTAAACAGAAGATCGACGCGCAACTAGCTGCCTCGCAGCTTCACGTGCGTACGGAAGTGAACCAGGCGCATATCCACCGCCAGACAGCGGAACTCTCGCTGGAGACGGCTCATGCAGCGATGGATCAATCGGCCGAGAGTCTCCGCGTTCTGAAGAATCGCTATGGCGCGGGGCTTGCCACCATCACCGATCTGCTGCGGGCTGAGGATGCTGAACGGCAGAGCCAGTCCAGTTACTGGCATGCCGTCTACAGCAATGTCATGGCATATGCCGAACTGCTATATGCGACAGGGACGCTGACTCCCGATGCGGCGGAGGAATTGCAATGAAGATTCGTTTACGGGCAAGTTTGCTGGCCGTTTCCGTGGCTATCATGGCCGGTTGTCATGGTGGCGAATCAGCCTCAACTGTTGCGGTCGGAACCATGCAGGCGCGTGTCGTTGAGAGCCAGCAGCAACAGGTGCCGCTGAATGTGCGTTCCACAGGAACCGTTCACGCGCGGGAGACAGCAATTGTCTCCGCGCAGGTCATGGGCCGCATCCAGCAGGTCATGGTGCGCGAGGGAGACAGCGTGCGGGCAGGACAAACCCTAGTCGTGCTCGACGATGTGGCTCTGCGCGCCTCGACAGATCAGGCGCAGGCTGCTGTGAAGGCCGCCCAAAGCGAAGAAATCGCTGCACAAACGGATGCGAAGCTGGCAGCAAGCACGCTGGAACGCTACAAGCAATTGCAGGCTGAGAAGAGCGTGAGTCCGCAAGAGATGGATGAGGTTTCACGTCGCGCCGAGGCTGCGGCTGCAAGGCTTGATGCCGTGCGTGCGCAGACCGATGCAGCGCGAGCGCAGGAGAGTGGTGCACGTACGATGCTCGGTTATACACGCCTGCTTGCGCCGTTTTCCGGCATAGTGACGGCGCGCACGGCCGATCCGGGAACGATGGCCTCGCCAGGGGTGCCTCTGCTCCAGGTGGACCAGACCGGATTTCTGCAACTCGACGCTACAGTGGATGAGTCGGCGATCAGTACGATTCACAAGGGGATGAAGGCGCAAGTTGAAATCGATGGCGGCAATTCCACGAGCCTTGCTGGCACTGTCGCGGAGATTGTTCCTGCCGCCGACCCGGCAAGCCACAGCTTTTTGGTCAAGATCGACTTGCCTTCTTCGAGTCAGTTGCGCGCCGGCATGTATGGAACGGCAGAATTTGCCAACGGCACACGGCGGGCGATACTCATCCCGCGTTCCGCCGTTGTCATGCGTGGTTCACTCGCATCGGCATATATTCTCGATGGCCAGGGCATTGCGCAACTCCGTTCTCTCACGCTAGGCGCGACACATGGGAGTCTCATAGAAGTTCTGTCGGGCATCTCCTCTGGGGAAAAGCTCGTCGATGCCCCTTCCGACCGCGACCTCGCTGGCAAGCGCATTGAGGTCCAGCCATGAAGCCAGAACCATCCAAGCAGGAACTTGGTGTTGCCGGACGCCTTGCTCATTCCTTTCTCAACTCCAAGCTGACGCCGCTCTTTATTGCCGCGTCGCTGGCCCTTGGAATCTTCGCGGTCGCAATCATTCCCCGCGAAGAGGAGCCGCAGATTCTGGTTCCAATGCTGGACATCACCACCGCGATGCCTGGCGCCTCTCCAGCAGAGGTGGAGCAGCGCGTGACGCTGCCCATCGAGAACTTGGTGCATCAGATCTCGGGCGTCGAGTATGTGTACTCGACATCGGCTCCCGGACAGAGTCTGGTGATCGTCCGCTTTCTGGTCGGTACTCCTCAGGAAGACGCGCTGATCAAGGTTTACAGCAAGCTCTACTCGAACTTTGATCACATGCCGCCGGGCGCGTCGCAGCCGCTCATCAAGGCCCGCTCCATCGACGATGTTCCGATTCTGGCATTGACGCTGTGGGGTGAGCACTACGACGGCTATCAGCTTCGCGCTATTGCCGCCGAGATGCAGCATAACATCGAGCAGATTTCCGATGTATCGGAGACGACGATCATCGGCGGGCTTCCCCGCACTATGCGCGTGGTGCTCAGCACCGAAAAGCTTAGTGCCTACGGCCTATCGCCGATGGCCATTGTCGGTCATCTGCAAGCTGCAAATGCGAGCGTGCAGGCAGGGAGCTTTGCCGAGAACAACCAGGAGCTTCGAGTTGATGCGGGCAACCTCTTCACCAACCGGGAGGATTTGGAAACCGTAGTGGTGGGCGTGGTTCGCGGGCATCCGGTGTATCTGCGTGACGTTGCCGAGAAAATCGTCGACGGAGCCGCGGAGCCCGCGAACTATGTGGTCTATGGAACAGCAAACTTCGGCGCATCGGCTGCGCGCCAATACCCGGCGGTAACCATCACGGTGGCCAAACGCAAGGGGACAAACGCTACTGATATCTCGAACGCCGTACTTAAGCGCGTTCATGATATGCAGGGCGTAACGATTCCCAGCGACGTGACCGTGACGACCACCCGGAATTACGGTGACACTGCCAAGGCTAAGTCCGATGAACTGCTTGAGCACCTGCTGCTCGCGACCTTGTCGGTAACCTTGCTGGTCGCGCTCTTCCTGGGGTGGCGCGAGTCAGGTGTGGTGCTGCTGGCTATTCCGGTCACGCTTGCGCTCACCATGACCGTGTTCTATCTCCTCGGCTACACCATCAATCGTGTAACTCTCTTCGCTTTGATTTTCAGTATCGGCATTCTCGTCGATGACGCCATCGTCGTCGTCGAGAATATGGTGCGCCACTTCCGGCTTCCGGAGAACCACGGCCGGTCGATGAGTGAAGTCGCGGTCGAAGCGGTCGCCGAGGTGGGTAATCCCACCATTTTGGCCACCTTCGCTGTCATCGCGGCGGTACTGCCCATGGCCTTTGTCCGCGGCCTGACGGGACCCTATATGCGGCCTATTCCCGTGGGCGCTTCGGCGGCGATGCTCTTTTCGCTGCTGGTTGCCTTCGTGGTTTCTCCGTGGGCTGCGCTCCGGCTGCTTGGCAGGCATCTTCAAGGGGCTAAGCTACTGGAACCGGAGACCGAGAACTGGCGGACCAGGCTCTATCGCCGCATCATGACGCCGCTGATCCAATCCAAGCGCAATCGTCTTTTGTTCTTTCTTGGCGTGGCTGTGCTTTTTCTGATCTCGGTGGCGTTGGTGCCCCTGGGATTGGTGCGCGTGAAGATGCTGCCCTTCGACAACAAGAGCGAGTTACAGGTGGTTATCAATATGCCTGACGGCACGCCGCTTGAACAGACAGCGCGCGTTGCACAAGCACTTGGCGAAGAGCTTGCGCGGCAGCCGGATGTACTGAACTACCAGACTTACACCGGAACCTCCGGCCCATATAACTTCAACGGTTTGGTGCGTCACTACTACATGCGCAGCCAGCCGAATCAAGCCGACATCCAGGTGAACCTGCTGCCCGCCAAGCAGCGAAGCGTGCAGAGCCATGCCATCGCCAAGCGGCTTCGTCCGCTATTGGACGCGATCGGTAACGCTTATGGCGCACGCATTCAGGTGAGCGAAGTTCCCCCTGGGCCTCCAGTGGTCCAAACCTTGGTTGCGGAGGTCTACGGTCCCGACCTGGATGCTCAGACTCAAGTCGCTCAGCAGATCAAGTCGATCTTTCAGCACACTCAGGGCGTTGTAGACACGGACTGGTATGTCGAAGATCCTCAACCAAGGCTAGTGATGCATGTGGATGAGGTCAAAGCGGCGCAGCATGGCATTGCGGTCTCCGATGTGACTCATGCCCTGGCGCTCGCACTCTCTGGCACGGAGGTAGGCCTAATCCACAATCAAACCGCACGGGAGCCTGTGCCCGCAATTGTCGAAGTTGATCGTGCGGATCGTTCTTCCGAGCAGGGCCTGGGGAATATCCACCTGCCCGGCGCAGACGGCGCCATGGTCTCGCTGCGGGAGTTGGTCGTGGTCGAACACAAGACGATCGAACGCGCCATCTATCACAAGAATCTGCGCCGCGTCGTTTATGTCACCGGAGATGTAGCCGGAGCGGAGGAAAGCCCGGTCTACGCCATCATGAAGATGAACAAGGACCTCGACCATCTGACTCTTCCAGCCGGATATACCCTGGCTCGCTACAATGCTTCGATGCCGGAGTCCACCGACCACTTCTCGATGAAGTGGGACGGCGAATGGCACATCACTATCGAAGTTTTCCGTGACATGGGACTGGCGTTTGCAGCGGTGCTGATTCTCATCTACGTTCTTGTGGTTGGCTGGTTCCGATCCTTCATCGTGCCGCTGATCATCATGGCTCCGATTCCACTTACGCTGGTGGGCATTATGCCAGCGCACGCGATTCTGAGCGCATTCTTCACGGCGACCTCTATGATTGGCTTCATCGCAGGAGCTGGAATCATCGTGCGCAACTCGATTATCCTTGTCGACTTTATTGAATTGCGAATACGCCAGGGGATGCCCCTGGCCGAAGCTGTGATCGATGCCGGGGCAACTCGCTTCCGCCCCATGCTTCTAACCGCGGCAGCGGTTGTCGTTGGCGCAAGCGTCATTCTCACCGACCCCATCTTTCAGGGGCTTGCGTTGTCGCTGATCGCCGGAGCTGTCGCTTCGACATTCCTCTCGTGGCCGACGATTCCAGTGCTTTACTTTATGGTTCACTCCGGGCACGAATCCGGGCCTGAAACTCAGCCCGGCATCCAATCCGAAACCGTTCGAGAAACCGATCTAGGAGACTCCGTATGACCATAGAACGCGCTTTGCGACTTATGGCGGGCTTTGTAATTCTGCTATCGCTTGCCCTCGCTCACTACCTTTCGCCCAATTGGCTCTGGCTGACAGCTTTCGTCGGACTCAACCTGTTGCAATCGGCATTCACAAACTGGTGCCCTGCCATGAGCATCTTTCGCGCCATCGGGATGAAAGATGCCGGCTGCGGTACCAAGTAAGGACGATATGCACGACAGACGATTTCCAGCTTCGGAAGCGCTCCGGCTCGACGATCCCGAGCGTTTGCTCTGGCTTCCGCCAGCGATCGTCGTTGGCGCTTTGGCAATTCAACCCGGTGATACGATTGCAGACATCGGCGCCGGAACTGGATACTTCTCGCTGCCCCTTGCACAAGCGGCAGGTACGCTTGGTAAGGTATACGCGGTTGATTCCCAGTCGGAGATGCTGGGGCACTTGCAGTACAAACTGGATACGAGATACATTTCAAACATTCAGGCGGTTCATGCAGAAGCCGGCTCGACCGGACTGCCAACTGCATCTTGTGACCTAGTTTTCATGGCAAATGTGTGGCACGAGTTCGCAGACCGCTCTGCTGTTCTGCTGGAAACCAAACGCATTCTGAAGGCCAAGGGAAGAATCGCTATTCTCGATTGGCGACCGGATGTGGAACCCCAGCCAGGTCCTCCTCTCCATCACCGCGTCAGTGCTTCAGATGTCACGGACTCCATGCAATCCGCTGGTTTCGTCGAGGTCAAGCAGTGCAATGTCGGGAAATACTCCTGGCTCGTTCAGGGAATCATGCAAGGGGAGATCGAGCAGTGACTCCGCGCAAGTGTACAGCCAAGGCCCCTGGTTCGCCATCAAAGCGAAATGAGCGCCTCAAAGATGAGGTCTATCGTCAGATGTACCGGCTGGAGGCAAGCCGTCCAGGTGCTGAATTGGCCCTCGCGATTGCCTTACTGCGTGCTTGGGTCGCTTCAAACACCGGCACTGAGATGCCGCAGTCGCGCGAGTGGTTGATGAAGATTTGTCCGATCTGCATCCTTATGATCGAGGAAGCTCTGAAAGTGAGCGAGACCGAGCGGCAATGTATTCAATGAAAAGGCCTGCATTCACTGTTGACCCGGCGCTCAGTGTAGACACACCTTCGATCGCGATCTATGTTGTAGATGAGCATTTATACTGATCTTGTTCTTGAGAGACCGAACCGATGCGCCCCGAACTGACTCAAGCAGTCGATCTCTTGCGCCGCAACACTCCCGAAGCCGTCGAAGAAGCAATCGGCCTGTTGCAGAATACGGTCTATTCCTTCAGCATGAAGGTCTGCGGGCATCCCGAAGACGCAGAGGACACCATGCAGGAGGTTCTCTTCCGCTCGCTCGGCCACTTGGCCAAGATTCAGACCCCGCAGGCTCTTGCCGTCTGGCTTTATACCGTAACCAGAAATCGCTGCTGGCGCATGCGCCGCAAGCCGGCTCATGCTCCCGGCCAAACCTTCTCGCTCGATGAATTGATGCCCGACGCAGCGGAGTTGGGGCGATTGCTGCAGGATGCCGCCGAAAGTCCTGAAGGCAATCTGCTCCACGCCGAGCAGCATCATCTATTGCATCAGGCGGTCTTGCGCATCCCCGTGCAATTGCGCATCGTTATTGTGCTCCACGACATGGAGGAGCTGACAACCGAGCAAGTAGCGCAGATTCTCGATCTACAGCCAGGGACAGTCCGGGTTCGGCTGCATCGGGCGCGCCTTTCCGTGCGCAAAGAGATGAATAGAATAGTCGAGAGAGCGCCCGCGCCGGCGAATAGCGGCAAGCCATTGAGGATGAAGTCCAAACGCATCGCACCTAAGAGTGGACAACGCATTGCGGAGTGCCGGGAGCTATTCGTGAATCTATCAGAGTATCTTGATGGCAAAGTGGAACCCCGCACCTGCGACCAGATGCGCCAGCATATCGAAGCCTGTCCAGCTTGTGTTGCATTCCTGCGCGACCTGCGCGTCGCCATCGACCGCTGCCGATCACTGGAGGTTCATTGCGATTCTGCGGTAGCGCCTCGGTTGCGTTCTATCCTCACTCAAGAATATCTTCGTCTGCTGGGCCTGCCGGGTACAAAAAAAGTTCTCGCTGTTCTGTAACGAATCGGCACCGTCGTGTATTTCTTCTAATGGGCGACGACAACCATTATGGAAGTGAAGATTACCCATCTAGATCGCGTCAAGTTTGCCATTCAGGCGCG
>Ga0181516_10002625_pt1 | contig 12603 bp, 8 predicted proteins | sample PEATcosm2014_Bin_25_FD_121104 | JGI IMG/M metagenome (GOLD analysis project Ga0181516, IMG submission 121104) | Peatland microbial communities from MTU Mesocosm Facility, Houghton, MI, USA - PEATcosm2014_Bin01_10_metaG | ecosystem: Environmental > Terrestrial > Soil > Wetlands > Peat | place...
CGGTTCGACGACAAGATCCGGGTGGTGGTGGAAGGGGCGGAGTTCGCCGACTACTTCTGGCCCGCCGCCGAGCAGCTGATCGAGCTCTCCCACGAGTACTGGCGGACCAACGGCCAGTTCTCGCCCAACGTCACCATCCGCCTGGCCAGCGGCGGCTACATCGGCGGCGGCCTCTACCACAGCCAGAACATCGAGGGCTGGCTCACCGGCCTGCCGGGGATCCGAGTGGTGGTGCCCGCCTTCGCCGACGACGCCGCGGGGCTGCTGCGCACCTGCCTGCGCTCCCGCGGGGTGAACCTGTTCCTGGAGCCCAAGTTCCTGTACAACTCCGCCCAGGCCAAGGCCGCCTTCCCGCCCGAGTTCTCGGTCCCGTTCGGCCGGGCGCGGATCCGCAACGTCGGCAGCCGGCTCACCGTGCTGGCCTACGGCACCCCGGTGCATTTCGCCCTGGAGGCGGCCCGGAAGCTGGAGGCCGAAGGGGTGGCCGTGGAGGTGGTGGACCTGCGCAGCCTCAGCCCCCTGGACACCGAGACCATCTTCGCCAGCGTCAAGAAGACCCACCGGGCCCTGGTGGTGCACGAGGACAAGGTGTTCGGCGGCTTCGGCGGCGAAGTGGCGGCCCAGATCAGCCAGGCGTGCTTCCCCTGGCTGGACGCCCCGGTGGCGCGGGTGGGCTCCGCCTTCACCCCCGTGGGCTTCAACCGCATCCTGGAGCGGGCCATCCTCCCGAACACCGCCAAGGTGCTCGAGGCCATGCGCAAGGTCCTCGCCTACTAGGCCGCCGGCGCGGAGCCGCGAATGGGGTAGAAGGACAACAGGAAGAATTCGCCGTCGTCGTTCAGCCCCAGGGCCAGACGGAGGCTGCTGGTGGCAGCCCAGGTGCCGTTGGCGGAGCGGTGCACCCGGCCCACTTCCCCGGTCCAGGCAAATTCCAGGACCAGGGCGGAGCCATCCTCGGTCTCGGTGAACGTGCGCCGGGTGCACTGGCCGGAGCGCAGCACCGAACAGACGAACTTCTTGAACTGGCGGAAGGTGTTCAACCGGGAGGCGGTACAGTCCTCGGAGAACTGGGACTTGATCCGCCCGGACGGGTCCAGCACCGGCTCCAGGGAGAAGGTGTGGTGGTCCAGCACGTGGGTGTAGCGCTCCTGGCTGATGTTCCGGTAGAACAGCAGGCCCCGCTCCTCCGGAGCGCCGTCCGCCTTGCCTTCCTCCGCCGCTCCGGCATCCTCGTCGTCACTGGCATCCCGATCCTCTTCCGCGTCCGCATCCTCGGCCGGTGCCGATTCCAGGCCGAGGCCGGCCGGAGCGGCCGGGGCGGACGAGGCCATGCTGGGCGGGGCGGCGGGTTCCGGCCTGGACGGGGCGCCTGCGGCGAGGTTCCGGGATTTCTTCCGCTTGTTCCGCTTGCGCTCGGTCTGGGCCTCGGTCGTGGCTTTGCTCTCCTCCCCGCGCAGGGTCGGTCCATCCAGCGCTTCACCGCAGGTGTAGGCGGGTTCGCCGTTCGGGCCGGCGCTCCCCTTGCCGTCCAGGGCGAACAGGTTCAGCACCGCGATGCCGGGCTGGGGCCGGTCCAGGAAGTACACCTTGCCCTGCTCCGGCACCGAGACCAGGCCGGCGGGGCGCACCTTGGGGTTGCCGTGGAGCTTGACCTGGCGCGCTTCGCCCGCCGCGGTCAGGCAGCCGAAGCCCCTGGCCGTGGCGAAGATCAGGGTTCCCCGGGGCCCTTCCGCCAGATCCCCGGGGCGGGTGCCAGGCACCAGGTGGATGGTGCGCTTGACCTGCATGTCCGCGGGATCGATCTGGTGGATGCTGTCATGGTCGGCATCGGTGATGCAGAGGAGATCCCCATGGCCGGCCTTGCCGTCCGCGGGACCGGGCGCCAGGGCCATGGCGGTGGCCTTCGCTCCCTTGGGCAGCTGGAAGCGCTCGATGGTGAACCCCGCGCTGCGGGAGAACAGCCGCTCCCGCACACGTCCGTAGGTGGCGCCGCCGGGCTCGCAGAAATGGAGGTGCTCATCCACCACCAGGAACCGGGTGCCGGGCAGGAACGGGGAGCCTTGGACCCGATGGTAGAGCTGCGCTTCCGCCCCGGACTCATCGGCCCGGTGGGACATGACGAGCATCTGGTTCGCGCCGATGAGGTAGAGCATGTTGGAGAACGAGACCAGGCCGAGGGGTTCATCCTTGAAGTCCTTGTTCACCAGGAACAAGTCCGGGCACGTGCGGCGGACGTCGATGCCCCCGATCACCGTGCCGTGGGGCGTCAGATAGGCGAAATAGGTGTTCCGCTGGTCGCTGCAGACGTCGTACGACTTCAGGTGGTCCTTGGATCTGAAGAACTTTGCGCCGGTCCTGTCGGCATCGGGGTGGAGCATGCCCCATTCGCGCAGTTCCGCATTCACGAAGCCGATGCCGCCCTGGTGGCCCCGCACCAGCTGGGTGGGAATCGCCTTCCCGGAGACCAGGTTGGTTTTCACCTTCTGGCGCCGGATCTCCCCGGAGACGCTCTGACGGGTCACGAAGAAGAAGGGATCATCCCGATGCGACGGGCCACTGGGGCTGTCGGCCTTGCTTTCCAGCCCGGCGCCCAGCTGCTCGGCCCGTTCCCGCGGTGCGGCGGCCAGATGGCCCGGGCTTGGGGCGGATCCGGAACGGCTGGCGGATTCCAGGCTGCGGATCCGGTTCTCCAGGGTGACCAGGCCCTGTCGCACCCCCTGGCACTCGTCCCTCAGCTTCTTCATCTGCATGGCGACGATGGACCGGTAGTTGGCGTTCCAGTACAGGTCCCGGTTCAATTCCAGGCGCTCCAGCTGCCTCTGCATCCGCTCCAGCTTGTCCCATTGGAGTCGCGACTTGGCCTGGGCCACCGCCAGCGCCACCTGGGTCGTGGTGAGCTTGACCGGACCGGCTGCCGGCGCGGATGGCGCAGCCGGGGGCGGGTCCTGCAGCAGCCCCGGGGTCAAGCCCTCCTTGTCGGAACCGCGCAGCGGCGCGGTTCCGCACAGCGAGGCCAGGAACGTGCCACAGGCGGCCAAGGCGAACGAACGGGTAGCTGAAATCATTGGGATCTCCAGCCTGCTTTCCTGGGGTGGAAGACGGGGGCTTGGATCTCAAGTGCTTATGAATTATTGTTTGTTTCATGGCCATGCAAAAACATTTCCATCGCCTTCGGTTCCGATCTCAATATTGGGTTTGGCAAGTCATCGCTACTTGTAGACGCCGCAGCACACCGCCCAGCCCTCGAAGGTCTCCACGTAGGAGGTCTTGGGGGCCAGCTTGCCGTCGGCGGGGTTGATGAACTTGTAGTCCACCCAGCCCTTGCCCCCGGTCTGGGCCAGCTTGGCGATCTGGGCGATGTAGGGCGTGCCGTCCGGGTCCTTCACGCCCAGGCGGTTGGTGCCGATGAAGACGGAGTCGGCGCCGTGGGCCTGGCACTTGCCGGTGCCGTCGTAGATGAACAGGTACAGGGGCCGGCCCGGACCCACGTGGAACCGGCCGCTGCCGAAGTTGATCTGCTTGACCAGGGCGTCCTTGCCGCCGGACTTGGCCAGGGCGATGGCCTCCTGCACCAGGGCCGCGGCCTTGGCGCGTTCCGCGGGCTGGGCGGCGGCCTGGGCGGCCAGGATCAGGGCGGCGACGGGAATCAGGTACTTCATGATGCCTCCAGCATGCGGGGTCACACGGTGAAACGGGCCACCAGGGCGTTCAGGCTGTCCGCCTGGCGGGTGAGCTGGTCCAGGGTCCGGCTGGATTCCTTCAGGGTGGCCGCCACCTGCTCGGTGGCGGCGGCGTTCTGCTCGGCGATGGCGGTGAGACGGTCCATGGCTTCCGCCACCTCGCCGCCGGCGGCGCTCTGGGCCTGGCTCTGCTCGCCGATGGCGGCCAGGCTCGCCGCGCTGGCGGTGACGGCCTCCTGGATGCCCTTGAGTTCCAGCCCGGCGGTGGCCACCATGCCGGTGCCGTCGGTGATGGCGCGGCCCGAGGTGCCGATGAGGGCCGCGATCTCCTTGGCGGCGGCGGAGCACCGTTCGGCCAGCTTGCGCACCTCCTCCGCCACCACGGCGAACCCCTTGCCCTGCTCCCCGGCCTTGGCCGCCTCGATGGCGGCGTTGAGCGAAAGCAGGTTGGTCTGGTTGGCGATCTCGCCGATGACCGTCAGGATCGAGCCGATGCGCCGGGCGTTCTCGCTGATGGCGCCCATGCCCTGGGTCGCCGCAGCCACGGCGGCGCCGCCGCGCAGGGCCGCCTCACGGGTCCGGTCGAACACTCCGAGCGCTTCCGCGGCGGTGCGCTGGATCTCCCGGGAGGAGGCGGCGATGAGGTTGACCTTGGCGCCGGCCCGGTCGACGCTGTCCTTCTGCCGCTCCGAGGCCTGGGCAATGGCGTCGGCCGCCGAGGCCATCTCCCCCGTGGCGGCGTTCATCTGCAGCGCCCCCGAGGCCAGGTCGGCGGCGATGCCCACCACCTGGGCCACCAGGGCCTGGATCTTGGCCACGAACCGGTTGAAGTGGAGGGCCTGCTGGGCGATCTCGTCGCTGCCCGCCGCCTCCAGCCGGGCGGTGAGATCCCCCTGGCCCTCGGAGATGTCCCGGAGGTGGCCGGTGAGGGCGTTGAGGGGGTTCACGATGGCGTTGCCCATGGCCCAGGAGGCGAAGGCCCCGAGCCCGGCCATGAGCGCCGCCACCAGCAGGGCCACCAGCAGCCCCTGGATCCGGGCCGCGTGGATGGCCTTCAGGTTGGTGGCCAGGAGCAGGAAGGAGACCTTGCCGGAATCGCTGTGGATGGGATAGCCCCCCAGCACGTAGCCGGAAGCCTCCACCAGCGCCGGTGCGGCCAGGGCGCCGTTGCCCTGGACCTTGCGCGCCAGGGGCAGGAGGTCCTCGTCCACGTCCTTGTGGGTCCGGGCCCGGGCGAACACCTTCAGCCCGTCCCCGGTCCCGGTGAGCACCGCCGCCTGGCTCAGGGAGGCGAGGTCCTTGAAGCCGTCCAGGGCCTTCTCCGCGCCCAGGACGTCCTCGAATTCCGTGGGCAGCTGCAGCGAGCCCGAGAGCAGGGTGCCCAGGCCCTGGTTCTGTTCGCGCAGGCCGTCCACCAGGCTGCGGCCGAGCAGCAGGGAGGTGGCGAGGGTGGAGACCAGGATCAGCGCCGCCACCAGGGCCAGCACCGACCCCAGGATCTTCTTCTTGACGCTGAAGGCCGTCCAGAACCCCATGGGCATCTCCCGGGGAGGGAGCATACCGGGAAACACATGTTGATCAAATCAAATTACACACGTAACCTGACCAGGCTGCACCCCCCCCTTTTTCCAGTCCACCCATTTCAATCCCTTTTCAATAGAGAGACGCCCATGTTCCGAACGCACTTCACCGTGGTGCTGTGGTTCCTCTGTACCTTCTTCCCGGTCCGGGCCAAGGCCCTGGAGGACCGCGAGTGGTGGCGGCATGCGGTGTTCTACGAGCTCTGCCCGCGCAGCTTCCAGGACACCAAGGGCACCGGGGTGGGGGACCTGAACGGCATCACCGCCCGCCTGGACTACCTGCGGGGGCTGGGGGTGGACGCCCTGTGGCTCACCCCCTGCTTCCCCTCGCCCCAGGTGGATTTCGGCTACGACGTGGCCGACTACCGGGCCATCGATCCCCGCTTCGGCACCCTCCAGGACTTCGACCGGCTGGTGGCCGAGGCCCGCCGGCGCGGCATCCGGGTGGTGCTGGACCTGGTGGTGAACCACACCTCCGACCAGCATCCGTGGTTCCTGGCCTCCCGCTCCTCCCGGCGCTCGCCCAGGCGGGACTGGTACGTGTGGCGGGACGGCCGGGGGCCCGGGCGGCCCCCCTGCAACTGGCTGTCGCTGTTCGGCGGCTCCGCCTGGACCCTGGACCCGGTCACCGGGCAGTACTACTACCACTACTTCTACCCGCAGCAGCCCGACCTCAACTGGCGCAATCCCGCCGTGCGCAGGGAGATGCTCGACGTCACCCGCTGGTGGTACCAGCGCGGCGTCGCGGGGTTCCGGCTGGATGCCGTGGACACCGTGTTCGAGGACCCGGCGCTGCCGGATAACCCGCTGCTGCCCGGGAAGAACGCCTTCGGCGACCCCAACATGGTCAACCGGCACAACTACAAGCTCCAGGAAGTGCACGGCCTGCTGCGGGACCTGCGGCGGGCGGCGGACCCCTACGGCGCGGTGCTCCTGGGCGAGACCTACACCGATTCCATCCCGGAGCTGCAGGCCTACTACGGCAATGGCCGCAACGAGCTGCAGCTGCCCACCGGGCACATGCTGGCCATGGCGGAGACGCTTTCCGCCCCGGAATTCCGAAAGCGCATCGACGCCCTGGAGGCCATGGACGCCTGGCCGGTGTGGGTGTTCGGCAACCACGACCTGGCCCGGGCGGTCACCCGGTTCGGGGACGGCGTCCACGACGACGCCATCGCCAAGGACCTGGCCGCCCTGCTGCTGACCCTGCGCGGCACGCCGATCCTCTACTACGGGGAGGAGCTGGGGATGGCGAGCCACGAACCCGGGCGCCGGGAGGACGTGGTGGACCCCATGGCCCGGCTGGGGTGGCCCAGCGCCAAGCGCCGGGACGGGGCGCGCACGCCCATGCAGTGGGACGCGGGCCCCGCCGCGGGGTTCACCACCGGCACCCCCTGGCTGCCGGTCCCGCTCGACGCGGCCACCCGCAACGTGGCGGTGGAGACCGGCGATCCCGGCTCGGTGCTGAACTTCTACCGCGGCCTCACGGCCCTGCGCCGGGGCAGCCGGGCGCTGCTGGAGGGCGACTACCAGGACCTGGCGCCGGCCGACCCCAGCCTGCTCTGCTACCTGAGGCGCTCCCAGGACGAGGCGGTGCTGGTGGCGGTCAACCTGTCGCCGGAGCCGCGCAAGCTGGATCTGGGGCCGGCCCTGGACGGCTGGCCGGCGGCCCGGGCCAAGCTACTGCTGGGCTCCGGCGCCTCGGGGCCGGAAGGCGGCCTGCCCGGGGAACTGGAGCCCTATGGCGTGGTCATCGTCGCCCTGGCCCAGGAGCAGCACCCGGTGCCCGCTGCCGCCGCCGGGCCAGCCGGATCCTGATTCCCAGCAGCAGCCCCATGACCCCCAGCCCCAGCGGGATGGCCAGCAGGGCGCCGCGCAGGCCGATGTGGTCCGCCAGCCGGCCCAGGCCCAGCGGCGCCAGGGCCAGGGCCAGGCCCGAGGCGATGGGCGCGTAGGAGCTGGCCTGGCGCACCCGCTGGCCCGAGGCCGCCACCCCCTGGGACAGGGCCAGGGGGTAGAAGGCGGCGGCGCCCATGCCGCACAGGGCGACGCCCAGGAAGGCGCTGGGGATGCCGGCCCGCAGCCAGAACAGGGGGAAGCCGGCCGCCACCAGGGCCATGGCCCCGGCCATGACCCGGGTCTCGCTGATGCGGCCGGCCAGACGGCTGGAGATCAGCCGGGCGGCCACGGCGGCCACCTGGAACACCCCGGCGCCGGCGGCGGCCAGGCTCAGGGACCGCCCGGGCAGGCCCTTGAGGTACTCGGCGGTCCAGAACCCCAGGCACCACTCCACCGCCACGCAGAACAGGGTGAGCACCCAGCACACCCAGTAGGCCGGGGGCAGGGGGCCGGGGGCGTCCGGGGCGTTGGCGGCGGCGCTGCGGCCATGGTGCCGGGTGGCTGGCCAGCCGAACAGGGCGACGCCGCCCAGGGCCACGGCGAAGGCCGGGGCGATGATGCGCCAGCCCAGCACGGTCATGGCGCCCAGGACGATGAGGAACGGGGCGGCGGCGCTGCCCAGGCTGGCCACGACGTTGGCCTCCATGAAGGCCTTGCCCCGGTGGAACGGGAACAGGGCCCCCAGGGAGGCCTGGATCGAGGCCAGGGCCACGGTGGCGAACAGGCTCATGAACAGGATCGCCGCCAGGGTCAGCCAGGCGGTGGGGGCCAGCACCAGCAGGACCATTCCGGCCAGGGCCCCGGCCATGCCGCCCCACAGCCCCGCCACCGGCCCCAGCCGTTCCAGGAGCCGGGGCGAGCCGAGACCGCCCGCGACCATGCCCACGGCGAACATGCTCATGTGCATGGCCGCCATGGTGTAGTCCAGGTGGAACTCCAGGCGCAGGTACGGGATCGCCGGGCCCAGCAGGCTGATGGTGAAGGAGAACAGCCCCAGCAGCAGGTACAGGGTCCAGACCAGCGTGGTGCGGCGGAACGCCGCCTGGGCCAGGCGGTCAGCCATCAGTACGCTGCAAGGTACTTGTCCAGTTCCCAGGGGGTGACTTCCAGCCGGTAGTCCTCCCACTCGGAGCGCTTGGCGGCGATGAACCGGTCGCAGATGTGGGCGCCCAGGGCCGCGCGGATGACCGGGTCGGCCTCCAGCTCGGCGATGGCTTCGGCCAGGGAGCCGGGCAGCACGTTCAGGGCGGTGCGGCGCTCGGCTTCGGGCATCAGGTAGAGGTTCTCCTCGCTGGAGTCGGGCACCGGCAGTTCGCGCTGGATCCCGTCCAGCCCCGCCGCCAGCATCACCGCCAGGGCCAGGTAGGGGTTGCAGCTGGGATCCGGGCAGCGCAGCTCGATCCGGGTGGAATCGGGCTCGTGGGAACGGGGGATCCGGATCAGCGCCGAACGGTTGATGCGGCCCCAGCTGATGAACACCGGCGCCTCGTAGCCGCCCAGGCGCTTGTACGAGTTCACCAGCGGCGCCAGCACGGCGCACATGCCCCGGGCGTGCAGCAGCTGCCCGGCCATGAAGCGCTTGGCGGTCATGGACAGGCCGTGGCTGTCCCCGGGATCCGAGAAGGCGTTGGAGCCGTTGGCCTTGTAGCTGAGGCTCTGGTGCACGTGCATGCCGCTGCCGGCGATGCCGCGGATGGGCTTGGGCATGAAGGTGGCGTACATCCCCTTGGCCTGGGCCAGGATCTTCAGCACCACCCGGAAGGTCACGATATTGTCCGCGGTCTTCATGGCGTGGGCGAAACGGAAATCCATCTCGTGCTGGCCGGGGGCGATCTCGTGGTGCATGGCCTCGGCCTCGATGCCGAAGCCGCCCAGGGCCTCGGTCATCTGCCGCCACAGGCCGGTGGCCACCAGGTTGGTGGGCTGGTCGAAATAGCTGGCGCTGTCCACCGGCCGCGGCGGGATCACCCCGTTCTCGGCATCGGGCTTGAGCAGGAAGAACTCCAGCTCCGGCCCGGCGTTGTAGGTGAAGCCCATCTGCTCGGCCCGCTTCAGCATGTTGCCGAGCACGGCCCGGGGGTCGCCCAGGAACGGGTGGCCGTCGGGGGTGAACACGTTGCAGATCAGGCGCGCGGTGGTTTCGCTGCCGGACAGCCAGGGCAGGATGGCGAAGGTGGAGACGTCGGGCACCAGGTGCATGTCGCTCTCGGCCACCCGGGCGAAACCCTCGATGGAGGAGCCGTCGAACCAGATGCCGTGGTCCAGGGTCGCGGCCAGCTCCGCCACCGGGATGGTGACGTTCTTCACCGCGCCGGCCACGTCGGTGAACTGCAGGTCGACGAACTGCACCTGGCGCTCGTTCACCTGGGCCAGGAGCAGGGTTTGGGCGGAAGGTTGCGCGGTCATTTGTGCAGCGCCTGCAGGCCGAAAGCGAGGATGACGATGACCAGGAGGACCACCAGGGCCAGCAGGCCGGAGACGAAGGCCTGGGACCGCCAGAACGGCAGCGCCCGGGGCGCCGCCTCCACCCGCTCCAGGATGGCCAGGTCCACCGCCTCCGGGTGCTCCAGGTCCTGGATGAAGGACGGCAGGTCCGGGGTGCGCCGGTCCGGATCGCGCTGCATGGCCCGGGCCACCAGCGCCGCCAGCTGGGGCGTGACGCCCGGGACCTCCCGGTCCAGCCGGGGCACGGTGCCCTGGAGGTGCAGGGACATGACCACCATCTGGTTCTCGCCCTCGAACGGCACGTGGCCGGCCAGCAGCTCGAACAGCATGGTGCCCAGGGCGTAGACGTCGGTGCGCACGTCGCCCCGGTGGCCCTCGATCTGCTCCGGGGCCATGTAGTCCGGGGTGCCGGCGGCCCCGCTGAGGTTGGCGTAGGTCACCCGGTAGGCGGACTTGGTGAGGGCCAGGCCGAAATCGAGGATGATCGGCTCGCCGTCGGGGGTGATGAGGATGTTCTCCGGCTTGATGTCCCGGTGGATGATCCCGTGGTCGTGGCAGTGGGCCAGGCCGTCGGCGATCTTGCGGACGAGGCGGAGCGCCGCGTCCGCGGGCATCGGCGCCGAGCGCTGGACGAAGTCGCGCATGGACTCGCCGTTGATGAGCCGGGTCACCAGGTACGGGGTGGCGTTGAACTGGCCGGAATCCACGCCCTTCTGGATGGCCGGGTGGTCCAGGGTGCGCATGACCTCCAGCTCCCGCTGGAACCGCTCGTACTGCGCCGGGTCGCCGATGGAGGCCCGGTTGGGGATCTTGAGCACGACCTCCTGCCCGGTGAGGAGGTCATAGGCACGGTATATATCGCTCATCCCGCCCTGGGCGAGGTGGGCACGGATCTGAAAATGGTCGAATTGATCGCCGATCTGTAGCATAGGACGGTCTCAGGCCTTACGAGATGAGCGTGCGGATGGAATCCTCTGTGGCAGTATAGGGGAGATTGTAGCGGATCAGGGCGGGAACCGGTGGCCGCTAGCGGCGGAACACCTTGCTGAAGAAGGCCCCCAGCGGGGTGGCGGCGCTGCTGCGCCGGGGCGGGCCGGATGGGGCGGAGGCCAGCCCGCGCAGGCGCAGGGTCAGCAGCGACAGGTTGTCGTCGCTGCCCCGCTTCAGGGCCTCGTCCAGCAACGCCTGGTTGTAGGCGTCCAGGGGCGGCCCGCCCGAGGCGAACCCGGCGAAGTCCGGGTCCTCGATGAGCCCCCAGACGCCGTCGGTGCAGAGCACGATCAGGTCGTCCCGCAGCACGTCGACCGTGAACAGGTCGGGGACGACGAACAGCTCGAGCCCCAGGCACTTGTTCAGCACCGAGCGCTGGCTGTGGCTGCGCACCTTGTCCGGGGAGAGCAGGCGCATGCGCACCAGTTCGCCGACCCGGGTGTGGTCCTGGGTCAGCAGGGTGGCTTCCTGGTCCCGCACCAGGTAGGCGCGGCTGTCGCCCACGTGGGCCACCGTGAGGGTGTGCCCGTCCAGGTGCACCGCGGTCAGGGTGGTGCCCATCCGTCCCACCCCCATGCGGTTCGCCGTCTGCAGGATGGCTAGGTTGGCATCCTGGACCCCCTGCTTGAGCCGCTGCAGCGGGGGCGTGCCGTCGCCGGTGTAGAAGGTCTTGAACAGGACCTCCAGGGCCAGGGTGCTGGCGATGCCGCCGTGGGCGAACCCGCCCATGCCGTCGGCGATGGCGTAGAGATGGCCATGCCGCACAGTCAGCTCGTCGTCCGGGCGGCAGCAGCGGATGGCGTCCTGGTTGTCCTTGCGCACGAGGCCGGTATCGGTGAGACCGTGGACCTCTATTTCAGGCAGTTCGTCGTGTGGCATCGACCCTTCCCAGCAGAAAGAGGAGGAGACCTGGGATCAAGCCTCCTCCCCTCGAGCCCCGGCCTTCCTCAGGAAGGATCGGGCACCACGGACGATAGCACGGACCGCTTCTGGGCCTTGCTGTTCAGCACCAGGTAGATCCCGCTCACCAGGCCCCAGCCCAGGGTCATCCAGAGAGCGAACTTGGTGGCGTTGGCGGAGACGCCGGGGGTCTTGAGCCCGATCACCACGATGCCCACCAGCAGGGCGGCGTTGCCCAGCAGCCCCAGCAGGGGGATGACCAGGTGCTTGGCGCCGTGGAATTCCTTGCGGCCGGCGAAGGCGACGAAGGTCAGGGCGCAGATCAGGCCGTAGAGGATGAAGGTCCCGATGTTGGAGGCCAGGGTGATGCCGGTGAGGGCGGTGACGTTGTAGACCCCGATGGCGCCCAGCACCGCGGAGACGGCCACCAGGATCCAGACCCCCTTGTGCGGGGTGGCGTGCTTGCCGTGGAGCGCGCCCATGACGCTGGGCATCTCCTTGTCCTGGGCCATGGCGAAGCTGATGCGCACGGCGGTGTTCATGGCCGCGAGGGTGGTGCCCAGCACCGCCAGCGCCACGGTGGCGGCCACCACGATCATGAGCATGAAGCCGTTGCCGTTGAGCATGGAATCGCCGATCATCCAGATCATGTCGCCGATGGGGGCGCTGGAGGCCGCCACGGCGGCCATGCCGGTGGTCTTGGTGCCGTCGGCGGCGACGTTGACCAGCTTCTCGCAGACGGCGTAGTTGGCGGCGAAGTATTCCAGCAGGTAGGCGAACACGCCCTGGATGACCAGGGAGAGGATGATGCCGCGGGGGATGTCCCGCTTGGGGTTCTTGGCTTCACCGGCCAGGGAGGTGGAGGATTCGAAGCCCACCAGGATCAGCATGGCGATGGTGGACTGGAACAGCATCGCGCCCAGGCTGTGCGGCCAGACGATGGAGATGGCGGCGGGGTGGGCCCACTGGGTGGCGTGGAGGGGGTTGGTGAGGCGGAAGCTGATCGCCAGGATGCTGAAGCCCACCAGAGAGACCAGCTGGATGATGTTGATGGCGATGGCCAGGTTGGTGGAGCCGGTGATGCCGCGCACGGCGATGAAGCCCACGAA
>Ga0181516_10002626_pt1 | contig 12588 bp, 10 predicted proteins | sample PEATcosm2014_Bin_25_FD_121104 | JGI IMG/M metagenome (GOLD analysis project Ga0181516, IMG submission 121104) | Peatland microbial communities from MTU Mesocosm Facility, Houghton, MI, USA - PEATcosm2014_Bin01_10_metaG | ecosystem: Environmental > Terrestrial > Soil > Wetlands > Peat | place...
ACCGCCGAGGGGACCCCGGTGGCAGCCTGTGGAGCCATGCCGTTAGGCGGGCGTCGAAGCAGGAACCTGCGGCGCGAGCCGTGGGAATCCCCTTCCTTCAGGAAGGGGAGGTTCAACAGCCGCCCGAGCAGGGACTTGGCCATCATCTCCGATAGGCCGCACAATTCCATGACATCGCCACGTATGACGGAACCCTTGGTCTTGGCCAGCTTCAGCACCATGGCTTCCTGATGGATGACATCCACTCCACTCCGGTCTGTCGCACGTAGGCGGAACTTTGGCCGAGCTCACTGTAGATCCGGCCACTCAGAGTGAAACTCCTGTCCCATGCCGAGCCATGGGCTTCGATCAGCCCGGAAACATTCCAGGGACCGTTGTTCCTACCGCGGGCTAGGGAGCGCCTTTTTAGCCCTCCCGTGGGTTTCTCCCGAAGCGGTCCAGGAAGCCCGCCCCTGGTCAGCTAGGCAGGTCACGCCCCCTTTGCAGCAGCGAGATAGGTGCGAACCGCTTGTTCCATGCCCACCAGCAAGGCCTGGCTGACCAGGTGGTGCCCGATGGAGACCTCCGCCAGGTTCGGCACCCGCGCAACCAGCAGCGGCAGGTTCAAGTGGGTGAGGTCATGGCCGGCGTTCACCCCGAGGCCGCATTCCCTGGCCGTGGCCATGCTCTGGAGCACCCTCTGCAGCTCCGGTTCAGGGTTGCCGGCATTGAATGCTGTGGCATAGGGCTCGGTGTAGATTTCAACCCGGTCGGCGCCCATGGCTGCCGCTGAGCGCACGCTCTGGGTGTCTCCAGGGTCGAGGAACAGGCTGACCCGCACCCCCTCTGAACGCAACCTTGCGATGACCGGGGCCAGCAGGAAGGACCAGCGAGCGACATCCCAGCCGTGGTTGCTGGTGACTTCACCATGACTCACCGGCACCAGGGTGCACTGGGTCGGCTTGCACTCGAGAACCAGGTCGAGGAATTCCTCGCGAACGTCACCTTCGAAGTTGGTTTCGACGGAGCGGACCTCGGCTGCGACCATCCGGGCATCTTCAGGGGTGATGTGCCTCCGGTCAGCCCGGGGGTGGATCGTGATCCCATCCGCGCCCCAACCGACAATGCGCTTCACGAAAGCCATCAGGTCGGGCTCCGCGCCGCCTCGAGCATTGCGCAAGGTGGCGATCTTGTTGACGTTCACGCTGAGTTTAGCCATGGGTCCCTCGGTGAGAGCTTAGGGGGAATCATATCCCTCATTTGTCGCCGAGCACCTTCTGCAGGAGCACTGCGCAAATGATGATCGCACCCTTGACCGCTCCCACCAGGAACGGCGGGACGCCGAGCAGGGTCATCATGTTGTTGATGACGCCGAGGGTCAGGGCACCACAGAAGGTTCCGAGGATCGTCCCCTTGCCGCCCGACATGCTCGTGCCACCGACCACGGCTGCGGCTATGGCGTCCATCTCGTAGGAGGCGCCCGAAGACGAGGAATTGATGCTGCCGAGCCTGGAGGACTCGATGATGGCCGCGAAGGCCACGAGGAGGCCGGCGATGCTGTACGCGACGATCTTGACGCGGTCGGTGTTGATGCCCGACAGCAGCGTCGCCTTCTCGTTGCTGCCCACCGAATAGATGTAGCGCCCCGTCTGGGTGCGGGTCGCGAGGACATGGATGGCGGCACAGGCCAGGAGCCAATAGATGATGGTCATCGGTACCACGCCGAAGAGGTCGTAGTTCGCGAGCCTCACGAAGTTGTCCATGGGGTCGGCGCCGATCATGATGCCGCCGCCATTGAGCAGGTACTGGGACACCGCACGGTAGATGCCCATCGTGCCGAGGGTCACGATGAAGGCCGGGATCTTGAACTTGGCCACCAGCGAACCTGCGCCGGCCCCGAGCACCACGCCGAGAACCATGCCGGTCAGCGCCCCGAGGACGATGCTGCCCGTCGCGTTGGTCACGGCCAGGACGGTGATGCCGATGATCACCATCTGGGAACCCACCGAGAGGTCGATCCCGCCCGTGATGATGATGAGAGTCATGGCCAGGGCGATGATCCCGATGATGGAGTTGTTCCTCAAGATGTTGACGATGTTCATGGTCGAAAAGAACACACTGCCCTTCAGTGCGACCGAGACTACGAATACCAAGATAAAGGCCACTACGGCGGTGTTCTTTGCCAGTAGTTTTTTTAAATCTGATCGGCCTCGAGATTTGCGGTCGGCAGTGCTTGTCGCCTCGTTCATTTCACTATCTCTCCCTGATTACGGAATGGATCGGACTGACAATGGCTTAAATTTCGCCGCCGGTGGCAACGATCATGATCTTCTCCGCGTCCGCCTCGGGCCGGGAGAACTCCTTCCTGATTGCTCCGTGGTACATCACGTAAATGCGGTCACATAGCATGAGCACCTCCTGTGCTTCACTGGAAAGCACTACGATGCTCACCCCACGCTCGGCCAACCGCATGATGATCTCGTATATTTCCAGTTTGGCCCCTATGTCCACGCCCTGGGTCGGGTTGTCCAGGATGAGGACCTTGGGATGCGCGGCCAGCCATTTGGAGAGGATGACCTTCTGCTGGTTGCCGCCGGACAGGCTCCCGATCGCGTCATCGCCGCGCCCCATCTTGATGCTGAGATCGTGGGCATAGCGATCGATGATTTCCTGCTCTTTCCGGTAGTTGATCAGAAAGAAACTCAGCACCCGGTCCATGACGGTGATCGTCGTGTTCTGGGTGATCGAGAGGTCGCGGATGATGCCGTTCTCCTTGCGGTTCCTCGGTACATAGCCAATCCCGAGTTCCTTCGCGCGCTTGGTCGAGCGGATGTGCACCTTCTTTCCATCCAGGAGCATTTCACCCTCGGCCTTGGGGCCGTGCCCGAAGATGGTCATGAAGAGCTCGCTTCGCCCGTCACCGAGCAGCCCCGTGAAACCGAGGATCTCGCCCTTGTTGAGCGTGAAGTCGATGTTCTGGTACTCGCCGGGTTTTGAGTACCCGCGCACTTGCAGGAGGGGCCCCCCGACCTCGCGCGGCGAGTAGAGGTCGCTGAAGGAGAGGTCTTTTCCGACCATGTGAGCCGCAAGAACCTTTTCATCGACCGAATGGTCGATGGGCCCGGTCGTGATGAGCCGGCCGTCCCGGAGGACCGTGTAGCTGTCACAGATCTCGATGACCTCCTTCAGCTTGTGCGAGATGAAAACGATGCTGACGCCCTGGTCCTTGATGGAACGCATGAGTTCGAACACGCACTTGACCTCGATTTCGGTCAGGGAGGTCGTTGGCTCATCCATGATCAGGATCCGCGCGTTCCTGAGCAGGGCGCGTGCGATTTCCACGATCTGTTTGTACGAGGCGTCCAGTTCGGACACCAGGACGTTCGGATCGAGGTCAATGCACATCTTGGCAAGAATGGCCTTCGATTCCCGGTGCATCCGCTCGCGGTCGAGCAGGCCGTGGCGCTTGGGTTCGTTGCCGAGGAAGAGGTTCTCATAAACCGTGAGGTCGTTTACCAGGGTGAGTTCCTGATGAATGAACGCGATACCGTGCTCCTGGGCGGCCAGGGGCGAATGGATGCTCGTCACGTTGCCGTCGACGACGATGCGGCCCGACTGCGGCAGGACGACACCGCCCAGGATGTTCATGAGCGTGCTCTTGCCCGCGCCATTTTCCCCCAGCAACGCGTGAATCTCTGCTTTCTTGAGGGAAAACTCAACTTCCTGCAGTACTTGGACGCCGCCGTAGGACTTATTGATCGATTGCATTTCGAGGACATAGTCAGACATCGTTGCCACTCCACTCGCTCGGCGCGCCCTGAGCTGCACCGTCGGTCGCACATTCGCGTGGTCCCGTTGTGGTTCGTTGGAGCGCCCAACCGACGATGGGGTTACTCAAGGTCGGTCGAGCGCTCCGTGTTGATTGGAAATACTGGCCGCGAGGTGCGGCCCGCGATCAGTACGGAGAACCGGCGTCGAGGAACTTCTTGTAGTTGGTCTTGTCGACGATGTTCGGGGCAACGATCTTGTCCTTCTGGACCGTCTTGCCCTGCAGGATGTCATAGGCGGTCTGGATCGCGTCCTTGATCATCGAGGGGCTGTAGGTCGCTGTGAAGAGGGACATGTTGCTCTTGCCAATGGTATTGAAGTAGGTCTGGGTGCCGCCGCCGCCGGAAACCAGCTTGATGTCGGTCCGCTTGGCTTCCTTGATCGCCTGGAGAATGCCGATGGAAGGCTCGTCATCAGTGGAGAACACCGCGTCGAGCTTCGGATAGGCGACGAGCATGTCGGTGGCCATCTTGAGGCCGTCCTCCATGGAGTAGCCGCTCGAGGTGACGTCGACCATCTTGATGCCGGGGTACTTTTCGGCCATGACCTTCTTGAAGCCGCCGACGCGGTCGGTGTTGACCGACCCGACGCTGGGGGTGTTCATGACGGCAACGGTGCCCTTGTTGCCGAGCTTGCTGCCGATGTAGTCGGCAGACTCGGTGCCCATGGCAGCGTTGTTGCCCGCGACGTAGGCCGTGTACGCGCCGTTGACCTTGCGGTCGAAGACGACCAGCTTGATGCCGTGGGTGAGGATCTTGGCAGCGGCCACCGACACTTCGTTGTTGTGGGGCAAGAGGACGATGGCGGAGCACTTGAGCCCGATCATGTCGTCGATCTGGTTGGCCTGCTCGTTGACGTTGGCCGAGGTCACGAGCTTGTAGCCGGTGCCTTCCTTCAGCCCGAGTTCTTTCATCTTCTGCTGGGCGAAGTACGAAGTGGCCGAGAGCCAGCCATGGTCTGCAGCAGGAAGCACGACACCGATCATGCCGGTGGGAGCGGCAAAGATCGAACAGCAAAGACTGAGACTTGCGACGGTGCCAAACGCCCGTTTCCAGATGCTCATCTGTGAACCTCCAATAGGTTTGTGATCGGTGAAGCCCGATGTTGTGAGATTGTATTCCGAAAGTCACAAGAGGGAACAAAAAAGAACGGGCCCGATGTGGCACGGTGCGGCGATATCCAGGATGAAAATAAAAAAATTATCAAAAATCCCGTCATGCCTTCACAAAAATCAAGTGCCTTATGCATTTTGTGTGAAATCTCAATTAAATGCCAGTGCTCCCAAGCACCCATTCCATAAAAAAGGGTAGCTGCCGAAGGCTCGGCACGGTGTGGCGGACAGGCCGCAGTGCGGGTGAAAGCCGTTGCTCATGCGGATCGCCAGGAACCTCTCGGGCCGGTGATCCGTGGCGGATCCTGCAGGTGGCCATCGCGCGAACGCCGCAGGCGTAGGGTGCCCCCACCCGTTGGGAGACCCTGGGCGACGCACGGTGCACCCGCCGGATTGCCGCCGGCGCGCTGTCTGCGGCCTCGCAGCCATGATTGCGCCTGGAGCGGGTCCAGGCGCGTCAGGCTGCTTCCTGGCCCGAGCTGTTGACGGATTCCGCTCACGATGTATTAATAAATTGTATAGAAAAAATGTTTGCTTTTCTGCTTGGCGAAGCAAAAAACGGTGCTATAACGGTCAATAGGAACATTTTCGGGCGTGGCTTTGGGCCTCCAATGTCACAGTCCCCACACCGATGATCTGCATTGTCGAGGAGACAGAAGCCATGGAGAAGAAGGTGATGCGTGCCCAGGTCGTGGAGGCTCCGGGCAAGCTGGTCTTTAAGCTGGTGCCCGTACCCGAGATCTCCGAGGACGAGGTCCTGATCAAAGTCAAGATGTGTGGCATCTGCGGCACGGACCTGAAGATCTATGGGGGGCTCTACGCTGCGGACCGGTTGCCGCTCATCTCTGGCCATGAGTTCTGGGGGGTCATCGATCAGGCGGGGAAGAACGTGAAGGGTTTCAAGGTCGGCGACCGGGTCTCGGCCGACCTGAACCTCACCTGCGGCACCTGCTACTTCTGCCGCCGCGGGGAGCCCCTTCTGTGCGAGAACTTCACCCAGCTGGGCATCCACACCGACGGTGCCTTCGCCGAGTACGTGAAGGCGCCCTGGAAAAACTGTTACGCGATTCCGCCCGAGGTCGACGACTACTCCGCCGCCTTCATCGAGCCGATGGCCGCGGTGCTTGAGGCTTCCAAACGCATGAACTGCACCATCTCCTCGAGCGTCGCGGTCATCGGGTGCGGCCTGGGCATTCTGCACGCCGCAATGGCGAAGCTGCGCGGCGCCGCGCCGGTCATTCTCCTCGGGGACAGCGCCAACCGGCTGGACCTGGCCCGGCGCATGGGCGTCGCCGACCATTTCATCAACATCACGGAGGTTGCGGATCCTGTGGCGGAGGTGAAGCGAATCACCGGCGGCATCGGGGCCGACTACGTCCTCGAGGCCGTGGGCACCCCGGGCACCTACGAGCAGGCTTTCAGGATGGTCCGCCGCGGTGGCGTCGTCGAGGCCTTCGGAGTGGTGCAGCAGGGGAAGACCGCGGCGTTCGAGCCGTTCGAATTCGTCCTCGGCGAGAAGAAGCTTCGGGGCAGTTGCGCGGGCATCGGCGTCGACTGGGAGCACGTCATCAACCTCCTGGCGTACCGGCGCATCGACCCCAAACCGCTGTTTTCTGAGGTCATCCCCCTGGAGGAACTCGAGGCCGCTTTCCACGAGCTCAAGACCAACAAGGAACTCATCAAGATCTTTGTCTCTCCCGAGGTAAGCACTCGGGTGAAAGTCAACACCAAGTAATGCGAAGGACCCATGCGGGTCTTCGCGGCACTGCCTCCGGTTGCGGCAGGGAGTGTGTCATCTCTCAAGGAGAAGTTGCATGAGTAACAAGCATACGCTGCTCGAGCCGATCAAGATCGGCACCAGGGAGTGCCCGAACCGGTTCTTCATCCAGGCCATGGAGTGCAATGACGAGGACGAGACCGGGAACCCCTCCGAAGGCACGACCCAACGCTACGAGAACCTGTTCCGGGGCGAGGCCGGTCTCGTCAGCCTCGAGGCGATCTCGGTCACCCGCGAGAGCCGATCCCGCGACAACCAGCTGGTGATCATGGCGCCCAACCAGGAGCCGCTCACGAAGTTCGTCTCCCGGGTCAAAGCGGCGAACCCGAAGTCCCTGTTCATCTTCCAGCTGACCCACTCCGGCGAACTGAGCAACCCCGAATTCTCGCGCCGCGTCACCGTCAAGCCGCTGCATGGCTATGGTGGTGATCTGCTCACCGAGGAGGAAGTGGACAAGATCATGGACGGCTTCGTGCTCGCCGCGCAGATCGCCCACGATGCCGGTGCCGACGGCATCGACATGAAACTCTGCCACGGCTATTTCGGTTCGCAGGTGCTGCGCCCGTACAACGACCGCCCTTGGAAATACGGCGGCTCCTGGGAGAATCGCAGCCGGTTCGCCTTCGATCTGTATGAGCGGATCAACAAGGCGGTCAACGACAAGCATTTTCTGATCGGCTCGAAGATTTCGGCCTGGGAGGGATTCCCCGGCGGCTTCGGCACGGCCGGCGTCAACTCGCCGGTGATCGACCTGAAGGAACCCATCGCCCTGATCAAGGGCCTTGAGGAGCGGGGCGCCCAGTACTTCATCCAGTCCGCCGGCAGCCCTTCCATTACGATCAACCTGACCCAGGTCGACCGGCGCGCGCCCTATTTCGCCTATCTCCACCAGACCTTCGCGAAGGCCTTCAAGGATGCCCTCAGGCCCGAGACCGTCGTCATCGGTTCCAATTTCTCGGTCTTCAGCAACGGCAAGAACAAGCTCTGCGCGGTGACGCCGGAGCAGAGCTCCCTCCTCGCCTTCGGAGCCCAGTGCGTGGAAGACGGCGTGGTGGATATGGTCGGCCTCGGCCGGCAGTCCTTTGCCGATCCCTTCCTCCCGAAGAAACTCCGGGAGGGGCGGGAGGCGGAGATCAAGTACTGCACGGTCTGTGACAACTGTCTCGAACTGCTGATCCAGCAGAGCAAGGTAGGCTGCGTCACCTACGACAAGCGCTTCACGGAGGTGCTTCTCGAGACGCGCAGGCTGAAGGGCAAGCTCAGAGTCGCCCACACATGATGCAGGGCCCAGGGGCGGAGGATTCCCGGGATCAACCGGAGAGGTGATTCAATGAAGCTATCAGCGTTTTCCGTGCTGTACAAGGATCGGCCGCTGGCTGAGGTCCTGGACCTGTTCAGGGCCAAGGGCATCACCCACGTCGAGATCGGGTCGGGCGGCTTCATCGGCAAGGACCACTGCGACCCGCAGCGCCTCCTGGCTGACCCGAAGGCGTCCGGCGCCTTCGCGTCCCTGGTGCGCGACAAAGGGCTCGTGATCAGCGCCCTGAGCTGCCATGGCAACCCTCTGCATCCGAAGCGGGATCTGGCCGCGGAGTACCATCGGGACATCCTCGCGACGATCGACCTGGCTGCCGCCATCGGCGTGAAGACCGTCGTCACCTTTTCCGGTTGCCCGGGCGACAGCGACAACGCGGTCTATCCCAACTGGCCCGTGTCCCCCTTTCCGGAGGACCTCCAGGCTGTGTTCGCCTGGCAGTGGGAGAAGAAACTCATCCCCTACTGGAAAGAGGTCGGGAAGTACGCCGAGGACAAGGGCATCCGGATCGCCATGGAGATGCACGGCGGCTACTCGGTGCACACGCCGGCGACCATGATCAAGATGCGGCGCGAGACCGGTTGCCGGAGCCTTGGGGCGAACCTCGACCCGAGCCATATGTGGTGGCAGGGCATCGATCCGGCGCAGGCCGCAAGGCATCTCGCCAAGGAAGACTGCCTGTTCCATTTCCACGCCAAGGACGCGATGATCGATGCCGCCAACGTCTCGTACTTCGGGCTGACGGATATGCAGAGCTTCGGCAATGTGTTCGGCCGCGGCTGGCAGTTCCGGACCATCGGCTATGGCCACGACCTCAAGACCTGGGCCGACATCTTCAGCACCCTCAGGGCCGTAGGCTATGACGGGGCGATCAGCATCGAGCACGAGGATGCATACATGTCCGTCGCTGAGGGCCTTGATAAGGCGGTAGCCAACCTCAAGCAGGTCATGCTGTTCCAGCCCGGAACGACACCCAAAGCCTTCGACCTTGACGCCCGCTTCCTGTGAGGACCGGTCCGTCCTATTGCGGAAGGGATTCCCATCCAGGGCCTGGCAACGCCTAAGGAGATAACTGATTTTTATGATTAATACGCTCACGCTGAACCCGGCGATCGATAAAGTCATATTTCTCGATAAGCTGGAGAAGAACGTCACCAACCGGGTCGAGAAGGTCTCCGACGTCATTGGCGGCAAGGGGACCCATGTTTCGATCAACCTGAAGCTGCTCGGCCTCAACAACAGGGCCTTCGGGATCGGCTATGGGGCACAGGGCAGGCGTATTGTCGACATCCTGCAAAGCTACGGACTCGAGACCGAGTTTGTGCTCAGGGACAACCACGAGAGCCGGACGAACTACCTGCTGATCGAGGGCTGCAATGACTGCACGCTCATCTCCGAGAAGGGCGTGCTGCTCGAAGAAGAAGACCTCGCGGAAGTGATGTCGAGGATGCAGGAGAAGGTGGGGGAGGGGGATTTCCTGATTCTGTCGGGCGATGCGTCGAACTCGACGGACCCGTTCGTCTACAACCGCATCCTCAAGTCGCTCAAGTCCAAAAACCTGAAGGTGTTCCTCGACACGAGCGGGCAGTCCCTGCTCAAGTGCGCGGACGAGGCGCCTTACCTGATCAAGCCGAACCTTGACGAATTATCCATGCTCTGTGGCAGGGAAGTTGGCCTCGCGGAGGGCGACTTGCTCCAGGCCCTCGACTCGCTGGACCGATTCGGCATCGAGGTGATCGCGGTTTCCCTCGGAGGCGAAGGGTCCATCGTGAAATGCCCCGAGGGCGTTTTCCGCGTGTGGCCCCCTGCGGTGAAGGTCAAGAACACCATCGGTTGCGGCGACTGTTTTCTCGCCGGCCTGGTTTACGGCATCGAGAAGAGCCTATCCATCGTTGACGCGCTGAAACTTGCGACGGCCGCTTCCGCAGCCACCGCAGAGTCCGCCCTCTCGGTCGGCTTCGACCGGGAGAGGGCTGAGTCTCTCGTTGCGGCATGCGAGATCCACAGAGTCCGCTGATTGCGGCCACAAGACAACAAGGAGAAGAAATGAGTAATTGTTCATACAAAGAGATGCGGGAAGAGATGGTCACGGTCGCGAGGCTCATGTGGGAGCGTCGGCTGACCAATGCGGCGGGCGGCAATTTCGCGGTAAAGGTGGAGGCGGACCGGATGCTGGTGAGCCCGTCCCTCATGTCCGAGCGCAAGCATTGCGCCTTGCAGCCTGAGGATTTCCTTCTGGTGGACTTCGACCTCAACATCTTTGAGGGGGAGGGGAAGCTCTCGCGGGAGAGCGAAATGCATCGCCTGATCCTCAAGAACTTCGACAACATCGGATGCACAATTCATGCACACCCCTTCTACTGCATGCCCTACGTCGTCCAGGGCAAGCCGATCCTCAACGTCTCGGAGGCTACCATGGGCCGGGGAGAGGTTGGCTGCATCCCCTACACCAAGGCCTACACGAAGGAACTCTCGGATAACATCTACCAATACTTCGAAGATCACAGGGTTATCGCAGAGAAGAAGCCGATCGGCTGCATTATGCCGATGCATGGGGTGGTCGTATCCGGTGACAATATCTTTATGGCGTACAGTATGCTGGAGAGGATCGAGAGCGACGCCTTCTGTGGTATTTTCAAGTCGCTCATTTAGCACGGCAAGGACGGAAAAGGTGATAGGTTTCGAAAGAAAATCCGAGATATTCAATCTCCTCGAACAGAACGGGAAGATCGCTGTCTCGTCCCTGGCCGAGAAATTCGGTGTCTGCAAGGAGACCATTCGCAGGGATCTCCGGGAACTCGAGGTCAACAACGTCCTGAAGCGGACCCACGGTGGCGCCTTCATCGAGTCCCAGACCTTGAGGAACCAGGATGAGTTCCCGGTCACGGTCCGCGAGATTCAGCGGTACGAGGAAAAACTGGCGATCTGCAAGAAGGCCGCCTCCCTGATCAAGAGCGGGGATGCGATCTTCGTCGACAACAGCTCGACGACGATCTTCCTGGTCCGCTGCATTCCGCGGAACGTCAATGTTTGTATCATCACCAATTCGCTTAAGGTCCTGCTCGAGGCGGTGCAGCTGAAGAATCCCAACCTGCGTTTCATCTGCCTGGGAGGTGAGCTGAAGGAGAGCAACATGTCCTTCTCCGGCATGATCCCGCAGAAGGTCGCCCAGGACTACTACCCGAGCAAGGCCTTTCTCTCCTGCGCGGGAATCAACGAGCACCAGATGCTCACAGATTCGAGCGCTGCAGAGGTGGACATCAAGAAACTCATGATCGACAGGTCACAGAAGGTGTTCGTCCTCGCGGACCATACCAAGTTCTCGTCGACCGGCCATGTCCATTTGACGGAACTCTCGTCCGTCAACTGCATCATCACCGACGGCAAGACGGATGTCACGGCCCTGGACTACCTGAAGAAGTACGACATCGATCTTGTGGTCGTCGAATAACCTGGGAGGAATTCGTGAGTTATCTTGCCTTCGACCTGGGGGGCAGCGGGGGGAAACTGTTCCTCGGTTGTCTGCGGGATGGCACTCTCGCCCTTGAAGAGGTGCACCGGTTCGGGAACGCCCCCGTCTCGGTCGGGCCGGGCCTCTATTGGAGCCTGTTCGGCATCTACGAGCAGCTGAACACCGGGTTGCGGCTCGCCGCGCACCGGGCCGGCGGGGACCCGATCGTTTCCCTGGGGCTCGACTCCTTCTCCAATGACTTCTCGCTGATCGACGGGAATGGCGAGGTTCTCATCCCGATGCGCTGCTACCGGGATGGGCGCACCGAACGTCACGCGGAGGAGGCCTACCGGATCATGCCGCGGGAGCGGCTCCATCACATCACCGGCAACCAGAACGCGCCCTTCAACACGCTTATGCAGCTGGCCGCGATGCGCTGCGCCGGACAGGGCTATCTCCTGGAGAAGGCCGGCAAGCTCCTCTTCACTCCGGACCTTCTGGCTTTCTTCCTCACGGGCGAAGCCGTGGCGGAATTCACCATAGCTTCGGTCAGCCAGATGATGGACCTCGCTTCCGGGACCTGGAGTGACGAGATTCTCCGCGCCTACGGAATACCGGCGCGCCTCCTCGCGCCTATTGTCGAACCAGGAACCACCGTGGGCGGGCTGCGGAAAGCCTACCGTGAGGAGCACTCGCTGCCGGACTTCCGTGTCGTTGCGGTCTGCGAGCACGACACCGCCTCGGCCTTCCTGTCGTCCGTGGCAGAAGGTGAACGGGTGATCATCAGTTGCGGCACCTGGTCGCTGGTGGGGACGGAGGCGGACGCTCCGGTCATAAACGACGCCACCTTCACCCACAATATCGCCAACGAGGGTGGCTACCGCGGGCGCGTGCGGATCCTCCGGAACGTGATGGGGCTTTGGATCATCCAGCAAATCCGGCGTGATTACGCCGCCATGGGCGAGAACCTGAGTTTCGGGCATATGGGTCGCGCTGCCGCCGAGGCCAAGCCCTTCGCCTTCCTCTTCGACCCGGACGATCCTGGCCTCTTCGCCCCCGAGAACATGCTCACGGCGGTGCGGGAACGGTGCGGCGACAAGTCCGGACGCAAGCCTGAAACCCTGGGC
>Ga0181516_10002627_pt1 | contig 12587 bp, 10 predicted proteins | sample PEATcosm2014_Bin_25_FD_121104 | JGI IMG/M metagenome (GOLD analysis project Ga0181516, IMG submission 121104) | Peatland microbial communities from MTU Mesocosm Facility, Houghton, MI, USA - PEATcosm2014_Bin01_10_metaG | ecosystem: Environmental > Terrestrial > Soil > Wetlands > Peat | place...
GAAACTGGTCAAAAACCCAGCGATGAACCGCTCCCAACGGACGCGGCCAACACAATTTTATCTTTGTAAAATGCACAGACATCAAATCAGACAGTCAATGTCACGTTTCGCAGAGGTCCCAAACAATTTATTGTAAAAGAACCTTCAAACGAAAGTGGAAAAACTGTGAAACTGAAAATCCTCGTATTTGCACTTGCTCTCGCTTCGGTTGTTAATTGGTGTCGTGCTACGCCCAATACACCTCAACCGATCCTTCCAGCACCCGAAACTAATTCGTTTAACTTTCAATCGGTGCTCTTTGGCCCTTTTCAAAGTTTGAGTTTGAATGTCGTGAGCGTGAACTCCGCAAACGGTGCGGTCACAATCAATGGAGTTGATTCCCGCCAACCCGGAACACCATTTTCATGGCAGTGGGGCGATGGTTCGACGACGGGTGGCTTTTTCCCGCAGTCGCACACTTACTCCAGTGTGAAATCCAACTATGTGGTAACGGTGACAGCTTATTACAGTGGCGGCACAACAGGGACGGCTCAAACGATTGTATGGTTCACAGCTCCAAACATTCAGTCCGTCACGTTGCCTTCAGATACGACAGTTACCATACCAACTTCTCCTCAAACACTTGCCAGTCGAAATGGTTATGGATTTTCTGCAACCTTGACTAACTTCACCACGACGGATTTTGGAACCATTCCGCAGACAAACATCCAATATGTGTTGACGGCGGCGGCGGCGATGGAACGCGATTTTGTTAACGAGGATTACGTTCTTGTCAACGGCCAGTTCCAGCAAGTTGTCTTGTGCGACCCAGGTTTCGCCGGCTACTACTCTCTTTGGTATGCCTCGCCTGTGGCATTTTCTGCGGGGAATACAAATGCCCTCACAGGTAGTATTTCTTGGGCTTTCTATTTCAATGAAATGGGAAAGAACTTTACGCTGAATTCACCGGCTAATTACTGCTACGGCGGCAAGATTGATGGAGACGCCAACGCCATTATTAGTGAATCACTTGGAGGCATTTTTGAAATTGCAACAGCCTACGAATTGATAAACCACAACACCGAACTCGGGTTGAGTTCTGATTTAGTAGCTGACATCCGCAACAGCGCACTCGGCGCACTGTCTATTGTCCAAGCGAATTACAATAACTACACGAATACCGGAAGCGTATTTCACTCATGGAACAATGGGACGGTATCTCCTGACGTTACCATTGATACATTCTCGACCATCTCCTACACATTCTTCCAACACGCAGAGCTAAATGGGCAAGGCTACCGCGTCCCGCTCAAAAGGCTCATGCAAGCGTTAGAGTTATTTAACATCAATTGGTTGAACAGTTTTAGTCCAAACGAGGACACACCAGCCGCAGATTCTTTTCGAGCAACACTTTGGGTGGCGGCTTTGTCGTATGCTTTCCAAACCGATCTGCGAAGCGAATTTGAAGCGCTCAATTTTCCAGTGAGCAACACGACTTATACAAACCTTTCTACACAAATGGCCGCTTTGCCGGATATAATCAATACGCCCTACCAGTTGAACATCCAATCTTTACCGATTATTGGTCCAACCTTTTCAATAAATGGTCCGACTCCCCGTTTTTACACATTTCAAGGCACCACAAATCTCTCAAAGTCCAGTTGGACAAACATCGGAAATGTTTTCAACGCCAACACGAATTCTTTGTGGTTGGCTCCTTCGGCCAGCAATTCCATGCGCTTTTATCGTTCAACATTGTTACCGTGAGTTTCAATTAAAAAGCTGATGCAGATTAAAGGCCGGAAATTTTATTTTCAGTTGGGATAAGCTCCCAGATTCTCGGCTGGCCTTCGGCAAGTTGCGAATGATATTTCACCGGCAACGTCGTCAGGAAGGACAATTCCAATTTTGCAATTTAGCTTTGATTTCAATCGCTGTGACCAACACGCGGTTTGTTTCGCTCCACGGGCTGTCCGTCGGCCCTGTCCCCTTCGCCGACGCCCGTTCCGCTACGCAAATCCACGCGCTCGTCACGAGCGGGCATTCGCATTGGGCCGCATGAGCGGCGGGCTTCCGTCTGCGGCTCGGCGGCGGGCGTTGCACTCCGGCTGCGATGCGCTAAACGCTCCTCTCCGCCCTCCGCTACACTTTCTCCGCTCGCCGACCACAGACCGAAGCCTTTTGTTTTCAAACCGACTGTTTCCGAAATGTGAGGTTGGACTGTATTTGTCCCACATGGTTTTGCTAAACTCGCTGGGAAATGGATCGGGTCACAAAATTAAGCGACCGGCTTGCCTCAATCGTGGAAGGCGGATTTTTCCGTCCGCTCGCCAGACCATCCGCGCCGATTTATATGGATTGCGCTGACCGGCTGGCGCAAAGCGCTGATGACGGGGGACAGCTTTCTCACAATGACACTCTGCTGCTGATTCGGGAAGTGCTTGCATTACATCCTCGCGCCCAGCTTGGCGACGACGAAGGAGCGCATCTCACCGATTTGCGGCAACGCGCGGGTCAAATCTTCAACAAACTATTAGAAGCCGGCTGGCTTCAAGAGCGAACAGTCAGTCTGGACGAACGCTGGGTATTGCTGACGCCACGTGTGCGTCCGCTCATCCGTCTGCTGCGGGAAATTGCCGAAGACAATGTTGCGGAGCTGAAGGATTTCGCGGCAACTTTGCGATCCATTTGTCAGACGTTGCTCTTGGACGGCGCACTCGATCCTGCTCATTTGACGCCGGAAGAATTTCGCCAAACGGTGAAGGAATTGCTCGACCGCGTTGAACGTGCTGCCGAACAAATGCACTCGGTGGAAGCACTCATCTTGCGGCATGAAGACCGGCAGCGCGCCAGCGTCAATGCCAGTGAAACTCTCAACCGCCTGTTGGTTGAATTTCACGCGGGCGAACACATGGTTTGTTATGATGCCCTCCAAGAGGGCGGACTCATCCCGCGTTTGCGGCAGGCGCGAGCCGTCGCGCAAGACGCTTTGGCCAATCCATTCGCCAAACAACGACTGGCTGACGGGCTGGCGAACCATCGCGGCATTGATCCGACTGATGCTTACATCGAAGCAGAGAAATTGCTCCGCAAATTGGAGAGCGGGCTTGTAGCCATTCCGACAAAGCAGCGGTTGATTGACGGGCGCATGGCAGATTTCAGCCGGCTTTCCGCGCAGCGATACCGCTACCAAACTGAAATTCGAGGCAGGCGTCCAGAGCAGGTAAAATCTTATCTCAATACTGCTAACTCAATCCATGCCGGGCAATCGTTTGCCGAACTTCGGCGCGAATCTGGAATGTCATTACTTTGTCCAGATGTCGCCATTTTCTTCGGGCAAGACTCGCTTGCACCAGTGCGGCGAATGCGACCGCGCGTTGATTTATCCGTCGTTGAGCCGCCGCCAGCCGATGACGTTTCGCAGGCGCAAGACATGATCCGGCATTTGAATCTCAATTTGATCACACCGCAACGGGCAATGCGTTTCTTGGAAAAACATCTTCCGAAAAAAGGCGCGAGCATTTCGAGTGCGGAACTTTCCCTTCACACGGAAGATGACTTGTTTGATCTGCTGGCCGTTCTGGCATTTGAACGGGCCAACGGAAGCGCTCCCCATCACCCGTTGCGGTGGGAAGTAAAACCCGCCCGCACCAACGATGGAGTTGAACCAGCCAACATCCCGGTGGACAGATTGGCGGGCAGACGAGTCGAACGGTTTATTCTTGAACGCATTGCATGACATTACCCTGGCCATCATTTTGGGCGCACATTCCTGAAGACGACCGCGCCGCCATCCGGGAAATCCTTGCCGAGTTGCTCGGCACAGGAGTTTTATTCGGTGACGATGGCCGTGCCCGACAACTTTATCTCGTGGCGCGCGAGCATGAGAAAGAATTGCGGGAATATCTCGCCCCTTTGAACCTCGACTTGATTCCAGACCCTGACCGCCCGCTGTATCAAGCCCGGCCGATTCCGGGCGAGTGCAATCTCACGAGCCGATTTACAAAGGACGAAACGCTGCTGCTGCTCACGCTCTGGCGGATTTACGACGAGGAACGAATGGCGCGTTCGGTGGAAACTGTCGTGGTTCCAGCCAATCTTATTTTTGCGCGACTGAAACTTTACTTTGAGCACATCGAACCTCCGACGGAGTCGCATTTCGAGCGTATCATCGCTCGTTTGCGGGCAAAGCGGTTGATTCGGTTTCAACGCCACGAAGACCCGCAACGATTTGGTGACTCTGTGGTGGAAATTTTGCCGACATTGCAGCGCGTGATTCCCTTTGAAAATACCGAGGCTTGGGAACAACAGGCTTCGCTGTATCGCACAACCGAAGCGGAATCTGATGGGGAGCAAACATGAACGACCGCCGCATTTCGCTCACTCGGATTCTTGCCATTCACTGGTATGGATTCCGCCAGATTTTGGACGTTTCAAACGACCTCCTCATCTCTGGCAAATTCGGCACGGGCAAGTCGGCACTGCTCGACCTGATGCAATATGTGCTATTGGGAGAAAACTGGCGTCCCAACCGTGCTGCGGCAGGCAACACTCGCAGTCGTTCGCTCGTGAGCTATTGCCTTTGTGCGACAAATTTGTTCAAGGACGGTGAACCGCATTTTACCCGTTCCAGCGGTGTCACTGTGCTTGGCTTGGAATTCACATGGCCACTGGAAAAAGGCCAAGACGAGCCGCGTCGTGAAACGTGGGGTGTTCGCATTGAATTCAGTTCACCGACCGCCGAGCCGAAGCCGACTTATTTTCTGATTCCAGAACGGGTTGAATGGGCGAGTCTTGCCCCCAACGGACAGATGCTGGATGAGGAATCTTTTCGCACTTGGATACGGCGCGATTTTGGCCGCGAGTATTTGTTTGGGCGACAGAAGGACTACCTCGCTGAAATGGCTACGCCGCATCATCTTTATTTTGACGCGGACCAATTTCGCAAAACCTTTCCAAAAGCGATTGCATTCGAGCCGGAGGAAAACGTCGAAAAATTTATTCGCGATTTTATTCTCGAAGAAAATCCCCTTGACGTTCGTGACGTGAAAACAGCCGTGGGTGCTTATCGTGAAACACAGGCGCGATTGGACACACAAGAAGACGAGGCCGGTTATTTAAGGCGCATCGCCCAGCTTCACACCGAATTTGAAAAGGCGCAGCGTGACGCTGCAATTTATCATCACACCGGCCAGGCGTTGGAACATACCAGATTGAGTGAATTGGTTGAGCGGCACAAGAACGAGATCAAAAGTCTTGAAGATAAATTTGCCGCCGACAACGCGATGTTTGACGCGAAACTCAAAGAACGGAATTCTTTGGATCAACTATTGAAGGAGTTTGTTCTCGACGCCGATGAAGCGCAACTTGAGCAAGCGGAAAACGACAAACGTGAATTGGTGCGCGACGTTGCGAGTCTTAAGGAAGCTCAAAAAACTGTGCGCGACCGTATGCGCAATCGCGCATCGGGTTGGACGAACTGGTTAAAGCGCGGCGGGACACTTCAATTGGAAGGGTTGAAGGACCTGCTGGCTGTGGACGATGAATGGCTGGCCGCGTTAAGGAGCAATGACGAACTTCAGGGACTCAATGCGCTGCCGCTGTTGGCGGAAAAGTTTAACGACCTGTTTCGACGGGTTGGAACGGCCCTCGCGCCTGTTGAACGCCAGGTTGAGAGCGACAGCACCGCTCTGCGCCAGTTGGTCGAAGATTTGGAGCGGCTTGAGCACAACGAAACTCCGGGCGCTTTTCCACTGTTTCAAAGTATCAAAGCAAAGCTCGTCAACTCTGCCACGCCGCCAGAACAATTGTGCCGGTTGGTAGAGGTCAAACCTGACGAGGAAGACTGGCGACAGGCGCTTGAACTGTTGCTTGGTCGGAACCGTTTTGCCGTGGTTGTTTCTCCCGCAGATTACCGGACGGCGCTGGATGTTTTGAAAAAGACTCCGCCGGGACGCGAACCGGAATCGCTCGTGCATCCACGGGAAGCGGCGGAACTTCGCGCCGAAGTTCGCCCCGGATCATTGGCCGAAAAAGTTGAGGTCAAACACGAAACCGCTTCCGTGTTTGTCCGTCACCTGCTCGGAAACGTCATGGCCGTGGAACGTGTTGAAGACTTGGACAATTGTGAACGCGGTATCACCCGCAATGGCGTGTTCAAGCAACCGCCAACGCGCCGCCGTTTGCGACAATTGCCCGGTTTTGAATTCACCCTCGGCACAGAAGGTCTCAAACGCCTCAAAGCCGCTGCGCTTAACAAACAAAAGGAGTTAATGGGACTTCGTGCCGCGCGATCCGCTTTGATTGAAAGCGTTCACCAATGGTTGGAAAGTGGCAAGCAGGCGGGTTTGGGCGATGCGCGTCTGCCGGATCGCAGCACGGAGCTTTCACGCATTCCGCAACTTGTCGAAAAATTAGAAACCCTCAAAACCAAAATTGATTTGCTGGCGACCGACGAAAGAAAGGCTCGCCTTAAAAAGCGTGATGACCTGCAAATCTCGCTTGGTGCTGCAAATGTGAAGCTCGGTGAATTGAATAATGCACGCGAAGGTTTTAAGCAAAAGCACAAAGAACTGGAGGACGCGCTCAATAGCGCGACGGAAGACATGGATGCTGCCAGACTTGAGCTTGAGGCCAGCCGAACCGAGTTGCCAGGTGGAATTCTCAACGCGGAGTTGGATGCGGTTCTCAAGAAATTTCTCGCCGAGCATCAAAAGTGGGCCGACCGCCTTGAGGCTGCCCGAAAGAGAAGTGAAGAATCAAATCTGGAAGCTGTAAAGACGCGCAATGCCCGCGACACAGTGCGGCGCGAATTAACGACCAACGAACGGCATCCCGAATACCGGCACGATTTTCCGGTGGACGAACCCGACAACGCGAGGTGGTCGGCGCGTCTTGCTGAACTTGACGAGATTGTTTTGCCAAAATTTCGGACGTTGGCAGCGGAGCGGCGAAAAGATTGGGAAAAACGGCTGCAAGAAAGCGTCCTTGATCGGCTCAACGAGCGATTGAAAGATGCGGAAAGAACCGTCAAACAACTCCGCGATTATCTTGACCGCGACATAGGGAAGCATCGTTATCGCATAAGTCAGAAGCGAGATTCCGCGTTTGGTCCGTTGTGGAAGCTGCTCGATTCCGGTTTTGAACCAACGGACGAATTGCTCAAAGCGAACCGAAGCGACGAGGTTCAACAAGCACTCAATCAACTCATGGCTGCCGTTGAATCTTCCGATCAGCAGGACGACCGCGCGAAGCGCCTGCTCGATTATCGGTTTTACCATCGTTACGACTTGGAAATGATTTTGGCAGGCAGGCCAGATGCACCGCCAATTTCTCTTGGGCGGAGTGGGCGAAGCCTGTCTGGTGGTGAAAATCAAGCTCCGTTCTTCATCTCAATGCTTTCAGCTTTCCACCGCGTTTATGATCTGGGGCCGGGCCGGTCGCAGCATATCGGCCTTGTCGTAATGGACGAAGCGTTTTCCAAATTATCATCCGACGGAGTTGAGGATTGCCTGGAATTGGCCCGAAATTTTCAACTGCAACTTGTGCTTGCCTTTCCACCGGAAAAACTCGGCGTGATGGCACCTTATGCCGATACTGTCATCATGTGCCGCAAACAGGAAGAGCGCGATGCGACCGGGTATGTCACGCGCATTGATAACGTGCCCACGCTGTTGACATCAGAACAGGTCGCGGAATCCCTTGTATGAGTGACGATCCAAGATGGCGGGACCTGCCAATCCTTCGCGAGTTGCACAACCAGTGGCTTGCGAATCGGGGCAACGCCTCGGCAGATGGATTTCAGCGGCCGTTTTCCCGCGATTGGGAAACGCTGCTCGCTGACGCTGAACTGGTCTCGGCGGAATCGCGCAACGAAGCGAATCGTGATGCGCGGATGCTTGCAGCCATTGGATTGCTGACAGTCAAAACAGTAAGACATCGCCCTGAATACATCCAACGTGTTGCCATCCCGCTTGAAGCGGAGGGCCGGTTGCGGAATCTCTTTCCTGAATTTTATCCGAACCCGAACGATGAATTCGACCCAACAACTGTTTCGTGGGAACCGGAAATGAAATTTGTCGCCGAAGCACGGGTGATGGTAAATCCAGAAGACCTGTTACGCCTGAATTCTTTTTTCAAAAGTCGAGCGTTGGAACGCTTAATTGTTCCAATCAAAGAGCGCTCCCTCCAGATTTTCGGCGATGAAAAGCGACTGGACTTTCTGTTAGGCTCGGCTCTTTTTCGCGCAGATCGCTTGAGCTTGAATTTGCTCAAGTGTGAAATCGTCGGCCAGCCATTCGGCTGGAAACGGGGACCGATTGACACCGGAAGATTCCTCGTGGTTGAAAATGCCGCGACCTGGCATTCCTACGCCCGCTGGAACGCTGAAAGAAGGATATTCAGTGCGGTGATTTATGGCTGTGGCAACTGTTTTGCAGAGAACATTCGTTATCTTGCCGACATCCTCGCAGAATTTCCCTCGCAACAACGCATATTGTATTTTGGCGACTTAGACCCGCAAGGCTTGCGAATCCCCGTCGAGGCTTCGCGAAAGGCTGTCGGCATGGGCTTGCCGCATATTGAACCTGACTTGTGGAGTTACTCGGACCTTTTGAAAATTGGTTGTGGTCGAGAGGTCGTGTTTGACGCAGCCGAACCGGCGTCGGATGCTGAATTCCAGTGGTTGTTACACTTGGCTGAACCGGTTCGCAAGATTTTGGAGTCTGGCAAACGATTGGCACAAGAACACATCGGGTGGGAATTCCTCAACACGCAGACAAGCTGGTCACATTTGGATACCAGTGTAATCTCGAATCCGCCGTGACCAACGCGCGTTTTGCTGCGTTCCACGGGCTGCCCGTCGGCCCTGTCCCCTCTCGACGACGCCCGTTTCACTCCGCAAACCGCACGCTCGTCACGAGCGGGCATCCGCAAAGTGCCGCATGAGCGGCGGGCTTCCGTCTGCGGCTCGGCGGCGGCGTTGCGCTCCGGCTTCGTTCCAGCCGTCTCTCCGCCTGCGCTCCACTTTTCCCGCTCGCCGACCGCAGACCGAAGCCAGTTAGTCCGCATACGCGGACAAGGTGCTGAATTCGCCAATCAGTGATTGGCCAATGTCAGATTTTCCAACCACTGATTGCAAAATTGCGAGCCATTCGGCTTGTCGCCGGGACAACGCGATGAAACCTTGTTTGATTATATGGCGTCGTCGGTCGCTTCAGGATACTACGGGTCGCTCGCTTAAACGCTCGCGCTTCCGTTCCTCCTCGACCCGCCCGCCGCCGCCGGGGAGTTTTGCTTCTAGGTTTTCATCGCCGGAGTCAGTTCTCTCGAAAGAAGATTTAACTGATTTGCCACAATTCTGCGCTGTTATTTCTTCGCAATTTGGGGTTAAATCGGTTTATTGCTGAAAGAAACATTGCACGGTTAGTGAAAAAAACTGTTGAAAAAGCCTTTCACCGGAATGGCCGACTGCGTGAAGTAGTGCCTTTACGCAACGGTCGCAGGCATGGCGTTGTCCGCGTCTGGCACAAAAACGGGGTTCTGGCCAACGAAGAACGTTATCTGAACGGCTTGCTGCACGGCGTCTGCCGCCAGTGGAGTGAAGCAGGGCGTTTGCTTGGTAAATATCGGATGGTTCATGGCACGGGTGTCCAGCGCACCTGGCACGAGAATGGCCGGTTGCAGTTGGAATTTTCCACCGTGCGCGGTGATTTTTCAGGACGCTATCGTCTGTGGCTGCACGATGGCGCATTGATGTCCGCAGAAATCAATTTGCATGGGCGTCCTGTCACCGCCGAGGAATACCGTGCCGCCCGCGCAAAAGACAAATCGCTGCCCATGTTGAATGGTGAAACCGGAATGCCATTGCCGAAAACGGTCGCCACGGAAAAGCACATCCATGAAGTTTTTGTCCGTTCACTTTTGGCGCAGAAGAACCGCGCTGAAGCAGGGGAATGGTTGGAAAGCGGCGGCAAGGCGGCGCGTTCACTCGGACGATTCAAGCGCAAGGCTGATGCACTGACATTTGTTGAGGCACTTTACAAAGCAGGCGCGACCGAGGTGATCGCGCCCGACATCTACGCCAGCAAAACCGGCGACCAGTTCGCCGATTGTCTGTTGGTGAAACTGCCGAAGATTGCGCCGAAACGGAAGGCCGTTCGCAAAGTTTGTTCGCAATTGCCGAAGCGCAAACTCGGCGCGTTCCAGCCGGACAAGGACATCGGCGAGTCGCACCTTTATCTTTTGCTGGCCTGAGTCACAGCACAATCAGGCAGTCACGCATTTCATCAAACGTCAGCGCGCCGCAGGCCGGACGCTCGTGCAGCAGGCATTCAGCAACGGCATCGCCGACCAGCTTTTCCACCGCGTCCCGCATCGGACGCGCGCCCAACTTCGGATGAAAACCTTTGCGCACCAGAAATGGCAAAACCGTTTTGTCCAGTTCGAGTTTGTGTCCGCGCTCCCGTAGGAATTCAATTTCACGCGCAATGAATTTCTCCGCAATTTCCAACTGATGTTCGTAACCCAAACGCCGGAACACGAGTTTTTCATTCACGCGCGCGAAAATTTCCGGGCGCAGGGATTGTTGCGCCCGCGTGAGGACGTGGCGCTCCAGCGTCGCGTCATTGGAATGTTGCAGACTCATCAATTCCGCCGAGCCGATGTTTGACGTGAGCCAGATATAATAGTTGCTGAAGTCCAGCGTCTGGCCGGTCGCCACCGTGATCCGCGCCGCGTCCAGCAGTTGCAGCAGGATGTCCAGCACGCGCGGATGCGCTTTTTCCGCCTCGTCAAAAAGGAGCGAGCCTTCCGCCGCGCGTTCGCGCACTCCGCCCAAATAACCAACTTCGCCAAGCCGTGCGCCGAGTAGCAGGCCGAGCGATTCTTGATTCTGAAACTCCGACATATCGAACCGGAATAATTGTCCCGGCCCGAAAATTTGATTCGTGGTCACGATGACCGTTTCCGTTTTGCCGACGCCCGTTGGGCCAAGCAGCAGAAAGCTTCCGCGCGGACGACCCGGTTTTGTCAGGCCGAATTCGCCGCGTTGCACCGCCGAGACAATGCGCGGCAGCACTTGGGACTGGCCGCGAATTTCGTGTGGCAGCAGCGCGTTCAGTTTCTGGAGCTTGTTAAGTTTGTTTGTGTCTATGTTTTTATTCATCCCCCACTTCTAGCAGGAATCCTTTTTTAAGATGTGTGCCACGCACGCCAACGGTTTTTTTACTTCTGGCAAAGTGCGCGTGTGATGCAGCGAACAAGTCGCTGCGCCAGTAAATAAAAAACAAAACAACGCGTATGAAGATCATCAAACACATCCATCCGAAAATCCGTTCGCGGCTGCCTTCGCTCCTCGTGGCCGCCGCCGTCCTCGCCCTCAACACCCTCCCGGCGCTCGCACAGTCCACAACCTTCAGTTCCACCGACCTCAAGACCGGCATCAGCAACAGTCTCGCCGTAATCATGATGTTCGGCTTCGTCCTTGGAATTTCGTGCGTCATCTACGGCGGCTTCGCCATCCGGCGTGGCGACGTTGACCAGGGCAAGATGTCCATCATCGGCGGCGCGATCATCGCGGCTGCTCCGGCGGTCATTTTCGCCTTCTTCAAAATCTTCGGCCTCGACTCCAACAGCGCCGTCGGCGTCGGCACTTTCTGACCAGTCAAAGCCTTAACCCAATAACCACCCCCCCCAACCGCCCACGAGCATGAAATCCGAACTGCGATTCACCGAAACCAACGCCGCGACCGATTGCAAAGGCCGCACCTGGGGTCTGGAAGGCGGCTTGTTCTGGTGGCTCGTGGGCGGTGTCGGCGTGGCCATCACGGTGTTCTTCGTCCTGCTCGTGATGATGAATACGTCCTTGTTGACGGCCTTCCTCGCCGCGCTCGTGCCGCTCGGTATTTGCCTCGCCTACATCTTCGGATTCCGGCAGGGCAAGCCGCCCGGCTACGACCGCGATTGTTTTGAACATTGGTTTTCCGGCGGCGGTTTTGCCCCCGAAATTCAAACCATCCACTCGTCCAAACATCCATTGCTGGAGGCCAGACCATGAATGCCGGCGCACTTAATCATCTTGAATTGCTGCGGCGGACGTTGCTCGGACAGCTTCAAACTGCCGATGTCAATCTGCGCTCCGGGTTGCACCAGCATGGCATGGACGCCATCGTGCGCGCCCATTTGGAACGGGCGCTCGCCCATATCCGCGAAGCCACCATCGCGGTCAACGAGCAGGCCAAAATCCGCTCGGTGCAGGAACTGGCCGACCAGCTCGCCCACATCGAACAAATGCAGGCCGACTTGCGCGCCCAACAAACGCCCGCCGACGAATCCGCAACCTCAATCCATGTCTGAGCTATGTTTGAACGCGCTCCCAACGGTTTTTTTGTCCGCAATCTGATTGTCTTCAATTTGCTCCGGCGCGGTGGTTTTGTGTCGAAAGGGTTTGTCTTTGAAGCGCCCGACCTCACCAACAGCCAGGTCGCCGACCTTAACGATTTTCAGGATCAACTCTGTCTCCTGCTCGCCTCGCTTCACGAGACCCAGCGGCTGCAAGTGCAATACTTCTGCGATTCCGATTACAAGGGGGAATTGCTGCGCTACCAACA
>Ga0181516_10002628_pt1 | contig 12583 bp, 14 predicted proteins | sample PEATcosm2014_Bin_25_FD_121104 | JGI IMG/M metagenome (GOLD analysis project Ga0181516, IMG submission 121104) | Peatland microbial communities from MTU Mesocosm Facility, Houghton, MI, USA - PEATcosm2014_Bin01_10_metaG | ecosystem: Environmental > Terrestrial > Soil > Wetlands > Peat | place...
ATATGATGATCACCAGCGCAGGATTTGTGCGCAGACGCAACCATGTCACCCACCTTCTTTATTTCCGCGGGCGAGGCAAGCGGCGAGCACTACGGGGCGCTGCTGATTGACGCGCTCAAGCGGCGGCTCGCGGCGGCAGGCCAGACGGCGCGTTTCTTCGGCATGGGCGGCGAGCGGATGGTGGAAGCCGGCCTGGAGCGCGTGGTGCGCTCGGAAGATATGGCGGTCATGGGCATTACCGAGGTCATCCGTCATTTGCCGCGCATCTACCGCGAGTTTCGCAAGCTGAAGCGGGCTATCAACGAGCGGCGGCCGGACGTGGCCGTGCTCATCGACTTTCCCGACATTCATTTCAAGCTGGCCAAGGAGCTTCACCGGCTGGGCGTGCCCGTGATTTTCTTCGTCAGCCCGCAATTGTGGGCCTGGAAGAAAAAGCGCATCAAGCTGGTGCGGAAATACGTTCGCAAGATGCTGGTGATCTTTCCCTTCGAGGAACCGTTCTACAAGGAGCGCGGGGTGGAGGCCGAGTTTGTTGGCCATCCGCTGGCGGAGCTGCCACTGCCGACGATCAGCCGAGAGCAGTTCGCTGCGGAAAACGGATTGGAGCCGGCGCGCACCTGGATTGCCTTGCTGCCGGGCAGCCGGCCAAAGGAGATTCGCGGCAATCTGCCCGAGATGCTGAAGACGGCCACGGACCTGGAAGACCTTGCGTTGTCAGGCCATAGCGAAGTCGCCGGCTTTGAATACCTGGTGCCACTGGCCCCGACCCTCAACGCGGAACAGCGGGCGCAAGTGCTGGATATGGTCGAGGATCTGGGGCGCGGGCTGGACATCCGGCTTGTCGAGGATGCCCGCGCGGCGCTCTTCCATGCGCGAGCCGCCGTGGTGGCCAGTGGCACGGCAACAGTGGAAGCGGCGCTGATTGGCAACCCATTTGTCGTGGTGTACCGGGTTTCGCCACTGACCTACGCCATCGCCAAACGGGTTGTTAAGGTGCCGCATGTGGCCATGGCCAACCTGATTGCCGGCAAGCGTGTGGTCCCGGAGCTGATCCAGCATGACTTCACGGCCACAAAAATCGTCCAACAGCTTGAACAGCTGCTACCGGAAGGGGCGCCGCGCCAGTCCATGATGCAGGAGTTGAAGGCGACTCGGGAGCTGCTCAATGCCCGGCCCGCTGGGTTGGAATGCGGGGGCACAATCGATCGGGTGGCGGAGATTACCATAGGCCAGCTTCGGGTTCAGCCTGCAGAACAACCGGGAGCCAGCGGCCCAGCTCCGGCAGAGGAAACCGTACATCCATGAATAAAACAAGGCCGGTGGCTGCGATAATGACTTCGATGCGTGGAAAACAGCGAATCTTGCTTGCGGCGGTCGGTTTGGTCTGCGCTCTGCTGACCCTTTCTCTGGGATCCCAGCTTGCAGCGCAGCGCTCTGAGCGCCCCGCCCTGTCCATTGCCGGCTATGTGATTGACGTCGAACTGGATCCGTCGACGCACCACCTCTCCGCCAAGACGGTTGTGACCTTTTCCGCGCCTGAGAACCTTGAGCTGGTGGCCTTTGGCTTTCACCCTGCGCTTAAGGTGACCAAAATCTCGGACGAAAACGGAAAATTGCTCACCGGGGAGCGGTCCGCGGACGGAACCATCCGCGTGAGCCCGGCTACTGCATTTACTAAAGGACAAGTTAGTCACTGGACTTTCGAGTACGAAGGCACGATTACCGGCAACGAGGACGGTCCGGTAGAAGGGCTGAAGCTGGCGGCGATTCAGGAGCCGATCACCTATTTGCTCTATTCGGCGCGCTGGTTTCCCATGACCGGCTACCTGACCGACCGTTTTACGGCGGAGATGCATATCCGCGTTCCGCAAGGGATGCGGGTTTTTGCCAGCGGCGGCACGAGCGCGTCAAAGCCCGTGGCACTGGCCAACGGAAAGACCGGCGACCAGTATGACTTCAATTGGAAAAAGCCGGGATTTCCCGGAACGGTGATTGCCGGGCGGTATGTGGGCCCGGTGACGGCCGGCCCAGGCAACGTGAAGGTCTATTTGACGGTGGCCCACCAAGCCTCAGCCAATCAGTTGGCGCAGACGGCAGCCAGGGAGTACGACTTCTTTACAGACAGCTTCGGGTCGCCGGAGACGAGCCATCTAAATGTGGTGGAGATTCCAGATGACACGCTGCCGGCGGTTTGGGCGCCGGAACTGGCGGCAATTCTGGGTTCGAGAGTTGGCGACAAGAGCGGAGTGCGGCTGCTGGCCAACACCATTGCGCACCAGTGGTGGGGCTCTGAATTAAGCCCGCGCACGCTCAACGACGCATGGATCACCAACGGAATGGCTCGCTACGGTGAGTTGATGTTCCTTGAAGACGAGAGCGGCAAGAGCGCCATGCGGGCGGCACTGCAGGATGTGGCAGCCGGAGCTCTGGCATACGACACCATTCCGCTGTCAAGCGATGCGCGGCTGAGCCCGTTTTCGCCGGAATTCCAATCGGCGACGCTGGAAAAGGGCGCCATGGTCTTCCATATGCTGCGCTGGGAAATTGGCGACAAGGCCTTCTTGGCCACGCTCAAAGGGGCTCTGAGCCAATACGCCGACAGCGGGATGAGAACTTCGGATTTTGTGAAGGTGGCCGAGGCGCAGAGCCAACAGCAGTTGACGCCCTTCTTTGCGCAATGGGTCGATGGCACCGGCGCGCCGCAATTCACCGACAAATACGCGGTCTACCGGCTGGGAAACAACAAGGGCTTCCGCACTATCGGCGAAATTCAGCAGGATCTCGACCTGTTCAGAATGCCGGTGGAGTTGCAGGTTGAGACCGACGGCAAGACAGAAGACAAGAAGGTCGACGTGGTGGGAACCGATACGCAATACGTCGTGGACACTTTCGGCCGGCCGCGGCGGATCAGCGTCGATCCCGGCAACTGGTTGCTCAAATCGACGCCGGATCTTGAAGTGCGGATTGCAATTTTGAAGGGGCAGCAACTGGTGGCGCAGGGCGATTTGACCGGCGGGCTGGCGGAGTACCAGAAGGCTCTTGAAGCCAACTCGTCGAGTTCGCTGGCAAACTACCGCATCGGCGAACTGCTGTTTACCCAGCGCAACTATCAGGCCAGTGTGAACGCCTATCGGGACGCGCTGCGGGGCGATGGAGAGCCCCGCTGGACCGAGTGCTGGAGCCACATCCAACTGGGCAAGATATTCGACATTACCGGCCAGCGCGACCGCGCCGTGACCGAGTACCGGCTGGCGGTGCAGACCAACGACAACACCCAGGGCTGCGTAAACGAAGGCCGCCAGTGGCTGCAGAAGCCGTATAAACTGCCGGATACGGAATAAGACGAAACCAATTTGCAGATTAATTCCCGAATCCTGCTAGCGTGAAAGTTGCGCTATCCAAGGCCGCCGGAGGGAATCTATGCAGATGAGCGCGACAGGGCTTGAGTTGCTCAAGCGGTCGGAGGGATTTCGCAGTCAGACTTATCTCGATGCGGCTCGGCTGCCAACCATTGGTTATGGTCACCAGTTAGTGCATCCGGAGTGCTTTCCCAACGGCATATCCGAGGCGCAGGCTGCGGAGATATTGACCCATGACCTGCTCGACGCCGAGCAGGCCGTAACGCGGCTGGTGAAGGTTACGCTGACTCAGGGCCAGTTCGATGCGCTGGTGGATTTCTGTTTCAACGTCGGGTCCGGGAAGCTGGAGTCTTCGACATTGCTGAAGGATCTGAACGCGAGCCAATATGCCGAGGCCGCCGAGCAGTTGCTGCGCTGGGATCATGTTGGATTGCAAGAGATGACAGGGCTCAAAGCCCGCCGCGAGGCTGAGTTTCAGCTTTGGGCTAGCGACGGGGCAGAGCGGGAGACGGCTGCATAAGCCCGAGCAATCCGTCGGCTTTGAAAGGGCACGGTTTCAGCCGTGTCTCCATAAGCCTGCGACTCACCCAAGAGGATGAATACGCATCTGTAGCATCCGCCCCGGAGGGGCCGAAGGAGAATAGCCCAGGACAAGTCCGCCGCGGCGGACAGTCCTGGGAAAAGCCAAAAAAAGCCCAAAGCCCCGTAGGGGCGGCCGAAATTCCCCCCGCAGATTCTAAAGCGAGCCTTCCACGTGTCCGCCTTAAAGCGTCGACTGGTCAATTTCCGCCACGGCGAGCCGCTCATCGGGCTTGAGATAACCTTTGCGGCGAAACCAATCTTCCATCGCAGCTTGAAGCCGATCGAGCGGAACGCGATGCCCAGCTTCGAGCAGGCCATCTGCAACAGGCAGCGTATCGTCGAAGACCGCGTCGTTGGTGAAATTGCGCATCGCGAAGTTGTCGATCCATCGGATCGGGCATGGGTACTCCACGCCGGAGGGGTCAGTTCGCTGGATGGAAAGCTTGCGCACATACATGGCTTTACTCTAATGGATTGGTGCATCCGCGTGCCTCACGGCTTCTTCTCCGGTACCACCTTTGCGTCCTTTTGCTGCTCCGTCTCCACGTGAAAGCGCTTGTAGTCGTTGTCGCGCTCAGTTCCGTGCTGGCGAATGCCCTTAACCAGCAGAACGCGGGCCTGGATGGTACCCTCGCCTCCGACCGGCAGCCAGACTTCGCCATTCACAAGGCCCTGATCGAAATAAAATGCTGAGCCCTTTTCGATGCGCGCAAACAGGCCGGCGCCGACATCGAAGTTGTCGATGAAACGCGCCTCAAGATGCGCAATCTGGCGATCGGCCTCGTCCACCCACATGGCGCCTTGCAGCTTCTTTGAAACGTCCTGAGCCAGGCCATGAGTCTTGGCGTCTTTCCGGCCGATGAAATCAAAGACAATCGTAGGCCGGCCGCGAAAGGTCTCGCGCCTCGGGTTGCGCACCTCCATCATCTCCAGCACCTGGCTGATGGTGATCGCATGCTCGAACATCGGCTGATCTGGAGGTGTGTTCTGGGCCTTCTCAACCAGCTTGGTTACGCGTTCGGTTTCCTTTTGCAGATCGTGATCGTCAAGCGGCTTGCCATCTTTCTTGACGAGGCGGCCAATTGGATGACCGTTGACGTAGAACTGCTCATGCTCCTCGGTTGCGGTCTTTTTCACCTGGCCGTGGCCGTCGATGTCCTGAGTGGTTTCGAGCGAGGTGAAGGTGTAGTTTTCGCGCACCTGTTCGAGCTGTCTTTGGTGTTCCTGCACCTCGCGCATCAGTTGACGAATCTCCGGCAGGGGCGCGGCTTGGCCAGTCCCAGCTGGGCCAGTCTGTCCGGCAGGCGGCTGGCCTAGCGTCAGAGGAGACAGCAGCAGAAACGGAACGAACCCGGCCAACATGGCCATGCGCAGCGATATCATCAACACGATCCCTGGAGAGCGATTTTAATCAGACGGTGGGCCGGCGCCCGCTTATGTGGTCGCAGCGCCTATTGTTGGACCAGCCAGCAGCGAAAAGGTGCCGCAATAATTCGCCACACATCCATTTTTGATTGACCATGGTATAGCGCGTGCCGCATGATCGCATCCAAGCATAGAAGCGGCGTGTCCCGGAGGCGACCAGAGACAGAGGCTGCCGCTAACAAGAAGGAGAATGCATGTTCGTACTGCTGTTTCAATGGTTGTTGTATGCGATTGCCCTGATGGTTGTTTCGCGAATTGTGCCGGGCTTCGACGTGCAAGGACTTTGGCCCGCGCTGATTGCCTCGCTGGTAATCGGCCTGCTGAATGCGACGGTCGGCTTCTTCCTGAAGATCGTCACATTTCCGCTCAGCATCCTCACCCTCGGGCTGTTTCTGCTGGTGATCAACGCGTTGATGATCCTGCTGGCGTCGAGCATTGTGCGCGGGTTCCATGTGCGCGGATTTGTTCCGGCCTTCTGGGGCGCGGTGGTGCTGGCGCTATTGGGCATGTTGATTAGGGCGTTTACAAAGAGCGACGCGTAAGCCAATCGGCAAGACCGGGAACGCCTATTTTGCGACTGGCGCAGCGGGCCCGACAGCAGCTTTGTTGGCTGCGCTTGTCTTCGCATTCTGGGGCGGCATTGGCTTGGCAGCGCTCTTCGCGGGCACTTTGCGCTTGGCAGGCGGCGTTACCGCCGGACTGCCAATGACCGGACCGTTCAGCGTTTTCGGCGTGCGCATGGCGCCGGAGTTGGTGAATTCGCCAGGAGCCGGCCCATGAGGCATGACGATCACTTTTGCCGATTGGGGCTGTTGCACGCGTGAGTAGATTCCCCATCCGCCGCCGGCGACTACAAACACAATGGCGGCGGCAGCAGCGCTGCGCATCCAGCCGCTGCCTGCTCGGCCAGTCGCCGGCCACGCAAGCACGCGGCCCACGGGCTGCGCAGAACGTGCATTTGCCAACATGCCGGCGTGTATGCGGTCTTCGAGGCCCGCGGGCGGGGGAAGCTTGGCAATCAAATGTAGAGTGTCTTCTCCCGCGTCGGAAGCGATTCCCGATGAAGATTGGTTGGCGATCGAATTCTGATCTTGGTGATTCATATTGAAACTCCTTGCTTGCCGGAACAACTGACAACTGACCATTGATAACTGATAACTAATTCATCGCTAACTCCTCGTATGCTGCAGAAGATCGGCCATCAGGTTCCGAGCGCGAAATAGCCGCGACCTGACGCTTGACTCGGTTATGTTCAATACTTCAGCGATTTCCACGCTGTTGAGTTCTTCAAAAGCTGACAGCATCAGCACCTCGCGCTCTTTCACGGGCAGCCGTTCAACCTGAGCCAGCACATGGGCGTGGTGCTCGGCGGCGGAGGCAATCTGCTCGGCGCTCAAGCCATCCGACGGCAGCACGCGCGCCAGCTCGGCCACATCGTCGGTCTCCGGACGGGTCTTGGCGCGGCGCTTGCGGTCGAGCACGATGTTCCAGACGATGCGAATCAGCCAAACGCGCTGGTCGCGCACTTCGCCCAGCGTGTCGCGATGGCGCAACACGCGCAGAAATGCCTCCTGCACGGCGTCTTCGGCGTCCGCGGCATTGCGCAATACGGAAAACGCAACGCGGTAGAGCGTACCCGCATACTGGCTGACCAGCGCCGCGAGCGTCTCCTCATCCGCGTGTTGGCGCGATTTATCGAGCAAAGTGCTGTCTGGAATCTTCATCCAACCTGAGAATACTGCCTGGCCGGCGCTCATAATTCACAAGACGCAGGCGGGTTGAAAAATGCTCAAATCTGCCGCCCTGGCTTGTCAGGCGGCACAAGAAAGATGCGAGAAAAGAAAACTCGCGAAGCCTGAGGCTCCGCGAGTTTGGTTTGAACCCGGCTACCCTTCTATTTCCCGGCCAGCTTCTGCACCGCTATTTTGCCGGCATCGCCATCCTTGTCGGCGTCCTTGACCTTGGCCCACAGCGCCCGGGCTTGTTCCTGCTTGCCGGTTGCCGCATACAGGTCGGCCAAGTCAAGCTGCGCCAGGCTCGCGGGAACCGAATCCGACGGCTTGGCAGCCAAGGCGTTGTAGAGATCGATGGCCTGGGAGTCGCGCGCCGTCTGGTGGTAGAGGCCTGCCAGCGCCAGCTTGGCAAGGTTGGCCAAATTGTGGTCCCAGGAGTTGGCCGCGGTCTTCAACTCCGTCTCGGCAGAGGAGTTTTGGCCCAATTCCTCAAAAGTAATGCCGGTGAAATAGTGCGCCTTGGCGCCTTCGGGAAGCCAGCCGTACTGCTGCGCAATGGCCGCAAACTGCGCATTGGCAGCTTTGGAGCGGTCGTTGGCGGTGGCATAAACGCCGCTTTCGGCAGGCGCGCCGGGAGGGGTCAATGGCGAGCCGTAGGTGTCCATGGCAGCGCCCAGTGCGACGTCGGCGGCAGCCGAGCGCATGTTCCAGTAAATCAGCGCGCCAACGCCCAGCAAAACCACCACTAAAATGCTGACGGCCCAGCGCAAAACGCCGGAACGGTGACCGCTAACCCAACTTACGCTGCTGGCAGTGGCCTGGGCAAACTTATCTTTCTTGAGGGCGTGACGGGTTTGAGTATCCACAGGGTGTCTTCTTGTCCTTCTTCTGCCGGCTTGCCGGCGGGTCCGCGCCAGCGGAGGCACTGCGGCGGCAACCCTATTAGTCTATCAGTGCGCCAAGAGCAGCGTCCACCGGCAGTGATCGACGGTCAGGGCAGGCGCCTGCAATGTTCTCTAATTCAGATACGTCGGTCGTAGCTGGTAGCCTTGATTCAGCAGCCTCAAGTATCCAACGTGAGCCTGGTCACCGCCCTGACTGGCCGGGCTCATTCATCCTGCAACTTTGAAGATATTAGACAGCGAATTCGATCGATGCGCCTGAAGACAGACAAGACGTGGTCCCAGCACCAGCTTGCCATCAAGCTGCGTGTGGAAGCGCCCGAGCGGCAGCGGATTATTTCCTGGGAGCGGCAGCGGCTTTTGATTCACGCTGCAAAAACCGCCCTGGCCGCAGCCCTTTGCTGGTGGCTGGCGCTGCAATTCGGATTGCATGACGGCTACTGGGGTTCGATAAGCGCCATCATTGTCTTGCAATCGAACGTCGGTTCCACAGTGAATGCGTCGCGCGATCGCGTCCTGGGCACGCTCATCGGTTGCATCCTCGGCTTTTCGTTTTCCCTGTTCGGCGCGCTTCCGTGGAACTACATCCTCGCCGTGCTCGCTGCCGTGATTGTCTGCGGATTGCTGGGCCTGCGCAGCAGTTCGCGGCTGGCCGGGGTCACGATCACGATTATTATGCTCGTCCAAAAACCTGGACCGAAGTGGAGTCTCGCGCTCGATCGCGTGGGCGAAGTGATGCTGGGAATCGTGGTGGCGCTGGCCGTCACAACGCTGGTGCTTCCCGACCGCGCCCGGTTGCGGTTGCGCGACGGGCTGGCGCAGGAGTTTCTTGTGCTGGGCGCATTCTTTGAGGCCATTCTGCGGGGATTTCGCGGCGCGCCTGCCGAGAACCTGGCCACAATGCGCGACGATGCTCTGGCCATGCTGCGCGGCAACAACCAACTACTCGAAGCCGCGCGCCATGAACCTTCCGGCGGACCAGGCTGGCGGGAGGGCTTGAGCATGCTCTCGCAGTTTGGGCGCTCGCTCTTCGACGCTCTTGTGGCGCTGGAAATCTCCGTAAAGGACAGTCATGAGGATGCGTATGCGCAGCAGTTGGAACCAGCGCTTGGAAAACTGGCCACGGATATTCGTACCGGCTTTCACCACGTGGCCGACTGCATCCATCGCTGGCGCTTCAACATTCCCCCGCGAGGACTGAGTCTCGAAGAGGACATCGCGCAACTGGAAGCTCGCATGGAAGCGGTGCGGCACACAGGCATCGCGTTTTCGCAGGCTGAGATCCTTCGCGCCTATGCGGTGCAACTCCATCTCAAACAAATTGCCCAGTTGCTAAGGGCATCGCGCGTTGAAACCAATCGGGCAATCGGCAATGTCGATGAGCCAGAGGAGTAGATGCGATCAGACTGCGAGCAACTCCGTATAGACCGCCATGCCCACCACGGCATCGGCCCCAAGCGCATCTAGCGCATCCACTTCCTGCTGGCTGCGAATGCCGCCGGCCACGATAAGCTGCCGTTGCGTGAGCTTGCGCAACCGCGCGGCCGTCTCGATGGGAAAGCCCTGCATCAATCCCTCGCCGTCAACATGCGTGTAAAGAAATGCGGCAACATGAGACTCTAGTTGCGGAATCGCTTCATCGGGCGTGAGAGCGACCTGCGCCTTCCAACCCTTCACGGCAATGAGTCCATTTTTGGTGTCGATGCCTGCAACTACATGATCGGCGCCTACGCTGGCAGCTAACTTGGCGGCAAACTCGGTATTCACCGTGCCTTGCCCAGATTCGTTTTGTGCGAAAAGCGCAGAGCCAATGATGACACGCTTGGCGCCCGTATCGAGCACTTGGCGCGCGCGATCGACAGAGTGAATGCCGCCGCCCGCTTGGACGGGCAAACGCTTCGCAATCTGCGCAACGAGTTCTGAATTGTCTCCCTGGCGCATCGCGGCGTCGAGGTCGATCAACTGGACTAACGGGAATTTGGAGAACTTCTCGATCCAATATTCAAAGTCATCAAAAGCCAGGCGCAGCTTTTCGCCCTGCACCAACTGAACAATGCGGCCGCCGAGCAAATCGATGGAAGGAATCAGCATGGCAGCCTCACCGAGACACCGGCTTTGGCCAGCTCTTCTTTGAGCACGCGCGCGCTTGAAACTCCGAAGTGAAAGATGCTGGCTGCAAGTGCCGCATCGGCCTTTCCACGGCCGAGGACATCGGTGAAGTGGTCCACGGTTCCGGCGCCCCCTGAAGCAATCACGGGAATGCCGACCGCTTCGCTTACGGCCGCGGTCAGTTCGCAATCGAAGCCGGCGCGCATTCCATCGGAGTCCATTGAGGTGAGCAAAATCTCGCCGGCGCCGCGCGCTTCGGCCTCGCGGGCCCACTCGACTACATGACGGCCAGTCGGTTTGCGGCCTCCTTGGACGTAGACCTGCGCATCGCGGACTGGATCGGCCGCCTGCGGATCGCGTCGCGCGTCAATGGCGACGACAACGGCCTGCGCGCCAAAGCTGCGGCCGATGGCGTCGATCAACGTGGGGTCGGCAAGCGCGGCGGAGTTTACGCTGACCTTGTCCGCACCGGCCTCGAAGACCTGCGCCGCATCGTCGGCCGTGCGAATGCCGCCGCCAACGCAGAAGGGCACAAACAATTCGCGCGCCGTGCGCCGCACCGTGTCGAGCAGCGTCTGACGGCCTTCGTGCGTCGCCGTAATATCGAGCAGCACAATTTCGTCCGCGCCCTCGCGCGCGTGGCGCGCAGCCTGCGTCGCCGGATCGCCCGCATCGATCAGATCGACAAACTGCACGCCTTTAACGACGCGACCGCCATGTACGTCGAGACACGCGATGATTCGCTTGGTGATCATTCAGCCTCTACTCTTCCCACGAAAGAAAATTACCAAGAATCTTCAACCCGGTTGCGCCGGATTTTTCCGGATGAAATTGCACGCCCATCACGTTGCCGCGCTCGACAGCGGAGGCGAATGGTTCGATATAGTGCGTGACGGCCGCAGTGTCAGCGGTGACTGGAGCCTTGTAAGAATGCGTGAAGTAGACAAACTCGCCTGGCTCAACGCCGGCCAGCAGCCTCGAGCCTGCGCGCGCATCGAGCGAGTTCCAGCCAACATGCGGAACCTTCTCGTGGCTCTCGGAGAAGCGCGTACACTGCTCGGCAAAATGCGTGAGGCCCGGCTGCTCGGGCGCTTCGCTTGAGCCCGCGTAGAGCCACTGCATCCCAACGCAAATTCCGAGAAAGGGAACACCTCGCGCAATAGCCGCACGAATAGCCGGCGTGAGGCCTGTTGCGTCGAGGCGCTGTGTCGCAGCAAAATGCCCGACACCCGGCAGGACCAAACGCTCTGCTGATTCAACCGGCGCAAGATCGCCGTCCGTGATTTCAACCTCCGCGTCCAGATGACGCAGCGCCTTGAGCACCGAGGTCAGATTGCCCGCTTTGTAGTCGATCACGGTTACGCGCATTACAACAATCCTTTTGTCGACGGCAACATTCCGGCAAGTTGCTTGTCCCTGGAGCAGGCTACGCGCAAGGCGCGCGCGAAGGCCTTGAAGATGGCTTCGATCTTGTGGTGATTCGAGCGGCCATACATGGTCTTGACATGAACGTTGGCGCGAGCGCCGCGGGCGAAGCCCTCAAAGAAGTCGGTTACAAGCTCGGTTTGCAAATCGCCCACTAGCCTTGTGCGCACCTTGGTCTCGACAGCGAAGGCGGCGCGTCCGCTCAGGTCCACGGCGGCTATGGCGAGGGTCTCGTCCATGGGCATTAGAAAATATCCGGCGCGCAAAATGCCTCGCTTGTCGCCAAGGGCGCGGTCAAACACCTCACCGAGCGCAATGCCCACGTCCTCTACCGTGTGGTGCTGGTCCACATCCAAGTCGCCGTCGCAGTTGAGTTCAAGATCGAATGCGCCGTGGCGCGTGAACAGCTCCAGCATGTGATCGAAGAAGCGAATGCCGGTGGAGATCTTGTATTGGCCGCGGCCTTCGATGGTGAGTGCAATCGCAATGCGCGTCTCGGCTGTGTTGCGCTGGACGATCGCAGTTCGCAGCTTCGACTGAACGGCGGATTCAGATTTCTTTCTCGTTGTCATATCGTTTGGCCCTTGAAGTTCGCAATCTTCAACTCATTCACAGCTTGCTTCAAAGCAGGAATAGCCTGGCCCATCTGCTCTCTTGTTCCAATGGTGATGCGCACGCAGCCGTCGCAGCCCGGATCGCTGGAGCGGTCGCGCACCAGAACGCCCGCTGCGCGCATGAGGCGGACAAACCCCGCATGTTGAGGGCCGATGTCGACGAGAATAAAATTAGCTCGGCTAGGCCAGCGGCGAATTCCGGTCGCATCGACGACGACCTCAAAATCTGCACGCGCCGCGAGCACCTCATTCACGTACCAGTCGATATAGGCTTTGTCTTCAAGCGCGGGCGGCAGGCAGGCGAGAGCCAGCGAGTTCACGCTGTAGGGCGAGAGCACGCGGCGCACCCAGCGAATTATTTCAACTGTCCCAGCCAGCAGGCCGAGGCGAAGGCCGGCCAGGCCGTAGGCCTTCGAGAAGGTGCGCGCCACAAT
>Ga0181516_10002629_pt1 | contig 12583 bp, 10 predicted proteins | sample PEATcosm2014_Bin_25_FD_121104 | JGI IMG/M metagenome (GOLD analysis project Ga0181516, IMG submission 121104) | Peatland microbial communities from MTU Mesocosm Facility, Houghton, MI, USA - PEATcosm2014_Bin01_10_metaG | ecosystem: Environmental > Terrestrial > Soil > Wetlands > Peat | place...
TCCAGGCTTCAATGAGGCCCCGGCGTTGCCGCCGGGGGGGGCTGGGTGGCGTAAGTTGAACTGTACAACGGTTTCCCGCGCTTCAATGAGGCCCCGGCGTTGCCGCCGGGGGGGGCGGAGCAATGCTTGGCGATGCCTATAACTAAAGCTAAAAGCTTCAATGAGGCCCCGGCGTTGCCGCCGGGGGGGGCAGGTCAGGTCGGCCCCGGTCAGGTCGGCCCCGGCCGCTTCAATGAGGCCCCGGCGTTGCCGCCGGGGGGGGTTGGCCGACGAAAAGAGGACAAATAAATGACCCCAGACGCTTCAATGAGGCCCCGGCGTTGCCGCCGGGGGGGGTGGCCCCGGTCAGGTCGGCCCCGGCCAAATTGGCCCCTGCTTCAATGAGGCCCCGGCGTTGCCGCCGGGGGGGGTCTTGATGTCCCCATCATACACGGACCTGGTGGGGCGTGCTTCAATGAGGCCCCGGCGTTGCCGCCGGGGGGGGGACGCTTCGATTTTTATCTTTAATACCGGGCGCTTGCAAGGTGATTTGCGAGCGCTCCCGCTGAGCCATATAAAATGCTGCGCCAAGATGCTCCCATACAGTAAGCACATTGCAAATTTCCATTTATTTACAAACCAATACGACATTGCGAGCGCTGCCCGGGTTTTCGCCGGCACCACAGCGCTCGCGGCGGTGCGGCGGAAGGGATCACCACGCAGTCAAAATTCTACACGATGACCGGGCTGCGGGCCACGGCCTCAAAGTGCTTGCCCATGCTGGTGACTCGCGGCGTCACCTCATCGGCAGGGCCGAGGTCGAGGATGACCACATGGTCTTCGTCATGCTTGATGATCTCGGCCAGGGCGGCCGTCATTTCCGCCAGCCCCCGGCGCGACAGGCGGCACTGAAACACGGAGAGCTGCAACCATTCGCCGCGCCCCTCCATTGCCCTGAACAGGCGGCGCCAACGCTTCTGGTCGCGAATGTCATAGGTGACTATATACAGGTGGTCGCCGCCGCGCATGGCCGGTCACCGGGGCATGACATGGGGCAGATCGGGAATCTCCCCCGCCAGGAACCGGCCGAGAAGGCGGGCCTGGACGTCGAACAGCCGACGATAGGCCACCCGGTAACCGAACACCGGGTGGGTGATCTCCTGATCCAGCCGACGTTCGAAGGCGGCGATGATCGCCTTGCGCCCGGCCGGGGTGAGCGCCACCGCGCCACCGCGCTCAATGAAGTCGGCCGGCCCGACCTCGCCGTTGTTGATGGCGCGCAGCACGGTGGAATCGGCGATCAGTGGGCGGAACGGCTCCATCATGTCGAGCGCCAGCGCCGGGCGGCCATAGCGCGGCTGGTGGTAGAAGCCGCGATAGGCATCGAGCCCGACCGCGGAAAGCTGCACCGTCCACACCCGAGCCAGCATGGCATAGGTGAAGGACAGCAACGCATTGATCGGGTCGGTGGGTGGCCGGCGATTGCGACCCTGCCAGTCGAAGCGCCGCGCCCCGGCTCCATCCTCGGCGAGACACAGGGCGAAGGCCGAAAAGTAGCGCCGCGCCGCCATGCCCTCGACGCCAAGGAGGGAGTCGAGATCGCGCGCCGTCTCGGCGGCCTGTCGGTTGCGGTCAAGCAGGTCGAGTGTCGTCTCCACCGGCTCCGAGCCGCGCCAGTTGCGGCGCAACAGGGTTTGGGAATTGCGCACCTTGGCGCTGACCAGCCCGCGAGCGAGGCGCAGACAGAAAGAAGCATCGAAACTCTGCCGCCACTGGTGGGCGCGGACCTCGACGTTGTGGTGGCCCAACCCGACGGTATGGCCGAGGAACCAGCCGCCGTAGCTGCTCCAGCTCACCGGAATCTCGCGACGCATCAGTTCATGCAAAGCCGGAGTGGTCAGGCCGACGTTACCGTACACCGCCACCTGAGATACCTCGGCGAGACGGGCGGCGGCGACCTTCTTGCCCTCGATGGAGATTTCCAGGGTATCGCCGTCCTTGCCGATGCGGGCGCCGTTCTCTTGCACCACCAGCGGCAGAGCATCAGGCCTTGCCACGGTCAGCGGCCTGGGTTCGATGCGCCCGGCGCGCAGCCACGACACCTCGTCGGGCAGGCAGATGCCGACCAGGGAACAGCGCACGCATTTCGGGCTGTCTTCCAGCGGCGGCGGGATGTGGCCCGAGGCTGCCATCAGGCGCAGGCCGTTGACCGCCAGCGATACCGCCGCCGGCAAATCGTCGTCCAGCACCACCGGCACCCGCTCGCGACTGGCGACGAAATAGAGGATGCCCTCGTCGCAGGTATAGCCGTGTTCGCGCAGCAACAGAATCTGCAACCCAACCTGAACCCGCTCGGGCAGATAGGCGGACTTCTCGACATGCGGGCGCTTGCCGTGCTTGTAATCCACCGGGCGGACGATGCCGCCCTCGCCTTCCACCAGATCGAGCTTGGCCACCACCCCCAGCGCCTCCGACGACAGGGTGACCGAGCGCGCATGAATGCGCTCCTGCTCTCCCAACTCGTCCGCCTCCGGCAGCGCCCCGCCCGCCTTGTCGGTAGCCCGATGGACGAAGCGCCCTTCCACCGTATCGGCGCTGTCGGCCCACTCCCCCTGCACCCATTCCAGATAGGCCAGCCGTGGGCAATAGACAAATTCGTTGACCATGCGCGCCGGCAACGGCGGGACGTCGCGACCGGCAGCGGTGGGGAAGGAAAGCGGGAGTTCGGGTTGGGGCGAGGGGTCGGTCACATGGCCTCGGCGCGAGTGAAGTTGAAGAACTTGCCAACACTGATGCGACTGGTACGGCGCACCTCGATCACGCCGAAGCGGGCAAGACAGTTTCGGTCCGGATTCATGGTTGCCAAGGCAGGATGCGCGATCAGCGCTTGGATCGCAGCCAGAGACGCCGAATTTTCCCAGATCGGCCAAGTTATTTCCACGCCACCACCGACGTTCAAGTCTGCGCCGAGGGTGAGAAATCGGATCCGGCCGCGGCGCTCGACAGCCGCCCCCGGCAGGGTGGCCAGACCGACTGTGGCAAGCCGATTGGCACCGTGGACGGTACAACCAGCGTCGTTGGATGGGTTTCTAAATCTCAAGGCGTAACGCCGATCCTCCGCCGGGTCCCAGCGGAAGCTGTCGGTCTCGTCCCTCCGCGTCCAGGGCGTAAACAACGCCTCTTCGATCCTGGACGGTGTGTTCAGGTCGGGGGGTGCCTTCTTCTTCGCCAGCGTCTTGGGCAAGACGCCCCTCGGTACGTCAGAAAGGCGTGTCAGGAAATGCTGATGGCCCTGTCCGAACATGGCGCACAGGGGAGAGGCGAGCACGCGCCCGTCCTCCTTGAGCGCACCATCGCTGAACAGAGAATCAAGAACGGCTGCGCGGGCACGGGTTCCTGGTGTCGCTGCCGCTTCCAGTAAGGCTCGCCCGCGCGCTTTGTCGAACGTCAGGTCGGCATCCCCACCAAACTCATAATCCTTGGCCAGTTTGGCGCACCCCCTGGCGGCCGCCTCGGCAATCTTCTCCTGGGTCGCCGCCTCGGCCAGCGTCAGGACCGGACGCAGAGGCGGGCCGTTCCAGTGGACGCGCGGACGCCAATCGGGCGCCCCGGTCTCCAGCGCCCGCAGCAGCCCGAGAAGGGTAAGGAAGGCCAGAAGATTGTCGGGCTCCAGCCCTTCCAGCCGGTGCGTCGTCGTCGCGGTCATCGGCCGGCCTCCTCGGAAGCGCGGTGGTCGGCCAGGCGCACGATCGCCTCCATCCGCGCCAGTTCCCACGGTCCGTAGCGGGCCTTGAGGCGCTCGAAGATTTGCGGCCAGTCATGGCCCTGGAACTGAAAATCCAGCCGTTGGGGGCCGAGCCGATCCGGCGTTTCGCGCGGGTCATGGTGCGGAAACAGCGGCCGTCCATGGCCGTGATGGACGCCGATCAGCCACAGGACTAATTCAGGATCGTTTGCCGCCTGAAACCGTGGATCGGCGATGGCGCGAGTCACCGATTGGGCCTCGTGGCGCCAGCGGTCGGGCAATCCGGCTGTTCGGCGCGCGGCCCGGCTTTCGCCAACGCTCATAAGACGCGGCGATTTCGCCAATGCCTCTCCGCCCGCGATCACCGCCATCAGCCGGTCGCCGCCCCGCAGCCAGGTCTGGAAGCGCGGGTCCGCCTTGCCTTCGTCGTGCAGCAGCGCCGCCAGGGCCACGTCCGCGGCTCGCTCCGGCCTCAGGCTCGCCGCCGGGGCAAAGGCGGCGGCCTTGGCCTCGACGTCGCGGCCGTGTCGGGCAAGGGTGAGCCCCTCGCCGGAAAGCGAGCCACTCTCGTCGTCTTCGGTAACGGCGGTGAATGTGCGCTGATTCGGACGCACCGACATCAGGATGGCGCCCTCATAGCCTTCCGGCCAATGGATGGTACAGTTTTCACCCTCGATTGCGATGACGGCGGATTGCAGAGACGCCAGTCGTTCGGCCGAAGTTTGGTCGCCGTCGGATGAGGCGGCGGTCGCGATGGCGTTCCAGATGTCCGGGACAAGGTCGGGGTGGAGACGCTTCACCCAGCGGCGGGACGGGGGACGGTCGTCGCCGAGATCCCGGACGGGCGTCGGCGAAGCCGGATTCCAGCCGAAGCGGTCGCAACCACCCCGGGCGGCGGGGACGACGATCACGTCGCCGGGACGCAAAGCGCCTGCCGGAATGGCGCCGGTTGCCGCCGCGTCCGGCCCAGCCCAGCGGAAAGCGCGGTAGACCGCAGTCTCCTTGCCGGTCAGATCGGGGGCGGGAGCGCCTTCAATGTCGGCGGTTTCGGCCGCCTGCCGGCCGGCTCCGGCGAGCCATGCCCTCGCCGCCCACAACGGGACAGCGAGTGTTTCACCCGCATGAGGCGGCACCAGCGCCAGGACTTCGCCGTAGCTGTCGAGCGTGTCCTCCTTCATATCCGCGCGCCAGACGATCTGCACATCGGCCGCCCCTGCCTTGGGACCGTGCAGGAACAGGGCAATGGCCGGATCGACGGCCGGGATCGGTGCGGTCCACGACAACAGCATCACGTCGGCGGGGCGCAGCACCGGCGCATCGGGTTTCTCGCTCGCAAGACCCGCAACCTTGTCATCGCCCAAACGGCCGGAGAAGGCGTCGATGCCGAAATCGATCACCGGATCGGCGCCCTTGTTCTCGGGCTTGCCGGCCACGTCCGTCAGCCAGTCCCATGTCTTCTTGGCCCGGTCGCCGTACACGGCATCGGTGCTACGGGAACCGATTTCGTCTTTGGCCGCCAGAATGGCCGCCATGGCATGAATATCGCGGCCCATGCGGTTCAAACGGCCGAAGCGCTGGCGCAGAGCGTCGAGCGGGGCGATCTGGGTCACCAGCGCGTCGAAATCAAAATCGGCACCAGCTTCGATGGTCTGGGTGGCGACCACGAACAGCGGGCGGCCGATGGCCTCGGCGCCGGATTTCAGCCGATGCTCGATTTCCCCGATCAGGGTGTCGCGGTCGATCCCCCGCACGCGCCCGGTCAGCAAAACGACATCCGCGACCTCTTCCGCTTTGGTCCGAAGCGCTTCAAACACCGCGCGGGCCAAGCCGACGCGATTGACCACAATCGCCAGGGTGCGCACCGCGCCACCCTCGAACATTCGCCAAGCGTTCTGGGCGAACGCTTCGGCATGCTCGCGCGGCTGGTCTTTCGCGGAACAGGTCAGGGCGCGAAGAGCGGCGGGTTTCGCGGCCCGCAGTCTCCGCTTCAATATCGGATGATCGTGGTCGTCGGCTGCGAGCCCGAAGGCCGCAGCTCCGGTCTGAGGCGTGGCCGAGAGACCGACGAACCGCCACGGCGCCGGACTCGTTTCGCACCAGGGCGGCGCCCGATAGGCCGCCACCCGCGTCAGCGTTTGGGCGAAGGGAGCGGCCAAATGCGCCTCGTCGAGCAGGAACAGGCAATCCGAACCCAAGAGCCCGGCATGCACCGGCTTCATCCCGTCCGAAACTCCGTAGCCGCGAAACAGAAGGCGTGATCCGACCTGATCGACCGTCGAGCACAGAACCGTCGGCTGGCCCGGAGTGCGGGTCCAGTCATCCTCGCGCGGGATGCCACCACGCAGGCTGCGTACCACAACGGGTGTGGCCTCTCCCGCCAAATGACGCAGCCGCGTCGCCATGCGCGCGAGCGGATCATCGCCGGTTGCCTGCGCCAGGGCGTCGGCGATCCTCGCCGCGCGATCGGCCGCCTCGTCGACGATGATGCGGCGGTCGACGACGAAGGCGATGCGCACCGGCGCACGCCGTTCCGATCCTCGATCGGCCTCCAACGCCAGATGGAACAGAGCCACGTCGATGGCGGCGGTCTTGCCCGAACCCGTTGGCAGGTCGAGCGCATCGGGCCACCGGCCGGTGTCGGCCAGCAGTCGTGCCAAGCGCGCCTGCCATGGGAATGGCCGGCAGCCGTGGACGGCGATGAAGACGGCCTCGAACTCGGCGGCGTTCAGGGGTGGCAGAGTCATGCACGGTCCTCGCCATCGAGCCGAAGGCACAGCCCCAGCCCGGCAAATCGCCCGGCACCGAGGATCACAGGCCCGCCGACCGGCTCGGCGAACGAGATGACGGCATGCGTCAGCCGCCGACCGGCGAGTGCGCCGGGCAACTGCCAGCCGGTCCAGGCCGGGGAGCGCCGGCTTCGACAGGCGGACACCGAACCGGTGACGGCTGAATGCGAGCCGGCAACGATCTTTTCCGGCCGGGGCAGGCCGATACGGATGCAGGCCTCGGCGATGATATTCTCCAGATCGCCAGCAGCCTTGGGGTAGCGGTCAAGCGCGATGGGGGTGAGGCTGGCCCACGTCCGGGAGGGTTTGAGATAACGCCAGGGCTTTAACGAGGCCGGAGACGGGGCAGCTTCGCGCGTGACGGTCCATAGCGCCCCGCCGGGCATGCGCAACTCCAGTTTGAGCCCGCCCCTGTTGTCCGCATTCTGTTTCGCCAACGCCCGAAACAGGCCTGTTTCCTCCAACAGTGCGGCTTCATCGTCGGGGGCGGTGCGAGCGGCGTTCGGATCGCGCGCCCGGCGGCTGGCGGCCTCCAAGGCCCGCGGCAGGATAAGTGCCAACCCCATCATCCGCCCCTGTGACCACGTCCACCCCATGTCCAGCAGGGGAACGGCCGCCAGATGCGGAATGGACAACGGCGTGCCATCGGGCGCGTGACCGGACACCCATGCGGGTGTCCGCCCTTCGCCGTAACCGGCCTGAACCGTCTTGATCAGGGTCTTGGCGGCGATGGCTGTCGCAACGGGGTCGGGCGGCGTTCCCTCGGCGTGAGAGAAGACGATCCAGTCGGCGCCGAACGAACTTTCCGTTGCGGCGATGGCCGTAGGTTCGGCGCGGATCACCACCTCTCCAGGCTTCGGTCGGTCCCCGGTCTTAAAAGCGCGTTCGAGGTCGGCGAGCCGCCCGCGATAAAGTCCCCGGCGGGCCGCGTGCGCCGCACCAAGATCATCAATCATTCTTACATGGCAGCGCACCAGCGAGGCCGAGTGGCCGAGATAGCTGGTGTCGCGCGCCAGGGCGTCGAGAGCCCGAATCACCGGTTCGTCGGGCTCGGTGTTCCAACCGAACCGAACCACGGAATCATGCGGCACTGCGGCGGGAAAGCGTCGCTCCTGGCGTTTTCGGCGTGTCGGCAGGATGGTCGGCGATCCGGACGAATCGTCGTTGGGCGGCACGAATACCTTGGCCTCCCTGCGTAATTCCGCCAGCGAGGCGACGACCCGTGGCGGCGCCTGCTGTTCCAGCCACTCCAACGCCTTTCGTTCTTCCAGTTGTTTGCCGCGCGCCGCCCACGATGCGACCAGGGCCGAGAACAGGCGGTCGGGTTGCGGCGGCCAGTCGGGACCGTCACCCCGGTCGTCGGCGGCATAGGCGACGCCGGTCAGATATTCGATTTCTATGGCGAGCATCACTCGCCCTCGCCTTCTCCGCCCTCGTCGTTCAAGGCGCGTTTCATGCTCTCGCGTACAATGTGGACGAGCTTCTCTTGAGGGGTCAGGCGAACCGGCGTGCCATCGAGCCTAAAGCCCGCCGCCTTCGCCTTGTCGTAGGCCTCGGCATACAGCGTGGCCGCCTCGGCGCGCGACAGGGCGACGGATTCGACCGCGCCATCGAAGGCGACCTTCTCGATCGGCCCCGGACCTTCGCAGACCAGATCGCATCGCGACCGTAGCGCATAGCCCTGCACATCCTGTTCGGTCAGGGCCACCAACCCCAATGCTGCGATCAGGCTACGGCCGGCGAGATCGCGTTCCGCCGAGCCGCCGAAACGCAACCGCCGCAGCCCGGCGAGCGTGATCACCACCGTCTGTTCCGCATAGGCGCAGGTGATTCCGAGGGCACCTACGGAAGGAGCAATGTTGCCGTGATTGACCTCCGATGGACGGACCTTCTTGGCGCCCTTACCCGCGCCCTGTTCAGTAACGTCCCATCCGGCATCGCCCTTGTAGACCTCGACAGCCCGCAAGACACCCAGGGGGTCGATCCGACTGCCGGTGCGCCGGCCTGAGGTTCGAATCTCGATTTCGCCTGTCTTGGTATCGGGCGGACCCTCCTCCACCGGCACGTCCACACCAATGATTTCCGAGACGATGGCACGGGAAAACTTGGCGCCGAGACCGCCACCTTCCCCAGTGGAATTCCACACCCCGAACAGCAGTGCGGTTGGCGAAGCTTCCAGAATGGCGCTGGCGTCCTTCGCCGTCGCCTCCATCAAACGCTTGCCCAACGGGCTCTTCATAAGAGGTGTTTCGCCGAGCAGGCTGTCGCGCAGAATGGCGTCGAATACCCGGTGCGGGGCATCCAGCGAAGTGATCTCGCCGATGCTGTTCAGCCCGGTGGAAGCGAAATCGACGAAAAGACGCGGCAGGGCGATGCGATCGGCACGGGCGGCCTCCAGCAGCGCCTCTTCCAGACGGTTGGCTTGGGACTGGACGCTGTCCAGCAGCACGCACCAGATTTCGTTTCCGTCGATCCGGCGGCGTTCGAACACATGACGAGGCGGAGGTTTATTTCTTCCCTCGCCCGGATAAGTCGGTGGGAACAGTTTGTCGCCAGCCCCGCCGACCGGTTGCAGCCGACGCCTGCGGCGGAAGGCGGAGTCTTCGGCGACGGACTGGGCAAGAGCGGCATAGGCGAGGGACATGGTGCGACCTCAATCGTGTGCATTTTGCTTGTAAAGAGTAATCCGTATATAAGGAAGAAGTGGAGAGATAAATTACCTGCCCGTTGGCGATTTTCTGAGGTAGGCCAAGGTGGTGACGACGACGACGGCGACAACCCGGCCGACCGGAATATTGCCCCTCGTCCACCGCATACGGACATCATCGACAGCGGGGCAAACGATGCCGTCAGGTCCTGCCGCATCCAGCAGGCGTTCAAGCCAGGTCTCGATTTCTGCGGTGGGGATATGTTTGCCTTCCTGCCTGGTGCAGAGTTTCAATCCCGCGTTGTATCTCAAATATGACCACAAACTGGATACGGACCTCCTCCTTTGGAGTGATCCCGAGCCAATCGAGCAACTGTCGGTTTGGAGTCTGCCGGCGCAGGTTGCTGACCACGTCCGTGTCGAGGAAGTAGACCATCAGTCGATCCGGCCGAACATCGTGACGCCCTCAGCGCGATTCCGGCCGATAGCATCCTCAAGTTCGTCACCATCACTGCACGATCCGCCGCCGACCAGGAAGTCTTTCAGCGTGCCGTCTCTCGGTCGTGCCGCGACAAGTTGACTGTGATTAATTAAGGGTGCTATCGTCAAGATTTGCAACCTTTGAGTTATTCGGACGTCCGAAGTCCGTTTCCGCCAGAAGTTCGTCGATCTCGGTACGGACTGCCAGCAACCTTTCTAGGTGTTCCTTTTCCAGGTGACCTTTGTTCGCCTTCAGGGTGGCGACGCCTTTCGTGAAGCCGTTTATCGTGCGACCAAGCGATGCCAGGACGGCACCGGTAGAATCCTTCCTCGCCCCGCCGTCCTTCTTTGATTCCTTCCTCGCCATCCTCATTTCGCTCACCGTAACCGGGCCTTCCAGCATTCTGGCCCACACGTCATCCCTAGCCTTGTCATCCGTAATGCGCGACAGTTCGACCAGGGCGGAACGGGTGAACCTGCGCGTCTCCGATTTCCTGAGCGCGTCGAGCATCCAGTCCGGCAAAGTCAGAATACCGAGATGCTCGCTCACGTCTACGGCGGATACGCCGACGATGGTCGCAACGGCTTCCTGAGTATGCCCGCCGTGTTCGATTAGACTCTTCAAGCCGTCGGCAAACTCGATCGGTGACAAATTTTCTCTGCTTGCGTTCTCGATCAGACTGAGCGACTCCGGATCATTATTCATCGTGACAATCGCATGGATCGTCTTTCGTTCGAGCAGCTTGATCGCTCTTAGGCGTCGTTCGCCGGCGACCAAATAGTATTTGAGTTCGTCCGCTTCGTGCGGGCGGACCAGGATAGGGGTAAGCTGGCCTCGTTCCTTGATGGAGTTCGCGAGGATGCCTATCGACTCCGCATCGAAGTGCTTCCTGGCCTGGTTCGGGTTGTCCAGGATGACGGACACGTCCAGGGCGACGATCGTCGGCAGACTTGCCGGGACGCCGAACAGCCCGTTGGCAGCTATCGACGGTGCGCCGACGTGCGTTGCGGGGGCAGGGGTGTTGCTGACACGCTGGAATTTGGGGGCCATGGTTACTCTCCGAGTGGGGTGCGGACGCCCAGTGCGGCGGCGATTTCGACGAAGGTGATAACGCCAGGTGCCGCAACGTCGACATTCATCAGAATCTCGTTTGCCGCTGCGGCGTTCGCAAAATTCGTTGAACGCGGTATCGGACTGAACACGGGCACCCCGACCGTTCCAGCGTCCCGTCTGATGGTCGTTGCCTTCTCGGCCATTTCCTGCAACGACAGGTGATCCTGTTTGTTGCGCTTATCGAACATGGTGGGCACCAGTCCGAGCACCTTCAGTCCGGGATGGGCGCCCTTCCGGATGATATCGATGATTTCCGTCAGGTGATCGATGCCCGTGACGGCATAGGATTCCGTCTGAACCGCATAGAGCACGAACGACGAGACGCACAGCGGGTTCAGGGTCGTGACCCCCAGGCTCGGGCCACAATCGATGATGATAAAGTCGTACCGCCGTTTGAAATCGTCATTCAGCGCCACCCGGAGCGAAAAGTTCGCCGGAATGTTCTCGTACGACTCCCTGAGAATCAATTCGCGTTCGGCAAAGGCCAAGCTAACACTCGATGGGATGATATCCATGCCCGGAACTTGAGTTGGTATCGCGGTATCTTCCGGTTTCGTCTTGCCCATCAAGACGTGATAAAATGACTTCTCTGCGGCGTCAATTTCGGCAATCCGCGTCCTGTCTACCTTGCAGGCAAGGCTTAGATTCGATTGGCTGTCGGCGTCGATCAACGCCACGCGGCACGTGCTTCCGTCATTCCGTCGCACTTTGCTCAGCGTGAACCCTAGAGCCGATGATATCGTCGATTTCCCGGATCCGCCTTTCCTGTTACCAACCGAGATGATCGTCGCGCTGTCCTTCTTGTCATACGACATGTTTTCGAGAAGGAGCACATTCGAGACCTCGGTCGGAATCGGTTCCGCACCGGTTTCCCATCGGCTGACCCGCGACTTGTCATATTTCCTATTGTGCTTGGCATTCACCAACTTGGCAAACGCCTCCTGAGTCTCGCCACGCTTCTCGCGGACCCTCTTCAAAAATTCGCCGTCCATGTCCGCCACCCCCGAACGCGTACACCATGGTTTCGGTGTACTGGAGTTGACGGTCATCTGTGAAGGAGCGAAACCCCAAGAACACAGATTTCCGACCGGAGCGTTGAACTGTTGCCGGAATGACTCATTGCTGCACCGTTTGGACAGGGCAGGCACCTTGCAGTCCCGTCCGGCTACGGCATTTTACGCGCCATAGCCAGAGCGACGACCCGCGACCGAACGTCAGCCGCCCTGCTCCCTGTCGACTCGAGTTCACCTGATTTCGGAACGGACGCGATCAGTTTCCGCAGCCTGCCGGCCACAACCGGGAGCCGGCCGAGGATTTCGATGCAGGACTCCCGAATTTCGCCGGGCAGCGGTCGGAAGCGCATCTTCGGTCCGCGCCGATGGCGGCGACATGCCTCGGCCACTACGCTCGCCGGAAATTCCGCGATGTCATCCAGCCAATCCGCTGCTATGGCGCGTTCGACCGCCTCCGGCAGCTCGGCGCCCCGATAATGCGCTAATAAGGCATGGATTCTCCCCAGCACCGCACCTGGCTCGCCTGGTTGCATCGCGACTTCGATCATTTCGAGTTGCCGCCGCAAATCCGGTACATCAGTCTGCGATACCGCCTTCGGTTCCCACAGTTCGCTCACACCGTCGAACTCATTGTCGCGATACCGAGGCGTCGTCCTGGTCGGTGCCAGCAAATCGGCGACGCGGGCCGAAACCGGAACCAGTGCAGCGGATGGGTCAATGGCTCCGCCAGCACGGGTGCTGCCGACCGGGCAGGGCAAGGAAGCCGCGCTACGCTGCATGATGTGCCTCCGTCCTGGCATGCTGCGCCACCGAAGCCCA
>Ga0181516_10002630_pt1 | contig 12582 bp, 6 predicted proteins | sample PEATcosm2014_Bin_25_FD_121104 | JGI IMG/M metagenome (GOLD analysis project Ga0181516, IMG submission 121104) | Peatland microbial communities from MTU Mesocosm Facility, Houghton, MI, USA - PEATcosm2014_Bin01_10_metaG | ecosystem: Environmental > Terrestrial > Soil > Wetlands > Peat | place...
TTGAAGCGAACAGTTGCTGGCCCATGGCGTTGAAGCGCGCCTTCTGATCGTCGCTGAGCGAATTATAGAAGTCCGCCAGCGGTGGCTGTATCGCCTGGACGGCTTGCAGCATCGCCTGCAGATGCTTGCCGATCGCTTCCAGGCGGCTCGGCGGCGTCGCCGGCATTTCGCTCGGACAGGCGGCCTTGATCGAATCCGCCGCCTGCGATGCCGCCGACGTCAGCGCCTGAAGCTTCGCCTGCTGTGCATCGTCGGGTTTGACGGCCGCGTCGATCTGTTCACTCGGCCACGCCATGATCTTGGCGTCGCACTGCGCCTGCACGCTCGGCGCGGCCGCTTGCCCTTGGGGCGCCGGCTGCCCCTGCGAGGCTTCCCCCTGTTGCGGGGTGGGCGGCGACATATCGTTGAACCGAGCCTTCTGCTCATCGCTTAGTGAGTCGTAGAACTTGCTCAACGGCGGCGATACGATATTCACCGCGTCGACCATCGTTTGCAGACGCTGCTGCATCTGGGTAAGGCGGTCGGTCGGCGTGAACGCAACCGTGGTCGGACAGTTCGACTTGACCTCGTCGCTCGCTTTGACAACGGCGTTACCGAGATCGTCGAGCAAGGCGTTCTGCTGATCTGTCGGTTGGACGGCGGCCTGGATCTGATCGATCGGCCAACTGGTGACTTCGGCCGCTTCCTGGGCGCAGCTCTGCGTCATGCCTTGCGTCAGGCTTGACATGCGCGCCGGCGCGCTGGGCCCCTGCACGTATTCGTCGTAGCTGTAAGGCGAAAAAATGGACTCGTAGATGTCGCCATACCCGTAGGCCCAGAACGGGTCGGAATAGCCGTAATCGGCGGGCCACAGCGAGTAATAGAAAAAATCGCCATAGGCGTAGGGCCAGAACACGGGTCCGATCCAGCCGAGGTGATTATACGGGTGCCAGCCACGGCCCAGGAACGGCCGGAACGCAGGATCGCCGGCAAAGCGGCGATGGGCCAAAAATGATCTCGGGTCGGACCGGAAGGCCGTGCGCGCGAGCGGCGTGACGCGTGCGCCGGTCGCGAGAGGACGCGTGGTCGTCGTCAACGGATGAGTGGTCGTCGCCAACGAATGAACCGTCGAGGGCGTGACACGCGGGGTTATTGCGATGTGACTACGCGATGACGACCTTGAACTGGAGAAATGCGGCGTGGTGTGAACGTGGGCCACACTGAAACGCGGAGCGGAGACGCGCGCACTGGCGCGCGGAGCCGAGGCGCGAGCGCTAAAATGCGCACCGCCGCCGGGATGCCCACCGCCGCCGGGATGTCCGCCGCCGCGAGCCGCCGGCTTTGCAAATCCGGTCCCAGCCGCCGCAAAAAGCATCAGGCTGATCGCACTGACGCTCGCGGCGAATTTCCAAATCCCAGTATTTTTCATGCGCAATACCTCCCTCGCGTTCTCAACGGCAAGATCGTCACCCGAGTTCCATCACGGAGGATTACAATTTGGCAATGCGGCGGCGGGTCTAGTCGCCCTGCCTATTCCAGCCTTTGGCCGCGCTTCCCCTGTATCCCCCTTCCGACATAGCGGGCGTCGACTGTCGCCCGAATATCACAATCGCTCGTTTATCCAGGCGCCACGACGGACTTAGGCGGTGCGGAGTTGATATTCACATATGCGTGGGGCATGGTTAACGCGGTCGCGGGGGCCTTGGATCGGAGCGGAGGCGAGTGCGATATGACGCCTGCGCCGCCGGGTCGATGGACCCCGGCCGAGGTTGTCTTGCGTCACGCCTGGTTGTGAATTTGGGGCTTACAGCAACGGGTTTGTGGCAGTGCTTGCGTCGGCCCATGCTGGTTTGCGTCGGGGTGGTTGAGTGCGACGCGTTATTTTTCCATGGGCGCAAGGCTGTGCACCGGCGTCGGCGCTGATTATTGGATTGAGCCTCGCCGGCTGTGCGATTGGCCCGGAATATTCCCGCGAAGCGGCTCCGGTACCGACCCAATACAAGGAGATCAAGGGCTGGAAGCTCGCAAATCCGAGCGATAGCGCCGATCGCGGCGATTGGTGGGCCATCTACAAAGATCGCGCACTCGATACGCTGCTGCCCCAAGTCGAGATTTCCAATCAAACCGTCGCCGCCGACGCCGCGGCCTATGAAGAAGCCCGCGCGCTGATCCGGGAGGGGCAGGCCGCCCTGTTTCCGACCGCGACCGCCGGCTACGAAGCCACCCGCACCCGGAGCGGGGCACTCGCCGGCACCACCGGCGGAAGCGCCGTCGGAACGAACTTCGGAACGAGGTATATCAACCAGTTCAGCGCACCGATCAGCGGCACTTGGGATATCGACGTCTGGGGCAAGCTACGCCGCCAAATCGAAAGCAATACCTCCGCCGCGCAGGCGAGCGCGGCCGACCTCGATAACGCCAAGCTTTCCGCGCAGGCTCAGTTGGCCACGGCCTATTTCAATCTGCGCGCGGCGGATTCGCTGATCGATCTGCTCACGCACACGATAGCCGAATATGAGAAAACCTACGGCATCGTGAACAACCAATTCAAAGCGGGTTATTCCGTCACGGCGGGCGACGTCGCGACCGCCGACGCCCAGATCGCCACGACTACGGCGCAGCTGCAAAACGTCCATGCCGAGCGTGCGCAGTTTGAGCACGCCATTGCCATATTGATCGGCAGGCCCCCCGCCGAACTGAGTGTTGCACGGCGTGGTCTCGGCGGCGGAATTCCGAAAACGCCGGTAACGATTCCCTCGACGCTGCTCGAACGGCGGCCCGACATTGCCGCATCGGAGCGCACCATGCAGGCGCAGAACGCCCTGATCGGGGTCGCCGAAGCGGCTTATTTTCCGGACGTTTCGCTCTCCAGCATGATCGAGTATCTCGGCCCCATTCCGCTGCCCTTCACCGCCGCGCGCTCGGTCGGATCGATCGGCGCAAGCGCGACGCAAACGCTGTTCAACGGCGGCTTGACGTCGGCACAGGTCGACGCGGCGCGCGCGGTTTATTGGGAAAGCATCGCGAACTATCGGCAAACGGTGCTGACTGCCTTTCAGCAAGTCGAGGACGAGCTTGCGGCGATCCACTATTACTCGCAGCAGTTGGGACAGGAGCGTCGCGCCGTTGCCGATGAGCGCAAGGCGGTGGACGTGTATTTGAACCAATTCCAAGCCGGCACGATCGCGTTCACGACCGTTGTCACCGCGGAAGTCGCATTACTCGCGGACGAGGAAGCCGAATTGACCGTGCGCCAAAATCTATTCCTCGCCAGCGTCAGCCTGATCGAAGCGCTTGGCGGCGGATGGGATACGGCACTGCTGCCGACACCGCTGCAGCTCGAGAAGGGCTTCTCACTATTGCCGCAACTCGAATCGCAACCTTCCGCGACCGGACCGATACCAACCGACGTGCTCGTTCCCCCGCCATTGAGCCCGCCGCCGGCGACGCAATAGCGGCCGGATTTTGCCGTTAGGCCATATTTTGGTCCAGGGCATACCAGACGCGACAGCATTCGCGCTGTAAACAGGAACCATCAGCCAACCTCTTGATTCACCGGTCGATTCCGAAGAAACTGCGGTGGGATGATGAGGTGCATGTCACGTTCGCCCGACCAACCGGTCCGCTCCAGCGGCAGACCGTAGCCCCAACGGCGCGGTCATTAGCGAATATTCATTAGCCGAGCGGTGTTGCCGCACTCTATAAATCGAAAATACCAGTCGAAAATGCCGGGATCGATGAACGCTAATCATGGACGAACGAACGCGCAGAACGGATGACGATTTGGCGCCGACTACCCGCCGGACGGCGCCGCCGAGCACGCGATGGCTTTCGAAATCCCGCGTCACCCTCGGCCTCATCGGGCTCCTGGTGCTTCTGAGCGTTTACATGGTCGTACGATGGATGACGGCCGCTCCGTCGGCCGGGCGTTACCCGCAAGGTGCAGCGCAAACGGTCGGCGCCGCCACCATCGCACTCGGTAATATCCGTGAAGTCGTCAACGCGCTCGGCACCGTCACCCCACTGGCAACCGTCACGGTGCAAACCCAGATCGACGGTCAACTCATCTCCGTCGGATTCACCGAAGGGCAAATGGTCAAGAAAGGCGACTTCCTCGCCCAGATCGACCAGCGGCCCTACGAAATCTTGAAAGCACAGTACGAAGGCCAGCTCGCGCACGACCAGGGCTTGCTCGCTCAGGCGCAGTTGGACCTGACGCGCTACCAAACGCTGGCTCAGCAAAATTCGATAGCCCGCCAACAGGCGGAGGATCAGGTCTTCGTCGTGCAGCAATACGAGGGCACGGTGAAACAGGATCAGGCGCAAATCGACACCGAAATTCTGAACATCCAGTATTGCCACATTACATCGCCCGTTACCGGCCGCGTCGGGCTTCGCCTGGTCGATCCGGGGAACTACGTGCAGGCCTCCGGCAGCACCGGCCTCGCCGTGGTTACCCAGCTGCAGCCGATCACCGTTATCTTCTCAATTCCCGAGGACGACTTGCCGGAGATCATGCCGCAGTTCTACGCCGGTACGGCGCTCAGCGTGACCGCATATGACCGCGCCAACCTTCACGAGCTTGCCACCGGCCAAGTCGCGGCGGTGGATAACCAGATCGATACCACGACCGGCACCGTGAAAGTGCGCGCGCAGTTCGACAATACCGACAACGCGCTGTTTCCGAGCCAGTTCGTCAATGCACGGCTACTGGTGAAGACTCTTGAAAACGTCGTCACCGTGCCGACCTCGGCGATTCAGCTCGGCTCGCCCGGCGCCTATGTCTATGTCATCAATTCCGACAGCACGGTCTCGGTGCGGCAGATCGTTACCAGCGCGGTCGATGGCAAGATGACGGCTGTCAATTCCGGACTAACGGCCGGCGAACGTGTCGTCGTCGACGGCACCGATCGCCTGCGTGACGGGCTGCACGTCACCGTCGCTGCCGATAACAATCAGGGCGCCGCAACCAAAGGCACGGGGACCAAGGGCACCGGAACCAAAGGCACCGGCGCCGGAGGCGGTCAAGGTCAGCATTCCGGCCACGCGCAGACCACTCCGCCGTCCGGAAATCAGTAGCGCGTCCGGCGAACGCATTGCGCGGTGAAACGGTGCGATGAACGTCTCGGAACCTTTCATTCTCCGCCCCGTAGGCACGTCGCTGCTGATGGCGGCGATCATGCTGTCCGGCATTGTCGCCTATACATTCTTGCCGCTATCGACCTTGCCGGAGGTCGACTACCCGACGATCCAGGTCCAGACGCTTTATCCCGGCGCCAGCCCGGAAGTGATGACGTCGTCGGTGACCGCGCCGCTGGAGCGGCAATTCGGGCAAATGCCGGGGCTAAACCAGATGACGTCGGCAAGCTCCGGCGGCGCCTCGGTGATCACGCTGCAATTCAGCCTCGACCTCAGCCTCGATATCGCCGAACAGGAGGTTCAGGCCGCGATCAATGCCGCCGGCAATCTGCTGCCGGCCGACCTGCCGGCACCGCCGATCTACGCCAAGGTCAACCCGGCTGACGCGCCGATTTTAACGCTATCGGTGACGTCGAAAACACTGGCGCTGACCGACCTCGAAGATTTGAGCGAAACCAGGCTGGCGCAGAAGATTTCGCAGTTGACCGGCGTCGGACTTGTCAGCATCAGCGGCGGACAGCGGCCGGCGCTGCGCCTGCAGCTCAATCCGGACGCGCTCGCCGCATACGGCCTCAATGTCGACGACGTCCGCACCACGATCGGCAATCTGAACGTCAATACGCCGAAGGGCAATTTCGACGGCCCGACGCAAGCCTTGACGATCAACGCCAACGATCAGATCGGTACCGTCGATCAATATCGCACGCTCATCGTTGCCTATCGCAACGGCTCGCCGGTCAGGCTGTCGGACATCGCCACGATCGTCAACGGCCCGGAGAACACCAAGCTCGGCGCCTGGGCCAATACGACGCCGGCGATCATCATCAACGTCCAGCGGCAGCCCGGCGCCAATATCATCCAGGTCGTCAACCGCATCCAGGCGCTGCTGCCCCAGATCATGAGCACACTGCCCATGGCGGCGGACGTCAACGTGCTGAGCGATCGCACCGTCACCATCCGCGCGTCGGTTGCCGACGTCGAATTCGAGCTCGGGCTCGCCGTTGCCCTCGTCGTGCTGGTGATCTTCGTGTTCTTGCGCACGCTGCCCGGCACGATCATTCCGAGCCTATCGGTGCCGCTGTCGCTGGTCGGAACGTTCGGGGCGATGTACCTGCTCGGCTTCAGCCTCGACAATCTGTCGTTGATGGCGCTGACGATTGCCACGGGCTTCGTTGTCGACGACGCCATCGTCATGATCGAGAACATTGCACGCTACGTCGAAGAGGGAATGGACCCGCTCGAAGCGGCGTTGCGCGGCTCGGCGCAAATCGGCTTCACCATTATTTCGCTGACGATCTCGCTGATCGCGGTGCTGATTCCGCTACTGTTCATGGGCGACGTCGTCGGACGCTTGTTTCACGAATTTTCCATCACCCTTGCGGTGACCATCGTCATTTCCGCCGTGGTCTCGCTGACCTTGGTGCCGATGATGTGCGCCAAGCTTATTCGTCACCGCCCGGAGCTTGAACGCTCGGCCTTCGATCTCAAGGCCGAGCAAGTCTTCGACGCGGTCATCGCGCAATACGGCCGGGCGCTGAATTGGGTCTTGGACCGGCAACCCGCCACGCTTGTGGTCGCGATCCTGACGCTCGGCGTCACCGTGCTGCTCTACATCTTGATTCCGAAAGGCTTCTTTCCGGTGCAAGACACCGGGATGATCCAGGCGATAACCGAAGCCTCGCAGAGCGTGTCCTATGACGCGATGTCCAATCTGCAGAACCAGCTTGCCGAGGCGGTCTTGAAGGATCCGGACGTCGAGAGCTTGAGTTCGTTCATCGGCGTCGACGGCACCAACGAAACACTCAATACCGGCCGCTTCCTGATCTCACTCAAGCCGCACGACGACCGAAACCTGACCGCCAGCCAGATCATCAGCCGCATCCAGAACGAGGTCGCCGGCGTCGTCGGCATCACGCTGTATATGCAGCCGGTGCAGGACCTCACAATCGACTCGACGATAAGCCGCGCGCCTTATCATTTCGTTCTCGAAGACGCCAATTCCACCGAATTCGCCAGCTGGGTGCCGCAATTGGTGCAGCGGCTCAACCAGTTGCCGCAGCTCGCCAACGTGGCGAGCGATCTGCAGCAACAGGGCATGTCCGTCAATCTCGTGATCGACCGCGCGACCGCAAGCCGTTTCGGCATCACACCGGCGACGATCGACAACGTGCTCTACGATTCGTTCGGCCAGCGCATCATTTCGACCTATTATACCCAGTCCAACCAATACCGCGTCATCCTGGAAGTCGATCCAAAACTACAGAAATCGCTGACCGGTTTATCGTCGCTCTACCTGCCCTCGTCGTCGTCCTCGACCAACGGGCAGGTGCCGCTCTCGGCCATCGGCAATATCTACCAGCAGGCCTCGCCGTTGCTGATTACGCATTTCGGCCAGTTTCCGGCAACGACGATCTCATTCGACACCGCGCCGGGCTATTCGCTCGATGCTGCCATCACCGCCATCCAGCAAGCGGAGAGCCAGCTCGGTCTGCCGTTGAGCTTCATCACCGCGTTTCAAGGCACCGCGGCTGCCTTTCAATCGTCATTGAGCAATGAAGTGTTCCTGATCATCGCGGCGGTGGTGGCGATGTATATCGTGCTCGGCGTGCTGTACGAAAGCTTCGTGCATCCGATCACGATTTTGTCGACCTTGCCGTCCGCGGGCGTCGGCGCGCTGTTGTCGCTGATGGCGCTGCACTACGACCTCGACGTCATCGCCATCATCGGCATTATTCTGCTGATCGGCATCGTCAAGAAAAACGCCATCATGATGATCGACTTTGCGCTCGAGGCCGAGCGCGTCGAGGGGCGTGCGCCGCGTGACGCGATTTATCAGGCCTGCCTGTTGCGCTTCCGGCCGATCATGATGACGACGATGGCGGCGATCCTCGGCGCACTGCCGCTGATGCTCGGCACCGGAACCGGCTCCGAACTGCGCCAACCGCTCGGCGTCGCCATCGTCGGCGGCCTGATCGTCAGCCAGATGCTCACGCTGTTCACCACGCCGGTCATCTACTTGTACTTCGATCGGCTTGCCTTGCGCTTCGCCGGCCCCCGGCCGTCAACTCCGATCGTTCCGGAAGCGCCGGCCGAATGAACATTTCCACACCGTTCATCAACCGGCCGGTGGCGACCACGCTGCTCACGCTCGGCATCGCCCTGGCCGGCGTTCTCGCGTTCCTGAAATTGCCGGTCGCGCCGTTGCCGCAAGTCGATTATCCAACGGTCTCCGTCAGCGGCCAGCTTCCCGGCGCCAGCCCGGAAACGGTGGCAACCAGTGTCGCCGAGCCGCTCGAGCGCCATCTCGGGCAGATTGCCGACGTCACCGAAATGACTTCGCAGAGCGGCATCGGACAGACCCGCATTACGCTGCAATTCGATCTCGACCGCGACATCGACGGCGCGGCGCGCGACGTTCAGGCCGCCATCAATGCCGCCCGCGCCGATTTGCCGTCGAGCCTGAAATCCAATCCGACCTACCGCAAGGTCAATCCGGCCGACGCGCCGATTCTCATTCTGGCGATGACCTCGAAGACGCTGACACAAGGCCAGATGTACGACGCGGCGAGCAATGTCTTTCAACAACAGCTCTCGCAAATCAGCGGCATCGGCCAAGTCATCATCGGCGGTTCGGCCCTGCCCGCGGTCCGCATCGAGCTCAATCCGCAGGCGATGTTCAAATACGGCATCGGCCTCGAAGACGTGCGTGCCGCGCTCGCCTCTGCCAATGCCAATAGCCCGAAAGGCACCATCGACGACGGCGACCGCCGTTTTCAGGTCTACACCAACGATCAGTCGACCAAGGCGGCGGATTACGCGCCGCTTATCATCGCCTATCGCAACGGCGCGGCGGTGCAATTGTCGGACGTCGCCAGCGTACTCGACTCGGTCGAAGACCTGCGCAATCTCGGACTATCCAACGGACAGCCCTCGGTGCTGATCATCCTGTTCCGGGCGCCGGGCGCCAATATCATTGACACGATCGACAGCGTGAAAGCCGAACTGCCGCATCTGGAAGCGGCGATGCCGGCCGACGTCGTCGTCAGCATCGCAATAGATCGCAGCACCACGATCCGGCAGTCGCTGAGCGATACCGAATTGACCTTGATGATTGCGATCACTTTGGTCACGGTCGTCGTTTATTTCTTCCTGCGCAACCTCAGTGCCACCGCCATTCCGGCGGTTGCCGTGCCGGTGTCCATCTTGGGCACATTCGGCGCCATGTATCTGCTCGGCTACAGCCTGGACATCCTATCGCTGATGGCCCTCACCATCGCGACCGGGTTCGTGGTCGACGACGCCATCGTCGTTCTTGAAAATATTTCGCGTCATCTCGAGGCCGGCATGTCGCGTATGGCGGCGGCCCTGCAGGGCGCGCGCGAGGTCGGATTTACCGTGCTGTCGATCAGCCTGTCGCTGGTCGCAGTATTCCTGCCGATCCTGCTGATGGGCGGCATCCTCGGCCGGTTGTTTCGCGAATTCACGATGACTCTCTCGCTGGCAATCCTCATTTCGCTGGTGATATCGCTGACCACCACGCCGATGATGTGCGCGATCTTTCTGCGCAGCGTTCCGCACGGGGAAGCACAGCGCCGCAGAGGCTTGTTCGATCGGATTCTGGGCGGTTACGAGCGTTCGCTCGGTTGGGCGCTGCACCACAGCCGGATCGTGCTTGCGATTTTTTTCGGCGCGATCGTGCTCAATGTCCTGTTGTTCTACGTCGTGCCGAAGGGCTTCTTTCCGGAGGAGGATACCGGGCGAATGGTCGGCACGCTGCAAGCCGATCAAAGCGTGTCGTTTCAGCTGATGACCCAGAAGCTGCGGCAAATGATGGCTATCGTGCAAGCGGACCCGGCGGTCGAGGATGTCGTCGGCTATACAGGCGTCGGCAGCGGCGGCGGTTTCGGGCAGATCAATACCGGCTCGGTGTTCGTGTCGCTCAAGCCGCTATCGCAGCGGCCGTCGATGGATCAGATTATAGCCCGGCTGCGGCCCAAGCTCGCTCAGGTCCCCGGCGGCCGTCTTTTTCTGGTCGGGGTTCAAGATATCCGCGCCGGCGGCCGTCAAAGCAACGCCGAATATCAGTATACGCTGCAAGCCGACGATGCCGATCTGCTGTTCAAATGGACGCCTCTGCTTGTTCAAGCGCTTGAGCGCTCGTCGGTGATGACCGACGTGAGCTCCGATCAGCAACAACGCGGCCTGGAATCCGATCTCGTCATCGATCGCGACACCGCTTCTCGGCTCGGCATATCGCCGGCCGAAATCGACAATACGCTCTACGACGCATTCGGGCAGCGCCAGGTGTCCGTCATTTACAGCGCGGTCAATCAGTACCACGTCGTCATGGAGATCGATCCGCGCTACACGCAATTTCCGGCTGCGCTCCGCGACATTTTCGTATCGACCTCCGGCGGCGGCGCGAGCGGAACCCAGTCGTCGAACTCCTCCGGAGGCGCGGTGACCGCGGCCACCGCGGCGGCGCCGGCACCTGCGTCCGCCGCCTCGACGGCCGCGGCCAATGCCAACAACAATGCGGCACGCAATGCCGCCATCAATTCACTCGCCAATGCCGGCAAGAGCAGCACATCATCCGGTGCAGCGGTGTCCACCGCCGTGGAGACGATGGTACCGCTCGCCGCGCTGAGCCATTACAATGCCGGCAACGCGCCGCTGTCGGTCAATCATCAGGGCCTATTCGTCGCCGCCACCATTTCGTTCAATTTGCTGCCCGGCGCAGCGCTCGGCGACGCGGCCCTCGAGATCGACAACGCGATCAGGCAAATCCGGATGCCGACATCGATTCACGGCAGTCTCGCCGGCACCGCGCAGGTGTTCCAGCAATCGCTCAACAACGAGCCGGTCTTGATCGCGGCCGCCATTGCCGCCGTCTATATTCTTCTGGGCGTGCTCTACGAGAGCTACATCCATCCGATCACGATACTTTCGACGCTGCCGTCGGCCGGTGTCGGCGCCATTTTAGCGCTGCTGCTGTTCAACACCGAATTCAGCATTATCGCATTGATCGGCGTGATTTTGCTCATCGGCATCGTCAAGAAGAACGCGATCATGATGATCGATTTCGCCATCGAGGCGAAGCGCGCACAAAATCTGAGCTCCTATGACGCGATTTTCCAAGCCTGCGTGTTGCGTTTCCGGCCGATCATGATGACCACCACGGCCGCCATCCTCGGCGCGGTGCCGCTGGCGCTGAGCTTCGGCAATGGCGGCGAGATACGCCGTCCGCTCGGTATTTCGATCATGGGCGGGCTGTTGATCAGCCAATTGCTTACGCTCTACACCACGCCGGTGGTCTATCTGTATCTCGACCGGCTCGGGCAGTGGGCGCTGCGGACGCGGCAGCGTTTGATGCCGCGCCTGTTCGGCAGCGCACCGTCGGCGACCTAGAGTATGATCCGGAAAAGTCGAAAACGGTTTTCCGAAAAGACCATGCTCAAACGGAAAACCTGGAACGTTCAGCGGATATAGAGCGGCTTGCGGCTGTAGCAACACGGCTCGGTTCCGGTCGGCTCAAGCGGCCCGAGCAGCGCCCGCAAGCGATGGATGTCGGCGCGCGCCGCGACGATTTGCGGACCTTTCACGCCGTCGTCCACATCCGGATTGGCTTCCAGATGGCTGATCAGCTTCACGTCGTCATAGATGGCATCGCGCGTGCACCAGTAACAAGACGCGTCGCCCTGGCCGAAATCACCGGCCGCCGCCGGCGAGGCCATAAAAACGAAGCCAAGAAGGCCGTACAGCGCGAGGTTTCGGTTCATGGTCACGCCCGCCATCCGCCGCGCGGATCACAGCATGATAGCGAAACTGCTTTGCCAAAGGAAAGCATAAGCCGAAGAATTCACCGCCCAATTTCGGCTGCGGCGTCCGCGGCGGTCCGTTCGTTCGTGGCTACGTCGTGCAACAGCGCGCGCATCGCCTTGGCGCGCTTGGCGCCGAACGCCGTTTCGAAGCGCGCCTGGGCTTCGCGCCAGCCATTGCGCGCCGCGCGAAACCGCGCAAGGCCTAACGCGGTTAGCTGCAACTCCTTGCTGCGGCGATCGAATTTCCCCGGACCTACGGCAATGAGGCCGTCACGCTGCAACGGCAGGATGTTGCGCCCGAGCGTGGTGCGGTCCATCACCAGCGCGGCCGCCAGAGCGTTGATTGTCATGGCGCCGTTGCGTTGCAGCCTTGCGAGAATCGAATACTGGGTTGAGCGCAAGCCCGTGGGCGCGAGGAATTGGTCGTAAAATTGCGTGACATGCCGCGCCGCCTGGCGCAACGCCAGGCAATTGCACGCCGCGGGGTTGGTCCAGTCCAATGCCATCGTAATGCTCGTCACTCCCGGCCGCCGGCCGCTTGATATGGGCGTATATACTCCTATATGCTCCCTCGTTCAATGGACGACCCCGGTAAAGCCGGGCGGAGCGCCAAAAATGTCCCTGCAAACGCTTGCCACCCAAA
>Ga0181516_10002631_pt1 | contig 12581 bp, 14 predicted proteins | sample PEATcosm2014_Bin_25_FD_121104 | JGI IMG/M metagenome (GOLD analysis project Ga0181516, IMG submission 121104) | Peatland microbial communities from MTU Mesocosm Facility, Houghton, MI, USA - PEATcosm2014_Bin01_10_metaG | ecosystem: Environmental > Terrestrial > Soil > Wetlands > Peat | place...
AGCCCTGCGGCAAGTCCTGCCCGTTGATGCTCCAGGGCTCGTTCAGCTTGATCAGCAGGCGGTTTGCCAGCAGTCCGGCGATCTCCGATTTCAGCGGCAGCGCCAATCGCTGTGGCTTACCGTCGACCAGCAGGTAGTTCTCGATTTCGAAGAAGCTGATGTTGCGCAGAATCAGTAGCGCGGTGTGGCCGCCGCCATCATCGAGCCGCGCCAGCTCGACCCCGACGTCAGTGGCCGTTCCACGGAAGATCTCGTGCGCGGCCGCAAGGGTTTGTCCGCGTTCGAGCACCTTGGCCACGAACGGATAACCTGAGCTGGTCATGCTGTCCGGACCCCAGTCGCGCGCGACCAGCAGATGATCCTTATCGATCCAACTCACCTCCTGCTTGCCCGTCGGCAGCTCGAAGCCATCGCCGACGAAGCGGCGCGCGGCGAGATCGAACTCCCGCACGGTCACGGCATCCTCGCCCCCGTCCGAGAGATTGAGCAGACAGCGGCGCTCGGTGGGCTGCAGGCAATCGGCACCCTTCCAGTACCAGTTGGTGTGCTCGTGGGCGACCAGTGCGTCCAGATCGAGCACGGTCTGCCAGTGCGGCTCGGCGCGCCGGTATTGCTGCAGGCTGGCGCTGCGCCAGAGGCCGCGCACATGCTCGGTGTCCTGCCAGAAGTTGTACACCCGGCCGGCACGAAAGTTCGGCCGCGGAATGCGATCCTTGGCCGCGGCGATGGCCAGCGCCTTGGCATGGATGTCGCTGTAGCGCGGATCGGCCTCGAGCACGGAAACGGTCTTGGCGTTTTCGGCCCTGACCCAGGCGAGGGCGCGATCGCTCGTGGGCTCTTCGAGCCACAGATAGGGGTCGCTCGATTCGGCGAGCGCGGCGGCCACCAGCGCCATGAACTCAATCAGCATGGGTCACTCCGGTAGTGGATAGGGCAGCGGCAGGGGATGGGCTCGCAGGATCGCCGCGTGGGGCGCCGCCGCCTCGCCGGCCTCGTCCTGGGGGCCGCTCGCGCGCATGCTCGCCGTGATCGCTGCCACGGCGAGAAATTCGCAGCGGCCGTCGGCACGCGCGACGGCTTCGACCACGCGCAGGCTGCGGCCATCCTCGAGCTGCGCGGTATCACCGGGGGCGAGCTGCGCAGCACCCGGGGTCTCGAAGCGTTGCATGCGCCGTTTGACGCGGCCCCGGTAGTGCGCACGCGCGATGACTTCCTGTCCGGTGTAACAGCCCTTGCTGAACGAGATGGCGTCGATGCAATCGAGATTCAGCATCTGCGCTACGAACTGTCCGCTCGTGGCGGCATAGACCTGGGGCAGACCGCCGGCGACGTCGAGCGCACGCCATTGTTCGCGGCTCATCAGAGCGCCGGGGGGCGCGGTCTCGCCGGTGGGGCGCAGCGCGAGGGCGCGCTCGGCGTCCAGGCGCCAGCAACCATCCGGCAGTGACGACAATGGGCGCTGCCACAGTCCAAGTACCCGCCCGTGCCCGGACTCATCGGTGATCGTGACCTTGGCACGCAGCAGGTAACGCCGCAACTGCGCCGCGACGGTGGCGGCCAGCTCGCGTGGCAGCAGCGCCAGAATGTCGCCGTCCGCCGCGGCGGCCAGCCAGAGCAGTGCGAGCGTGCGCCCCTGCGGCGTATGCAGGGCGGCGCGCAGGATCACCCCCGGCTGCAGCCGTCCCACATCGTTGGAGAGCTGGCCTTGCAGGAACTTGCCTGCATCTGCACCGTGGAAGCGCACGCTGGCAAAGTCATCGAGGCAGCAGTAAGTGGTGCTGGTGTGCATCGGTGGTCGGTGATGCTTGATTCTGGCACACTTGGCGCCATGCCGGTTCTGATCGATGACCCGCTCGAATCCGGACTTTCCCCCGCGAGCGCCTGTACTCCACCCCGTCGCCCCGACGAAGCTCCGGCCCCCGTGCGCGAGATCGGCGGCCCCGCCCACCCGGAACCGACCCGCTACGGCGACTGGGAGCTGCGCGGTCGATGCATCGACTATTGAAGCAGGATAGTCATGGCTGAGCGCCCGCTGTCACCTCACGTGACGGTTTATAAATGGGCCTACACGATGACGCTGTCGATACTGCATCGGATCAGCGGCATCGCCCTGTTCGCGGCGCTGGTGGTCATGGTGATCTGGCTCATGGCGGCGGCCGGCGGCGCCCATACTTATGCTGCCGCCATGGATGTGCTGGCCTCGCTGCCGTTCAAATGCCTGATTGCGATCGCATTGCTGGCGCTGTGCTATCACTTTTGCAATGGCCTGCGCCATCTTGCCTGGGACCTCGGCTTTGGATTCGAGCGCATGCAGGCACGCCGCAGCGCCGTGCTGGTCGTGGTCGTGACGCTGCTCGCGGCGGTGGCGCTGATCTACGCCCTGTTTCGAGTCGCCGTGGGGCGCGCATGAGCCTGCGCGCGCCGCTCAGGCAGGTACTCAGTCACGGCTCTGCGCGCGATGGCGTCAGCCATTGGTGGGTACAGCGGGTGACGGCGGTGGCCCTGGCGCCGCTGTCTGTCTGGCTGGTGCTTGCAATGCTCGGGCTGCCGGCCGCCGATCATGCGGCGGTCAGCGCCTGGATCGCGTCCGGATTGCACCCGGTGCTGCTGGCGCTGACGGTTGCGCTGGCGGCGTGGCACGGTTGGCTGGGATTGTCGATCGTGATCGAGGACTACCTGCCGCAGAACGGCCCGCGCATCGTGCTGCTGCTGCTGTCGACGTTCCTCAATGCGCTGCTCGCCGCCAGCGGGATCTACGCGGTGCTGCGGATTGCACTGCGGGGCGCGTCATGAGCGCGTACGAATTCGTCGATCACAGCTACGATGTGGTCGTGGTCGGCGCCGGCGGCGCGGGACTGCGCGCAACGCTGGGGCTGGCAGAAGCGGGACTGTCGACCGCCTGTATCACCAAGGTTTTTCCGACGCGCAGTCACACGGTGGCCGCACAGGGCGGCATCAGCGCGGCACTGGCCAATATGGGCGAGGACGACTGGCGCTGGCACATGTACGACACCGTCAAGGGATCGGACTGGCTCGGGGATCAGGATGCCATCGAATTCATGTGCAAGCAGGCACCGGCGGCGGTCATCGAGCTCGAGCATTACGGCGTGCCGTTTTCACGCACCGACGACGGCCGCATCTACCAGCGGCCGTTTGGCGGCATGACCACGCATTATGGCCAGGGCATCGCGCAGCGCACCTGCGCCGCCGCCGATCGCACCGGACACGCGATGCTGCACACGCTCTACCAGCAGTCCATTCGCCACGAGGCGCAGTTCTACGTCGAGTATTTTGCGATCGACCTGCTGATGGAGCAGGAGGAGTGCCGCGGTGTGCTGGCCATCGACCTGGCCACCGGCAAGCTGCATCGCTTCCGCGCGCAGGTGACGATACTGGCGACCGGGGGGTATGGGCGAGCGTACTTCTCCTGCACTTCCGCGCATACCTGTACCGGGGACGGCGGCGGCATGGTGCTGCGGGCCGGGCTGCCGCTGCAGGACATGGAGTTCGTGCAGTTCCATCCCACCGGCATCTATGGGTCGGGTTGCCTGATCACGGAGGGTTCGCGCGGCGAGGGCGGTTACCTGACCAACGCCGACGGCGAGCGGTTCATGGAGCGCTATGCACCGAACGCCAAGGACCTCGCCTCGCGCGACGTCGTCAGCCGGGCGATGACCATCGAGATCCGCGAGGGCCGCGGCGTCGGCCCGCTCAAGGACCACATCTTCCTGCATCTCGAGCACCTGGGGCAGGCGGTGATCCACGAGCGCCTGCCAGGGATCGCCGAGACCGCACGCATCTTTGCCGGTATCGATGTCACGCGCGATCCGATACCGATTCTGCCGACGGTCCACTACAACATGGGTGGTATCCCCTGCAGCATGCGCGGCGAAGTCGTGACGCTGAGGGGCGGGGATCCGAACCACGTGGTGCCGGGACTGATGGCGGTCGGTGAGGCCGCCTGCGTTTCGGTGCACGGCGCCAACCGCCTGGGTTCGAATTCACTGCTCGATCTGATCGTGTTCGGCCGCGAGGCCGCGCGCCATTGTGCCGAGATTGCGCAACCCGCCGCCAAGCAGCGGCCGCTGCCGAAGGATGCCGCCGAGCCGGGGCTGGCGCGCCTGGATCGGTTGCGCCATGCCAAGGGCTCGCGTCCGACCGCTGCGATCCGGCTCGAGATGCAGAAGATCATGCAGGCCGATGCGGCCGTATTCCGCACCGGCCAGACGCTCGCCGAAGGGATCGAAAAACTGACACGCACGTTCGATTCGTTCGCCGACGTCGGTGTGTCCGACCGCGGACTGATCTGGAATACCGACCTGATCGAGACGCTCGAGCTCGAGAACCTGCTGCTGCAGGCGCTGGCCACCATTCACTCGGCCGGCAATCGCCAGGAGAGCCGCGGCGCACATGCGCGCGAGGATTTCCCGCAGCGTGACGATGCCAACTGGCTCAAGCACAGCCTCTGCTGGGTCGGCCCCCGCGGCGAGGCCAGCATCGATTACCGCCCGGTGCACATGAATACGCTGACCAACGAGGTCGAGACGATCGCGCCCAAGGCGCGCACGTACTGATCTCAAAGCCCCCACGGAGATCCCAGCATGGTCGAACTGTCACTGCCGCCGAAATCGAGGATCGATACCAAGGCTGGCAGGCACTACCCCGCACCGAGCGGTGCCAGCAGCGTGCGCCGCTTCCGCATCTATCGCTACGATCCGGAGCAGGGCGGCCGTCCACGCATCGACATCTACGATCTGGACATGGCGGGCTGCGGGCCGATGGTGCTCGACGCATTGCTGAAGATCAAGAACGAAGTCGATACCTCGCTGTCGCTGCGCCGTTCCTGTCGCGAGGGCATCTGCGGTTCCTGCGCCATGAACATCAACGGCCAGAACACGCTCGCGTGCACCAAGGCTTGTGACGAGCTGGGCGCCGGCGAGGTCCGGATCTATCCGCTGCCGCACATGCCGGTGGTCAAGGACCTGGTGACCGATCTGACCCAGTTCTATGCCCAGTACGCGGCGGTGCAGCCCTGGCTGCAAAGCCGCACGCCGCCGACCCCGGATCGCGAGCGGCTGCAGTCCAAGGAGGATCAGGAGAGCATCGATCGGCCGGCGGCATGCATCCTCTGCGCCTGCTGCTCCACCGCCTGTCCGAGCTACTGGTGGAATTCTGATCGCTACCTCGGTCCGGCAGCGCTGCTGGCGGCGTATCGCTGGATCGTCGACAGTCGCGACGAGGCCACCGGCGAGCGCCTCGACGCCCTCGAGGACCCGTTCCGGCTGTATCGCTGTCACACGATCATGAATTGCACCGAAGCCTGCCCGAAGGACCTGAATCCGGCCAAGGCGATCGGCGCCATCAAGCGGCTGCTGGCCGAGCGGCGCTATTGACCGAGCGCGCTCGCCTCGCCTGGCGCTGTCGGCGCGGCCGGCGGGAGTGGGACCTGCTGCTGCTCGACTGGCTGAACCGGCATTACGATTCGACTACGCCGGCACAGCAGGCCCGCTTTGCTGCCGTGCTGGAGCTGACCGATCCCGAGCTCGAGCACTACCTGCTCTCGGTCCCCCATCCGCTGCAGGCGGACCTCCCCGACCCCCCCTGCGGAGCGGAACCTTCCGCCGCCAGCGCGGTCGAATAGCGGCGACTATTACGTAATATAAGGCGCGACGGGGCTTGGCGAAATATGGCCAGTTCAGCTGATACACTGACGACGAACTTTCCGGACCGCTCGGGGTCCATTCAGGTCGCTGACGGGCGGCCTGGCAGTGTAGTGGGAACGCCAATGGGCCCTGATGCGAGTGACTTGAGTCTGGTGCAGCGCGTGCAGCGGGGCGAGCGCAGCGCTTATGACCTGCTGGTGCTCAAGTATCAGCACAAGGTCGTGAAGCTGGTCATGCGCTACCTGCGGGACCCGGCCGATGCGGAAGACGTGGCGCAGGAGGCATTCATCAAGGCCTATCGGGCGCTACCGCAGTTCCGCGGCGACAGCGCCTTCTATACCTGGCTCTATCGCATCGCCATCAACACTGCCAAGAACGCCCTGGCTGCGCGCGATCGCAACCCGGTGCGCTACGAATTGGACCTGCACAACGGCGAGGAATCGACCGACATGGTCAGCCGACTCAAGGATCCGGAGACGCCGGAAGGCCTGGCGCTGACCGAGGAGATTCGCAGCACGGTCAACCGGGCCATTGAGGCTCTACCCGAGGACCTGCGCACCGCCATCGTGCTGCGCGAGCTCGAAGGGCTGAGCTACGAGGAGATTGCGGCCTCCATGGATTGCCCGGTCGGCACCGTACGCTCGCGGATCTTCCGTGCGCGCGAAGCCATCGACCGGCGCCTGCGGGAAGTATTTGACGGCGGACTGGGTCGAGCAGAGGAGCTGGTGTGAAGCAGGATGAAGTCGAAAGCCAGCTGTCGGCGATGTTCGATGGCGAATTGCCGGCGGCCGAATGCGAGCTGCTGTCGCGGCGGATCGGTCGGGATGAGAGTCTGCGTGCACGCTGGGCCCGCTATGCGCTGATCGGCGCTGCCATGCGCTCCGAGCCGGTGGCTACGGCGCGCAGCGGCTTCGCGGTGCGCGTGCGAGCGGCGCTCGAAGCGAACTCAAGACCGCGGCGACTGCGTCGCAGGCAGCAGGTCCTGTGGCACGGCGCGCTCGCAGCGACGCTCGTGGCCGGGGTCGCAGGGCTGGGCGTGTCGATGCTGCGTACCGCCGCACTCGGCACCGGCGCGGTACCGGTTGCCGCGATGCCCTCCAGTAACAGGCCGACGCTGGCTGCGGCGACCGCGCCGCTGGCCGTGGTCGCACGCGGCTCGGCCAGCTACATCACACCGACCGGCGTGCGGGCCCCCGCCACCAGCCTGCGCACCCAGCTGGCCGACTACATCGTCGCACACAGCGCGTATTCAGCGCCGTTACTGCAGCGGAGCGTTCTGTCTGAACTGGTGACCGGCGAAGAGCAAATGGGCATCGCATCGAGCTTTGCCGGCGAGGCCCAGGGTATGGCGGCCGGCGGCAGCGATGCAATCAGGCCGGCGGCAGACTTCAGTCATTAGAGGCATCGGCGGCTGCGTTGCGCTGTGCATCGCGGCCCGGGCGCTCGGTGCCGCGGTCGCGGGCGATGACGCCCGCGCCTGGCTTGCCCGCACCGATGCCGCGTTGTCGAATCGCAATTACGTGGGCGTGTTCGTGCACCAGCACGCCGGTGAATCCGAGACGCTGCGTGTCATCCACCGCGTCGACGGGTATAGCGTCGCGGAGCGACTGCAGTCGATGGACGGCTCGGGCCGCGAGTTCATACGCAAGGGCAGCCAGCTGTTCTGCTATCTGCCCGATCAGCGCACGGTGCTGGTGGAGCACAGCCCCGACGCGGCGCTGCTGCTGAGCGGATTGCCGCGCATGGACGCCGGCTCGGCCAGCGAGTACGACATCAGGTCACTGGCGCGCGCGCGCGTTTCCGGCCACGACACGCGGGTCATCGCGATCGCGCCGCTCGATCAGCTGCGCTACGGCTACCGCGTCTGGATTGATGAAGACACGGCCATGCCGCTCAAGACGCAGCTGCGCGACAGCCACGGAGTCGTGCTCGAGCAGATCGTCTTTACCAGCCTCAACATGCTCGCACGCATCCCCAACAGGGAGCTCGAGCCCGGTATCGATGCGCGCAGCTATCGCTGGTTCCGGCGCGATACCGAGCCGGTCGCCTCAGGCAAGCTGTCGGTGTCCTGGGAGTCGACCGCGCTGCCGCCGGGCTTTCGGATGACCGCCAGCGCGCGGCAGACGCTGCCCGCAGGTCCGGTCGAACATCTGGTATTCAGCGATGGCCTGGCGTCGGTATCGGTATTCGTCGAAGTCGGTCCGGGCGACGGCGCGGACAGCGGCGAGCGCGGCGGCAGCGCCCGGATCGCGGCCGAGGATGCCGCGACGCTCGGCGCGTCCTCGGCGTACTCGACCGTGGTGCAGGGCTATCGCGTCACCGCGGTGGGCGAGGTGCCGCCCGAGACGGTGCGGCTGATCGCGCAGGCGATCCGCAATGCAGCACCGCCAGCCGCCGCATTGGGACGGCCCTGAGTGAGCCTGGTTCTGCTGTCGCGCCAGGACTGTGACCGGTGCGGGGAGATGCTCGATGAACTGCAGGCGCTGGCCGCGAAGCGCCCGCTACCGCCGGTCACCGTGATCGACGTCGACTCCGATCCGGAGCTGTGCCGCCGCTACGGCCTGAAAGTGCCGGTGCTGCTGCTCGATTCGATACCGATCTGCAGCCAGCGGCTGGACGCGGCGGAGTTGCTGCGTTTGCTGCAGCGGGCTTGAGGCTATAATCCGCGCGCCCCGATCCTTCAGGGGCATCAAGCCCCCTGATGCAACGCATACGCAATTTCTCCATCATCGCGCACGTAGACCATGGCAAATCGACGCTGGCGGATCGCTTGATCCAGCTCTGCGGCGGCCTGGAAGCGCGGGAGATGCAGGCTCAGGTGCTCGATTCGATGGATCTCGAGCGTGGGCGCGGCATCACCATCAAGGCGCAGAGCGTCACGCTGCAGTACCAGGCGCCGGATGGCCAGCGCTACCAGCTCAACCTGATCGATACCCCCGGGCACGTCGATTTCTCGTATGAAGTCTCGCGCAGCCTCGCGGCCTGCGAAGGCGCGCTGCTGGTGGTGGATGCCTCGCAGGGGGTGGAAGCGCAGGGCGTCGCCAACTGCTACACGGCCATCGAGCAGGGCCTGGAAGTGGTGCCGGTGATCAACAAGATCGATCTGCCGTCGGCGGATCCGGATCGCGTGGTGACCGAAATCGAGGAGATCATCGGAATCGATGCCTCGGAGGCCGTGCGTGTCAGCGCCAAGACCGGCGAGGGCGTACCGGCGCTGCTCGAAGAAATCATTCGTCGCGTGCCGCCGCCGCGCGGCGACCGGGAAGCGCCGGTGCAGGCGCTGATCATCGATTCCTGGTTCGACAACTACGTCGGAGTGGTATCGCTGGTGCGAATGGTCAATGGCACCGTGCGCCGGGGCGAGAAGATCCGCGTCATGTCGACCGGTCGCAGCCACTACATCGACAAGCTCGGACGGTTCACGCCCAAGTCGATCGCCCTCGAGTCCCTCAGTGCCGGCGAGGTGGGCTTCATCGTCGCCGGCATCCGCGAGATCGACGGCGCTCCGGTCGGCGACACGATCACGCTCGATGCGCGTCCCGCGGAGGCACAGTTGCCGGGTTTCAAGCAGATCCAGCCGCGCGTATTCGCCGGGGTATTTCCGGTCAATGCGGAGGACTACGAGAGCTTCCGCGACGCGCTCGCGAAGCTGAAACTCAACGATTCGGCGCTGCACTACGAGCCGGAAACATCGACCGCGCTCGGATTCGGCTTTCGCTGTGGATTCCTGGGTCTGCTGCACATGGACATCGTCCAGGAGCGGCTCGAGCGCGAGTATTCGCTCGAACTGATCACCAGCGCACCGACCGTCGTCTATGAGGTGGCGCGTACCGACGGCAGCGTGCAATACGTCGATAATCCATCGAAGCTTCCGGCGGTCAATGAGATTGCCGAGATCCGCGAACCGATCATCACCGCCAGTATCCTGGTGCCGCCGGACTATGTCGGTTCGGTGCTGGGGCTGTGCAGCGAAAAGCGCGGCACACAGCGCAAGATGCAGTACCTGGCCAGCGCGGTGTCGCTGCAGTACGAACTGCCGTTGGCAGAGGTGGTGCTGGATTTCTTCGATCGCCTCAAATCGGTCAGTCGCGGTTATGCCTCGTTCGACTACGAGTTCAGCCATTTCCAGTCGGCGCCATTGGTGAAGCTTGATATCCTCATCAACGGCGACCGGGTCGATGCCTTGTCAATCATCGTGCATCGCGACAGTGCCTACGCCCGCGGACGCGAGCTGGTCGACAAGATGCAGCAGCTGATTCCGCGGCAGATGTTCGAGGTCGCAGTGCAGGCCGCGATCGGCAGTCACATCATCGCGCGCGCCACCGTCAAGGCGCTGCGCAAGAACGTGCTGGCCAAGTGCTATGGCGGGGACATCACGCGCAAACGCAAGCTGCTCGAGAAACAGAAGGAAGGCAAGAAGCGGATGAAACAGGTCGGCCAGGTCGAAATCCCGCAGGAGGCTTTCCTGGCGGTACTCCAGGTAGGTCGCAAATGATGTCGCAGTTGATCACGCAGCTGCTGACGGTCCTGGCGTGGGCAGCGCTGCCGGTGACATTGATCGCCGTCATCGATGATTGGTTTCTGCGGCCGCGCCGCCAGATCGCGCACGGCACCGGCGCGCCATCGGACCCGCCGCTGATGCGCGGCGTCTACCTGCTGTTGCCGGTGGTGCTGCTGGCGGCGGTGGTGCAGCTGCTCAAGTCCGAACGGCTCGACTTCAGCCTGGTGCTGGTCGTGGTGGTGGCGATCGCTGGCACGCTGTGGCTGCTCGATCACCTGCTGTTCGCGCCGGCACGCGCTCGCCGCGCGGCGGCCGCCGGTCGCGAGCCGGGATCGATTCCGGTGCCGGTGACGGTCGACTATGCCCGCAGCTTCTTTCCCGTGGCGGTGATCGTGCTGCTGGTGCGCTCGTTCATTTTCGAGCCGTTTCGGATTCCGTCGGATTCGATGATGCCGACGCTGCTCGACGGCGATTTCATCGTGGTCAACAAGTTCGCCTATGGTCTGCGGCTGCCGGTGCTGGGAACCAAAATCGTCAATGTCGGTGAGCCGCAACGCGGCGACGTGGTGGTGTTCCACTTTCCGCCCGATCCGGCTGTGAACTACATAAAGCGCCTGGTCGGGCTCCCGGGCGATCATGTCCAGATAGTGTCCGATCAGCTGATCATCAATGGCCAGCCGGTACCGTTGCAGGCCGATGGCCGGTTTGACGACGGCTGCTATCACAACATGCGCATGTCCAACGAGCGGCTCGGCACGCACTCGCACCAGACGCTGTCATGCCTGTCGCCCGAGGAGCTTGCGGCCCCGCCCGGTCCGACCTGCAATCGTCGCCTCGAGCGCAACTACGTCTGCATCGAGCCGGCCGTTCCCGGCGAGCACGATCATGGCGACTCGCACGAGCTGGTGGTGCCGCCCGGGCACTACCTGATGATCGGCGATAATCGCGACAACAGCTACGATGGGCGCTTCTGGGGATTCGTTCCCGAGGATCATCTGGTCGGCAAAGCGACTCGAATCTGGTTCAATTGGGACCTGCAGCGTTCCGGCGGACCGAAATGGAACCGCATCGGGCGGCGTATCGAATGAGCCCGGCGCCGGCCGGCCGCGTGGGAGTTTACTTTCGCCATTGCCACAGGGAGTGTTGAACATGCGCCACTCACAGCGCGGAATTACCTTCATCGGCTGGGTGATACTGCTGATTCCAGTCGTGATCGTCGGCTACGCCGGGATTCGCCTGGTGCCGGTCTATTTGAACTCGATGAACGTGTCGAAGGCGCTGTCGCTCGTGGCCTCCGATGCCAAGAGCGGCGTGGCGGCTGACCCGATACTGCTGCGCACGTCGATCGAGAAGAACTTCGACGTGCAGAGCATCGAGCATCCCAGCCCCAAGGATCTCGACGTCCACCGTGAGGGCGATCACATGGTCATCGTCGCTGACTACGAGGATGTGGTGCCGCTGTTCGGCAACCTGTCCCTGCTGGTGCAGTTCAACAAGCGGGTCGACATGCAGTGACGCGCGGCGACCGGCTTCGTTGCTGGCTCAAGCAGACACTCGGCTACGAGCCCACGGATCTGGCCTGGTTTGAGGTGGCGCTGACCCACCGCAGCGCCGGTGGCGCCAACAATGAGCGGCTGGAGTTTCTGGGCGATGCAGTCCTGAGCCTGATCAGCGCGCAATACCTGATCGAACGCTTCCCCGATGCCAACGAGGGCACTCTCAGCCGGTTGCGCGCGAGCATGGTGAGCGGTGAATTCCTGGCGCAGCAAGCCGCCGCGGTGCAGCTCGGTGAGCTGCTGATACTCGGGCCGGGCGAACTCAAGAGCGGTGGCTATCGACGCGAATCGATCCTGGCCGACGCCCTCGAAGCGCTCTGCGGGGCGGTTTACCTCGACGGCGGCCTGGAGGCGGCGAGGGACGCCATGCTGCGCTGGCTCGCCAGCGGCCTGCCCGATGAAGCCCTGCTCGACGAGCTCAAGGATCCGAAGACCCGCCTCCAGGAGCTGCTGCAGGCGCGCGGGCTGCCGCTGCCTCGCTACAGTATCGAGAGCGTCGAGGGCGAGCTGCACGCACAGCAGTTCCGTGTGACCTGCGAAGTCGACGCCCTGCTGGCGCGGGCGGAAGGCGCGGGGTCGAGCCGCCGGCGCGCCGAGCAGGCCGCGGCCGCCCGGGTGCTCGAGCAGCTGCAATGAGCCCGCTGCGATGAGTGGGTTTCGCAGTGGTTTCGTCGCGCTCGCGGGCCGGCCGAACGTCGGCAAGTCGACGTTGCTCAACGCGCTGGTCGGGCACAAGATCAGCATCGTGACGCCGCGTCCGCAGACCACGCGCCATCGCCTGATCGGGCTGCTGCAGCTGCCGGAGGCCCAGATCGCGTTCGTCGACACACCGGGCCTGCATCTGGGACAGCGACGCGCGCT
>Ga0181516_10002632_pt1 | contig 12578 bp, 5 predicted proteins | sample PEATcosm2014_Bin_25_FD_121104 | JGI IMG/M metagenome (GOLD analysis project Ga0181516, IMG submission 121104) | Peatland microbial communities from MTU Mesocosm Facility, Houghton, MI, USA - PEATcosm2014_Bin01_10_metaG | ecosystem: Environmental > Terrestrial > Soil > Wetlands > Peat | place...
CGGCACGATCTGTGTGGGGCGCGCGGGCCGGGTTTCGGTGCTGCATCAAGGACGCGTTGACCCGCTGGTGTTTCCGGAGGGACAATCCAACATGATGGTTTTAGGCATTGGCGCAAGCCATGACGGCGGACTTTGGATGATGGTGGACGGGCGTCTGCGGAAATGGAATGACGGCTTCTGGACAGATGACCGGGGGCCGGCGCCGCTGGGCGCCTCACCGCTGCTCGACCTGGTGGAAAGCCCGAATGGAGTGCTGATTGGCTCGACCTCCGAACATGGGGCCGCCTTTATTTTCCCGGATGGAACGGTTTCAAAATTCAACCGCGCATCGGGATTCGCCTCCGACTGGGTGACTGCGCTCTGTCAAGACCGTGAAGGTAATTTCTGGATGGGGACCGGCGGCAGTGGATTGGCGCTCGTCCGGGAAAGCAGCGTGCGCAACGTCGCGCCGCCGGACGCGTGGCAGGGACGCGCCGTCCTGTCCGTTTGTTTCGACCGCGAAAACGCGATGTGGGTGGGCACGGAAGGGGCGGGTTTGTATCGTTATCAGGATGGGACATGGACCAATTTCGCCTTTGACGCCGGCATTGCGAATCCCTACATCTGGTCGTTGGCGGAGGATACGGACGGGCATCTCTGGGCAGGCACCTGGTTTGCCGGGCTGTTGCTGCAACACGGCGATCATTTTGACAGCGCACCAGGCATGGAGGGCGTCACCACGCCCATGCCGGCGCTCTTTCCGTCGCGTCAGGGCGGACTGTGGATTGGCACGACGGAAGGCTTGTTGCGTTACAATGCCAGCAATCATTCTTGTTCCGCCGTAGCCGGAACTCCGGGCAGGCAGGACGTGCGCTGCGTGATTGAGAGCCGGACGGGTGACATCTGGTTTGGCACGGCTGGGCAAGGGCTGTTCCGCCTGCAAGCGGGGCGGTTGAGTCATTTCAGCAGTGCCGAGGGACTGGCGGGGGATTTTGTGCGCTGCCTGCATGAGGATGAGTCCGGGGCGATATGGATCGGCACTTCCGATGGACTGTGCCGTTTCAAGGACAATCACTTCGTCGCGTTCAACACGACGCAGGGCTTGTTCGACAATGTCATTTGCGACATCGAGGATGACGATCATGGGTTTTTATGGATGAGTTCCTTCAACGGCATCTTCTGCGTCAGCAAAAGCGAACTTCAACGCTGTGCCGACGGCCTGCAGGCGTCCATCCATTGTCTGGCCTTCGGCATCGGCGACGGGCTGCCCACGCTGGAAGCCACCAGCGGCGGGTGCAGGACGGCGGACGGGAAACTATGGTTCCCTACCGGCCGCGGCCTTGTGGCGATAGATCCGCAGAGCGTAAAACCGAACGCATTGCCGCCGCCGGTGATGATTGAAGGCCTGCTCGTGGATAACAATCCGTCCGCCGGCCTGGATTTGCCTTCCCTCCTGAAAATTCCGCCGGGCCGGCATCGCTTCGAATTTCAATACACCGGCCTGAGTTTCGCGGATCCGGAAAGGGTCCGGTTCAAATACCGCCTGGACAACCTCGATCCGGGTTGGATTGACGGCGGAACCAAACGAACGGCGGATTATCCCTACATCCCGCCGGGTCATTACACCTTCCGCGTGACCGCGTGCAACAACGACGGGGTGTGGAACGACACCGGGGCCTCTTTCGCCTTCGCCGTGCTGCCGTATTTCTGGCAGACGGTGTGGTTCCGCCTGCTGGGATTATCGGGAACAATTTTGCTGGCCAGCGGCGGGGCCTGGTATGGCACGCGCCACAGGATGCGCCGCAAGCTGGAAATACTCGAGCATCAGCGGGCCGTCGAGCGCGAGCGGACGCGCATCGCCAAGGACATCCATGACGACCTCGGCGCGAGCCTGACGCGCATCAATTTGTTGAGCCAGTCGGCACGCCGCGACATGGACGATCCGCCGCAGCGCGAAGAAAGCCTCAATCAAATCTGCACGACGGCCCGGCAGTTGACGCGGGCCATGGATGAAATCGTGTGGGCGGTGGATCCGCAGCACGACACGCTGGAAAGCCTGGCGAGCTATCTCGACAAGCTGGTTCACGAACTGCTGGGCACCTCCGGCATCCGCTGCCGCCTGGATTTCCCCGCGCGGCTTCCCGCGCGGCTCGTCACCGCCGACGTCCGGCACAACCTGTTTCTCGCCTGCAAAGAGGCGCTGCACAATGTCCTCAAACATTCCGCCGCGACGGAAGCGCGGATTTCCTTCGTGCTGGAACCGGACATGATCGTGGTGAGCATCAAGGACAATGGCCGCGGGTTTGATCCCGGCGTGTTGACGGAAACAGCCTTGGGCGGCAAGCAGCCGCGCCCGCGCCGGAACGGATTGGTGAACATGCGCAAACGGTTGCAGGAAATCGGCGGTCGCTGTGAAATCCGGAGCGAACGCGGCCACGGCACGCAAGTGACGTTTTACCTGGCGTTGATGGAAGCAACCAGATGAAAGCCGCCGCCAATTATCAGGCGGTTTGCTGTAACGAGAACTCGTGACAATCTTTATTGGCATCGGTGACATAATATGAAACACAAACTAAAACAAAAACCTGTGGCTGAACCGTTGTCAAAAATCTTGTCCATCCGTGTATCCATCGTTGAAGACGACGCGCCAGCGCGGGAAATCCTGGCCGAATGGCTTGACGAGGCCGAGGGTTTCAAGTTTGTCAGCGGGTTCGGCAGCGCGGAAGACGGGCTGGCGGAACTGCCCCGGCAAAAACCGGACGTGGTGTTGATGGACATCAAGCTGCCCGGCATGAGCGGCGTGGATTGTGTGCGCCAGCTCAAGCCACAGCTTCCGCAGACGCAGTTTGTGATGCACACGGTGTATGAGGATTCCAACCACATTTTCGACGCCATGCAGTCCGGCGCGACCGGCTATCTGCTCAAGCAATCGGCGCACGATGAATTGTTGGCGGCCATAAAGTATGTCCATGCCGGCGGTTCGCCGATGACGAGCTACATCGCCCGCCGCGTCGCGCAATGTTTTCCCAGCACGCCGTCCCAGTCAGACACCGACGACAACCAGTCCCTGTCCCCGCGCGAGCGCGAGGTGATAGAAATGCTGGCCCGCGGCTTTCTCTACAAGGAGATAGCCGAGGGGCTGAACATCAGCGTCCGGACCGTGGACACTTACATCCGCCGCATCTATGAAAAACTTCATGTGCGTTCCCGGTCCCAGGCCGTGGCCAAGTATGTCAATTTCCAGCCGGCCAACGACCGCGTGGTGCCCGCGCATTGAGGTTGCCCGGAAATGTCGGGCAAATCCAAGAACATGAGCCAACATCAGCCCCTTTTTTGCACCGCTGGCCGGTTACGTTCCGGCGTTGTCCTGCTCCTGTGGGTTTGGGGAACGGTTTTCCACGGATCCGCCGCATGGGCGCTCGACAACGGCCTCGCCCTCACGCCGCCGATGGGCTGGAACAGTTGGAACAAGTTCGGCTGCGATGTCAACGAGCCGCTGCTGGAATCCGTCGCCGATGCGATGGCCACCAACGGCATGAGGGACGCGGGCTATCAATACGTCATCATTGATGACTGCTGGCAGGTCGGGCGCGACGCCAGCGGCAACATCATCGGCGATCCGCAGCGGTTTCCCTCCGGCATCAAGGCGCTCGCCGATTACATCCATTCCAGGGGCTTGAAATTTGGGATCTATTCCTGCGCCGGAACAAATACCTGCGCCGGCCGGCCCGGCGGATTGTTCCATGAAGAGCAGGACGCCAAGACATACGCCGCGTGGGGCGTTGATTATTTGAAATACGACTGGTGCAACCATGCCAATGAGACCGGGGAACAGGCCTATTCGCGGATGCACGACGCGCTGTTGCGATCCGGCCGCCCGATGGTGTTCAGCATATGCGAGTGGGGTCAGAACAAGCCGTGGCTCTGGGGCGCGACCGTCGGCAATCTCTGGCGGACGACCGGCGATATTTATGACTGCTGGGACTGCACGGAGAAGTGGTCCTCCGGCTGGCTCCACAACCTCGATTCGCAGGCTGGCCTTGCCGCCTACGCCGGTCCCGGTCATTGGAACGATCCGGACATGCTCGAAGTCGGCAACGGCGGCATGACGGACATGGAATACAAGGCGCACTTCAGCCTCTGGTGCATCATCGCAGCGCCACTCATCGCCGGCAACGATGTGCGGGACATGAGGCCGGCTATAAAAAAAATCCTGACCAACAAGGAACTTATCGCCGTGGACCAGGATCCGCTTGGCGAGCAGGGCGTGCGCGTCCGCAAAAACGGCGATGCCGAAGTCTGGGCGAAACGGCTGGCCGACGGCAGCCGCGCCGTCGTGTTGTTCAATCGCGGAACCGCGCCAGCGGAAATTTCCGTCGCGTGGGAAGACCTTGGCTACCCCGGCCACCTGAAAGCCGCCGTCCGCGATTTATGGACAGAAAGGAAACTCGGCAAATTCAAAAATAAATTTGGCGCGACCATCGCGCCGCACGATGTGCTTGTCGTCAACGTCATGCCCTGAACCGTTTAAACTCCAACCCATGAACACACTCCAGAAAATCTCCACCAGCATCGCCGCGCTGGGCGCGGCCCTGTCCACGTTCGCGGCCAATCCAACCCTGCCGCTTTTGAATGATCCCGTGGATGTCAGCCCGGATTTCCGGGATTTTTCCGACCTGTATTATCTGGCGGACAAGCTCGGCGACTTCGACCCGGCGACTGCGTCGGGCAAAATCACCTACCAGCGCGCGGAGTATTTCACGCGGCAGGCATTCGACAACATGCTGGCCGTCATCAAGCCGGTCGGATTGAATGAATTTCCGGAGGACCAATACGCCGTGAATCCGTCGCTGCCGTTCTCCATCGAATTCGTTTCACCGCGGACGCTGCGCATCCGCGCGACGAGCGGCCCGCAAGTCCACAAACAACTGGAGGAATTGATGCTCGCCGGGCCGGTGCCGAAGGATGGTTCGTGGAAGTATGAGAAGATTGACGGCGGCCATCGTTACACCAGCCAGTTCGGCTCCATTTCAATCATGGAAAATCCGTGGCGCATCGTCCTCCGGGACGCGAATGGCAAATTGCTGACGGAAACGGACCACTCGTCGGATAACGTTACGTCGTTCACGCCAATCATGCCGTTCGCGTTCGTCCGCCGCGCGTCGGATTATTCGCGCAGCATGAACGCGGCGTTCACGCTCTCGCCCGGCGAGAAGATTTTCGGCTGCGGCGAATCGTTCACCTCGCTCGACAAGCGCGGGCAAAAACTGGTGCTGTGGGCGGACGACGCCAACGGCATCCAGAATCAGGGCATGTATAAGCCGATTCCATTTTTTATGAGCAGCCGCGGCTATGGAATGTTCATGCACACGTCGTCCACCATCACCTGCGATTTCGGAAATTCATTCGCCGGTGTCAACGAGCTGATGCTCGGCGATGACGATCTGGATTTGTTTGTCTTTCTCGGTTCGCCGAAGGAAATTCTGGACGAATACACCAAGCTCACCGGCAAGTCGCCGCTGCCGCCGTTGTGGTCGTTCGGCCTGTGGATGAGCCGCTGCACTTACAACGCCGAGACCCAGGTGCGCGACATCGCCTCTCAATTGCGCGCGAACAAAATCCCCTGCGACGTGCTGCATCTCGACACCGGCTGGTTCGAGACCGACTGGCAATGCGATTACGAATTTTCAACCACGCGCTTTACCGACCCGAAGAAGATGATCTCGGATTTGAAGGATGAAGGTTTCCACATCTCGCTCTGGCAATTGCCGTATTTCGTGCCGAAAAACAAACTGTTTCCCGAAATCGTTGCGAAAAATCTGGTCGTTCGCGACGCCAAGGGAAACTTGCCCTACGAAGATGCCGTGCTGGATTTTTCAAATCCGGAGACGGTCAAATGGTATCAGGCCAAGCTCGCAAATCTTTTGAAGATGGGCGTGGGCGCGATCAAGGTGGACTTTGGCGAGGCCGCGCCGGAGGCCGGCCTTTACGCCGACGGCCGCACCGGTTTCTACGAGCACAACCTATATCCGCTGCGCTACAACAAGGCGGTTGCCGACATCACCAAGGAAACAACCGGCGAAAATATCATCTGGGCGCGCAGCGCCTGGGCGGGCAGCCAGCGTTATCCGGTTCACTGGGGCGGCGACGCCGAAAGCACCGACGACGGCATGGCCGCCGAATTGCGCGGCGGACTTTCGTTTGGTCTTTCCGGATTTTCATTCTGGAGCCACGACGTGGGCGGGTTCACCGCGGACTCGGTCACCAACATGGACAAGAATCTCTATGCGCGCTGGCTGGCGTTCGGGATGTTGAGTTCGCACAGCCGCTGCCACGGCATCGCCCCGAAGGAGCCGTGGAACTACGGCGCGGAGTTCATGGACGAATTCCGCACGATTGACGAACTCAAATACAGGCTGATGCCCTACGTTTACGCGCAGGCAAAGGATTCTTCCGAGCATGGGCTGCCGATGGTGCGCGCGCTATTCGTGGAATTTCCGGACGATCCCGGCTCGTGGAACGTGGATGACGAATATCTTTTCGGATCGAGCATGCTCGTGGCGCCATTGATGCACCAGAACGAAACATCGCGTGACGTTTACCTGCCGCCGGGAACGTGGATTGATTACCAGACCGGCAGGGATTATTCCGGAGGCTGGCAGAAAATCACGGCGGGGAAAATCCCCGAAATCATCCTCGTGCGCGACGGCACCGTGCTGCCCCACATCACGCTGGCGCAGTCCACCCTCCAGATGGACTGGTCGAAAATCGATCTGGTAGTCTATGCCAAGGACGCGACGACGGCCAAAGGCTCCATTTACCTGCCGGGCGACACCGAACTGCGCGAGCTCACGCTGACGAAGGCGGACGGCGCGTTCAAACTCGACAGCGATCCGTCCGCGGGAAAAGTTTCCTGGAACATCAGGCCGGTTTCAGAGAACTGAATTGAACCGAACAGGCTGCATCCATCCATGGCAGAATACTTTTGGATTCACATATGAAAACCCGCATTAAAGCACTGGCAGGCGCCGCAACCATCTTTTTGAGCGCGCTGGCACCTCAAGCATCCACAGCCCAGAATCCATCGCCGGACGCCGGCGGCGGCGCACGCGAAAGGTTGTTGATGGATTTCGGCTGGCGTTTTCATCCCGGCAACGATTGGGGATCGGGCCTGAATCTTACCAAGGCCGCGTCCAGCTCCGGCCCGGCGGGAGCAAAGTTTGACGACACCGACTGGCGCAAAGTCAACCTGCCGCACGATTGGGCGGTGGAACTGCCGTTCGACCAGAACGCGGACACGGCCCACGGTTACAAACCGGTCGGGCCGGGCTATCCCGCCAACAGCGTGGCATGGTATCGGCGCTCGTTTGATTTGCCGGCGGCGGACGCGGGCAGGCGGCTGTGGCTTGAATTTGACGGTGTGTATCGCAATTGCGACGTTTTTGTGAACGGGTGGTTTGTGGGCAGCCACAAGAGCGGTTATGACGGCTTCCGCTATGACATCACGGACGTGGCGAATTATGGCAGCAACAACGTGGTCTCGGTGAAGGTGGACGCCTCGGAATTCGAGGGCTGGTTTTACGAGGGCGCGGGTATTTACCGTCACGTCTGGCTGGAGAAGACAGCGCCGCTGGCCATTGCGCCGGACGGGGTGTTTGTCCATGCCAGGTTCAGGAATAATGTGCCCCGCGGCGCGGCTGAAATCGAGGTTGAAGCCAGTTTGCTCAACACGCTCACCAATGCCGCCAGGGCCACGGTGAACTGCGAGATTCTTTCGCCCGACGGAAAATCGGCGGCAAAATTCAGGCAGGCCGGGCAGGTCGGCGGCGGGGCAATGCAAGCCGTGAATTTATCAGCCAGGGTTTCCGCGCCGGTCCTCTGGTCGCCAGAATCGCCGAAGCTTTACAAGCTGGTCACGACCGTCGAGAGCAGCGGGAAAATTGTTGACCGCACGGAAACTGAATTTGGCATCCGCACACTGGCGTTTGACGCGACCAACGGGTTTTTGCTGAACGGAAAACGCTATCCCATCCAGGGCACATGTAATCACCAGGACATGGCGGGCGTGGGATCGGCATTGCCGGATGCGTTGCAGTATTTCCGCATCGCGAAGTTGAAAGAAATGGGATGCAACGCCTACCGCACCTCGCACAACGCCCCCACGCCGGAATTGCTCGACGCCTGCGACCACCTCGGAATGCTGGTGCTGGATGAAAACCGGCTCGTTGGCAGCGACGAGGAAAACATACGGAACCTGCGCGGACAGGTCATGCGCGACCGCAATCATCCCAGCGTGTTTGCGTGGTCGCTCGGAAATGAAGAGTGGGGTTCGCAGGGCACGGCCAGCGGGGCGGCTTCCATCCGCACGATGCAAAAACTGGTGCATTCGCTCGATCCGACGCGCCTGTGCACCGCCGCCATCAATGGTTCCTATGGCAGCAGCGGCTTCGTCACCGTCCTCGACGTCAAGGGTTTCAATTACAACCTCGGCAGCATTGACCCGTATCACCGGGACCATCCGGACTCGTTTGTCATCGGCTCCGAAACCGCCAGCACGGTGACGACGCGCGGCATTTATGCCAACGACTTGCAGAAGGGTTACGTCGCCGCCTACGATGACATCACCAAAACCAAAAGCGGCACCCTCGTCAATCCAGTCACTTGGGGCGAAACGGCGGAGGAATGGTGGTCGTTTTACGACGCGCGGCCGTGGTTGTGCGGCGGGTTTGCCTGGACGGGATTTGATTATCGCGGCGAGCCGACGCCTTATGAATGGCCGTGCATCAACTCGCACTTCGGCATCATGGACATGTGTGGTTTTCCAAAGGACAATTTTTATTACTACCAATCGTGGTGGACGGACAAGCCGGTGCTGCATCTCCTGCCGCACTGGAACTGGGCGGGCAGCGAAGGCCGGGAGATTGACGTCCGCGCGTTCAGCAATTGCGGAGAGGTGGAACTCTTCCTCAACGGCCAGAGCCTCGGTAAACAAACGATGAAGAAAAATTCCGGGTTGAAATGGATGGTGAAATACGCGCCCGGCGTTCTCTCGGCGAAAGGTTACAAGGAGGGAAAAGTGGTCGCCGAAACAAAAGTAGAAACGACCGGAGATCCCGCCGCGATCCAACTCGCGCCTGACCGCCCCGCCATCCATGCTGATGGCGAGGATGTTTCAGTGATCGCGGCGCAGGTGAACGACGCGCAGAATCGAATGGTGCCTGTCGCGACAAACAACATCACATTTGAAATTTCCGGCCCGGGCAAAATCATCGGCGTTGGCAACGGCGACCCCTCATCGCACGAGCCGGACGTCTATCTGGCGCAATTGCCCTTTAATGCCATCACCGTGACCGGATGGAAGTGGGAGCAGACAGCGGATGCGCATCGGGCGGACCTGCCCGGGTTGGGGACGAATTTTGACGACTCCACGTGGGCAAAAGACAACGTGGATTCGGAAAGCGGACCGTTGGAGCCGGGACAAAACGGTGTCTTTCGCGGCCGCGTCACCGTGACAGGGCAGGATCTTGCGGCGGAGAGCGTCAAGCTGGCCTTTGGGCGGATTGACGATGACGGATGGGTTTACGTGAACGGGCAGAAGGTGGGCGAATGCCATGACTGGCAGGCGACGCCGTCGTTTGAGGTGAAGCCTTATCTGCATGAGGGCGAAAACGTGGTGGCGGGGGGGGTAGCGAAAAATGGCGGCCCCGGGGGATTGAATTTGGGAGTGAAACTTCGCGTGCAGGGAAAAACCGTGGAACCGGTGTGGAAACGCAGCGCGTTCAACGGCCTTGCCGAGGTGATCGTGCAATCCACAGGCCAGCCCGGCGCAATTACCGTCACCGCCAGGTCCCAGGGCCTGACCGATGGCGTCGTGAACATTCCGGCGGAAAGCGCGCCACACCGCCCCGCCGTGGCGGCCAATTGACACTCTCATCAATGACGATTCGCAACAGTTGCCTGTCCAGACTTCCCCCGATTCTGATCTGTGCCGTCTTGTTTTGGGTTGGGGAAAATGCGGCTGCCGGAGCGCAGCCCGCCATACGCTGGGTCTGCAGCACGCAGGCTGAACCGTGGCAGGAACTGCCCGCAACCGTGCAGCCGGCAGACGCGGAGACAAATGTAGTGCGGCTCAATCCGGCGACAGTCCACCAGAGGATTGATGGTTTCGGCGGATGTTTCAACGAACTGGGATGGGACGCCTTGCAAGCACTGGACAGCGGGCAACGGGCGGTGGCGTTGAGGGCATTATTTGATGCGAGCGGCTGCAATTTCAACCTCTGCCGCGTGCCGATGGGCGCCAATGATTTTGCGCGCGAATGGTATTCGTTCGATGAAACGCCGGGCGATTATGCAATGACTCATTTCAGCATTGCGCGCGATCAAACAATTTTAATCCCGTTCATCAAGGCGGCAATGGGCTATCAACCGCAACTCGCGGTCTGGGGTGTTCCGTGGAGTCCGCCGGCGTGGATGAAAACCAGCGATTCCTATAAAGGCGGAAACATGAGGCAGGATCCGCGGACGCTGGCGGCCTACGCGCTTTATTTTTCAAAATATGTGCGCGCCTATCGCGCGGCAGGGATCAATCTTTACGCCGTTCATCCGCAGAACGAACCCATGTATAACAACAATGTTTATCCGCAATGCGCCTGGAGCGGAAATGAAGTCAACACGTTCCTTCGCGATTATCTGGTTCCACAATTAAAGAAGGATCATGTGGACGTGCAGGTGTGGCTGGGCACCATCGCCAGCCCGAATCTGGCCGGCTACATTGATCCGGTGCTGGGCGATGCCGCAACGCGGCCGGCGATTTCCGGCGTCGGCTATCAATGGGGCGGTCAGGACGCATTGCTCGCCACGCACGAGAAATATCCGGGGCAGAAACTTCTTCAGACCGAAACCGAATGTAATAACGGCGCGAATTCATGGGGCGAAGGCATGGTGACTTTCCGAAAAATCATCGCGGACATGAATCATTTCGCCACCGGCTATATGTTTTGGAACCTCGTCCTGGACGAAAGGTCCACCAGCACCTGGGGCTGGAGGCAGAACAGCCTTCTGAAAATTGACACCGCGTCAAAAGTAATCATTTACAACCCGGAATTTTATTCCATGAAGCATTTTGGACATTTCCTGCAACCGGGTGCTGTCCGCATTGATGTGTCCGCCGCGGCCAAAACCGGCGGCGGCAAAACGGATTTCATGGCCGGCAACGTCGCCGCCTTCCGCAATCCATCTGGTGACCTGGTTGTGATGTTCAGCAATGGCGACGACAAAAGCCTGCCGATGACTTTGCAGTCGGGAAATTACTCCGCCACGCTGGAGGTTCCCGCCAAATCCATGAACAGCTTTATGCTTTCAGGATGGTGACTGGGCGCGGGCTGTTGTCGGCACGCAATTCGGACAAATCATTAAACACGATTATGAAAAACTTGATGTTCAAAACTCCGTTGACTCTCGGTCTGATGACCACGCTTGTTGGCACCGCCATTGCGCAGTCGCAAACCGAGCCAACCATTCCGCACCTGGAAAAGCACGGCGACGCCACGCAATTGGTCATGGACGGCAAACCGTTCCTCGTCCTCGGCGGGGAGTTGAACAACTCCAGCGCCTCCAGCCTGGAGTATATGAAGCCGCTCTGGCCGCGCATCGTGGCGACGCATCTCAACACCGTGCTGGCGACGGTGACCTGGGAATTAATCGAGCCGCAGGAAGGCAAATTCGATTTCAAACTCGTGGACGGTTTGCTCCAGCAGGCGCGCGAGAACAATCTGCACCTGGTCATCCTGTGGTTCGGCAGTTGGAAAAACGGCAAGTCCACCTACCAGCCGCTCTGGGTGAAAAACGATCAGGCGCGGTTTCCGCTCGCCGCCGACGAGAACGGCAAAGGCATCCCCATCATGACCACGTTGAGCGACAACAACCGGGACGCCGACGCCCGCGCCTTCGCTGCGCTCATGCGGCATTTGCGCGAGGTGGACGGAAACAAACACACGGTGCTGATGATTCAGGTGGAAAACGAGGTGGGCGTTCTGGGCGACACGCGGGATTATTCGCCGGCCGCAAACCGGGCGTTCGCCGGGCCGGTGCCGAAGGAATTGATGGATTATCTGGTGGCGCACAAGGACACGCTCGTCCCGGAATTGCGCGACCTGTGGGCGGCCAACGGTTCCAAAACTTCCGGCACCTGGACGGAGGTTTTCGGCTCCGGCAAACCGGCGGGCATGGCGATTCCTGTCCGCACGCTGGTTCCGCCGTTGTCCGAGCAGGAACACGAAACCGGCTGGCGCAATCTGCACTGGCCCGTGGACGAAATTTTCATGGCTTGGAATTACGCGCATTACGTCGGCTACGTCGCGGCGGCGGGCAAAAAGGAATACAACATCCCGATGTATGTGAACGCCTGGCTGCAACAGCGCGACCATGCATGGCCGGGAACTTATCCGAGCGGCGGACCGGTGCCGCAAGTGCATGATCTCTGGCGGGCCGGCGCGCCGGCGATTGATATTCTGTCGCCGGACCTTTATGTGCCGGAGTTCGAGGAATTGTGCGGGCGGTTCATCCGCTCCAGCAATCCGCTCTTCATCCCGGAATCGGGC
>Ga0181516_10002633_pt1 | contig 12576 bp, 8 predicted proteins | sample PEATcosm2014_Bin_25_FD_121104 | JGI IMG/M metagenome (GOLD analysis project Ga0181516, IMG submission 121104) | Peatland microbial communities from MTU Mesocosm Facility, Houghton, MI, USA - PEATcosm2014_Bin01_10_metaG | ecosystem: Environmental > Terrestrial > Soil > Wetlands > Peat | place...
CGAGGACGGCGTCTACGTCCTCACCTACACCCAGTGGAACGGCAAAATCGCTTCCATCGGCATCGCCACCTCTCCGGACCTCGTCCATTGGACCAAGCCCGGCCCTGCCTTCCACGATGCCGACGGCGGCAAGTACGCCAGAATCTGGTGCAAATCGGCCGGCATCGTCACCCGTCTCGACAAGGCCAAGGGCCGCCTGATCGCCGCCAAAATCGACGGCAAATACTGGATGTACTGGGGCGAGGGCGCCATCCATCTCGCCACTTCGCCCGACCTCCTCCATTGGACGCCGATTGAGGACGCCAAAGGGGATGCAATTGTGCTGCTCAGCGCCCGCCCCCACCACTTTGACAGCACCTTTCCCGAATCCGGCCCGCCGCCTATCCTCACCGATGCCGGCATCGTGCTCATCTACAACGGCAAGAACGCCTCTCCGGTACCCGAAGAGGCGATACCCGGTCCTGCCGGCGCCCCTGGCGACCCCGATCCGGCCCTCGGACCCAGCGCCTATGCTGCCGGCGAAGCCCTCTTTGACCCGCACAACCCGCAGCACATGCTCGGCCGCACCGAGGTACCCGTCCTCAAGCCCGAATTGCCCTACGAAAAAACCGGCCAATACAAGGCGGGAACTACCTTCGCCGAAGGCTTGGTCTACTTCCACAACAAATGGTTCCTCTACTATGGATGCGCCGACTCCCTGGTCGCCGTCGTCACCGCCCCCGCCAGGCGCTAGCGCATCGGTAACGCACCGCCCGATGGCGGAGGTGGGCGCTCGAGTGCTTTCTTGGCAGAAAGATCGGGCGCCCTGGCTCTCAGCCCTTTTTGCCGTCCAGCACGTCGCGCAGGGCAAAGCTGGTTTCCAGGCGGATGACGCCGGGCAGGCGCGAGAGCTCGTTGCGGTGCAGGCGGCCATAGTCGTCGATGTCGGCCACGCGGACAACCAGCATGTAGTCGTACTGGCCCGCCATGAGGTGGCAACTTGTGATGCCTTTCGAGCGCCGGACCGCAGCCTCGAACGCAGTCAACACCGCGGCCGACTGCCGCTCAAGCGTCACACGGATGTAGACCGTGGTGCGCTTGCCCAGCAGACGGTCGTCCACCAGGGCGCGGTAGCCGCGAATGGCGCCCGCTGCCTCCAATGCCTGGATGCGCCGGGAAGCAGCTGAGGCCGAAAGCCCGACCGCTTCGCCCACTTCGTAGTTGGTGGCGCGGCCTTGGCGCTCGAGAAAGTGCAGGATGGCGGCGTCCATGTCATCCAGCGCGATTCCCGACACGCCCTCCGCGCCGCGCGCTAACTCTTCGCTCGATTCTTGCGCGGGCTGGCCGTTCTCTTCACGTTTCGTTCCCATCGCCATCTCCCAACACAATCTTTGCACAAAATGGAAGCGCAAAGCGCAGTACTATTCTTGTGGTTGAAAAGGACTCACTCGTCCGGCGCCGGAAAAGCCTTCATGAGGGGCCATTTCCTGCGCCGGCATCTTTTTTCACCCCTTTCGCACCCAAAAAGGAGACAGCGATGATCATCGGCGTTCCCAGAGAAATCAAGGACAATGAGGCCCGCGTGGGCGTTACGCCGGCGGGCGTAAAGGCACTGACCGAGGCAGGCCATGTGGTGCTGGTTGAGACCCAGGCCGGAACGCTTTCGGGCTTCCCCGATGCCGAATACCAGAACGCCGGCGCCGAAATCGTGGGCGATGCAGGCAATGTCTGGGGCAAGGCTGAAACGGTAGTGAAGGTGAAGGAGCCGATCGAGAAGGAATACACCTACTTCCGCGAAGGCCTGGTCCTGTTCACCTATCTGCACCTGGCGCCGCTGCCCGATCTGACCAACAAGCTCCTCGACTCCAAAGTCATCGGCATTGCCTATGAGACGGTCCGCGACCGCCAGGGCACGCTGCCGCTGCTGACGCCAATGAGCGAAGTGGCCGGCCGCATGAGCGTCCAGGTGGGCGCAAACTACCTTGAAAAAGAACGCGGCGGACGCGGCATTCTGCTGGGCGGCGTACCCGGCGTGCCTCCGGCGCACGTGACCATCATCGGCGGCGGCGTGGTGGGCACCAACGCAGCCAAGATCGCGCTGGGCTTTGGCGCCAAGGTCACGCTGGTGGATGTGAACCTGAACCGGCTGCGCGATCTCGACGATATTTTCGGCGGCCGCCTCTACACCCTGGCCTCGAACAGCTACAACATCGCCCAGGCCACCCGCGAGGCGGACCTGGTGATCGGCGGCGTGCTCATTCCCGGCGCCACGGCGCCCAAGCTCGTGACCCGGAAGATGGTGTCGCAGATGAAGCCCGGGGCGGTCATCGTGGATGTGGCCATTGACCAGGGCGGCTGCGTGGAGACGGCTCGGCCCACCTCGCACTCAAACCCCAGCTACGTGGTGGATGGCGTGGTGCACTATTGCGTCACCAACATGCCCGGCGCGGTGCCGCACACCTCAACCCTGGCGCTCACCAACTCCACCTTCCCCTACCTGATGCGGATGGCGAATCAGGGCGTGAAAGCGGCGCTGGGCCAGGATCCTGGACTTGCAGCGGGATTGAATACGTGGCTCGGTTCGCTGACCTACCAAGGCGTGGCCGAAAGCCAGAATCGCCCCTGGACCGAAGCCGCCAGCCTGATCGCCTAAAACTCGCATCCGGCACGTCACTTGCCTTCGTAAGTGACGTGCCAGATGGACCTCGATCCATCGTCGGATACGAACAGCGATCCGTCCTTAGCCTGCGTCACCCCCACCGGTCTTCCCCAGACTGTGCCGTCGGGCAGAACAAATCCCGTCAGGAAGTCTTCATACTCGCCCGTTGCGCGGCCGTTTCGCATGGGCAGGCGAATCACTTCGTAGCCTGAGCGCTGGGCGCGGTTCCACGATCCGTGCTCTGCCGCAAACCCGTCCCCTTTGAACTCCGCCGGGAACTGCGACCCCTCGTAAAACAGCATCTCCAGCGAGGCAAAGTGCGGATTTACCAGTACATCCGGCGTAATAACCTTGGACTGCAACTCGGGGTGCTTGCCTGGGTGGCGCGGATCCTGCACCCCGCCGTTGGGGCCAAAGTAGTACCAGGGCCAGCCGTAAAAACCGCCCTCCTGCACATGAGTCACGTAGTCCGGAACCAGGTTGTTGCCCAGCCCGTCGCGCTCGTTGGTGGAGCACCAAAGCTCGCCGGTCACAGGATTGATGGCCTCGCCCACGCAATTGCGCAGCCCATAGGCATAGATCTTGACGAATTTGCCGGTTGGTGTGAACTCGAGCACGTCGGCCCGATGAAACTCCTCGGGGTGCGTATCGGCGTCGTCCACGTTGGAGTGCGAGCCCACGGACGCGAAGAGCTTGCTGCCGTCCTTTGAGAAAATCAGGTCGCGGGTCCAGTGACCACCGCCCCGCAGCCTCCCGCCGCCCGGCAACTCGGCCAGGTTCTCCGGAGGCCCGCTCGCTTTGAGGTCGCCGCTCTTGTAGGGGAAGCGGACAATCTGGTCGGTATCGCCAATGTAGAGGTAGGTGGGGTTCGGCCCGGCTGGATAGAAAGCAATGCCGAAGGGCTGGTGCAATCCGGTGGCGAAGACCGAGGTCTGCTGCGCTTTTCCGTCCGCGCCTACGCCGCGAAAAACTTTGATCTTGCCTGTTTCGCTCTCGGCCAGGAAGATATCGCCGTTGGGGGCGGTACGGAGCAGCCGCGGATTGTCGAGGTCTGTGGCGTAGAGGGTGACTTTGAAGCCGTGAGGCGCCTGGGGCCAGGCGTTTGCCGGCCGGGCCACGACCGTGGGTCCGTTGTCGACAGATTGCTCCGGCGCCGGTGCGGGCAGGTCGGCCGCGGTCACATGGCGCCGGATGCCCGGCGCCTCGTGCAGCGCATCGGTAAAGGCCGCCTGGCCCGTCAAGACGGCGTGCTGCGGACCGGCGCTTTCGCCCGCCCAAGTAAGGGGAGTGGTCGTAGTCAACAACAGTGCGGCAGTGAAGACTGGGGATGCAATCCTGAAGGAACGGCTCATGCGGCCTCCGCAGAAAATATGTATGGATTGGATGCGGGCAGTGGGACGAGGATGCGGGCGGCGCAAATTCAAGGGGATGGGTGAACGGGAGACAAATTTTTGGCCAGTCACCGGATGCGCCCGTCTGATTCGTCAGACCATTGATCCGGGGAGGGATCGGGGCGTTCCGGCGGCTGGCCTCGCAGTCTGTGGAAAGGACTCGCGGTGGGAAGCGCGCTAGTTAATTAATGAGATGGGCCAAGCGCTCCAGAGGTTGTTTCTAGGGCAAAGAATTTTTCCCGGCCGCCAGATCGCCAAAGAAAGCGGGCGAAACGGTGGCCGTGGTGACCACCCGATTGCGCTTCCTGGTCACCTCGGCGGTCTTCAACAACTCCTTCAGGCCGTTGTTGGCGCCGTTGTTTCCCAGCGGAGAGGTAAAAAGCCGGGCGACATTAACGAGTCCGGCCAGCGCAGCCGCCTGGCTGGCAGCCGCGTCGTCGGTTGGCGCGATTTCCTCAACCCGCAACCGCAGCGTTCCGGGCTGGGAGAGTGCCGGCGTCACGCTCGCCACAATCGTCGAATCCGCCTCAAGCGGCAGCGAAAATCCAAAAATCCTGATCGACCCGCTCTCAGAGAAGGGCAGGCCGATCTGTCCCACGCCCCAGGCAAGCGACAGCAGCGGCACCTCGTGGTAGTGCTGCGCCAGCAGGGTTGAGCCGGCAAATGGCCACGCCGCTGTGCTATGCCGATCGAGCATGGAGTGAATCTGTTCGGTGGTCGGGGTATTTGAAACACCCAGCATGTCGTACCCGATCTGCACCACCCTGACCGTGCGGCCCTCCGAAGGGATGTTGTAGATGGTGTGGCCGGCGTAGGCCTCGCGCGAAGCGGCGTGAGCGTCGAGCCAGTCGTTCAGTTTCTTGCCCGTGAGCTTGCCCACCAGCACCATGGAATACGCGACCGGCCCATTCGGGCCTTTCGGATCGTCCATGCGATGCAGACCGATGGCAACCTCGTCGAGGTCGTGCTCCCAGTCGAAGCCGATGGCGTCGACAAACTGCTGGTACTCGGGCACGCGGCGCGGAGCGGGCAGGTCCTTGTGAAGAAATGTATGAAAGGGCTTCAGGTCGACGTAGAGAATTCCCGACGACTCCGGAAGCAACCGCGCCGCCTCGGGCGGGGCTTTGGAGCGCAAAAAAATGGCCACTGCCAGCGAGGACAGGACGGCGACGACGATCCAAAGCGTGTTCCGCGTGCGTCTATTCATTTCGATCCGTGCAAAATAGCCATTCTACAGGGCCTGCCGAGATTAACCTAACGCCACCCGGCGAACGGCGCGGCTCAAACCTGCCATCAACGCAGGGCAATCGGGTGAACGAAGGACGACTCGGTCACAGTTTCACAGTTTCACAGCCAAAAAATGGGCAAAATCGTGTTTTCGCCCCTCTCTGCGAATGCAAAGATCGTGTTTTCAAATACTTAGTCACGAGTTTTTGATTTCCAAAACAAGAAACCGATGATGCGGAAAAGCCGTATTGAACCCCTTGACGATCGGGCATCATGCGCCGAGACCATCTGCCCCGGTTTGTCTGCCGTGGACCTGAATTCAAGCTAGCAGAATGCCCGAAATAATAGGCAAAGACATTCAATCGATTGCCCTGGCCTCGATCTCCAAAAGAGGAGCCCAGACGCAGGACGACCGCCCGTTACCGGGCGGTCGTCTTTGCTTTGCCAGGTGACTCCGGGCTGCTGCTAGAACGTCGTGGAAACGGTCAGCCGGAAGGTCTTGCGCGGTTCGCGGAACAGGTTCCGCGCGCCGTATGCCTGAATTGCTTCCTGGTAGGTGTAGTCGCCTGCGCCTCCCGGCGGGAACAGGTCGCGGGTGATGAGTTCCGCCGAACAGCTTTCCACCTTGTTGCCATTCAGAATGTCGTTGCAGTACGGCCGCTCGTACAGCCTGAGCGGGTTGTACGCGTAGTACAACCGGAACGGCGCGTTGATGATCGGCATAATGACCGACAATTCGCCGCCCACCGACATGCGCGGTACAAAATTGGTCCCGGCAATCGGCCGGATGTTGCGCTGGAAGCCCTGGCCGAGTGGGCCAACCTGCGTCCCCGGGATGCCGCCCTGGCATGACCCGTTGTTATACACAGGACACCCATACAGCGGCGCGGTCAAGGTTGCGAAGCCTTCCGGGCTCTGCTTCAACTGGCCGTGATTCAAGGCTACGTCGATGCCGAAATCGTCGAAGAAGGAGAAGGTGACCGGCCCGGCGATCGGGATGCGATATTCAGCGTTGGTGGTAAAGTTGGTGTCGCCGCCAATCGAGGCAATACCGTAAATGGGCAGCGGCACCAGGATGCACTGGTTCAACTGCGGATTGCTCGGGTCGCGCGGAACGCAGTTGCCGTCCGGGTTGGTCAACTGCACCGTGGTGCGGTTGGGCACGTAGCCGTAGGGCGTGGCGCCGCGGATATCGAAGCCGCGCAGGTCGCTCTCGCCGCCGGAGTAGAAGCGGTTGTTGGGCGGAGCCACATCGCCGCCGTAGCCCTGCGTATAGCTCAACTGCGAGCGCAGTCCCAGCACATTGCGCCCGTTCGCGTTCATCTTCAGATAGTGCATCGGTGTAAAGCTCTTGTAGGCCACCGATGGCTGGAAGTAGCGGACGTTGCCGCCGATTCCAGCAACTTGGAAGAGCGCCGTGTATTCTCTGCCGTTGCGCGGACGCAGCGGATTGTTGATGGTGTTGTAGGCGTAGCTGAATGACGCCATGCTCGTGACGATGCCGTTCAGCGCATTCGACCCCTGAATTCCCGACCGGAAACTGATGGTCTGGAAGAAGGTCTGCGACGCGGTGCTGAACGCCGTGATCGAAGAATTGGCCCACGAGTAGGTAAAGCCGACGCGCTGGAACGCGTGCCGCCGCAGCGGATAGCTGATGGAAACGGTGGTGCCATAGGACGCCTGGTTATAGTTTTGCGTCAACTGCTGCTGCGCCGAAGTCAGGTTGGGCGAGCTCCCGGTCTGCGCCTGGTAGTTCTTGGCGGCGTTGAAGTCCGACTTGGTATTGAAGAGCTGGAAGCCGATGTTGAACGGCCGGTTGCGCACGTAGGGCTGCGAGAAGCCGAAAGTGAACTGGCGGCTCAGGTTGCCCAGGTTGCCCTGCAGGCTCAGCGTCTCGCCCAAGCCGAGGAAGTTGTTGGTCTGGTAGTTGACGCCCAGGAAGGCTCCCGACAGGCCGCTGATGCCGCCGTTGAGGCCGATTGAGTTCTTGCCCTTTTCCTTCACCTTGAGCAGCAGGTCGACTGTGCCGGCCTCGGGATCCTGGTGAGCCTCGGAATCCTGATCGACCTTCAGCGGTTCGAAGTACTCCAACTGGTTGAGGCGCAGCAAGCTGTACTCCCACAACTGGGAGTTGTACACCGAGCCTTCGTCCAGCATCAGTTCGCGGCGGATCACCTTGTCGCGGGTGATGGTGTTGCCCGTGAACTCAATGCGGGATACGTAGAAGGGCTTGCCCTCGTCGATGTCGATGGCGAGCGAGACCGTCTTCTTCTGCTCGTCGAAAACCGGTTTGGGAATGGCTCCGAAGTTGATGTAGCCCAACTGGCCATACGCCTTCTTCAGGTTGTCGAGACCTTTGCTGATCACCGTCGCGTTAAACCAGTCGCCGTCCTTCACAGCGAAGGTGGCCCGCAGGGCTTTTACGTTGGTAACGGCCTTGTTTCCCGTGAAGGTGATCGAACCCAGCCGGTACCGATCGCCTTCTTCCACCGGCATCAGGATGTCGATGCGCTTGCCCTTGTTGGGCCGGAAGGTAAACCAGTTCAGGCCGCCCTGGTCCCGGATTTGCGTCTTGGGCTCTTCAACCGCCGCCGTGTAGTAGCCCTTGTCGCGATAGGCCTGGCGCACGCGCTCGGAATCTTCTTCGAGCTTCGAGGCGTCGAAGGTCTTGGCGAAGAGGTTCTCGAAGATCAACGAATAGGGAATACCCACCGGCTTCAGGTTCTTCATGGCGCGCCGCAACTGCAGCGAGTTGATGTGCTGGTTGCCGGTAAAGTGAATCTCGCCCACTTTGACCGTGGGCCCTTCCTTGATATTGAAGTTTACCTGCACCGCGGCCGGAGGAATCGTCTTCACTTCCGTCTTGATGGTGGCAAACTGGTGGCCGTGCTCGGAGAGAATCTCCTTCAGCACCGTCTCGGCCCGCTTGATCCGGGTCGGATCGTACTGGCTCTCAACGCTCAGCCCGACCTTTTCCTTTTTGAACCGGTCAAGAACATCGGACTGCGAAACCGCATTCAGTCCCTTGTAGTTGATCTCACGGATCGTGGGCTTTTCCCGGACGAAAACGTTCAGGATGATGCCCTTTTCCGTGTCTTCGCGTTCGATCCGAAGATCCTCGAAGTACGACGTGTTCCAAAGCGAGTTGAAGTCGCGCTCAATGGAAATGGGATCGTACGTATCGCCGGGGTGGGTAAACAGCCTCGCCAGGATGGTTTCCTTGGGGATGCGCCTGTTGCCAATCACCCGGATGGAATCGATCGTCTGCTGTTGCTGCGCCACTGCCCCACCGGCGACGAGTACCAGCGCCATCAATACCAACAGACGCGCCAGACGGCTCACCGGCCGGGTAGAGCTGGAGATGGTAGTGTGCTTGATCTTCACCGGGCAGGAGCCCTGCGGCGAGCACAAGTACTGGTGCGATCCAAAGTTCGGCTTCACGGGAAAAATATGCACACCCTCATTGCTGAAAAAATCTGGTCCTGCCTCGAGGAAAGATTGATTTTACCATCCCAAGCGACCCATACCTGCCGCCGGACTCCGCTGTAACCGGCCGTGGTCAGCCTGCCCAAACCGGCGCCGGAAGCCAATCGACCGCAAATTCTCTCTCTCCCCGCAACTCATTGCCACATTTGGCCCGTGGATACAGGCCTGCCCATCCTGCCTCTATGGCCTATGGGTCCCAATCCACAGTCTACCGGAACCAAATGGGCTGGCCGGCTTCAGGCAGAACGCATTGCGTCTTCGGCCGGGCTCAATTGCAACACTTCTGGTGCAGGGCAGGACCCGGGACGGGTTGTTGTCGCCGCTGCCGCCGCTCCTGGGGTCCTTCTCGCGCCTCCACACTGGTGCGGTATTCTTTTCAAGACTGGCTTGAGACGTGTCCTGTTCTTGCTCTGCGAACGGGCTTCCGAAGAAGGTCCAACGCCCGGAGACAGAAATGCGTCAAAAAATTCCGATGATTCTGGTCCGGCTGCTGGTGGGCCTCGTCTTTATCGCGGAAGGGACCTTCAAGTTCCTTCTTCCAGGAGAATTGGGCGAAGGCCGCTTTGCCGCCATCGGCATCCCCCTGCCACATCTCCTCGCTCCCCTGGTCGGTGGCATCGAGATTCTCAGCGGCATCGCGGTCGTTCTCAATCTGCTGGCCGGCGACGCCGCGCTGCTTTTGCTCTGCGTCATCGTCACCGCGCTGCTTTCCACCAAGATTCCCATCCTGCTCGGCCGTCCCTGGGGACCTTTCTCGCTGCCGAATGTGCCGCATTATGGCTGGATCGGGTTTCTGCACGAGTCCCGCGCTGACTTGTCCATGCTGTTTTGCACTATCGCGGTGCTCGTTGATGCCGGCCTGCAGTTCCGCCGCAGAAAGCACTGGTATCAGCGCGGTTAAGCGGCTGTCTCGCCAGGGCCTTTAAGCTCCAATTCTTCGGAGGGATCATGCCCGCTAAGCCCGGCGCCTCCTCTTCTGGCGAAATTGTGCGACTCTTTCTGCGCCTCGGCCTTACCGCCTTTGGGGGACCTGCCGCGCATATCGGCCTGATGGAGCGGGAAACGGTGGAGCGCCGCCAATGGCTCAACCGCGAACGCTTCCTCGATCTGGTAGGGGCCTGCAACCTGCTGCCGGGGCCGGGCTCGACGCAACTTGCGATGGCTCTGGGCTATACCCGGGCGGGTTGGCGCGGCCTCGCCGCCGCGGGCATCTGCTTTATCTTGCCCGCCTCGCTTGCAACCCTGGGGCTGGCGTGGGCCTACGTGCGCTACGGCTCGCTCCCTCAGGTGCAAGGCATCCTTTACGGCGCAAAACCGGTCATGGTCGCCATCGTGGTCCAGGCCATTTGGAATCTGGGGCGCAGCGCCTTTCGCCGCTGGCCCCTGGCACTGGCGGGTATCGCCTGTCTTGCAGCGGTCATGGCGGGGGCGTCCGCGGTCTGGGTGCTGCTGGCCAGCGGCGGAGTCACAATGCTTGCAGCCTCGCGGCAATACCGTCCGGCTGCATTTGCACTGACGTGGCTCCCGGCGAGTGCGGGCGTCGCCGCGACAGTCGGACTCGGCGCAATCCTTCTCGTCTTCCTCAAGCTCGGCGTCGTTGTTTTCGGCTCCGGCTATGTGCTGCTGGCCTTCCTCAAGGCCGACCTGGTGGACCGCCTCCACTGGGTCACCCAGGCGCAACTGCTCGATGCCGTGACCGCCGGCCAAATCACGCCCGGCCCCGTCTTTGCCACAGCAACTTTCCTCGGCTACCTGCTGCACGGATGGTCTGGAGCCGCCGTGGCCACCTGCGCCATCTTCCTGCCATCGTTCTTCATGGCGGGCGCTGTCGGCGCGCTGGCAGGTCGTCTGCGCAACTCCAGGGCCGCGGCAGGCTTCCTCGACGGTGTCAACGCTGCGGCCGTGGCCTTGATGGCGGCGGTTGCCCTGGCCCTGGGCCGGGGCGCGCTGGTCGACCCGTGGACCTGCGCCATTGCTCTTGCCGCCCTGGCGCTCCTGGTGCGCTTCCGGGTCAATGCAACCTGGCTCATCCTCGGCGGAGCGGCGCTCGGCCTTGTCCTGCACACCATCGCACCCCACGGATAGCCCCAACCGGCGCTCACGCTGAACGGGCCGCGGTCTGCTGATCAGTCAAACCGGTAGGCGCTGATCGCCGCTCCCATGGGCTCGTCGGAGAAGATTCGCACTCCCGGCGCTTCGCCGCCCGCCCCGGCAGCCACCAGCAGGGGAATCAGGTGCTCTTCCCGGGGATGGGAAAAGGCGGCAAACGGCGCCTCACGCCACGCGGTCAGCAGCCGGTCGCGATCTTCGGCCGGTGTTTGGACGGCATCGGTGAGCCAGGCGTCGAAGGCCCGGGCACGCTCCCTTGTCTCCGGTTGAAAGTAGGCCCGCAGGTTGTGAAAGCTCATGCCGCTTGCGACAATCGGCACGCCCTGGTCGCGCAACGGCGCCAGCGCCCGCCCCGCGGCAAGATGCAGTGCCGGGTCCAGCGAGTGCGCCAGCGAAAGCGTCACGACAGGAATCTTCGCCTCGGGGAAGGCCACTTTCAGCGGCACAAACACGCCGTGATCGTATCCCCGCTGCGGGTCGGCGTCTGCATCCAGCCCTGCTTCCCGAAGCAGAGTGGCGACGCGCGCGGCCAGCTCCGGCTCCCCGGGCGCGGGCCAGGTCAGCCGGTAGGTGTGCTCCGGGAAGCCGGAATAGTCGAAGATCAGTTCCGGCTTGGCCGCAGCGCCCACGGTGAATGCCCGCTCCTCCCAGTGCCCGCTCACTACGAGGATCGCCTTGGGCGGCTCCGGCAGTTTTCCTGCAAGATTCACCAGGAAATCCCGAGTGGCATCCCAGGTGTCTGCCGGGCCCCAGGTCCAATCCATAAAGAAGCACGGGCCGCCCCCATGCGGAAGGAAGATCGCCGGCTGGCGAAAGCGAGTTTGAGTCATTACACACCCCTTGCCGCTCGCCGGCGCCGGCAGGGCGGCATAATATCTGTTTAAACAACTATCATTTCGATGCCGCCCCCACCCGTTCGATTCACGGAATCAGGCGCTCCCCAATCGCAAGGGGCCTGGCCGGAGTTCCGGTCAGGCCCCTTCATTTCCGGTGATCGCCGGTCAGGCCTTTCTCAGTTGACAGTCCCGCTCCCAGCGTGCGCCTCCGGGGCGGCTGCCGGCGGCACTTCGCCGATAAACACTCCGAAAGCCGGCAGCACGATCTGGCTGAGCGAGGTCACCGCAGGCGCGCCTGGAGTCTTGAGGATTGTCTGCACCGTTCCCGCAGCTCCCGGCACGTTCAAGCTCACTGTTTGCGGCTCGGCGGTGAAATTCACCGACACCACCACGGCGGGCGCTCCCGGCGTCTGGCGCATCCAGCTCAGCACCTTCGTGTTCTCCGTGTCCAGCATCACGTTATCCCCCTCCACGATCGCCGGGGTGGTCTTCTTCAGCCGGATCAGCCGCTGATACCAGGCCAGCAGCGAATTCGGATTGGTTTTTTCGACCTCGACATTCACCTTGTCGAAGCCATCGGGCACGGGCAGCCACGGAATGCCGCGGCTGAAGCCGGCGTTGGGGCGCACGTCCCATTGCATGGGCGTCCGTTCGCCGTCGCGGCCCTTCTCTTTGGGCCAGCCGATCAACCCGATCGGATCCTTCACGTCCTGCTTGCTGGCGGGCGGCGTGGTCTTCATGCCGATCTCGTCGCCGTAGTAGAACATCGAGGTACCGCGGCTTAGAAACAGAATCGTCGAGATCGTGCGCTCGATGTCGGTATTGTGGACCCCGTCGCCATAGCGCGCGTCCATCCGTGGGTTGTCGTGGTTGTCAAACACAATCAGCG